>Ga0187879_10003727_pt1 | contig 10255 bp, 9 predicted proteins | sample June2016WEW_19_1_FD_132423 | JGI IMG/M metagenome (GOLD analysis project Ga0187879, IMG submission 132423) | Peatland microbial communities from SPRUCE experiment site at the Marcell Experimental Forest, Minnesota, USA - June2016WEW_19_10 | ecosystem: Environmental > Terrestrial > Soil >... | reverse complement strand
TGATGCCCGCCATGGTGCAGGCGGTGAAGGCCTATGCGACGGTGGGCGAGATCTCCGACACGCTGGTCGCTGTTTACGGTCGTTTCGTGGAGCCCACGCGGTTCACCGAGAAATCGGCGCGTTCCTGAATGCCGACGATGGCGAGCGTCCTCGAGATCGCCGGCCGCGCGCGCACGGAGCAGGCCGACGCGGCCCGTCGCTGGTGCAGGGACGAGGCCGCGCCCGCGTGGTCCTTGCTGCCCGGTCTCACCGCGTTCGATTGCTATGTTCCGGCAAGCGGCCGGCCCAGGGACCCGATGGCGAATGACGGTTCGGGTCCGCCGTTTGTCATGATGCTCGAATTTTCCGCCGTGGTCGCGCTCGAAGCCGCCGCGCGTTCGCAGGAATTCGCCGCGCCATTGTCGCGCCTTCCCGTCGGCCTTGAAATATCGGCCGATGCGATGCAGCGGCGCTCATTCCCGGTGTCGGGGGAAACGGCGGCGCAGCCGCTGTCGGCGCCGTTTTCCTACAGCGTTCGCTATCACCGTCCGGCCGACGACGAGGCGCGCTTCATCGATTTCTATCTGGCCAGTCATGCCACGCTGCTCGCCGGCCTGCCCGGCGTCCGCAACGTCATTTGCTATCTGCCGCTGCGCGGTGTCGACCCGGCCGGCTTGCCGAGCGCGGATTACATGCTGGGCAACGAGGTGGCGTTCGATACGATCGAGGCTTTCAATGCCGCCATGGCCTCCGAGCAGCGTCACGCCCTGCGCGCTGACTTCGCCCGGTTTCCCCGCTTCACCGGCCGCAACACCCACTATCCGATGGAGCGGACGCGACTGGTCGGCTGAACCCGCCCGACGATTGCGGCGCCCCGCGCCAAGCAACGCGGACACCTGATCCTTCAAAATCAAGCATTCATGGAAACTCCGATGATCCTCAACAACCCGCTGGTGCGCAAGCCGTCCCGGCCGCTGCCGAAAAATGTCGTGGTTGTCGGCGCCGGCACGATCGGTCCGGACATCGGCTACTACCTGAAATCGGCCATCCCCGAGCTCAAGCTCACGCTGCTCGACGTGGCGCAGGCGCCGCTCGATCGCGCGCTCCGGCGCTTTTCCGACTACGCGCGCAAGGCGGTCGAGCGCGGCAAGATGAAGCAGAGCCAGGCCGACAAGGTACAGGCAAACGTTCATGCGATCCTGGATTACGAGGTCGCGCGCGAGGCCGATTGGGTGATCGAAGCCGCCACCGAAGACCTCGCGCTCAAGCGCCGGATCTTTTCGCGCCTCGACGCGTTGATGCGGCCCGATGCGCTCCTCACCTCGAACACCAGCTCGTTGCCGGCGGCGCGGATTTTTTCCGCCTTGAGACACAAGAACCGGGCGACGGTGACGCATTTCTTCGCGCCGGCCTGGCGCAATCCCATCGTCGAAGTGGTCCGCACGCCGGACCTCGATCCGCAGGTGCTCGACGATCTGCGTTGGACCTTCTGCATGACCGGCAAGGTTCCAATCGTCACCGAGGACGTGCCCTGCTTCATGCTGGATCGCGTGTTCGACAACTGGTGCAACGAGGCCGCGCATCTGCTCGATCGGGCGAGCGCCGCGGAAATCGACACCGGCGCGAGCGAATTCGTCCAGGCCGGGCCTTTTTTCGTGCTCAACCTCGCGCGCGGCAATCCGATCATCATCGAAACCAATACGCTGCAGGCCGAGGAGGAGGGCGAGCATTATCGCCCGGCGAAGATCTTCGCCTCGGTGGCCAGCTGGAACACGGTGTCGCCGGGAAAATCCGTGCCGGTCAAAGCGGACGCTGCAGCCGCCATCCGCGATCGTCTGCTGGGAATTTTGATTTCGCAAACCGGCGATATCCTCGATCGTTCGATCGGCGCGGCGGCGGATCTGGAACTCGGCTGCCGGCTCGGATTTGGCTTCAAGTCCGGCCCGCTCGACTTGATGCGCCAGGCCGGCGCGGTGGAAGTGGCGCGCATCGGCAAGCACCTGTTGGCCGAGCGGCCCGGGCTGCCGCTGCCGCAAAAACCGCTTGATCATTATCAGGACTTCTACCGCCACGTGCTGGTCGATGACGTCGGAGACGTGAAGCTCATCACCATGCGCCGGCCCGAAGCCTTGAACGCGCTGCACGACGACCTGACCGACGAAATTCTCGATGTCATCCGCCACTTTGAAAACGATGCAAGCGTCAACGGCTTCGTCATCACCGGCTACGGTCCGCGGGCGTTTTCCGCCGGTGCCGACATCGGCCGGTTTCCCAGTATGCTCGGGGATGCCGCGGCGGCGGCGCAATACGCGCGCGACTGCTCGCGGCTGCTGCTGCACATCGACCGCATGCGTAAGCCGGTGGTCGCCGCGGTGAACGGCATGGCGCTGGGCGGCGGCCTTGAATTGGCCTTGCGCTGCCACGCGATCGTCGCGCTGCGCGGGGCCTCGCTGCAACTGCCTGAAATCATGCTGGGAATCGTTCCCGGCATCGGCGCTATGGTGGTGCCCTATCGCCGCTGGCCGGCCGCCGCGAAGCTGTTCAACGACATGATGCTGCGCGGCGAGCGGGCCTCCGCGAGCGCGGCGCATGAACTCGGAGTTGTCGATGCCTTGTGCGACGATTATGTCGGCATGATCGAAAGCGCGATCGCCCGCACGCATGCGCTGGCAGGCAAGCTGCGGCCGCCGGCCGATGGCGCCGTGACCATCGATCTGCCGACCGCGCGCGAGCCGGTGGCGGCCAACGGCCAGATCCTGAGCGCGGAAGTCACGCGCATTTTGCAGGCGGCCATTGGCGAGGCCGCGGCGGCGGCGAGTTTCAACGACGCGCTCGAAGTGGGTTATCGCGCGTTCGGCGCCAGCGCCTGCACCGCGGCGGCGCGCGAGGGGATCGATGCATTCCACGCACGGCGCACGCCCGACTTCGAGAAGACCGGTTAGCGCGCGTTACGTTGCTGCGCCGGAAGTGGCGTCAGCCTTGGCCGCCGAGATAGGTCGCTATCACTCGCGGATCGTGCGCGAGCTCCCGGGCAGGGCCCTGATAGGTGATTTTGCCGGTTTCCAGCACATAGCCATGGTCGGCCGTTTCCAGCGCCGCGCGCGCGTTCTGCTCGACCAGCAGGATCGAAACGCCGTGATCGCGCAGCGAGGCGACAATGCGAAAAATCTCGCGCACGATCATGGGCGCGAGGCCGAGACTGGGCTCATCGAGCAGCAGCAGCCGCGGCTTCGCCATCAACGCGCGTCCGAGCGCCAGCATCTGGCGTTCGCCGCCCGACAGCGTATTAGCCTTTTGCCCACGCCGTTCGGCCAGGCGGGGAAACAGGCCGTACACGTCGTCGAAACTTTGCTTGACCTGCCGCCGGTTGCGCTGATGCACATAGGCGCCGAGCAGCAGATTGTCGTTGACCAGCATGTCGCCGAACAGTTCGCGCTGTTCCGGCACCAGGCAAAATCCGCGCTCGACCCTGTCCTCGACGTCGAGCCGCTCCAGGTCGACGCCGTCATAAATCATGCGGCCGCGCGAGCGCATCAGGCCGGCGGCAGCGCCGAGCAGCGTCGTTTTCCCGGCGCCGTTGGAACCGATCACGGTGACGATCTGCCCGGCGTCGATGGTCAGGCTGGCGCCGCGAACGGCCTCGACCTTGCCGTAGGCGACGTGCAGATCCTCGATGCTCAGAAGTGCGGTCACGTCACGCCGCCCAGATAGGCTTCCTGCACGCGCACGTCCGCCCGCACGGCGGCGGGCGCGCCCTCGGTCAATTTGGTGCCGAAGTCCATCACCACGATGCGGTCGACGATGCTCATCACGAAATCCATGTCGTGTTCGACCAGCATGATGGTGACGCCTTCGTCGCGCAGCGACTTCAGCAGTTCGGCGAGCGCGGCCTTTTCAAGCCGCCTGAGACCAGCCGCCGGTTCGTCGAGCACGACGAGCACCGGATCGGCCGCCAGCGCCCGCGCCACCTCGAGAATGCGCTGGTTGCCGAGCGGCAGATTGCCGGCGAGTTCGTTGGCGCTTTCCGCCAGGCCGACGCGCTGCAATTGCACGAGCGCCTCAAGACGGGCGGAGGCTTCCTCCGCGCGATCGAGCCGCAGGGCGCCGCGCAGATAGCCGGAACGGGTACGCAGATAGGTGCCGAGCAGCACGTTGTCGATCAGCGACATGTTGGGACGCAGCTTGACGTGCTGGAATGTCCGCGCCAGGCCGGCCGCGGCGATGCGCCGTTGATTGTGGTGCGTGATGTCCTGGCCGAGTAGCGTGATCTTTCCGTCATCGCTTGCAAGCGCGCCGGTGATGACGTTGAACGCGGTGGTCTTGCCGGCGCCATTCGGACCGATCAGTCCGACAATATCGCCGGCATTGATTTCGAGACTCACTTCGTTGACGGCAATCAGGCCGTCGAACCGTTTGACCAGCCCCTGCACCGTCAGCACCGGCGTGCCGCGTTGCGGCATGCTGCGCCGCGCCAGCCGATGGGCGTTGCCGGCGATCGCCGACGGCGCCGTCTTCGGAACGAACCGGCGCAAGATCGGCACGATGCCGCCGCGGGCGAATTGCAGCACTACAATGAACAGGATCGAGAATACGACGATTTCCAACTGCGCGCCATTGCTCGAAACAAGAGGCAGCAGATCCTGCAGCTTGTTTTCCAGCAGCGTCACCACCGCCGCGCCGACGGCGGCGCCCAGAATTTGACCCGATCCGCCGATCACCGTCATGAACAGATATTCGATGCCCATACGCACGTCGAACGGCGTCGGGCTGACATAGCGGCTCATATGCGCGTAGAGCCAGCCCGACAGTCCGGCGAGCAGCGCCGCGATCACGAAGATGATGAGCCGCGTGCGGAAGGAGTTGACGCCGAGGCTCTCGATCATGATGACGCCGCCGCGCAGGCTGCGGATGGCGCGGCCTTCGCGCGAATCGAGCAGGTTCGCCACCAGCACCGCGGCGACGGCGAGCAAGCCCCAGATCAGGTAAAAGATCGCTTCCGACGGCGCCAGCGAGATCGAGCCGACGAAAATCGGCGGGATGCCGGCAAGGCCGTTGTAGCGGCCGAGCGCGTCGATATTTCCGAAGGTGAAGAAAATCGCCAATCCCCAGGCGATGGTGCTCAGCGGCAGGAAATGCCCGCCCAGCCGCAGTGTCACGGCGCCCAGGAAGGTCGCGATCGCCGCGGTCAGCGACAGCGCGAACAGCAAGCCGAGCCAGGGCGAGACGCTCTCGGCCGTGGTCAGCCAGGCGGTGGCGTAAGCGGCGATGCCGACAAACGAGGCCTGGCCGAACGAGGTCAGCCCGCCGATGCCCATGAGCAGGACGAGGCCGAGCGTCACCAGCGCGTAGACGCCGATGTAATTGAGCAATGTGATGGTGAAGCTGCCGATGAACATCGGCAAGACGGCGAGCGCGAGAACGCCGGCGCAGACAATTGCGTTGCGCGCCGCGCGGCTCATGTCTCGATTTCCTCGTCTTCTTCCTCCGCATGGCCGATCGTCAAGGACCGCCATAATAGAATCGGAATCAACAGGCTGAACACGGCAACTTCCTTGAATGAGCTGCTCCAGAACGAGGCGAAGCTTTCTAGGATGCCGACCATGATGGCGCCGATCGCGGTGAGCGGATAGCTCACCATGGCACCGAAGATGGCGCCGACGAAGGCCTTGAGGCCGATGAGAAATCCGGAATCGTAATACAGCGTCGTCACCGGTCCAATCAGAATGCCAGAAATCGCGCCGAGCAGCGAGGCGAGCAGAAAGGCCAGCGTGCTGGTGGTCGACGGCCTAATGCCGACGATGCGCGCGCCGAGGCGGTTCACCGCGGTGGCGCGCAGCGTCTTGCCGGATATGGTGAACTCGAAGAACAGAAACAGCATCAGGCTGAATAGCAGCGCCGCCGCGATCATCAGCACGGTCTGCGCCGTGACCGTCATCGTGCCGATGGTGAAGATCGTGTTCGTCAGCGGCGCGGTGCGAAAGCCTTCGGCGCCGAAAAAGATCAGTCCCAGCCCGGCCAGGCCGTAATGCAGCGAGACCGAAACGATCAGCAGAAGCAGAACGGACGCATCGGCAATCGGTCGCAGCGCGATGCGATTGATTAAGGGCCCGATCGGCGTGACCAGTGCAAGCGCCAGCAGAATCTGCGCCCATGACGACAAATGGATGCCGGCGCCCAGCCAGGCAATCGCCACCGGGATCAGCGGCAGCACGCCATAGCCCAGCAGGCCGCGCAAAATCTTCTGCGGCTGATTTTGCCGCCAATGGTGATAGGCGTCGATGGCGCAGGCGGTGACCGCCAGCACGATCACGAGCTTGAGCGTCCCCGGCACGCGGTCGAGCTGCAGCGAGGCGAGCGTCAGCGCGGAGAACGCGACGATGTCTCCGAACGGAACGAAGATCACCCGCGTCGTGGAAAAAATGAGGACGAGGCCCAGTCCGACGAGGCCGTAGATGGCGCCGCTGGCCAATCCGTCCGTTGCCAGGATCAGAGCAATGTCGCTTGTCACGGAATCCTTAATGCTGGCGCCTCGACCGGCCGGCTAACCAAGAAAACGCCTTCGGCCATCGCCGCACGCAGGTGCTGGGGACAAAGAAACATTACACGGAAATTATTTCAAGCTTGAAATTGTTGCGCGCCCCGCCACGGCTATCGCCGGTGCCGCCCGGCGGTCTCGATGGGCGGCGCGATGGCGCACCCATGCCGCCGCGCGGACGGAGTGCCCACCTCTGTGCAGGTTGACGCCGACGCGCGGCGACAATCCCAGCGTGGCGTGTCCTGGGCGCTCTGCGCATTGTGCCGCCGGAACCGGCAGCCTCCATCGCGAAGCGCGGTAGTGACAGTCAAGGCACCGCAGCGCATCGCGAACCCTCGCAAGCGCGGCTTCACCGCGGCGCCAGCTGAAACGCAAATCCGCAGTCTATGGCCGCGCCACGCATTCCTGCAAAGGCAGCTTGCAAAGCGGATTGTTTGAAGTTTAAAATAACCCAGCGAGAAAAAATATACTTAAGCGGGAGCAAAACAATGAAGAAGATCATGGTTTGGGGCTTGGCGGCGGTGCTGTCGATCCTGGTCGGAAGCGCCGCGAAGGCGGAAATCAAGATCGGCTTCATCACGTCGTTGAGCGGCCCCGGCGCCTCGATCGGCATTCCCTACAGCAAGGGATTGAAGGCGGCGTTCGCCTATATCAGCGAGGTCTCCGGCGAGAAACTTCGCATCATCGAGCTAGACGAGGCCTCCGACACTTCGGCGGCCGCGCGCGATGCGCGCAAGCTCGTTGACGAGGACAAGGTCGACGTGCTCATCGGCACCTCCGGCGTGCCCGGCTCGCTGGCGATGATCCAGGTCGCGGTCGAGCAAAAGACGCCGATGATCGGCCTGACCCCGCTGCCTCCCGGGACGGCCGGCGATCCGACGCCGTGGGTCATTTCGATCCCGCAGCCGCCGAGCCTGATGGTCGAAGCGGTCGTCGAGTACATGAAGGCAAAGGGCATCAAGACCGTGGCCTATATCGGCTTCAGCGATTCCTGGGGCGACCTAGTTTACAACAGCCTGATCGCCGCGGCGAAAAAAGCCGACATCGAGGTGGTGACCAATGAGCGCTACGCGCGTCCCGACACCTCGGTGACCGGTCAGGCCCTCAAGATCATCGCCGTCCATCCGGATGCGGTGATGGACGGCGGGTCCGGCACGCCGGGCGCCCTGCCGCTGCTGGCGCTGACCGAGCGCGGTTACAAGGGTCCGATTTTCGGCAGCCATGCCCTGATCAATGCGGACTTCGTCCGCGTCGGCGGAAAAGCGGCCGAAGGCATTATCTGCCCGACCGGCCCGGTGGTCGTGGCCGAGCAGCTTCCCGACTCGGCGCCGACCAAGAAAGCGGCGCTGGCGTTCCGGGCGGCTTACGAAGAGGCCAACGGCGCCGCCGCGACGGATGCGTTTTCGTCCTACGCGTTCGACGCCTGGCTGGTCCTGGCCGATGCGGCCAAGCGCGCGCTCGCCACCAAGGCCAAGCCTGGCACCCAGGACTTCCGCAACGCGTTGCGCGAAGCCTTGGTGACCACCGAGAACGTCGTCGGCGCCCATGCGGTCTATAACTTCACGCCCGCATCGCGCAGCGGCGTCGACTCGCGCGCCCGTGTCGTCGTGCAGCTCGAGAATGGAAAGTGGACGCTCATCAAGTAACGCGCGCCGACGACATGATTGTATCGGCCGGCTGCAACATCGCCGGGCCGGAAGTCGAAGGTGCGCTGCTTTCGCATCCTGACGTGGCGGAATCTGCGGTCGTGGGGGCCCCCGACGCCGAGCGTGGACAGATCGCCTCGGCCTATGTGGTTCTCGCAGCCGGCATTGCCGCTGACGCGCTATGCGTTAAGCGGCTGCAAGACCACGCCAAGGCGGTCATCGCGCTTTACATATATCCACGCGCGGCGACATTCGTCGACGCGTTGCCGAAAACGGAAACTGGAAAAATATAACGTTTCAAGTTGCGCAACTCGGATTGAGCGGCGCCGCGAATGCGCGGCGTTGCGCCTAATCGGGGATGACAGCCGTCGCCTCGAGTTCGATCTTGCCCGGCTCGTCGAGCAAAGCGGCAACGAAGATCATGCTCATCGCCGGATAATGCTGGCCCATGTAGCGGCGCCAGATGGCGCCGAGGGTGTGGCGCGCGGCAAGGTAGGCCGGCTTGTCGATGCAGAAGGCGGTGATGCGGCAGATGTGCTGCGGCTTGCCGCCGGCTTCCGCCAGCACCGCCAGGATGTTCTTGAGCGCCTGCTCGAATTGCGGCGCGATCAACTCGCTCTCAAACACCTGCTGGGCGTTCCAGCCGACCTGTCCGGCGATGAATACCAGGCGGCCGCGGGCCTCGATGCCGTTGGCATAGCCGATCGGGGCCGCCCATCCGGCCGGCAGGAGCGAGCGTGCGTTCATTTCTCATCACCTTGAAAATGGACGGCGGCGTTGCGCCGGGGGAGGGACTGGCGCGCCCGAAGGGACACGAAGGTGCCAACGAGAAAAGCCCGTCAAATCTGAATAAGTGAAACAGCCTGCCGTGGCGTTTGATACCACCGCGTTACACCACCGGCAACTCTAGAAGTGGATGTGCTCAGGCTCTCACCCTCCCCCTATGCCTCCCTCGCTAAAGAGAACTATGGCCGCTAGATCAATATGGCGTTCGGCCTGAAGTGAGTGGTGGATAGGGTCGTTTTTCGGTATTATTTTATGAGGTGGCCGAATTGGACTGAAAACCATATGAGCAAATCGAGAAAAGAACATTCCGGTAGGGTGTTGAAGCCAGGTCAAAGGACACCGGCATCGGGGGGCATATGAGATCATCGGCCCGCGCGCTTTGCGCCGCGCCTCCAAGGTGGTCCGGGGATTACGGCAGGGCCTCAGCGAGGACGAACGGTTCGCCGTGGCAGATCATGTCATGGCGCAACTCAAGGAACGCGGTGATCCTTGGGGCCTAGACGACGAAGCAAAGCCGCTGCGCGGGCCGACGACCTAGCCTCACTCGACTTCGGCGATGCGCAACTTCACCCCCCTAACTTAGGGGGTGGCCACAGCTATTTAACGCGCGCATTCTGTGGATATGAATAACTTCGCCCTGCTGCGCGCCATCGCAAGCGAACAGCGCGCCCGCGACGCCTCTGACCCGGCCATCAGAAAGGAATGGGAAGCCTTGGCGATCGAATGGCACCTATTAGCGAGCACGACTGAAAAGACGAACAACAAGGTTTCTCAAACCAAAAGCGGATGAGGCCGCGCACCGGGCGCATGGCGGCCGTGCATCAACGATACGTCTGACGAGCCTTTGAGAGAGCAAATCGAAGGTTTGCGCAACGCGCCCACCCCTCAGGCCGTTTGCATTGTGAAGCCGGGTCGATCAGTCTGTGATCGTCATCTGTAAATTCCATCCGTGCTCCGCACTCAGGACACGTTGCAACTTCGGCAGGTGTTTGCGCCGCCGAAAACTATCGACAAGCTACGCTATGCCTCACTCGACTTTGGCCGAGTGCGTACCTATTACATCGCCATGTCAGTACAGCAGCGTGATCTTCAGCGCCGCCTGCGGCTCGACAAGTCTCATCCTCGCTTTGAACCCTGCCTGCCACGTTCCGTGAAAGCACTGCCGTCCGGTGACGGTTGGCTGCATGAAATCGGGATAGGGGGGAGTCTCACGACTCCTCCCCTCCCACACCACCGGACATACGGGTCCGTATCCGGCGGTTCGATGGATTATGCGGGTGGCGGGCAGAGATGGGAACGAGGCCGTGCG
>Ga0187879_10003724_pt1 | contig 10260 bp, 10 predicted proteins | sample June2016WEW_19_1_FD_132423 | JGI IMG/M metagenome (GOLD analysis project Ga0187879, IMG submission 132423) | Peatland microbial communities from SPRUCE experiment site at the Marcell Experimental Forest, Minnesota, USA - June2016WEW_19_10 | ecosystem: Environmental > Terrestrial > Soil >... | reverse complement strand
GACCGTGCGAGCCTCTCTGCAGCGACAAGTTGTCAACTATATTGATCTGCCGCTGAACGTTGTTTACGTTCTTACCGACACTGATCGAGCTACCCAACAGGGAGAAGATCCCGAAACCAAACGATGAATTGCTCGTTGTAAAGGAGCTGGGAAATGGCACAGACGTTAGCGGAGCAGCGCCTCCAAAGTCATCCAAGTAGGAATAACTGGCCGCATTCGTTCTGCTGTAATTGAATCTCAGATCATTGGTGGCCGTCGGAGCTCCCCATGTAACGCCAGTGGTCGCGGTCTGTGTCGTGACCCGGAAAGGCTCGACCACGCTTAAAGCGTAGCTTCCTCCGCCTCCGCGTTCGGCAAGTTGAGAAGGGGAGTAAGCATAGCGCCCAAAGAGAGTCCACGATTGGGCCAACTTGTGATCAATTCGAATGCTGTAGGCATCTAGTGTCGCTGGATTAGAATAGCTAGCATTGAACGCCGCAATTCCGTCTCCAAGGTCAGCGCCATTGGCTTGTGGAAACGCATTCAAGTAAGGTTGCGCTGAAGGTGTCGCGGTTTGCCGTGCGACAACGTCGGGGACGCTGGTCAGAGCTGTTTGGGGTAGTCGTAGCCGAAGCCCTTCATATGAAAAGAAAAAGAACGTTCGGTCTCTCAAGAGCGGGCCACTAAAGGTGCCACCAAAGTCATTCTGTCGCTCCTTTGCTTTCGGAAGCGGCGGATTGTTGTTATAACCGTTGAACCAATCGTTCGCATCCAAGATGTCGTTCCTCAAGTAATCGAAGGCGGTACCGTGAAATTGACTCGTCCCTGACCGCGTGACGATCGAAATCTGCCCTCCCGGTGTGCGGCCGAATTCCGGTGCATATGTCGATGTTTGGATTCGGAACTCCTGCATGGCGTCCACTGAGACCAAACTATTCGTTCCTCCCAACACGCTGAAGGATCCTAGCGACCCGCCCAGACCATTTCCTCCGCCTCCAGTTTGGGTTATTCCGATGTTCGCACTCACGCCGTCGACCATCCAATAGTTGGCAGCGGCGCGTTGGCCGTTTACGCTGAATTGACCGGAATCATAGCCAGTGCTAACCGTGGGAGTGACTCCTGGAGTTAACTCGATCAACGTCTGGAAACTCCGCCCATTCATCGGCAGGTTCTCCGCGAAGTCCCGATCAACGACCGTGCTGACCGAGGCGTCCGTGGTGTTGATGGGAGTCGCGTCCGCGGTAACCGTCATCGATTCCGATATCGCGCCGATGGTTAAAGAGAAATTCTCTGCAAGCTCATCCTGCACGTGCAGGGTGAGGTCCTCCTTGATCAAAACCCGGAAGCCTGGGGCTCCCGCAGCCACGCGGTAAGTCCCAGGGTGAACTCCGGCAAAAACATACAAGCCGACTTCATTAGTCTTGGTTCGCTGCTCCACGTTGGTTTGTGTATTCGTGAGGACGACCTCCGCACCGACGATTGGGGCACCGGTGGGATCGCTCACTCGTCCCGAAAGCGCTGCTGACTCGCTTTGCGCCAAGCAGAGGCCCGATGCCGCGAGTACCAAGAACAACGCAAACCATTTCGTCATGTGCCTTCCTCTCCGGTTGCCTGTTGAGCAATACCACTGAGTGGAAAGGAATGTGCCGAGGCAGGAGAGAAAATATGACTGCTCAATGAACGAACCCATAAAATCACGGATGGTTGATAGGATTGCGCAGGTACGCGTACATCAACTTCTTTCCGCTGGGCTTCTTGGTTCCGCCGTGGGGTTCCACAGTGACAAAGACGGAATCGATGGCCTTTAGGAGATTTGGATCTTCTACTTTAAGTGCCCAGCGCGACTGCTTCTGGTCGTCTATATAGAAGATGCCAAGGTTCAGAGCTGCCCGGCCGCCATCGGCCCGCTGGCCCCATGCCTGGTAGGAGGCATTCTTCAAATTGGCGGAATCGAGGTCATAAGCGTAGAAGATCAAACGCTTCCCTTCGGTTAGGAAGATGCGTCCGAAAGGGCGGGACTCGCCGTGCGCATCCTGATCATGCACGTCGATGATATGAAGGTTACGGGCGCCCATGACGTCGCGGATGTCGCGGCCCTCGGCGAGGAGTTGCTGCTCACGATCGAGGGCCACCATCTGTGCGCCCAGCTGATCGGAAAGCTCCGAGATGCGGTATTGTTGAGCCACCAGGTCGGATTCCTTCTGAGAGGCGTCTGCCCGCAGCGCCTCCATCTGCCCGCGAAGCGCTGCAAGGTCACTGTCCTTATTCTGGGCATCCTGAACGGCGCTTGCTTTTTCCGATTCGAGCTGTGCAACCTGCGCTTCCAGGACCCGGAGCGATCGAATGTCCCGCTGGTGTTCGGCATCGAGCTGTGCGGTGTGCTGTTGGGCAGCGTTGAGCTGCTGCAAAGACGCGTCCGGTTTGGATTCCGATTGTGGATCAGCGGCATGGTCGAGTTGCTGCTTCAAGCGGGCTGCATCATTTTGCGCGTCGTGCAAACTGGATCTCAGTTGTTCCACTTGGTGACCACGCGCCGCATCGTGACGTACAATCACCACGCCGACGACGCCAACTGCAAGCAACGTCGCTACGATTGTTACTTGCGACAGCCGCGCTCGCATCGACGAAGCAACATCGCCGAGCCAGTCAGCTGCCCCGGCACGGCGGTGAACTGCTCCCGCCATCGCCTCCGGGGAGATGTGAAATCCTTCGTTGGCGATCTTTGCGAATGTTGCCTCACGAAGAACTGCGGTCACTTCGGGAATTGGTTTTCTCACCAAGCGAACGGAGTTGCGATCTGCGGCCGGCAGGTGCTCGGCGGTTAGGGCAACGAAATCAGCATAGGCAACTCTGCACTCCGGGCATTGGCCTAGGTGTTCTTCCAGTTCCGTCCATTCCTCAGGCGACACCTCGCCGAATACCGCAAGACTGCAAAGTTCTTCGAAGTGCTCATGTCTGGACATCAAACGTCTCCTGTGCTGCCGGTACGGGTTCACGGCTGTTCTTCTGCCGCATCAGCGCACGCATCTTGCTAATCCCTCGGTAATAGCGATGTCGCACGCACGCAAAGCTGTCCCCCGTCCGCTCGGCTACATCTTTCATTGATAAACCTTCGAAGTACACCAACTCGATGACGCGCCTCTGCGCCGCGTCTAGCGCTCCGAGCATCTGCCGCGCGAGTCGGTGCGACTCTTGGGATGTGAGCGTTTGTGGCTGGCCAATTTCGCTGGACGGGCAGTTCTCCAGGTCGCCGAGATCGGCCAGGACGTGCGCATTCCGCAATTTCAGACTGCGGCGGCGGTTCAGGCTGCGCCGGTACACTGATCGAATGACCCACATCTTAGCAGTACCCTTGGCGGGATCGAATCGTGCCGCGGTCCGGCACAGCTCAACAAAGATCTCCTGGGTGAGATCCTCGGCCTCGGTGTGGTCTTGTACAATTTTGGCGGCGATGTTGAGTACCAGACGAGAATAGCGGTCGAACAGAACTGCCACAGCGTCGCCGTGGCCCGCCGCGAGATGCAGCATGATCTTCTCATCCGACAGACCGGCGAGTTCCTGATACGTTAACCCGCAAGGCTCGCGCACTTCTTCATTCGCGGATGTCGGCATATTGCCTGGACTCCAAACGCGGGGAGTGTACACCAACGAGCGTGCTGCTTTAAAGCGTAATTTGCTAATTCAATGCCGCTGGAAATTTTCATTTTGTTGCGGCACAAAGCGGTCAAGTGGCAGGTATGTCTTAGCAGTGAGTGTGATTTTCAAACGGAGGAAGTGGCGTCCGGGGCTCCAGAGAAACACGCGGCGATGCCCTCCTCGTCTGGCCGAATTAGCACAGCCGACGCTGCGCCGTGTTGTTTTCACGGAAGAAGGGAGATTCTCCGGTCTCAGGTGGTACAAATCACGCGTTTGAACGGTATTAGTTAGTAGAACGCAGTAGGTTTAATGTGCCCGGGGCACGGGTTGTCATTCTGTCTCCGGGTGCTAGACCGTCGAGCGTACAGGACGGTGCCGGGTTAACCGCACGGCACTTGTCATGCTCTCGTTCAACCCAGGAGACGATTTAAATGGGATGCGAACCGCTTGCACTGCTCATGTTGGTGCTGGGTTTGAGCGCCGGTTTTGTGGTCGCCTACGTCCCCATGGCGTTAACGCCGGACGGGTTACGGAACGGGGTCCGTCATCTGCAGCCCGCAGTATCGAAGGCATGTAGTTCTTCAGGAAACGATGGCGCTATATGTCGGGATTATGTGCGCAAAGTGTGAGCGCGTATTTCTCGTGACCAAGACGAGCAGGATCAAGCGGTACGATTCCATACAAGATGAAAGCCGGTACAAACTGACTTGCGTTTCGCCGTGTCGGGCAATTACAGACTTTACGCGGGCCGACTTGCGAGCCTATTCGGTTGCTGCGACCTGTGTTTTACATGGATTTGTTCTCAAAGGGGAATACCAGGAATTGGCGAAGCACGTGCGCGGATGACAGTCGAGTTCAAATCGAGGGCGGCTGATCCCCGTCGGTTTTAGTCATGCTGTGAAAGCACAGACTTCGTTGAAAACACGTGACGCCGAGAAAAGCATTGCCTTTCCGTTCGTGCCCACCGCTTTGTGCCGTGGCCTTCGTGGTGGATAACGCTGGCAGGAGTAACTCTTAAGGCCGTCACCAGCCGATGACGGCCTTTCCGTTATAAACTCGAAGAGCCCAGGACAAGCCTGAGATGGAGCGCTCGCAACAATTTTCTTCCATAGAAGGGGTTGTGCTAACGGATGAATTCTTTGGGCGATTGGACGACTGCATTGCCCGGTATGATCTACTTCGACATCCTTTTTATCAAGCCTGAAGTCAGAGTGTGCTGACCCGTGAAGACCTGCAGGACTATGCCCGAGACTCTAATCTGCGACTTATCACAAGCGCTTGCGAAAGCGTGATTCCAGGATTGGAAAGCTCTGCCGGGTTTAATCTACTTCTTAAGACCCGACAGCCAGCTGCCACAGACCACAGAGACGAAACAGAATGTCGGTGGTGAAAAGCGGATGGCTTACAACACTGAAGACCTGCGCATTAAGTGGACAAAAGTTCTTCTCCCACCGGTGTTTCTCGAGGAAGAGCTGCCGATCACTGACACGGCTGCCCGGACTGTACATCAGGCCCGCAATCAGGTTCGTGACATCCTCAATGGCCAGGATCATCGCCTGCTTGTCGTTGTGGGACCTTGCTCCATTCACGACACAAAGGCCGCTCGCGAGTATGCAGGATTGCTGAAGCACGCAAGGCACAAACTGTCCGAAGAGTTGCACATTCTGATGCGCGTCTACTTCGAGAAGCCCCGCACCACCATTGGGTGGAAGGGGCTAATCAATGATCCCCACCTGGATCAATCATTCAAAATCAATGACGGTCTGCGAATGGCCCGCCACCTTCTTCTTGACCTGGCGGAAATGGGCGTACCTGCGGGGACCGAATTCCTGGACATGATCGTCCCTCAGTATGTAGCCGGTCTTGTGTGTTGGGGAGCCATTGGAGCGCGCACCACCGAGAGTCAACTTCACCGGCAGTTGGTTTCTGGTCTTTCCTGTCCTGTCGGGTTCAAGAACGGAACCTCCGGGGACGTCCGAATTGCCATCGAGGCGATTCAGTCGGCAAGCCATCCCCACTGCTTCCTCGGCCACACAAAACACGGACAGTCAGCGATCTTCGTCACGGCGGGGAATCCTGACTGCCACGTCATCCTCCGAGGTGGGCGACAGGCTACCAACTACGCAGCCGACTCTGTTGATCAAGTCTGCACACAACTAGAAGAAGCCAAACTGGCCCCACGGGTCATGATCGATTGCAGCCATGCCAACAGCGACAAAGACTACACAAAGCAACCTTCGGTGTGTCGTAATGTTATGAAACAACTTAAACACGGAGAGAGACGCATCATCGGAGTAATGATCGAAAGCAACCTTGTGGCGGGGGCACAAAGACTGGTCGCCGGGCAGCCATTAGCCTACGGTCAGAGCATTACAGACCCGTGTATCGCGTGGGACGAGACGTTTGAGCTGCTCCAAGAACTCGCCGACACTGTTCGAGCGGCTCGGCGCTGACCATTTTGTAACACGGCTGAGTCTTTGACGAACCCGTCGGGGGTATGGTGGATATTTGCGTCCGATGGATAACGCCATCGGCTTGGAGTCAAAGTAGTTCATAAGTGAGCGTCCCGCGGTGAATTCCCGGCAGCAGGCGGCGCAACTCGCTGTACCCCTTGGTACCACCGAAGAGATGGCAGATGATCTTCACCTTCGACTTGCCGCGATTACGTCGACGCTCCGCGTGAGATCAGAGGAGTCGCAATCAAAGTTCGGCATTCTAACCTTCCTTTTCAAACGCGAAGCGTCGCTTTCCGCGCTCCAGTCTTCTTCGATCTTGGATGCCAAGTGTCAATCTTTGCTGGTTACACGGTCTTTCAGGCAGCAATCTTGAAGCGACCCTGATCGGAGTACATTTTCAGACCCGAGGGTTAGTTTGACTTCTGTCCCGTTTTGTCCGTCCGCTGAAGCTTGCGCCAGCGCTTGTATTGCTCGGCCTTTGCCGGATTGGGATCTTCTTCGCCGCTGAGCCAGGAGCAGAACCAATTCACATTCCCATGTTGGGATAGCATCCGTTCCCACGGCTTCAGGAAAACGCACTCGCCTCTCGCCCTCACAATCTCTTCGGTGGAACTCCACGAACGGCGCTTTCATCCGCGGGGTCCGCAGACGCGCATTAAGATTTCAATTTCTCCGCTGTCTGTTCGACGGATGTCTCGGAGCCTAACGCTGACACGGACCGGGGTGCCCCTCCCTTCGGGGGGAAGAACGCCCTCGTTGGCCACATAAGAGCCTGGAGTCACACGACACGTAGCGCTCTCAGCGGAGGAGACGTTACCATGAACGACCCTTCCCAGCGAGGATCGGATACGCACCGGTTGCAACAAGAATGGACCTGGCAGCGCAGTCGTGCTCCGGTTGACAAGCACAACGTCGACGGAAAAGGTTCCCGTCCGCGCGTCAAATTGGTTGTTGGTAAATTCCAACGCCACCGAACCTGTGATATCGATCAGTTTTTCAGCTAGCACCTCCTTCTCGCGCTGCTGTCCGGACACCGCAATTGTTGTCGTCCATAGTTGTGATCCGCCCTGCCGCATTGCCAACCAGATGGGGTGAAAACTTCCCTGGTTGTCAGCGACCATAGAGGTCGGTACCAACGACTGAACATTCATCTGGATTCGAATGCCGACGCGTGATTCGTCGCGCTGTGCACCTTGGCGGTTCGCTTCGCTTTCGGGCCATGTAAAGAGGTAGTGTTCATACCACGAGATGTCCGAAGAGTCCTCAAGATCGCATGGAGTGACGGGGACGCTGGAGTCGAATGCATCTCCCCCATCGCGCGAGCCGGCAAACCGCGGACATCGGCCCTGGTGTTCGAGCCAGAACAAGCCGACGATCCCGTCGCGGTTAACGGCGACTGCTGGCGGAGTCATCCCAGGGTAGGATCCTCCTCCCAGCGGAGTCGCGAGGTCGGGGAGCGTCTCGACTTGACGCCGACGCCACGTTGTTCCGCGGTCGTCAGAGGTGGCGAGCATGACCCGTACGTGTTTCGCAGAGTTCTGGGCCCAGCTGACATAGATCCGACCGTGATGTCGACTAGGGCTACGGTCGACCGCGACCGTCGGTTCGCCAATTTGGCTGAACGGTTGCAGGTCTGAGACCCCGATTGCGGTTCCGAGCGTTCTCCCGCCGTCATCGGATTGAACCACCTCTACACGCTGGCGCGTAGCATTTTTTTCTCGCCACGGTTCCGGCCCTGGAGCTGAAGAGCGCTCTGTGAGGAACACGGCGAGTGCAGTGCCATCACCAAGGACGACGGAGCCTGTTGGGGCGACCGAGAAGAACGGACCCGGTTCACCGCCTTTAGGAATCAATACAGGTGGTGCAAACGTTGTGTTGCCGGGTGGGATTGTAAGAACTCCCGGGCCAGAACCTGGATTATTCGTTTCCACGTCGTTGGCGAAGACATACAATTGACCATTTCGAGTGCTATGGCCTAGGTCCACCGCCGTCGAGCTGTAGTCGACAAAAGGCGATGTCGTCATCACATGCCAAGTCAATCCGTCATCCTTCGAGCTGTACAATTGTGACCGACCCAAGTCGTGGTGCGCTAGACCATGAAACACGGCGGAGCTACTGGTTACAAAATACGCTTCGTCGTCGGGTCCAAACGCACACGACTCCTCACTCACCCACGCGGTCGATGAATCAGTCAGTACTTGGCGCCATGTTCTGCCATAGTCTGTCGTCAGGAACACATACCCCTCAGCGGCATTTCGACCCGGGATTGTTCGTGTGCCACAAACTATAATCGTGCCCGCGCGGGTCGGACTGATGTCCATTTGCGCCCACCAGTACGTTCCAGATTCCGCTGCGCTGATTCTTGTGGGTGGCCCAACGAGCCAGTTGGTGACCGCTTCTTGTGACCTGACTGATAATGGGCTGGCGACACCCAACGTCACTAAGACGCCCATGGAAAACAAAACGTGCTTTCCCCATCTCTCGACGAAACTCACAATTATTCTCTCCACGTAGAAAATCAATTACTTGCTGGGATATATAAGAAAATGCTTGGAACGAACAGTGAACTTCGCCCCAAGAACGACAGTGGGGCACGTGCGCTCAACTCTGACCTATGCAACCGCAGTAACTCTCAAAAAATCAGCTTAAGTGCGAATTGGATGGATCGTGGTCCCCCAATCTGGTAGAGAGGGTTGAAGGCTCCGCCACCCGAATTGTTTCCGCTCAGACTTCTTCCCAGCATCTGGATTGACTGACCGAACTGCGGGTTGGTGATATCCGATACTGGCGGCCCAAAATTGGGATGATTCAGGACGTTAAACATCTCCGCGCGGAATTGCAGCTTGAGCGACTCAGGAATTGGAAAATCGCGATGAACTGCAAGGTCCCACTGCGTCGCTCCGAACCCTCGAAGAGCGTTCCTGCTCAGATCACCTTGCCGGAGCGGCTGCCCGCTTGAGTTGGTTGGTAGAGGGCAGAACGGCCCTACGCAGCCGGGACCACCCTGATTAGGCGTATTATTCAATATCTTCCCGCCTGGATACTGCGATCCATAAAGATAGAGCGGAATGCCCGAGACCACATCGGGACGCACCCGGGTGAAGCCGCCGAGAAGTGTGGACAACGCACCGTCATAGACATCTACGGGCGGTGCAGAACGAGCTTGGAGAACATTCTCCAAGGACCAACCTTGGAGAATTGCGTTCGTAAATGCGTTGAATTTGGGAGCCGGAACGTCATAAGTCACGCCCGCCGAAAACGCGTTTCGGATGTCGAAATCTGAGGATCCGCGATTCGCGTTTGGGTTCACTCCAGGAACAGCCGCGTTGGCCTCATTCCCGAACGGTGAACCGGCAGAAGCCGTATCAATTGAGTGTGACCACGTATAGGAAGCGAGGGCCTGAAGACCACGCGACAATCGGCGTTGAAATTGGAGCTGGAGAGCATCGTAGTCTGAGGCAGCGGAGTTTGCTACCAGATTTGCGTAACCAAAATTAGGATTTGGCGCAACAACAAACGCAGACTGTATAAGCCGTCTCCCGACCGAGCCAATGTAGGAGGCGGTTATCATCTGCTGCCCTCCTAACGCCTGCTCCAGAGCGACATTCCACTGAAGTGTGTAAGGCAGTTGAAGACTAGGATTAAAAGCAGACAAAACGTTCGAACTCAAACTAGCGAGCGTGATGGGCGGAGGAGCTGCGGCTGCTGAGTCGAGGGGGAAGGCACCCCCAAACGCGAGGTTAAACGCAGAAAATGGATAGCCAGCTTCCCCAATAAGGTTACCCACCTCTGAACTGGCGAGGTCAAAATACACCCCAAACCCTCCTCGGATTACTGTTTGCCAATTTTGACTCCGAGAGAACTGGTAAGCTACGCCGATGCGTGGCGCCACATTGCCATACGTAGTCTTGAACGGCGGCATCCCCGCCGGCGCGAGAGCCAACCCTGACAAATCGTTCAGATTGAACCCGGTCACTGCGAGGAGGTTGGGATTGGAAGACGGCGCAAAGTCTACATCCCAACGTATGCCATACGTCGTGGTTAGGCGAGGGGTCATGCGCCAGGTGTCCTGTGCGAAGACGCCAAGGTTATGGAACAAGAGCGTCGGGGCGCGAAATGATGTCGCTTCGCCCAAGTAGAGATTTCCAGCTTCGGCGGACGGTATGTCCAAAAAGAAAGCTGCTTGTGT
>Ga0187879_10003723_pt1 | contig 10261 bp, 11 predicted proteins | sample June2016WEW_19_1_FD_132423 | JGI IMG/M metagenome (GOLD analysis project Ga0187879, IMG submission 132423) | Peatland microbial communities from SPRUCE experiment site at the Marcell Experimental Forest, Minnesota, USA - June2016WEW_19_10 | ecosystem: Environmental > Terrestrial > Soil >... | reverse complement strand
TATTGCTTCGACAAAGTCGCCAGCAAACGAGCCAAAGCGCTGGAGATGGGTGCGACCCAGGCATGGGATCCCAGCGATGGAGACCCAGTCGAGAAGATTCGCGAAGTAACCGGTGGAAAAGGCGTTGATGTCGCTTTTGAGTGCGTCGGAAGTACAAACACTGTAGCTTTGGCGACTCGTTGCACGCGAGTTCAAGGACGAACGGTCGTGGTCGGCGTCACCGTTGAAGCCCAGCCTTTCAGCTTCCTCGACATTTTGTTGAACGAACGCGAAGTGGTTGGAACGGCGGGATATTTCGGGGAGTTCGAAATCTGCATGGATCTGGTAGCCGATGGCCGCATCAACCCGCAACCCTTGATTACGTCCCGGATCGCCCTTGAGGATATTGTGCCCCGCGGATTCGAACCTTTCTCATCGCCGACCAACGAAAACATCAAGATCGTGGTCAACCTGCAGGCGTGAAGAGCTGATTATGGCACCAGGAAATCCAACCCAACGTAATTCCTCCACTCGGTCCTCGACGGCGGAGGCAACAGCTCCATGGGAAAACCGGGAGAAGATCCGGGAGCTGATTTGCAACCTGAATTGGTTAAGCGATGACAACAATCTGGATGAGTTACTGGCGCAATTCACCGACGATATGACCTACGAGATTGAGGGCATGGCGGTGTTTCACGACAAGCCGGCCCTGCGGAAATTCCTGGAAGAAGTAGTCGGCTCCTTCGGGATGCGAATCCACCGAACTAGTAACGAGATTATCGCGGTTCTTGGCGATACTGCCAAGTCTCGGTGTTACTGGCGGGCTGACCTGGAGCGCGGCGGAACAGCCCTGGTGAGCGCCGGAAAATATTTTGACGAATTCGTACTTACGGATGGTGTGTGGAAAGTGAAGTCCCGCAGGGCAACCATGACGTATATATCCCCGCTAGAGGAAGGCTGGGCGCGCACCCGTTACTTCAGCTTGGCATAAGACGAAAGCCGGTGGACGACAGATGATACACGGCGAAGTTGAAACAGTAATCACCGATCCTCGCGAACAGCTGGCTTCACAGCTGCGAGGACGAGTGTTCCTTCCCGACTGCCCTGAATACGATCGGTCGCGGACAGTCTGGAACGGCAGCATCGATCGTCGGCCCGCGCTAATTGTCCATTGCGCGGGAGTTTCGGACATCCGCCACGCTCTCAGCTATGCGCATGCGCATAACCTTGCCGTTTCTGTGAAAGGCGGCGGTCACAACGTCGCCGGCAACGCGGTTTGCGATGGCGGCTTGATGATCGATCTCTCCCTGATGAAGGGAATTCGTGTCGACCCGAAACGCAGGACGGCGCAGGCACAGGCGGGAACGATCTGGCGCGAGTTCGACCTGGAAACGGCGAGCTTTGGACTGGCAACGACAGGCGGTACGGTGTCCATGACCGGCGTCGCCGGACTTACGCTTGGCGGTGGCTTTGGCTGGTTGATGCCGAAGTATGGTCTTACCTGCGACAACTTGTTGTCGGCGGATGTGCTGCTGGCGGACGGGCAGTTCGTAACCGCAAACGCGCATGACCATGCCGATCTTTTCTGGGCGCTGCGGGGCGGCGGCGGAAATTTTGGCGTCGTGACGTCGTTCGAATTCCAGCTTCATCCGGTTACGACCGTGACCGCAGGCTTCGTTGTCTATCCGCTCGACCGCGTACATGAGGTGTTGCATTTCTATCGCGATTACACCGCGACCGCACCCGACGACTTAACCGTATACGCGGTGCGAATGTCTCTACCCGACGGTACCCCGGCTGTAGTTTTGGTCGTTTGTTATATGGGGCCTGACAAGGATGCCGAGACGGTATTACGGCCGATTCGCGACTTAGGTGTGCCGATGGCCGACACGATTGCTCGCATGCCCTACATCGATTTCCAGAAATCGTTCGACGCCGGCAGCCCGGCCGGCATGCATCAGTACTGGAAGACGAACCTGATGCCCGAACTGTCGGACGCGGCATTGGAAATCGTCGAGGAGGCGTTCAAGAGCATGACGTCGCCTTACTCCTTCGTTTTTTTGGAGCACCTGCATGGAGCGGTAGGCCGAGTGCCCGCCGATGCCACAGCATTCCCACATCGCAATGCGAAGTTCAATTTCACGACCATGGCGACATGGACCAATCCTCCTGAGGCGGCAACTCATGTGGAATTTGCCCGTAAACATTGGACGTCGATGCTGCCACACTCTTCCAGCGGTGGATACGTGAACTATCTCAGCAACGACAGCGACGACGAATTGATCCGAGGAACATTCGGAAAGAACTACGAGCGGCTGGCGGCGGTGAAAGCAAAGTACGATCCGACGAACTTCTTTCACCTGAACCAGAACGTGAAGCCGGCAATGCGTGCGGGGGCCAAATAGTGGAGACACCAGCGGCTGACAAAAACGAGATCCGTGCCGTCCTTGATCGCTTCGCTGCGGGCTGGCGGAATGCTAATGCTGACCAACTGATTGGCACGTGGAGCAAGGAACATGCCGGTCTGTATCTTGCTTCGGAGAAGCCCGCTCCCATTCACGGCTACGCTGAGATCTTTCAGTATTACAAAGAGGCTTTGGCGCTCTATCCCATCACCAAAATGGAAATACGGGATGTCGCAATCGAAGTTTTCGGTGACGTAGCGTCGGCGTTCTGCAACATCGATATCGGCTTCAAGGTAGGCGAAACGGAGTACGTCGTTTTCCCTCGTGCCACGTTTCTGCTGCGTCGTGAAGGGATTGAGTGGAGTTGTATTCAGTATCACGAGTCCATCAAGTATGAGGTTCCACAGCCCTAAGACCTTGGCTGGCATCCCATGATTAAGCTTATTTATTGCGTTCGCCGTTTGCCGCACTTATCGATGCAGGAGTTCCAGGCACATTGGCTGGAGCATCACTCGCAGTTTGGTCCGCGCGTTAAGTCCATTCGCCGCTACGTGCAATACCACGTATTGCAGGATGATCCCATTCGCGAGGCCATGGCGCAGGCTGGAGTGAGTCAGGTTGAGCCGTTCGACGGTGTTGCGATGGCATGGTTTGACGACCTGAAGAGCCTTCGCGAAGACGTTTCCGGAAATTCTGTCGTGGCAGAGGCGTTGGAAGACGAAAAGCACTTCATTAACCCCACACGTACGACAGCGTGTGTGACGGAGGAGCACGTCGTCGTCGAGCCGGTTGGGAAGGGGCAATATGTCCTGCTCGAGTGCCTGAAGCGCCGATCCGATATCGACCGTAAGCGTTTCTCCGAGCTCTGGAAGCACCACGCCCACATCGGCAAGCGCGCCCACGAGATGGGCCTGCTGATGGGATATATCCAGAACCACACCCTGCTCGGCGCGGACGGTGCCGTGCCCGGCCTCGGCGACGGCAAAGAACCGTTTGACGGCGTGGTGTCTGCTTATTTCGACAGCGTAGCTAAGTTCAAGGCGTTGGTTATGTCGCCCCTGGCTTCGCAGGAGTCTTACGAAGACGAAAAGAAGTTCATCGATCACACACAGTCCGTGGACATGCTCACACGACGTCACGTTATTAAAGATTTGATTCGCTAGGAGTCGCAGCAATGCTTTTGAATTGGGATCGCGCAGTCAAGAAAATGGATGCATATGGTCTGGATGCGGTGATTGCGGCCGCTCCGCGTAATGTTTACTACGCTTCCGAATACTGGACACGCATGTCGGAATGGTTCTTCCAGGAGAATTTTGCCGCCGTTCTGCTGACCCAAGACCAGAATCAAGCGGCGCTGCTGATACCGGAGTGGTCCATCGTCGCGCTGCTGGAGCAGCCAACTTGGATCAAGAATGTCCGGCCGATTGAGTTCCTCAACATGTCGTACATCGCCCACGCTCCAGAGCCCGTGCGGCTCGATCCGCTGCAGTCGGACGCCGAGAAGCTCTACAAGGAGAAAGTGGTCGCACCGATGGCGGACGATGTTATCAGTGCGACTGTGCAGGCGTTGACCGATCTTGGACTGGGAAGCGGCCGCATTGGGTTCGACGATCTTCGCCTGGCGCATCATGTTCAGCGCCATCTGCCCGAGATGAAGGTGGTCGACGCGCATGACTACTGGCTCGACGTCCGCAAGGTGAAGTCGGCTGACGAGCAGGCGATCCTGCGTCATGGCGCGAAGATCAACGAAACAGCGCTCCGGGAAATTACTCCTCTCATTAAGCCGGGAGTAGTCTGGCGCGATGTGATTGACCGCTTCCGTGAATCGGTGATGCGGCAGGATGCGGTGCTCCTGGCTTCGCAAAAAGGTCTGCAGTTCGGGGCGGAGTACGGCGGCGAATACTTTCCCGACCTGATGTTCCGCGACAACGACTGGGTCATTCGCGATCAGCAGATCATCATTTACGAATCTTGGGGCGCTTACCAGAACTACACGTTCGACTGTTCGCGCACGGTGCACGTGGGCAAGCCGACGCGGGCCTACGCTGATCTGTGCGCGCGGATCACGGACCTGCAAGGCCAGGTGGAAGCCATGCTTCGGGCGGGAACGAGTACGCACGAGGTCTTCAAGGCGGGTAGCAAGCTAGTGAAACAGAGCGGAATCGAAACTCCTGACAAGCTGTTGATTTTCATGCATAGCATCGGACTCGACATCATCGAGCTGCCGTCGGGCTATCCGTCGTTCGGCCTCATCAAGAATTTCGATCTCGAAGAGGACATGATTCTGAACTTCGAGTTCCTGTATTTCGGACACACGACCGGGCCGTTCCATATCGAGAGCAGCTACCTGATTCGCGAGGGCGGCGCCGAATGCCTGCACACCCTGCCGAAGCAACTGCAGGTGCTGACTGGCGAACAGGAGCTGGGGGCGGGCGCGGCCTGAGGCGGGGATGTGGCCGAGGACAAGCAGTCAAAACCGGTATGGTGGACGCGTCAGTTTCTGGAGCCGTATTCACTCAGCGACGATGAGTGCTGGGAGATCATCCGCACCCCGCCGTGGTATTGCGTGATTGCCTGGGTAACTCAGACATGCGAGCCGGTTGCGTGCGCCGCAGCCTATGCCATGTTGGACGGCAAGGTGATGCTGAGTTCGACCAGCAACCGTGACAAAGTGAAGGCGTTCAGGCGAAATCCGGCGGTATCGCTTTGCTTTGAGGCTCGGGGTATGAAACAAGTTACGGCGCGAGGCACAATCGAGATTAACTCCGACAGTGAGCTGGTTCAGCGCTGGGTGGTGGAGCATATGTCTACCTTTGAGCGACCTATGAGTGAGGAGGAGCGTCTGGTTGCGGTGGAGAGGTATATGAGTCCGGATCGCGTCGTGCTGATAGCGCACATCGATCGCTTGCGAAGTTTTGATGGAGGAAAAATGTTTCGAGCTGAAAGGGATGGGCAGTGATGATGAAGGACGAGGCGGAACACCAGGACCAGGCGGCGGCCGATGTGGTGCGCGCCGCGATCGACGCTCTGAACAAGGGTGATGCCGAAGGATTTATCGGTTCATTCTCCAACGATCTGCACTTTCGCATGCCGGGAACGACGCCGGTTTCCGCCGAGACCAAGGGTCTGGACAACTTCGTCAAGGTCGTCACCGGTGTCGCCGACTATCTGTCAGTCTTGATCACGATTCGGGTCACCAACTTCATCAGCTGTGGCGACTGGGTGGTGACCGAGGCCGACGGCCACGGCGTGACCAAGGCGGGCAAGGATTATGACAACCATTACTGCCACCTTTGGCATGTGAAGGACGGCAAGATCGACAAGTTCACCGAATACAACGACACCGACCTGATTGTGCGGGTTCTTTGCGCGTAACCAACGGCCGCCGAACCAACAAGGAATTTTGAATGATTAAGCAATACAACGCGATAGGACTGCAGTGCCGGCAGTTCTGCGACGTGCAACAAAATCTGCGTCACTTGTCGAACTGCATCGACATGGCATTCACGCTGGCATCGCAGGAACTCCCGGTCAAACTGGTCTGCTTGCCCGAGTCTGCAATCCAGGGTTTCCCTATGGGCGATCCGCCGGTCACCACCATTCCCGGGCTCGAGACGGATTTCTTCGCTGCCAAGGCCAAGGCGCTGAATACTTACATCATCGGACAGCTGCTTTTCGTGAAGTTGAAGGGCATTCCTGACGACCGGCTCTTCAACTGCCTGTTCATCGTCAACGACAAGGGCGAGATGATTTACTGGCGCGCCAAGACGCAACTGGAGCGGATTGAAGCGCAGTGGACAACAGTGCCTCACGACGTGTGGGACCTGTGGGTGAAGGAATACGGCGACGACCTCAACGCGTTTTATCCGGTGGTGGATACCGAGATCGGCAAGCTGGGCTGCGCCGTATGCATGGAGCGTGGCTATCCCGAGGTTACCCGCGGACTGGCCGTCAATGGCGCTGAAGTGATTTATATGTCGACTTATCATGAGCCATATGTCGGCAACGGCATGTACGAGTGCATCGTTCGGACGCGCGCTTTTGAAAACACCACCTACGTCATCAGTCCGAATTCGGGTGCCTATAAGTTTCCGAATTTTGACGCGCCCTTCGACATTTGCGGCGGGATTAACCTGATTGCCGACTATAAGGGCAACGTCATCGGGCGGCACCAAACAACAGATGATTCGTTCGTGGGCGCGACCATTGATATCGAGGCTCTCCGGCAGTATCGCGAAAACAATCTGGGAGTCGGCAATTTCGTGAAGGATCTGCGGACCGAACAGTTCCGTATGATCTACGACAATCCCATATATCCGAAAAATACACGCAGCAAAGGCAAGATGCCTTCGGCGCCAAAGTTGTATGAGAAGGAAGGCGAGATTCTGCAGAACAACATCGACGAGCTGAAACGCCGGGGTATTTACAAGTCGTCGGCTTTTTACGAACCGGCAAAGAAGTAACGAAGCTTACATTGAGGTCTCTTCCCGCCGTGAGCGGGTCATTTCCTGGCAGGTGTGCGATGCGAACACGACTAAATTGTAGGATATTAGTTTTCGGCTGGCAGTTAGTTGTGCTGCTGGCACTCGCCGCACGACCGGGATTCGCTGCTCCTCCAGCGGCGGGTCCGGATGGGGAAGCAATCTTCGCCAGTAAATGTATGTTGTGTCACGGACCGGGACTTCGGGCGCCTGATTTAGCGCAGTTGAAAAAGCTCTCCGCTGAATACGTTTACAAGGCCCTAACTACGGGTGCCATGCAGCAACAAGCTGCGTCACTCTCGGCCGCCGACAGGCACGCGGTTGCCGAGTATGTCGGCAGCCCGATGAAGGCACAGCAACCCGGCAATCTCAATCCCTGCAAAGCGAAGCCTGCGGGAACACCTGCCCCAGGTTCATGGACAGGTTGGTCTCCAAACGAGCGCAACAACCGCTATCAGGATGCCGCCGGTGCCGGCTTGTCAGCCAGCGATGTCCCCGGACTTGAACTGAAATGGGCGTTCGTGTTTCCGGGGATGAATACTGCGGGCAATCAGCCGACCGGCATAGGTGGCCGTCTTTATACCGGCAGTTGGGACGGCACCGTCTATGCGCTCGATGCGGTCTCGGGATGCTCCTACTGGATGTTCAAAGCCGATGCCGGCGTTCGCACGGCGGTCGTGATTGTGAATGGCATGGGAGTCTTTGGGGATTTCAAGGCGAATGTGTATGCCATCGATCTTTCCAGCGGCAAGCAGGTCTGGAAGGTGAAGGTGGACGATCACAGTGAAGCGCGCATCACGGCATCGCCCGTCGTCTGGCAGGATCGTATCTATGTTCCAGTGGCCTCATTGGAAGAAGGCGTCGCCGAAGATCCTAAGTACGAGTGCTGCACATTCCGTGGCAGCGTGGTCGCGCTGAAACTGAGCGATGGTTCGCAGATTTGGAAGAGCTTCACCATTGATGAAGCGGCTCACCCTACCGGTACGAATAGAGCGGGCACGGCGCAATTCGGTCCTGCCGGTGGCGCAGTGTGGAGTTCGCCGACGATCGACGCAAAAAGAGGGCTCGTATATGTGACGGATGGGAATGCGTACACGGCTCCCGAGCCTCCCACGACGGAAGCCGTTGCAGCTCTTGACATCGACACGGGAAAACGCCGTTGGGTGAAGCAGTTGAACTTCAACGATACGTGGAACGGAGCCTGCATGAAGGGACAGAACGGTGTGAACTGTCCTCCTACGAGCGGGCCTGATTTTGATTTCGGAGCAACTCCTGCAAGCGTCACTTTGGCGGATGGCCGCGAGCTGGTTCTGGCCGGGCAAAAATCCGGCATGTTCTACGCTCTTAATCCCGACAACGGAGACATCGTGTGGCAAGTGCGATTGGGGCGTGGTGGAGTTTACGGGGGAATCGAGTGGGGCTTTTCCGCAGACGGCCACTACGCGTACGTTCCGGTTTCCGATCGGGATGTGACCAGTCTGGAAGCAGATGGCTCCTTAAACGCCGTCGATCTGACGACTGGCAAAGCAGTTTGGCGAGCACCGGATCCGCCTGATTCCTGCAAGGCGCATCCGGATCTGTGTTCGGTGGCGCAAGCAGCCGTGACAACCCTGATTCCGGGAGTGATCTTCAGCGGGTCATTCGATGGACATCTTCGCGCCTACGACGTGAGCTCGGGAAAGGTCATATGGGAGTTCGAGACCGATCGTGTCTACGACGGTATTAATCACATCAGCGGCCATGGTGGCTCGATTGGTTCGTCCGGGCCGACGGTGCTCAACGGCATGGTGTACCAGACCTCCGGATACGCCTCTTACGGTTTAGGAATGCCCGGAAACGTGCTGTTGGCGTTCGGACCCGCGCAGCAGAAATCAACTTCAAACGCTGGATTGGCAACGACCAAGAAATAGTTCGTTCATGAAGAGGAGAGACGAATGTCGGTGGAAGTCACGATCCCGAAGCTAGGGCTCACCATGCAGGAAGCAACGGTTGTGCGTTGGCTGAAGAAGCCGGGAGACGCTGTGAAGTCCGGCGAGCCATTGCTGGAAATCGAGACGGAGAAAATTACGTGTGAAGTCGAGTCTCCAGCCGACGGCACGTTGAGTGAAATTGTTGTGGGTGACGGGACGGTTGCGGCGGTGGCAGCGGTCATCGGGCTCATTGAGCCGTCGTAAATAACAAGCGAGACTTTCGAGGAGATTGAATGAACCGGCTTGAAGGAAAAACGGCAATTGTAACGGGCGGTGGGCAGGGAATTGGGCGCGCTATAGCCATGACCTTCGCTAGAGAAGGCGCGACCGTGTGGATCGCGGACTACTTTCCAGACCGCGCCAAAGCAGTGGCGGATGAGATTAGCAAAGCCGGCGGCACGGCCTACGGAGACGAAGTTGACGTCACCAAGGAAGCCAGCGTCAAAGGCATGTTCGAACGCTCTATCGCCAAATTCGGCACTCTTGACATTCTGGTGAACAACGCCGGCGTCGAGGTGCTGAAATCCATCGAAGAGACGACGGCGGAGGATTTCGATCGGGTCTTCGGCGTGAATGTCCGCGGAGTCTTCCTTTGCTGCAAGCACGCGATTCCCTACTTCAAGAAGCAGGGTAAGGGAAACATCATCAACATGGGCTCTTCAGCCGGCTACATCGGCGCTCCCTTTCAGACCGTGTATTGCGCTTCGAAAGGCGCTGTTCATCAGTTGACGAAGGCTTTAGCGGTGGAGTGCACCGCGTCCAACATCAAAGTGAATGCCATTGCTCCGGGCGGAGTAAAGACGGCCATGCTTGATTATCTAAGCGAGGAGTTCTCCAAGCGCGGCATCAACATCAATAGCTTCGAGAGCATGCACATGGGCGGCTGGTGTACGCCCGAAGACATCGCCTACATGGCCCTGTATCTGGCCAGCGACGAATCGCGGACGGTACACGGAGCCGCATTATTGATCGACGGCGGACTGACCGCCTCTTAAACAGTTCCAGCAGGAGAGGATTATCAGATGGACAACGCACTGAAGAAAACATTATTGAAGCGGATGATGGTGGTCCGCGCTTTCGAAGAGACCATTGGAAAGCTGTTCTATAAAGGTCAGATTCCGGGCTTTCTTCACTTGTCCTCCGGGCAGGAGGCAACGTCGGTGGGTGTTTGTGCCGCGCTCAAGACCACCGATTACATCGGGACCACGCATCGCGGACACGGCCACATCATCGCGAAAGGCGTCGACCTGAATCGCATGATGGCCGAGATCTTCGGAAGAATCGATGGGTTCTGCAAAGGTAAGGGCGGTTCCATGCACGTCTTCGACAAATCGAAGGGCGTGCTCGGCGCCAATGGCATTGTGGGAGGCGGGATACCGATCCTAACTGGAGGCGCGCTGTCGGCCAAGTTCGACGGCAAGGGCGG
>Ga0187879_10003719_pt1 | contig 10266 bp, 7 predicted proteins | sample June2016WEW_19_1_FD_132423 | JGI IMG/M metagenome (GOLD analysis project Ga0187879, IMG submission 132423) | Peatland microbial communities from SPRUCE experiment site at the Marcell Experimental Forest, Minnesota, USA - June2016WEW_19_10 | ecosystem: Environmental > Terrestrial > Soil >... | reverse complement strand
GCGCTTCGTAACCATCGTCGAGGTCGGCGGTGTTGTAGGCAATCTCGTCGGTCAGGTCGATGAGCTGCGCTTCGAGCGGCGGCCGCTGATCGAGCAGATACTCGGCGAGTTCCGGATGTTGATTGGCGCCATAATCGTGCGAGTGCTTGATGATGCCCTCGCGGACCTCGAAAGTCAGATTCAGCCCGCGAAACGAGGCGTAACGAAGTTCGAAGTCTTCGACAATGCGGAGCGCGTGCAAATTGTGATCGAAGGAAAGCCCGTGCTGGCGCATGGCCGTGTCAAGCGCCTTTTCTCCGGAGTGGCCGAACGGAGGATGGCCGAGGTCGTGCGCCAGAGCGAGCGCCTCCACCAGATCGGTGTTCAGCCCAAGTTGCGCGGCGATGGTGCGCGAGATCTGTGCCACCTCGATGGTATGCGTCAACCGGTTGCGGAAGTGGTCGGAGTAACGCCGGGTGAAAACCTGTGTCTTCGCTTCCAGCCGGCGAAAGGCGCGCGCGTGGACAACACGGTCGCGGTCGCGTTGAAAGTCGTTGCGGTAGAGATGCGGCGGCTCGGGATGGCGGCGTCCGCGAGAGTCTTCGACGCGGACCGCATAGTCGGCCAGCATGCAAAGAGTTTAGCAGCCTTTATTCCCTACCCACCGCCGAGCATTGAGTGATTGAGGCATTGAATCATTGAGTCATACCTCAATGACTCAATGATTCAATGATTCAATGATCCTCTCGGCGGCCTCTGCGTCTCGGCGGTGAGAATCCCACTACTGCTTCGCGCCCTCTTCCTTGGCCAGCTTCATCTTCGCGGAATCGAGCTTCTTTTGCACCCGCGCCTGGTCTGCCGGATCGACGTCCGCGGCAATGGTGCGGTTCCATTCGGTCAGCGCGCGCTCCCAGTTGGTCGCAGCCATCTTCAGGCGTCCGGTTTTCTGGTACAGATCGCCCAGGTGATCGAGGACGGTCGGGTCGGTATTGATTTTCTGCGAAGCCTTCAGCAGGTTGTCTTCCGCCATTTCATATTTCCCCAGGCGGAAGTAAGCCCAGCCCAGGGAATCGAGATAGGCGCCGTTGGCGGGATCGAGATCCACCGCGCGCTTGATGTACCCGAGCGCCTCTTCCAGCTTCATGTTCTGGTCGGCCAGCATGTAGCCCAGATAATTGAGCGCCGAAGCATGCTCCGGATCGCTGGCCAGCACCTTCTTGAACTGTTCTTCCGCTTCGCCGTAGTGCTTCTCACGCTCAAAAGTCGAGCCGCGGAGAAACCACACATACTCTTTGTCTTCCGGCTTGCTCGATAGCGCCTCGGCCTTGTCAAGCGACTGCTCGGCTTCGCTGAACCGGTGCAGCCGTGTGTACATCTGCGCCAGCGTGATATAAACCTGCCGGTCATCGGAGTTGGCGCCCCCCTTCAACATGGCCCGGACTTCCTTGAGCGCCTGGTCGGCCTCGCCCATATCGGCCTGCTGCGCCGCCAGCACCATCTTCAGATCGCGGCTCGTGGGCAGCTTCTGCACCGCCTCTTTGGCAGCGTCGGTAGCCTTCTGCCATTCCTTGGCTTCGCGCCAGGTATCGATGACCTGCTGATAACCGCGCTCGATGTTTTCATCGCCCCCCAGGGCAACGATCTGGCGGAAAGTCTCGTTGGCGGCCTGATTGTTCCCCTGGTCGCGGTAGATCGTGCCTAGCCTTTCCAGAAACACCGCCCGATTACTCTTCTCGCCGTTCGAGTACTTGCCCTCGGGCTTCTCCGATTTCTTCAGCAGGTCGCGCATGATCGGAACGGCTTCGTCGTAACGGCCCTGCGCCTGGTAGATGGCGGCAATGTTGTATGGAACTTCGACCGAGTCCTGCACCATGGACTCGGCCTTTTTCAGATTGTCGAGCGCGAGGTCGAACTTGCCCTGCTTGCGGTAGATTTCCGCGATGCGCACGTAGGTTTGCGCGTCTTCCGGATTCGCGTCCGCGATCACTTTGTACTGTTCGAGAGCGGCATCGGCTTGACCATCGTTCAGCAGGTTCTCCGCCAGACCGCGAATAGCGTCCAAGTTGTCGCGGTCCAGTTCAATTGCGTGCCGATACGACTCGATGGCGCCCTTGTATTGCTTTTGCTGCTCGTAGGTGTAACCGAGCGCCGAATAGAGTTTGGCCGAGCGCTGCGCGTTCGGCACCGAACTGAGCACCTGAGCGGCGCGAGCCGTGTCGCCCAGTTCGTTGTAGAGATAGGCCAGGGTAGTGACCGCCTCTTCGGAATCCGGCTGCAGCTTTACCGCGGTCTTGAATTCGCTCTCCGCCTTTTGCAGATCGTTGTTCAAGCGATACAGTCGTCCGAGAAGCAGGTGGTCATCCATGCTGTCGGGTTGCAGGCGGACGATCTGCTCATACTGCTCAATCGCCAGCTTCAGAATGCTCTCCGAACCGCTGCCCGCCTGCATGTCGCCGAGCGAGCGCAGATAGATCCGTCCGAGCAATCGGCGGGCCTCAAGATTGTTGGGATTGCGCTTGATGATGTCCTGCGCCTCGACCACGGCGTCGCGAATGCGCCCGGTCTTGGCATAGAGCTCGGCCAGCCCCGAGGTCAGGTACGCCGAGGTCGGGTCGGCATCAATGGCGGCGCGGTATTCCTCAATCGCTTTATTCGCCAATTCGCTGCGGCCGTAAGTGGCCACTTGTTCCTCATACATATGCGCGAGGGCGAAGTGGTAGTAGGCGGCGGCGCGGTCGGGCGTCTTGCCCTTGGTGGCGGACTGCGTGCCGGCGGCAGCCGCGGAATCCGGGACGCGAGCGGGCTGATCCTGAGCCAGTAAGCCCTGAGCCAGTAAGCTCTGGGCCAGCAAAAAAGTCCCTGTAACAACACTGAAAATCCAAAACTGTTTTTTCATGAACGATCCTGCAGCCCCTGAAATACAACCCACACTCTTTTTGGATGCTGATCCGTGGCAGTCCGGATTTTCTTATTCTACCCTCGCCGAGCCCTTCTGCGGGGAATAAGCGCAGGCGAGGCCTAAAGCCAGAGGTACAGCGTCTTTGGAAGTTTGTAAGGTTTTGTAGTGTGGGTGTGGGGATGGGGCTCTGCCCCGTCCAAGCGTGGCGAAGCCCCGTAGGGCAGATTTCCGTTCGATTGCCCGTCATCCAGGGATAATCCCCTAGTTGCTGCGTTACCCGATCTCAGGAACAAACAATCGCATGACGTCAATTGTCATGCGATAAGGGTCGAACCCCTGGTTATTTGTGAAGAGAATGACGGTCAAGTCGGGATCGAGAAGATGTGCGTATTCGACCATGCCGGCGCCGATGTGAAAAACCATGCGGTGGCTGTTAAGAACGGCTGTGTCCCACCCTCCGGCAAACTCAGCGTCACGTCCATTGTTCAGACGGAAAGGCGTCCACATTAGTTCCAAAGTTCGCCGGTTGAGCACGCGATCGTGAAATAGGGCTACGTCGAAGGTAGCCAGGTCCGGCGCGCTCATGTTCAGGCCAACGCCACCATGCTGGTATTCGGGGTAGAGGAAGTTGATGTTGTTCCAGAGTTTGCCGTCGGGCGATGGCAAACCGTCGCCGTTCGGTAGCCGCTCTACGTGGAAGCGATCGGCTTGCGGAATGAAATTCATATAGAGTCCCACGCGGTTAGGGATGATATCGAGAGCGTCTCCAAAGCGAGCCGACGTCATGCCCAGGGGCGTGAAGATCCGTTTACTCAGGAACTCCTCCAGCGGCAATCTGGAAACCTTTTCGACGATCATCTTCAGTAACAAGAATTCCGTCTGGTTGTAGCTCGATTTCTCCCCTGTTTTGGAGAGCAATGGGAGAGCGCCGGCTTTCTTGAGCGCTTCTTCCGGACCGCCGGCAGCGATCCAATCGGCTGGGGCAGCGGCCGGGGATCCCGGGAAAATATCAGGGATGCCGCTGGTGTGGCTGAGGCAGTTCAAGACAGTAATTTCGTTCCATGCATACGGGAGTCCCGGCAAGAGTTGCGTGACTTTATCGGCAAGACCAATCTTGCCTTCCTGCACGAGCAAATAAACTGCCGTCGCGGTGAACACCTTGGTGACCGAGGCGAGAGGGAACACGCTGTCCTTGCTGGTCGGCACGCCCAATTCGATGTTGGCCAAACCATAGGACTGTTGCTTAATCGCCTTGCCGTCCCGCAATACCATGAGCACCAGTCCAGGAATGTGGCGCGCGCTCATCTGCACACGAATGTAGTCATCGACGGAATCAGCAAGCAAACGAGGAGCAGTAAGCAAGAAAATAAGAATGAACAGCGACATATGGTGGAAGCGGTGGCAATTCATGTCAACATCCCGTCCTTCTGAGTCGCTTGCACACGCCTAATGCCTGAAATGCCGCACCCCCGTGAAGACCATAGCCAGACCAAGCCGGTCCGCGGCGTCGATGGCCTCCTGGTCGCGTACCGACCCTCCCGGCTGGATAATGGCGGTCGCCCCCGCTTTGGCGATTTCCTCGACCCCATCCGGAAACGGAAAAAAGGCATCGGAGGCGGCCACTGTGCCCTTCAGCGGCAACTGCGCCCTCATCGCGCCCAGCTTGCACGAATCGACCCGGCTCATTTGTCCGGCGCCGACGCCCACCGTTTGCCCATCGCGGGCGTAGAGAATGGCGTTCGACTTCACGTGCTTGCAAACTTTCCAGGCGAACAACAGAGCCCGTTTTTCGTCCGGCGTAGGCGCCCGCTTGGTTACGACCTTCAGATCGCCTTCGGCCAGCGTGCGCAGATCCGCATCCTGGACGAGTATGCCTCCAGAAATGTTTTTCAAAACCCAGTTTTGCTGTCCGGCGGGAACCTCGACCAGCCGCAGATTCTTCTTCGAAGCAAACGCTGCCTTAGCGCCTTCATCGAAGGCGGGAGCGGCGATGACTTCCAGAAAAAGTTTGGCCATTTCGCGAGCAGCCGAGGCATCCACCACGCGGTTCACTCCAATCACTCCGCCAAACGCCGAGACAGGATCGCATTCCAGCGCCCGCACGTAAGCCTCGGCGAGCGTCTTGCCGGTAGCGCTTCCGCAAGGATTCGTATGTTTGATAATGGCGCAAACCGGCTCCTCAAACTCCTGCGCCAGATCCCAGGCGGCCTGCAGGTCGACAATGTTGTTGTAGGAAAGCTCTTTGCCCTGCAACTGACGCGCATTCGCCACCCCCGCGCCCGAACCGTCCGCGTACATCGCAGCTTTCTGATGAGGATTCTCTCCATAGCGCAGGTCCATCACCTTCCGAAAAGACAGCCGCAGATTTTGCGGAAAGCCTTGTGCCGCACCCAGTTCGAAGTTACCGCTAACGCGCTCCAGCGTCGAAGCGATAGCCGAATCATAGGCCGCAGTCGTCGCAAACGCCTTCTGCGCCAGCCGCCACTTCGTTTCCCTCGACAGCGTTCCGCCCGACCGTGCCATCTCCTCGGCAATCGCGCCGTAATCGGAGGGTGAAGTAACGACCGCGACATCCTGAAAATTTTTAGCTGCCGAACGGATCATCGAAGGGCCGCCGATATCGATGTTTTCAATCAACTCCTCGAAGTGCACGCCCGGCTTGGCGGCGGTCTTTTCGAAAGCGTAAAGGTTGACCACCACCATGTCGATGGCCGGGATGCCATGCTCGGCAACCGCAGCGCGATGGGAGCTGTCTTCCCGCCGATGCAGGATGCCGCCGTGCACCTTCGGATGCAGAGTCTTGACCCGCCCATCCAGCATTTCCGGGAACCCGGTTAGCTCGGAAATGTCTTTGACGGCAACGCCGGATTCGCGCAGCAGCTTGGCCGTGCCGCCGGTAGAAACCAGTTCGACGCCGGCCTCGGCAAGTTTGCAGGCGAAATCAACCAGTCCGGATTTGTCGGTAACGCTAAGAATGGCGCGCTGGATTCTAGACATGAAGCCCTCGAAAGCGAAGGGAGATTCTAGCAGTTCGGGCGGCCCAGAAGAAAAAGCAGAAGCAGGCAACCAATAACAATGCCGCCAATCACAAGGGGTTGAGAACTGAGAACTGAGAACTGAGAACCGAGAACTGAGAACCGAGAACTGGTACTAAGCTTTCGCCTTAGCCTTAAGCTTAACCTGTCCATCCTGCACTTCGACCGAGTACACCACCGCCTCGCAGTCGTGCTCCTTGCGAATCTCGCCGGTCTTTTTCCTGACGAACGCCGTGAAGGATTGCAGGTCGCCGGAAACTTTTTCTCCCGACTTTTCCTTGGCTTCGGTAAGAGCCTTGTAGAGCGATTCAACTTGGTCCCGCTCCGTCAGCGCGCCCGAGCACTGTACCGAGAAAGGCCGATCGCTCACCGGCGCCTCGGTGCTCCTGCTTTCGACGCTGCGGCTGAGGCCATACACCGGCTTCGCTTCGCGCTCCCGGTTGGCGCGCACGCCCTGCACCGAGAGCATCGCATCATAGGGCCGGCGATAGCCCTCTTCCCGAATCCGCATTTTCTTGCGCCACAGGTCGCTTTGAATCGCGTAGCGCTGCGCCATTTCGTTGTACTTAAAGCGCTGCTGAAAACTCAGCCGCGAGCTGTCGCTGAACTTGCGAATTAACGAGAGAACCTTCCATTCGACGTCGGTGGGAGGCCGTTTGGCTGGATTATTGAAGAAGATCTCATACTCGATCTTCAGCCGGCGAAGTTGAGAATCGAGCAGATCCAGTTCTTCTTCAATGGTCACAAGGATTCCCCAGCCAACAGCTTAGCGTTGCAGGACGAGGATAGCGAGGTTCCCGCCGGACACGCTAGGGATGGTACGAAAGTACCGTAAGACCAGCACTCTGATTCGTATCAGGGCACGCCTTCACAGCTTGCAAAAAAACCCGGCGCTGCCCTTGCTTTTGGGTGGCGCAGCGGTTCACCGCTGCGATAACTGCGTTGTTTTGAATTCGGCTTTAGCCGCTGAGGGGACGGCTCTCGATCAGGAATCACCTTTTCCGCAGCCTGTTCGGGCGTGCCGCAAGGGCCATGTCATAAACGCGCCTTTAGGCGCTGGTTCTTGGCGCCAGAGTTTCACCACAGGCTGCCAGGATTCACTTCGTGCTCGACGCCATCTTCTTCACCATGGCCAGCACCAGCTTCCGGTCACTGTCGTTCAGATTCGCCGAATACCGGCGCATCTGGCTCAGAAAGCGAACTTCATCGTCGGAGAGCTGCGGCAAACCCTTGTGGCTGTGGCCGTTGCTGTGGCCTTCGGCAAAGAATTGCGACAAGGCCAAATCCATCGCCCCAGCAATCTTGGCCAAAGTATCTAGCGAAGGGATGGTATGGCCGTTCTCCACCCGCGACAGGTAGCAGCGCAACAGGCCAGTGCGCTTTTCTATGTCGCCCTGTGACATGCTGCGCTGGAGCCGGAAATTGCGGATGGTCTCGCCGATATTCATAGCTACGCGACTAACTCAAAACCCAAAAAAAAAGATGCGTGCATAGTAACCAGAACGGTACTACTTGGCAAGTGGAAATTCCTTGCGTCCCCCGCCGAAGATGTTTCCTGAGTATTCTTCAAAAGAAAATGGCATGCTCCTGGGAACGACAGGGCAATCTTCTTGGGAATGTCACGGCTTCAGAGCCTGCCCTGAACGAAGCCGAAGGGTGTCACTAAAGGCCCGTAAAATGCGCACTTTAGAATCTGGGCCGCTAATTATGCTTGATGAACTTGCCGTTCTTCTGTCCGGTCAGCGAGTTGTACAGCGTTTCCAGAAACACATCTGCGGTGACGAATTCTCCGGCATACTTTTTCCAGGGATCGAGAATCTTCTTCTCCTTCATCTGCTCCAGTGTCATTTTCTTGGCGAGCGCATCCTGCACCGCCGCCCGCGTTTCTTTCAACATCTTCACATAGGCGCGCACGTCATCGAGGTTCGAAACCCCGCCATGGCCGGGGATGATCTTCACGTCAGGCGGAAGCTGGGCGATGGCTCCCTCGACCCCGCTGATCATGCCGTCGATGCTGCCGCCGCTGTCCACGTCAATGAAGGGAAAGCCGTAGGTCACGAAATCGTCGCCCATGTGCACCACGTTCGACTTCGGAAAATAGATGACCGAGTCGCCGTCGGTGTGCCCGGCCGGAAAGTGCAGCGCGCGGATGTCTTCTCCGTTCAAGTGCACGGTGATGTCGTGATCAAACGTGATAATCGGCAGCGCGCCCTTCGGCTGCGGCGGGGCTTCGAAATGCACTGACCCGCCGTTGCCCGCCTGGCCGCCCTCTTCCAAACGCTTGCGGACGTTGTCCTGCGCGATGATGGGAGCCTGCTTCTGAAAAAATTCGTTCCCGCCCGTATGATCCTCGTGGTAATGCGTGTTGATAATGAAGCGCACCGGCTTGTCGGTAATACCTTTCAGCGCCTCCTGAATTTTTTCCGCCAGCGGAGCGTACTGATCGTCAACGATAACAATGCCGTCATCGCCAACCGAGGCGCCAATGTTGCCCCCGGCGCCCTCCAGCATGTAAACGCTGCCGGCAACTTTCGAAACTTTGATTTGAACTTTGCTGAGATCCTGATCCTGAGCAAAGCAGAAGCCAGCCGAGAGGCAAGCAAGAAGGGCGATACGAGAACTAGTACGGATAGTCTCACTCCCGAGAGGGAGACATTGTAAATGAAGCAATCGGGTCATCAGGTGATCGGGCCATCGGGTGATCGAACGTCAAAGGAGTTTGATTTTAGATCACCCGATCACCCGATCACCAGATTGAGTTTACGGTGTTGGCTCAAACAGCGGCCAAAGCCGATCCGCGGTGACGCGGTAGATAGCGTAGGCGCTGCCATCGTCGAAGGTGCGCCGGAACAGCAACTCGCCGCGGCCATCGCCGTCGGCATCGACCGCGTCGATCAGCTCCATCCGCGGAGTGGCGTCGAGATGCCGCGAATCCGTCTGCGAGAAAAATAGTTTCCTTAGCTCGCCTTCTAGGTTGGTGCGGGCGATCAGCGTGATCTCCTTCGGCTCTTCGACGTTTCCGGTGGCGCTGGCAGGGACACCGGCAGAACCAACAACCGGGTGAGTTTTCGCCGAGAGCACCAGCACCGGCTCGTTCGAGTTGGAAAGATCAAAGATGCGCAAGCTCACATCGTCGAAGACCGGCGTGGGCAACTTGCCGCCCGATTTGGCTGCCGATTTCGTCATGGATGATCTCTTGGGCGTAGCGGCAGCATCTTTCGTCGCCGCACTTGCCTGGCCACGAATTTGCGCCGCAGCCAGATCAAGCATCTTGTTGCGATAGATGGCTTCTTCTGCCGGCTTCACATCATAGGTGTAAGGACGAGGATCGGGCCCGCCGGCATCGGAAATTGCAGGGATGAAGATCAAGGTGATCGGCGGCGAAGCCGCGGCGGAATCCTTTGCCGCCTTCGCATCGGGCCTCTTTGTGCCGGCAGCGGCAGCGCCCGGAGTTGCGACCGCCAAAGCGTCGAAAGTCGGATAAGTATCGCGGCGCACACTTGAGTCCGGCATTCCGCGTCGCAGACGCGGCCGATTCGGATCCTGATTCGGTCCTTCGACCGGCTCGTCTGACGCAGTAGACGAGGAAGCTGGCGCAGACGCCTTAGCGGTCTCCGGCGGCGTCGGAGCCTTGGCACTATCTGCCGAACTCGGCGCGCTGGCAGGAGGCGCAGTAGCCGGCGACGCGGGAGCAGGAGCAGGCTTTTGCTGATCCTTATCTTTATCTTTGTCCTTGTCTTTGTCGTTGTCCTTGCTATCCGAATCTGTCCTCTCGGCGCGGCGGTGAAGTACAGGTGGCCCGTTCTTGTCTTCGTCTGCGATCACGGGCGTCGAGTACTTCTTGTGTCTCTCCAAAGCCTTCGATCCCGCGGGAATCCACGTGCCTTCGGCGATCCAAACGTGGTTGAGTTGTCCAGGCTGAGTAATGGTGAGGACGCCCTGCGACACACCGCTGCGAAAACCTTCATAGACGATCCCGAAGTCAAGAGCCATGGGAACAGGCGCAGCTTTATACGAACCAGCATCGTAAAATTTTCCGTCCACCATGATGGCAATGGGAATGATGCGGCCTTTCTTGCCGTCGGGCGAAAGCTGGATCAGCCCCAGCGAGCGCGGTCCCTTGGTGGACGCCGGCTTGTGCCCAAACTGCGGTATTGAAACTTGAGCCACCAGCCATGAACCGGCAAGCCAGGCCGAGGCCGCCAAGGTGACGGCAAGCATCCGGTTGCGATATAACTTGCGATGTAACAACGACCGGCGAGGAGAAAATTCCATATGCAGGTTAATGATAAATCCCCGGACTTCAGTACGACGGACGAGAACGGCAAAGAGGTTGCCCTGAAAGATTTTCGC
>Ga0187879_10003716_pt1 | contig 10269 bp, 12 predicted proteins | sample June2016WEW_19_1_FD_132423 | JGI IMG/M metagenome (GOLD analysis project Ga0187879, IMG submission 132423) | Peatland microbial communities from SPRUCE experiment site at the Marcell Experimental Forest, Minnesota, USA - June2016WEW_19_10 | ecosystem: Environmental > Terrestrial > Soil >... | reverse complement strand
GCCGCTTTCAGATAGGCTCCGGCGGTCTCCCGACGCACCCCGGTCTCTTGCTCGATGCGCCGCAAGGGCCATCCGAGTCGTCCCAGGGCTATGACTTGTTGTTTTTTCGCTTCGCTCAAGACGTTGCTCATACCAACGAAGGCTACTGCCTTGCGTTGGAATCAACGTCCCCGAGCCTCACTCTCGTTGGCCGGTTTTCAGGTGACCTTCATTGGCCGGTTTTGGGTGACCCCTGAGGCCTGAAAGCCATCGCCCAAATTGTGGATGATTACCCGGATCGCCAAACAGCGCCGAGCGAAATTCTGAAGATATTGCGCATAAAACCGAGCGATTGAGGCCGATCTGGCGTCCTAGAATGAAATAGTTCGCTTCCCACTCTTGCTGGTTTGGTATAAGGCGACGTGCTGCACCGCTGTTTTCACGTCCACGGGGGCATCACAAATTTCTCGCACATCTATTTCAAGCCCGTACTTCTTGTCCACGTATGTTCGAATCGCCGTGGCTCCGGGGCGCTGAAATATCCTGAAGTGGCCACCCGGCTTCGTAATGAAGACAAGCTGCCGGATCGAGCATCCACCCTCGATTGCAAGAAGACATTTGAAAATATCACGCTCATACTCAGAGCTGGGGTTCCTGAGACTGAGTGCCACTTCGACGGCGGTTTCCTCATCCGGAAAGTAACAATCAAAAGCGAATCGCGCGTTACCGCATACGCGCTTCTCGCTGTAATCTGCTCCAAACACTTTGACCGCCGCAGTTCTAAGTTTGGCCATGAATGCATTTGACGCTTTGTTGCCAATCCCCGGCCCTTTGATCGTAAAGAACCCGGCCGTCTGCGTGGCGATAGCTTGGACCAGTAGAAACAGTGTGGATTCTTTTGTTAGTGAGTCAGCGGCGTTCATTTAAAACCGGCTCCGTCGTTTCACCTTGTGGCCAAATCTGAGGCCGTTTTTGTGTGCCGCTTTGCGGCGGCAGCCAGCCGTTGCGAAATGCGGGGCAGGCTGCCACTTAGATTTCCCATCGCCATATACACCGAGCTTGGGCCGTGTACCTCATAGATCTTGGCAAGCGTAAAGTGGTCTTTTCTAGTCAGCCGTTCGCGCCGGAACAGTTTTATCAGAACCGCATCTTCCTCGGGATCACCCCATTTCGTACGTAGGCCCTTCATGCCTAGAATCCTCCGTTTGTATCAATGTAGATTACGCAAGATTTTGGGCAGCCCTCACACCTCGTGCCTTAGCTCGTTGATCTCCCCTTCTCTCTGTTTCGCCGAAAGGATCAGACGCTCTCTGTCTCGCCCATTGATCTGCGCCGCTGCATAATCAGCCTCCGCTTCGTGTTGGAGTCTGTTAATTACTTCCTGCAGTCTCTTGCGGTGATCCTCTGCACACACGGGTAAATCCTCCTCGAAGGCAAGCCAGCCTTTGTGTTCGGGGCAGCATCTTGGCAAAGCTTTTTCTAAGAATTCGGTGGCCTCTTCCTCGTTCAATCGCCCTCCGAAGTACAACACATAAGCGGAGCCGCATTGGGGGCAATTTACGATCTTTCCGAGCCGACCACTGTCGGTGAATGTCTGAGTTAAATCGCGGTATGCTTGTCTCGCCGTGAATTCCTTTATCGCAATCGCCATTATGTATTCCTCAAGCGCACACGTACCCGCCCGCGCTCAGAACTTAATCGTGGGAAGCGGGGTCAGGTTTGATGAAACCACCACAGTCCTTCAGTTCTTCCTCTTCCCACACGCGGATTCTCCGTTTACTGCCAAGCTCACGGTAAATCTTTGCTGCGTTGCGCAAAGTATCCGCTTCGGCCTTCTTGCTGGCAGGCATTTTGGCCGCTTCCTGTTCCAACGATTCGGCGGTGAACTCACCTGCAGTAATGTCACGCGGCATAGGGTAAAGCCCCTCCTTGCCCACGGATTTTACCACCGCCGGGCGCGGCCACTGACTCTCTCGACGCTGCAGACTCTCCGTTCCTGCTGCGCATATTAACGGCCCAGCACAGTGTTTTACCTGTCGACACCAAACAGGAAAAACAGTGGCCCAGCTTCAAGGGCCATACCAGTATTCGATCATGGCTTTGCGTGCCTCTGGTTGCGTCCCAGCAAACTTTGGGTCTGCTTTCGGTAGGCCACACCCAGCTAAACACCTTCACTCAGGACCACCTCCGGCGGACGCGTTTATTGGCTACGTGGTCCACGTACTAACCCGAACTTTTGAGTAGGTCCAAACACCCTGAAGCCAACTCAGGGCGTTTTGAATTTTCCCGCCATTATTCCGCAGATTATTGACTTTGCGGCAATTCCAGAGCTTTCCACAGGTAGAGATCCCGGCGCGACACTAGCAATAGGAGGTGTACTCAGATGCCACAAATACAGAAAGTCGGAGAGGGAAAGTTCGTTTGGCGATGTGATTGTGGCCGAGAATTTCCCACAAAGCCAGTCCCAAGAAATCAGTTGCCACCGTCATGCCCAGACCACGTGTGCAAACAACCGAACCCAGTTTTCAGTTGACCACCGACCAACGGTCAAAGTCGCGAGAACAGTTGAGACGGGAGACAGCGTTTTGAGGGAAGCGGCGTAGCATAGTAATTAGTCTAACTTCCTGAACTCGTCCGCATAGGACTTTGATGCACTGAAAGTTCCATCGTCAAATGTCACCGCCACGGTCTGCTTCCCGTTGAGGTAGCCTGTGGCGGTGACAACACCTTCTTTCGACGGGTCGCTTACCCTCGGTTTCGAGAGGCTGATTCTCATTTCTTCTGGGGTCTGTGGGATAATTCGTTCCACACGAGTGCCGACATCATGATGCTTCCACCGCTGATGAAATTCATAATTCTCTCTGGCTTTTTTCGCATGGTCTTCGTTCTGCTCGAACATTTCACGGTAGGCTTTGGGGCGTTTTGACTTTGGCTTTCCGCTGATGCCGGGAATCCACGATCTCTTAGCGTCTTCAGCCGCATCCAGTATCCGTTTCAAATCGTTACACTCGCTACAAGGTGAATCGTACTTAACGGGGTATGCCAATTTCCGACGCGAATCATGGTACAGCGGGTAGCCATTGTCATAGAAACACGGCCCCTTGTCAATGCCGCAAGTGGGGCATTTGGTATCGTGCAGAGAAGCCATTAACTTATAATACTCAAAATTGCGATTGCCCAAAAACTCCGTCCGCTGCCAAAAAAGTGCGGATAGAATGCCGGTTATTAGGCAAAACCCAGGGGGCGGTCGTCAGGAAAGTGCTTGAAAAGTCTGGGGAAGATAGCGTTTACGAATCGACTGCTCTACCCTCACACCGATGACAGAAATCAACCTTCGAGCGGGGCAGCCGCAGCAATCTTTTCAGATTAGTGGGCGGCGGCCGACTTCGCCGGACGGAACTTCTCGATATACCGGGCTCGTGATTCGCCGAGGGCTTTGGACATGGTTTCTGATCCCACTGCCCAGAATTGTTCGGGTGTGGTGATCCCCAGCGAAATAAGATTGAGATGCTCGCCCCGAGTCAATGTCAGCGGGAGTTGCAGAAGGCCCAAGGCATGCGCCGGCAAGCCAACTTCAAGTTGAATCAGAAGACTAGCAAGTTCGGCTTGCGGATTCTTGTCGAGTAGGAGGATCGCGATAATGTCGGAAGCTGATTGCAAGTGAAATCTGGTGGTGTCAGCGAAGCGGCGAATGTCACCGTACTCGATTCGGCCAAAATACGCATTGGTCGAAAACTCAGCCTCAATCTGGTCTAGTCTTCGCCCCGATATCCAGTCGAATAATACGGACGCCCTCTTACACCGGCCATAAAATTCAAGAAGGTCACGAGCACGACCCTGAAGGGCTCGGGTAATCTCGGTTCCGAAGCGTTGCGATGCCTGGTTCGCTCGGATGCTTTCTTTCGTTCCTTTGACCAGTGGCGTGTATCCCATTTCCTCTGCGGGAAGACCCTGCATGAGGGCCATCAGATTCGTCGCGGTAAGCAAGTGCGCTGGCACATTCTTGATGATCTCGATGAGCCGCATCGCCGAGTCAAACGAAAGTGAAGAGCGGCCACAAGCTCTGCCGAGGAGGCTCAAGGCAACGGCAGATCCTTCGACCTCAATCAATCCCAAGGAGATCATTCTGCTCACGAGTTGATCAACGTGGGCCCGCATCTGATCGCGCCATCCTGGGTTTCTGATGGTTTCTACAAATCCTGCATACGTATTAAGGAGAAGGGTGGAAACACTGTCGCGCTCAAGTTTTTCTACCTGAACTAAAAGACGGACCAGCCATGTTTCGATCTGCCCTGGATCGAATGACGACTGCAGGCGTTCGAGTTGCCCTCTGACATACTTCCTGAAAAGTAACTGCCTTTCGTTGGGCGTTTCCGCATAAATCATGGATTTGCCCTTCTCGTTGAAACCCAAGCGCCCGGCTCGTCCCGCCATGTTCTTGTATTCAGCGACCGTGAAGGGCCGACCGTCTTCGCCCACAAACTCATTCTCCGCGAGGATAACCGTCGAAGCCGGCGTATTGATTCCCGCCGCAACCGTCGTGGTCGCCACGAGTACTCTGAGAGGGTTCTGGGGATCTCTGAACGCTTGCTCGACCACAATTCGCTCTTCTCTTGTGAGATTGGAATTGTGGAACGCGGTGCCACCGCGTAGACAGCGTCGCAGCGCTGACGATGCGCTTGAGAGATCACTCTCCGGCAGCTGATTCAATGCGCCCGTCGCGGGAGGAAGCCCGAGGTCTTCGGCCAAGTAATTCGCCGCTCCTTGGGCGAACCCTCGTTGGTTGCGGAAGATGATGACCTTTTCGCCAGCGGACACCAATTTCTTAACGAGGGGTACGAAAAGGTCTTGCCCGCTCGGTTTTTCTCGTCGCTGTTGCACCTCATAGGGACGCAGAATCTGTTCTGTGCGTTCGTTTCCGTTCTCGTCCAGGTATTGAAAGGTCCCGTTGCGGTCGATGACACCTTCGAGCAGCGGCACTGGTCGCTCGGCACTGAAAAGCAGTTCACAACCCAGCCAGCGGTTGAAGTTATTAGCGTCTCCGATCACCGCGGACAATGCGATGATCTGAGGAGTGACCCCCCTCTCGCGACCGGCGAGAATGAAGGTCAGTAAAAGCTCCACGCTGATGCCGCGGTTCGGATCGGTGATAAATTGCGCCTCATCCAGGGCCACGAGTCCGATTTGATTGAGCGTGAAAGGGCTGCCTACGACCAGTTGCAAGAACATTTCGTAGGTAAGCAACGCCAAATCGTACTTGCCTTTATAAAAAGCGCCTACCTGATCGCTGTAATCGCCTGAGCAACGAATGACGCGAAAGCCCAATTGATTCTGGTACAGCTCCGTGAATTGATCGAACTTTTCGTTGACGAGAGCTTTGTAGGGGAGCAGGAAGACAGCCTTCTTTCCGTCTGCCATGGCTTTCGCCGCGGAGAGTTCGCCCACAAACGTCTTGCCTGCGCTCGTCGGGGCAATTACGAGAAGAGAGCTTCCGTCAACGATTCCCTTGTCATTGATCGCGACGAGCTGCAGGGGATTGAGACCGTTTGCATAGCGCGTTTTCCAGGCGGCCACCGTGGCCGGCGGGAATCCGAGATGCAATAAGTCTTCAATGCTGCTTGATACTTTGACGTGTTTGAGTTCGGGAAATGCGGCAAAAAAGATCTTTCCAGGAGTAAGCTTCGGAATAACAAGCCCTCCCTTGACCGTGCCGAGGAGAACGGGATTCTGGATGATCCCTTGTCGTGCCGCCTCCGCTCTAACCCGGTTCATGACCTCAGCTGACGACGACAGAATATCGACCGGGGTCGTCGCATCGAGCAGAACATCGAGCAGTGCCTTAGTGAGGATACCGTGACGAGCTTGCGGCATCTCATATGCGACTTCATTGATGCCGGATGCCGCGAGCAATATCCTCCCTTCGCCGACGAGAGTCTCCAATGGTGCGGCAGGGTCGCGAGGGATGGGGCTGTCTTCTAAGACCTTGGCCGGCGCCCCTCCGCTGAAGCAGCAATCAAGAATGCAGAACAGCGCGCGGGCTTTTGTGGATTTGAAAAGGAGCGCGAGCTCGTCCATCCCGATCGTGGTACGAGGGAGGTCCGACAACTGTGTGTCCGAAGCGGCAAGCCTGTGGTCATGGGAACCGTGACCAGAAAACGAGAAAACCACAACGTCGTCGGCGGTTGCCTCGCCGAGAGTTTCCTGTAGTGCGGCGCGGATATTCGGAAGGGTAGCGTCATAGTCAATGAGGAGTTTCGGATGGCTGTCGGGAAAGGTGTCCGAGAACAATGCATGGAGAGCTATCGCGTCCCGCGTCGAGCCGATCAAATCTCGAATGTTGGGATCTGTGTGCTTTCCGACGCCGACAAATGTGGACAAGAATGCCATAGGTACCCATTCAGCTTAGAGAATTTCCGGGGACGCGACCAATGGTTCCCGGCGAAGTCTTTTGAACACGCGATGAAACAAGCTTGTCGAGAAGTTCCAGAACTCGATGACGCCAAGGGATTGCCCGGCGGTTAGCCGCCCGTGCCGCGCGTATTTCCTCTGCGCGCTTGTGTTTTGCGGTGAGAATAAGGCCAGTGCGATCGCCTTTTGCAGTGAGCGACGGGTAGGGACAACCATCGTTGCACATATGAAAACCGGGCTCGTCGAAAATGCCCGGAACGAAGTGGAACATCTGTTCCCCGGCGTTCGCGAACCCGCGGGGAGCTACGACCATCATGAGCATCTGGAGGACTTCGAAGCTCGCCGAACTCAGGCTGAAGGCGAACACATTCTCATTGCGGCGGACGGGATGGTTCTCGGGAAGACCGGCAATGTAATTCGGATCATCGAAGTATCCTTCCCGATCGGCCGAGACGAGGCCGGAATTGTACTGACCGAGGCATTCGAGGCACCGGCGCTCCGGCGACGCGATATGCGCTTTCCAGTCGGCGCTCCAGAGGCCACGGTTCGGTTTCGTCTCGACCTGGATGCCGCCGTCGATTACCGGGATGAGGTGCGCGTAAGCGATAAAGTTAAGAACGCTCCGACCCCAGGGGCGATCCACGCAACAGAAGAGAACGTCGCAATCGAGCGCGGCACGAAATCCTTCTTCCTCCCCGACGCTCAACTCCAGCTCGTGAACTGAGAATCCGTCGGCGGTGGCGCTGTTCCGCAGGGCGCGCCCCAAAGACCCGACCTTGGACCAATGGAGCCGTGCATGCCAGCGCGTGGCGTGCAATAGCCGGTCGAGGTTGACGAATTCCACGGTGTCGAAATCGATCAGAGTGAGCCGCGCGATGCCGGTTCTCGCCAACGCCTCCGCGACAATCGATCCCACACTGCCAGTACCGATGATTCCGACATGCAGCCTCGCCAAATCGTTTTGGACGGATTGTCCCCATGAGGATACGGTCCGCCGAAGTTCTTCCTTGGGTCGGGGCGGCGGTATGAGATGGTTCGCAAAGGTCACCGCGAGTTGCTCGCCAACGACGCGGACGTGGGTGCACCATCGTCGTTCATAGACACGGGGCTTGGTCTTTTCCCAGAAACGGGCGCTCCACGCGCCGTCAGTGCCAAGCGTGAGCCCAAGGAGCGGCAATCCCGTAGCGCCTTTAGCTGCCGCGCCGTGGGTGTTCTCGGCTCGCATGTCGTCGTCGCTCATGCCTTGCCATCCCGGCCCCAGATGGCTATGAAGAAATGCCAACCCCGCATTTTCGGCAGCCGCTTCCGTGACGGCCCTCTCGAAATATCCCGGCAGGAAACTCGCGTTGCCATGCACGCGCCGTTCGCCTGGTTGCGGCAGGACCGCCCGGTGCAGCAATGCCGTTTTCCGCGTGGCTCCGTCGCTCGGATACCAGAGGGCGAAGCAGAGATCTTCCTGGCCATCGGCCCGCACGAGGTGAGCCATAAGCTCCCGGTGAAGCCGGGAGGTGAGGGCGACGCTGTAGGTGGTCTTTTCCGGCGTCATAGCGTATCCAAGAGATGACGCACGTGCGCGAGTACGTCCTTCACTTTTCTCTTTGTCTGGGCCCAGTGGTTGAGCGGCCGGCTCCAATACTGCCATTCGGGACCGAATGGACTATCGTGGACGCCTGCGTTCGGATGATTACCCCCCTGAGGATTCATTGGCAGAAGCCGTGGTGAGACGTGAGGACCCGAAGGCGGAGAGAGCGGAAAATCTCCCGGCACCGCAAATCCCAGCTTGATCTTCGTCCCCGCCAAGCGCCCGCAGGGAATCTCGTAGGGGATAGCAACCCTCTCGGCTCCCAAGTCCTCGACCTGGTACCCCAGTTCGGCTAATTCCGCAACGAATTCGGCCTTCGGCATGGTGCTTATGACACCGGCGTAGGACCAGTCGAGACAGAGATGAATTTCATGTGGTCGTGCATGTGGATCTCTTTGTTCGGTTCGTTCTGGTACGAGATCCGATGATGGTCCTCAATCTGGACCAGATAGTGCGAGGCCGGATCGATGCCCGCGTGCTCCAGGATCTGCGTGGGCGTCAATTCGTGCTCTGTGGTGGTCTGTTTTTCGTCGTCCACCGTGTAGTGAATGATGTGTTCGTGTTCGTTCATTGTGTTCTCCGTAAGAACTCCTTCCCGACCTTTTCCGTTGGGCCAGCAACGTAGTCTGTCCCTGTCTACATTGTACGCTGACAGAGCGTACAGTCAAGGCCAAAAAAAATTACAGCCGCATCTGGCTCTCGCTTCCGACTGGAAAGAGCTCTCCCAGGCGGATCTTAGCGACCACCGGGTTGACCTCAAACGTATCGGCGAGGAGCCGGGCTGCTTTTTCGCGGTTAGCCCTTTCGAGGGTTTTCATCCCGAGGGACCCGGACGCCGCAAGAAGGGGTTCCAGGGCTGCGTGGACGAGCGGTTGCGGCAGGAGCAGGGCGCCGATCGCGCGATTCGCCTGATATTCCCACCATCTCCCGTCATATCCGGGCGCATGGCCCATCGACGTGTTCGGGACATCGCGGCACAGCACCTTCGGGGCCGCCGGGTCGGAAAAGTACCCAAAGAGCGAGTCTTTCTCCAGGATTTCGAAGAAGAGGCGGGCATGGAGCAACCCGTGCCCGGCCTCATGGGCGACCGTTGTTCTGATGCGACGTTCGGCGGACGTAGTTCCGTCTTCGTCGAGCGATCGGGCTACGACGATTGCCTGGACTCCCTTCGGACCGAACTTCGTGAATCCGAGGACGCCCTCCGCGAGCTCCTCGTACACCGGCGCGACACCGAAGCGCTTTTCGACAAAGCGATCAATCCTCACGGCGCCGGGCATCGAGGGATACAGGCCGGCAGCGCGAAGCTCGTCCGTGCAAATGTTCTCGATTTCTTGGTTGGTGAAATACGGCCGTTCCCTGAAAGGGCCCTTTGTCGCTCGAAACGTCTTCATTTCTTTTTCTGGTCCGACCTCTTCGCCAGATTCATAAGCTCGTCGGCGCTGACCTTCTTCTCAATGACCGTGCGGAGCGCAAAGCCGTAGGTGGGATCGGCTGCCGCCATTCGCTTCAGTTCGTCGAGGGGCGGACGAGTGTCATACTTCTTGAGCTCATCCACGGTGACCCCCAAGGCATGGGCCATTTTCGCGAGCACCTTGTCCGAAGGGAATCGGTGGCCGAGTTCTACGTCCGAAACAAATGCTGCGGAAAGATCCCCGAGCTTCTTGGCGAATTCTCTGAGCGATATGTCTTTGGCCTCTCGCAGCTCGCGTATCTTCTGTCCTAATGTTTGCATGGTTGTATTCGCTGTCAGCTTATACTGTTGACAATACACTGTCAAACGAGTATGAAGGCGAGTTGTAGTGAACCCAGTGACCTACCTGAGACAAACGAGACGTACAGCATCCATGTCCCGCAAGGTTTCCTGATGAAACGATGAAACTCCCTGTCGAGAAGGGATAGCGTTGAAGCGCATGTGACCTCTGCTACTAGATCGCCTGACCGGGACTCCGGTCGACTATAAGGAAAAGTTATCCCGAGTCACTTGGACCGCAAGGCAATCATTGAATTGAAAAGGGCTGATCCCCCGCGATCAGCCCTCGGCCCAAATCAGTTTGGTAGCAAATTGGTAGCACGCGTTTTGGTAGCATTTTGGTAGCAAGACGCGCCGATTTTCGCGGTTTTTGCCGACTCATCCGACTATTAACGCCTTTGCCGTCAGCCAGATACGGTTTTGCGAATTCCATGGCATGGAAGAGGTCGTCGGTTCGATCCCGACCAGGTCCACCAATTCTCTCAACGGACAGAGAATGACCGGCATACGGTCGTGGATGGCTGCCGTCACCGCGTTCGGGGTCGTGGTC
>Ga0187879_10003714_pt1 | contig 10269 bp, 8 predicted proteins | sample June2016WEW_19_1_FD_132423 | JGI IMG/M metagenome (GOLD analysis project Ga0187879, IMG submission 132423) | Peatland microbial communities from SPRUCE experiment site at the Marcell Experimental Forest, Minnesota, USA - June2016WEW_19_10 | ecosystem: Environmental > Terrestrial > Soil >... | reverse complement strand
GCTGGCGGGCACGCAGGGCATGCGCAACCACGCGAAGAAGGACCGCCTGTTCGAGCTCGCCGAGCGCCGGCGGCTGCCGGTGGTGCTGTTCGCTGAGGGCGGCGGCGGGCGTCCGGGCGACGTCGACATGCCGATCGTCGCCGGCCTGGACTGCCGGGCGTTCGCGCTGTTCGCCCAGCTCAGCGGCCTCGTGCCGCTCGTGGGCATCGCCTCGGGCTACTGCTTCGCGGGCAACGCCGCGCTGCTCGGCTGCTGCGACGTGGTGATCGCCACCGAGGACTCGAGCATCGGCATGGGCGGCCCGGCGATGATCGAGGGCGGCGGGCTCGGCGTGCACGAGCCCGGGGACGTCGGGCCGATCGACGTTCAGCACGCCAACGGGGTGGTCGACCTGCGCGCGGCCGACGACGCCGAGGCCGTCGCGCTGGCCAAGCGCTACCTCTCCTACTTCGGGGGAGCGGCGCAGCCGGGCGCGGTGGCGGACCAGGAGCTGCTGCGCGAGCTGATCCCCGAGCAGCGCAAGCGCGTGTACGAGGTGCGCCGGGTGCTCGCGACGCTGTTCGACGAGGGCTCGGTGCTCGAGCTGCGCGACGGGTTCGGGCCGGGGATGCTCACGGCGCTCGCCCGCGTCGACGGTCGTCCGCTCGGCGTCGTCGCCAACGATCCCACCCACCTCGGCGGCGCGATCGACGCGGACGGCGCGGACAAGGCGGCACGCTTCATGCAGCTGTGCGATGCGTTCGATCTGCCGCTGCTGTTCCTGTGCGACACGCCCGGCTTCATGGTCGGCCCGGACGCCGAGCGCACGGCGACCGTGCGCCACTTCGCGCGCATGTTCCTCGGCGGCGCCAACGTGAGCGTGCCGACGGGGACGATCGTGCTGCGCAAGGGCTACGGGCTCGGCGCGCAGGCGATGGCCGGGGGCGGCTTCAAGGCGCCGCTGTTCACCGTCGCGTGGCCGACGTCGGAGTTCGGCGCGATGGGCCTGGAGGGAGCCGTGCGCCTGGGCATGCGGCGCGAGCTCGACGCGATCGAGGACGAGCAGGAGCGCGAGCGCGTCTTCGAGCAGCTCGTCGCCGGCGCGTACGAGCGCGGCGAGGGCGTCAACATGGCCGCCTACGGCGAGATCGACGACGTGATCGACCCCGCCGACTCGCGCCGCTGGATAGCGACGCTGTTCGACGAGCATTCGGGCGATTGGCGGGCGCATCCCGGCAAGAAGCGCCCGAACGTCGACGCGTGGTAGCGCCCACCGTTCGCGCCAACGCGTGCCACGGCAAGCCGAGGTTAGCCCGAGTTCAACTGGAGTCCTGCTGCAGGCGCCTGGCCGAACCAGCGATCATGTCTTGTGCCCAGCGCTCGTTCAAGCCCCCCAGGAAGCCGAGCCCGGTGAAGGTCGCCAAGGGCGCGGTAGTCGTGATCGAGAGCGCCGGAAACAGTCCTCCCTTCAGGAAGACGAAAATCGTGTAACCCAGCACACCTCCCACGACCGCTCTGATGGCGCCGTAATAAGGGAGCATTCGTTGACCGGCGTTTGGGTCGAGGCTCAGGCGCCGCTCGGCATTCCTGGTACCCATCCGCTGCAGCACGCTCACCAGAGCGCCGACCGCGCCTGCCGGGAATGCCACTCCGTATTCTGCGAGCACGTGGTAGTGCCAGAAGGCGAGCCCCACCAGCACGGAGACCACGGCGACGCCCGCGGCGCCAGCGAACATCCCGCGACCATAGAAGAGCTGGGCGCTCCGCTGCAGCGAGTCCTCGAGGTTCGTCTCCGCGGCGCTGATGCGCTCGCCCAGCGTGACCATCGCCTTGCGGTAGGCGCTCGACCGCTCGGTGCGCGCGTGATGATGATCAAGAGGGTTCTCGCGGTCGATGGCCGCGAAAACGGAGGACATCAGCCCCAGGCAGAGATACAGGATGCGCTCGCGTTCCGCGTTCGCAGCTCTCTTGCGCTGCCCGCGCGCCCGCTTGGCAATCGAACCCCACCACTCCTGGGCGCGTTCCGCAACCTCGTCGACCCTGTTGACCAACGCCTGCCCCTCCGACCAGTCGAATCGGAGCGCGTTCGCGATGATCACGTACTGGAGCCCATCTCCCTTGTAGGCTCCCAGCCCGCTGCGCCCGAAGATGCTGATGGGTACGTCAGGGCCGTGCTTGGCATCAAAGGCCGCCGGCAACGGACCGTAATACTTCTCGCCTAGCTTCCGCCATGCACGGGCACCGAGCGCCCGGTGGGTCTGCCAGTAACGAGCCCTAACTACGTCCGGGAAGTTGACGCTCCCCTCCTCCTGCGGGTCAAGCGCCTTCCTGATCGTCTCCTCCGCCTTCTCGGCTGAGCCGGCGGGAGTCGGGCGCCGCCCCCCTCGTAGACGTATCTGCATGATCGTCGCCCTGCTCTTTCTGGACTATACGAATCGCGTTTACTAAGACTTGTGGCTCAAGGATCGGGGTCCGTCACGCCGAAGCAAGGCTATACTCATGACCATGACTTGTGGCGGAAAAATCATATAAGCGGAAGAGTTTCGATCCCCCGAGAACGGCTGAGGTGTGGGGAAGCACCGCAGTCCCGCTCGGGGTGCCGCTCGTCATACCTCCAACGCGCTCGCTGTAGCCGCGACTACGTGCTCGGCTCTCTCGCTGAAGATCGGCCTCGGCTTGGCTCGCTGTGATGCATGAGGCATCTGTGAGCTTGCGCACGCAGCGCATCGCCCAATTTACATGCCGCAGGACGTGTGTATCATCTCCCACAGGCCGCCAACGAGCTTCGCTCGAGTGGACCTGACGCTGCACCCGCTGGACATCTGAAGTCGCGCCGGTATCCGCAGGGAACTGGACCGAAGCCGATGAACCCACACCACCGAACCTGGTCGCGCGCATGAGGACCGTGCGCACGGTGGCCGAGCTGCGCTCGGCGCTCGCGCCCGCGCGGCGCAACGGGCTAACGATCGGGCTGGTGCCGACGATGGGCGCATTGCACGACGGGCACCTATCGCTGCTCGCTCGCGCGCGCGAGCGCTGCGACGTGGTGGTGGTCTCGCTGTTCGTAAACCCCGCGCAGTTCAACGAGCGCTCCGACCTCGAGCGCTACCCGCGCGACGAGCGCCGCGACGCCGAGCTCGCTGCGGCGGCGGGCGCGGACCTGCTGTTCGCGCCGTCGGTCGAGGAGGTGTACCCGTCGGGGTTCGCCACGACCGTCGAGGTGCTGGGCCTGACCGAGCGCCTCGAGGGCGCCGCGCGCGGCGCCGAGCACTTCCGCGGCGTCGCCACGGTGGTGACCAAGCTGCTGTGCATGGCGCTGCCCGACGTGGCGTACTTCGGCCAGAAGGACGCCCAGCAGGTGTTGGTGATCCGCCGACTGGCCAGCGACCTGAACCTGCCCGTGTCGATCGAGGCGCTGCCGACCGTGCGCGAGCCCGACGGCCTGGCGCTGTCTAGCCGCAACGCGCTGCTGTCCCCCGACGAGCGCGCCCAGGCGCTCGCGCTGCCTGCTGCGCTGGACGCCGCCCGGGTGCTGGTCGGCGAGGGCGAGCGTTCGGCGCAGGCGCTGCTGGAGGCGGCGGGCGCGGCGATGCGCCCGTTCGATGTCGAGCCCGAGTACGTCGCGCTCGTCGAGCCGGACACGCTCGAGCCAGTCACCACGCTCGACGGCGAGGCGCTGCTGGCGCTCGCCGCCCGCATCGGCGAGGTTCGCCTGATCGACAACGCGGTCCTCTCGCCGGCCGGCGCGGAGCGTCGCGCCGGCGCACAGGGTCACACCGCGACTGACAGCCCAGGTCAACCGCTCGAAGGAGAGGCGATCGCCACATGCAGCGCGTGATGCTCAAGTCCAAGATCCACCGCGCGACGGTCACCGACTGCGACCTGCACTACGTCGGGTCGATCACGATCGACCCCGAGCTGCTCGAGGCGGCGGACATGCTCGAGTACGAGCAGGTGCATGTCGTCGACGTCGACAACGGCGCGCGCTTCGAGACCTACACGATCCCCGGCGAGCGGGGGTCGGGCGAGATGTGCGTCAACGGCGCCGCCGCCCGCCTCGTGCACCGGGGCGACACGATCATCGTCATCTCCTACGGCTCCTACGACGAGGCCGACCTGGAGCGCTATGTGCCTCGCGTGGTCCACGTGGAGGCGAACACCAACCGCATCGTCACCATCGACGAGCAGGTGGCGACCCTGCTCTCCTGAGAGAGCGCGCGTCAACCGGCCGTCAGAGAGGAACCACCATGTCCAGCCGTCCCACGATCCAGGCCCCGTATATCGAAATCCCACCCACCCATCGCCTGCCGATGACGCTTCCCCTGCTGATGGAGAAGAAGCGGCTCGGCGAACCGATCGTGATGGTCACCGCCTACGACTACCCGAGCGCCCGCGCCGCCGAGGCGGCCGGCGTCGACCTGGTGCTCGTGGGCGACTCGGCGGCGACGACCGTGCTCGGCTACAGCGCGACCACGCCGGTCGAGCTCGACGACATGCTCGTGCTCGCGCGCGCCGCGCGCCGCGGCCTGCGCACGCCCCTGCTGATCGGCGACCTGCCGTTCGGCTCATACGAGGTCTCCGACGAGCAGGCGATCACGACCGCGATGCGCATGGTCAAGGAGGCCGGCTGCGACGTGGTCAAGCTGGAGGGCGGCGGCGAGGCGTCGGTGAAGCGCGCGCACGCGATCGTCGGCGCGGGCATCCCTGTGATGGGCCACGTCGGGCTCACCCCTCAGACCTCGACCGCGCTCGGCGGCTGGAAGGCGCAGGGACGCACGGCCGCCGCTGCGGCGCGCATCGCCGCCGAGGCGCTCGCGCTGCAGCAGGCCGGCTGCTTCGCGCTCGTGTTCGAGGCGATCCCCAGCGCTGTCACCGAGGAGCTGATGGGGCTGCTGGAGATCCCCGTGATCGGCATCGGCGCGGGGCCCGCCACCGACGGGCAGGTGCTCGTCTTCCACGACCTGCTCGGCATCCGCGACGGGCTCGGCGCCCGCTTCGTCAAGCGCTACGCGAACCTCCAGCAGGAGATGAACGACGGCGTCACCGCATACGCCGAGGACGTGCGCGCGCGCCGCTACCCCGGCCCCGAGCACTCGTATTCGATCGACCCGGCGGAGCTCGCAGAGCTTCACACACGGCTGGCAGAGCCGACACGGCGTCGCACTTAGGCACCGCGTTACCCTCTGGATCTCGTGATCGGCCTCAAAAAAAGGCTGGGGGCCACCATGCGGGAGCGCTACCGCATAATCCGCGCTCCGCGTGGCTATAGCGTGTCTTTCGACCTGCGCGATAGCGTCCCGGCGCTCGCGCCCGCGGTGATCTTCGACGTCGGCGCGAACGTCGGGCAGTCCGCCGAGCTCTTCCTGCGTGCTTACCCGGCGGCGAAGATCTATTGCTTCGAGCCGGTGGCCGCATCGTTTCATGCGCTGCGCGAAACGCTCGCGGAGAAGGGGGGGCAGGTTGAGCTCCATCAACTCGCCATGGGCGCGGAGCGTGGCCAGGCGCGCATCGCGACCAGCGGCACGGGCACGTGCGCCACGATGATGACGCCGGCCACCGCCGGGTATCAGCAGAGTGAGGAGATCCGCGTCGATACGCTCGACACGTTCTGCAGCGACGCCGGCATCACGCGAATCGACTACCTCAAGATCGACACCGAGGGCAATGACCTGAACGTCCTCAGAGGCGCCGAACATCTCCTTGGCGACGGCGGAGCGACGGTCGTGGAGGTCGAGGCGGGAATGCACCCCGAGAACCGGCTCCATGTGCCTCTGGAGGATCTCAAGGCGCACCTGCAGGAATACGGCTACCGCTGCTTCGGCATCTATGAGCCCGTAGCGGAATGGACCACCGGCGAGCCGTTCCTACGGCGCGTTAACGCTGTGTTCATCGCGCCATCGCTCTACAACAGCGGATCTCCATAGCGCTCGGCGAACGCGAACCCCTCGACCGGTTTGCGCGCGAGCCGCGCCGGCCAGGGATCGGCGCGGTAGCCGACGCCGATGTGAGCAGCGAGCGCGACCTCCTCGGGGATCTCCAGTAGACGCTTGACCTCTGCCTCAGCGGGCACGAGCAACGTGGTGAGAGCCGCGCCGAGGCCCTCGGCGCGCAGCGCCAGCAGCAGGTTCTGCACGAAGGGGTATACGGACGCTCCCCCCACGATGCTTTGGCGCGGCAGCGCCGCGTCGGTGACCGCGAGATCCTCCAGGCGCACTCCTACCACGAGGTGCAAAGGAACTCGATCGAGGCCGGTGGCGTAATCGTCAGCGCGCTGGATGTGGCGCACCGTCTTGGCGTCGAAGCTGTCCGGCTCGGCCAGCACGCGCGCCCCGCCGGTCTGCTCCATGTACGCCCGCCAGCCGGGCAGATACAGGTCACGTATGGCTGCACGCCGCTCGGCGTCCTGCACCACGATCACGCGCCAGCCCTGACGATTGCCGCCGCTTGGCGCGAAACGCGCCGCGTCCAGCACGCGCAGCAAGACCTCGCGCGGCACCTGGTCGAGCTTGAAGCGACGGCTCGTGGGCGCGCAGCGCATCGCCTCATACAGGTCCATCGCGCAGACGCTACCGCTTCGGATACTCCACGCGGCGGATCACGCGCGCGGGCGCGCCGGCGGCGATCGAGAACGGCTCGATGTCGCGCGTGACGACGCTGTTGGCGCCGATCACGCAGCGCTCGCCGATGCTCACGCCGCTGGTGACGACCACGTTGGCGCCCAGCCAGCAGTTCGCGCCGATGCGCGTCGGGCCCTTGCTCTCGAAGCCCTGCCATGTGATCGGCTTGTCGGGGTCATCGTGGCGGTGGTTGGCGTCGGAGACGAAGCAGCCGTTGGCGAGCATGCAGTGATCGCCGATCTCCACGAGCTCCTGCGCGGCGAGCATCACGCCCATGTTCAGGAACGTGCCCGCGCCGATGCGCACCCGCGCGGCACCCGGCGCGGTGATCCACACGCCCGGCTCGAGCAGCGCGTGCGCGCCGATCTGCAGGCGCCCCTCGCGCAGCGCCTCCAGCACGTTGCCGTGCACCGGCCAGCGCGCGAACGCCTCCCGGCGCATCAGCTCCCAGTGGATGCGCGCACGGTTCCACGGCAGCGAGTTGCGCTCATACCAGCGCCACTTCTGCGCCCACAGGCGCGCCTCGCGCGCCAGCTCGCCCGCGCTGGCAGAGGCCCGCTCGTGGCCCTCGCCGGCGGCCATCGCGCTCAGGCGGCGACCTTCGCGCGGGGCTCGCGCTTGCCGGCCGAGCCCCGCGCGCTCGCCTTCGGCTTGCCGTTGGGTGAGCCGCCGGCGGCGGGCGTGAGCAGCTCAGCGAGGAACTGCCCCGTGTGCGACGCCGGCTCGGCGGCGACCTCCTCGGGGGTCCCGACGGCGATCGCCATGCCCCCCTCCTCCCCGCCCTCCGGACCCATGTCGATCAGCCGGTCGGCGCTCTTGATGACGTCGAGGTTGTGCTCGATCACGACCACGCTGTTGCCCGCGTCGACGAGGCGCTGCAGCACCGCCAGCAGCCGCTGCACGTCGGCGAAGTGCAGCCCGGTGGTGGGCTCGTCGAGGATGTACAGCGTCATGCCGGTCGCGATCTTCGAGAGCTCCGTCGCGAGCTTCACACGCTGGGCCTCGCCACCCGACAGCGTCGTCGCCGGCTGCCCCAGGCGCACGTAGCCGAGCCCGACCGCCTCGAGCGTCTCCAGGCGCCGGCGGATCTTCGGTATGTGCTCGAAGAACGTCAGCGCCTCCTCGACCGGCATCGCGAGCACGTCGGCGATGCTCTTGCCCTTGAAGCGCACCTCCAGCGTCTCGCGGTTGTAGCGCTTGCCGTGGCACTGCTCGCACGGCACGTACACGTCGGGCAGGAAGTGCATCTCGATCTTGATCTGCCCGTCGCCGCGGCACACCTCGCAGCGACCGCCCTTGACGTTGAAGCTGAAGCGCCCCGGCTTGTAGCCGCGCGCGCGCGCCTCCTGGGTCTTCGCGAACAGGTCGCGGATCACGTCGAACAGGCCCGTGTACGTCGCCGGGTTCGAGCGCGGGGTGCGCCCGATCGGCGACTGGTCGACCGCGATGATCTTGTCCAGCTGGTCCAGGCCGTGTATAGAACGGTGCGTCCCCGGGCGCCGGCGCGCGCGGTGCAGGCGGTTGGCCACCGCCTTGTACAGCACGTCGTTGACGAGCGTCGACTTGCCCGAGCCCGAGACGCCCGTCACGCACGTCAGCACGCCCAGCGGGATGTGCACGTCGATGTCGCGCAGGTTGTGTTCGCTCGCGCCCACGATCTCCACGTAGCCGCTCGGCGTGCGCCGCCGCCTCGGCGGCTCGATCGTGCGCGTGCCCGCCAGGAACTGCCCCGTCAGCGACTCCTTCACGCGCTGCACCTGCGCGGCCGTCCCCTGCGCCACGATCCGCCCACCGTGCTCGCCCGCCCCCGGGCCGAGGTCGACGAGGTGGTCGGCCGCGCGCATCGTCTGCTCGTCGTGCTCGACCACGATCACCGTGTTGCCCAGGTCGCGCAGGCGCTCGAGCGTGCCGATCAGCTTCGAGTTGTCGCGCTGGTGCAGGCCGATCGAGGGCTCGTCGAGGATGTACAGCACCCCCACCAGCGAGGAGCCGATCTGCGTCGCCAGGCGGATGCGCTGCGCCTCCCCGCCGGACAGCGTCGCCGCCGCGCGGTCCATCGACAGGTAGCCGATCCCCACGTTCTCCAGGAAGCGCAGACGCTCTGAGATCTCGCGCAGGATCAGACGCGCGACGTGCCTGTCGGTCTCGGACAGCTCGACCTCCTCGAGCCACTCCAGCGCCCTGTGCGCCGAGAGCGCGCAGAAGTCCTCGATGCGCGTGCCCGCCACCAGCACCGCGCGCGACTCCGCGCGCAACCGCGCCCCGCCGCACACCGGGCACGCGCGCAGCGACATGTACTCCTCGATCTTCTCCCGCGTCCACTCCGAGTCCGTCTCGCGGTAGCGGCGCTGCAGGTTCTTGACGATCCCCTCGAAGCGCGCCGCGTAGGAGCGCCGGCGCCCGTAGCGGTTCCTGTACGTGACCTGCACCGGCTCGCCGTTGGTCCCGTTCAGGAACACGTCGCGCTGCTCGTCTGTGAGGTCTTCCCACGGGGCCTCCAGGTCGACGTCGTAGAGCTCCGCGATCGCCTCGGTCATCTGCTCGTAGTAGTTGGAGCTGCTGTTCGCCCACGGCGCGATCGCGCCTTCGCTGATCGACAGCGACGGGTCCGGCACCACCAGCTCGGGGTCGATCTCCATCTGCGAGCCAAGTCCTGTGCACCGCTCGCACGCGCCGTGCGGAGAGTTGAACGAGAAGATCCTCGGCTCGAGCTCCACCAGCGACGGGCCGTGCTCGGGGCACGCGAAGCGCTCGGAGAACGTGAACAGCGTGCCCGGCTCGGGCTTCACGCCCGGCTCGATCTGCGCCGCGGCCGCGCGCGGGCCCTTCGCGCCCCTCGCGCCCTTGGCGGCGCTTTCGCCGGATCCAGCCGCGGCCGACCCGACTATCTCAACCTCGACCAGGCCATCCGCGAGCGCCACCGCCGTCTCGATCGAGTCCGCCAGGCGCTTGCGCACGTCGTGGCGCATCACCAGACGGTCGACCACCACCGAGATGTCGTGCTTGTAGCGCTTGTCGAGCACGATCGACTCCTCGAGCATGCGCACGCGATCGTCGATCTTCACGCGCGCGAAGCCGTCCGCGCGCAGCTCCTCGAGCAGCTTGCCGTACTCGCCCTTGCGGCCGCGGACGACCGGCGCGAGCACCATGAAGCGCGTGCCCTCCGCCAGCTCCATCACCTGGTCGATGATCTGCTCCGCCGACTGTCCCACGATCGGGCGCCCGCAGATCGGGCAGTGCGGCTTGCCCACGCGCGACCACAGCAGGCGCAGGTAGTCGTAGATCTCGGTGACCGTGCCGACCGTCGAGCGCGGGTTGCGCGAGGTCGTCTTCTGATCGATCGAGATCGCCGGCGAGAGCCCCTCGATCGAGTCCACGTCGGGCTTGTCCATCTGTCCGAGGAACTGGCGGGCATACGAGGACAGCGACTCGACGTACCGGCGCTGGCCCTCGGCGTAGATCGTGTCAAACGCGAGCGATGACTTGCCGGACCCGGACAGTCCGGTGATGACCGTCAGCCTCCCGCGCGGGATGCTGACGGTGATGTCCTTGAGATTGTGCTCCCGGGCTCCCGAGACGACGAGCTGATCCACGCTCCGGAGTGTATTGACGCGAACAGACGTTCGTTTCAGCTCTCAACGCTCGCGTAGACGCCGTCGAGCAGAGCGGCGCG
>Ga0187879_10003713_pt1 | contig 10269 bp, 9 predicted proteins | sample June2016WEW_19_1_FD_132423 | JGI IMG/M metagenome (GOLD analysis project Ga0187879, IMG submission 132423) | Peatland microbial communities from SPRUCE experiment site at the Marcell Experimental Forest, Minnesota, USA - June2016WEW_19_10 | ecosystem: Environmental > Terrestrial > Soil >... | reverse complement strand
TCTTCGTACAGCTCCCTGCGGCTCGCGTGCAGCGCCAGGAACTGCTCCCGATCGCGCGCCAGCGGACGCTCGCCGGCGCGCAGTGCAGGCCCATTCACGCGCTCCCACGCCGTGTCCGCGTCGACGTCCAGCAGCACCGTCACGTGGCCCTCGAGCGCGGCGCGCACCCGCTCTGACAGGACGCTGCCGCCGCCGAGCGCAACCACCGTTCGATCGCCCGCGTGCCCGGCGTCCGTCAGCAGCTCGCACACCAGCTGCTCCTCGCTCGCGCGGAACGCCGCCTCGCCATGCAGCTCGAACTCCCGCGCCACGGGATGCCCGAAGCGCTCTTCCAGCAGCAGATCGCTGTCGAGCGCCTCGCCGCCGAGCGCCTCGGCGAGCTCGCCGGCCGCGGTCGACTTGCCGGCGCCCATGAAGCCGATCAGGACGAATGCCATCCGATGCGGTCTGTGTAGGCGCCCACGGCCTGCAGCACGTCATCGACGTGGTCGCCGCCGAACTTGCGGCGGTAGGCGTCGGCGAGCACCAGCGCCACCATCGCCTCCCCCACCACGCCCGCCGCGGGCACCGTGCAGGAGTCGGTGCGCTCGCGCAGCGCCTGCGCGGGCTCGTGCGTCTCGGTGTCGACCGAGCGCAGCGGCTTGGTGAGCGTCGGCAGCGGCTTCATCGCGCCGCGCACGATCAGCGGCGAGCCGTTCGTCATTCCCCCCTCCAGGCCCCCGGCGCGGTTGGTCTCGCGGTAGTACCCGCGCTCTGGAGCGAAGAAGATCTCGTCGTGGGCCTGCGAGCCCGGCAGCCCGGCGATCGTGAATGCGTCGCCGACCTCCGCGCCCTTGATCGCCTGGATCGAGCAGATCGCCATCGCCAGGCGACCGTCCATGCGCTCCTCCCAGGAGACGTGCGAGCCGAGACCCGGCACCAGCCCGAACGCCTGCACCTCGAAGACGCCGCCGAGCGACTCGTTGGCCTTGCGCAGCGTGTCGATCTCGCGCACCATCGCCTTCGACGCGGCCGGATCGAGGCAGCGCACGGGCGAGCTGTCGACCTCCGCGAAGTCGGCGTCCGTGAGCGGGCGCTCGCGCTCGGGCGCGTGCACGGAGGCGATCTGGATCACGTGCGAGTGGACGCTCACGCCGAGCGCGCGCAGGAATGCCTTGCACACGCCTCCGCCGGCCACGCGCGCCGCGGTCTCCCGCGCGGAGGCCCGCTCGAGGATGTTGCGCACGTCGCTCTGCTTGTACTTCTGCGTGCCAACCAGGTCGGCGTGTCCGGGGCGCGGCAGGTGCACCTCGGCCCCGGGGTGGGCGGGGTCCGATACCGGCCAGGGATTCATCCGCTCCTCCCAGTTGGCGTAGTCGCGATTGGCCACCTGCAGCGCGATCGGACCGCCGAGCGTGCGCCCGTGGCGCACCCCCCCGGTGACCTCGGCGCTGTCGCGCTCGATCTTCATCCGTCCGCCGCGGCCGTGGCCGAGCTGACGGCGCGCCATGTCCCGGTTGAGGTCCTCCGCGGAGAGCTCCAGGCCAGCGGGCATTCCCTCGACGATGCACGTCAGGCCCGGGCCGTGCGACTCGCCGGCGGTTATCAGACGGAGCTCCACTGCTCCTAGCTTATTTGTGCAGGCGGCTCAGCGCCGGTGGCGCCGCCGCGCGGCGGAGCGAGCGTGCGCGCCGAACGCCGCATGCCCGGCGAACACGAGCACGCCCGCCTGCGAGGAGTAGCGCAGGTCGGGAATCGCGTCGAGCCCGGCGTGGCTGAGCAGTTCCCGTCCGACCCTGGACTCGTCGCCGAGGATGCTCTTGACCGCGGCGGTCGACGCCTTGCCGGAGACGACGCTCACGATCCGCAGTTCGTAGACGACGGGCTGGCCGGTCGAGGACACGTATTCGAATTGCTCTGACTGCCCCGGCTGCAGGTCGATCGCTTCGCACTGCGAGGCGCTGGGCAGGCAGGTCGCGTTGCCGTGCAGGATCGCTTCGCTGACGAGCGTGAAGGTGGCGCTCTTGCCGCCGGCGGTGACGCCCCTGAACACGATCAGCGGCTGCTTGGCCGACGGCAGCGGTGCGAGCAGCTCGAGGTTCTCATACGGCGTCAGCTGCACCGTCTGCGCGGTCGCGCCGGCGGGCACGACGCCGAACAGCACCGCCACGTGGTACACGGTCGACGGTTTCGAGGGCTTGGAGGGCGTGGCGGGCGTGGGCGTCGTGGAGCTCGGCGAGGAGGATCCCGAGCTCGAGCCGGAGGAGCCGGCGCTCGTCGAGGCGGCTTTGGTGGTCGTGGCCGCCGGCTTGGCCTTGGGTTCCGGAAGCCGGGTGAAGGGGTTGCGCGCCGTTCCGCCACGCTGCACGGAGCCGCCGCCGGTCGTCTCGGCGACGGCCTTTTCCGGGTTGGCCTGGCTCACGGCCACGCCCGAGGAGGCGATGGCAGGGCCGGTCGAGACCGCGGCCGGCGGCGTGGCGGCGCTCGAGCCGCCGAGCACGGCGTAGGCCACGGCAGCCACCAGCGCGAGCGCGACCAGCGCGACGAGCGGCAGCAGACGCCGGTCCAGGAGATCTGCCTTCAGGGAGCTCAGGAAATCGGTCATCGATTCACCGTCACGACCGCGGGTGAAGTCGGAGAGCTCGCCGGCGTGGCGCTCGAGGCGGGGCTCGCTGCGCCCGCGGCTGAGGTCGCGCTGGACGTGCCGGTGAGCCCCTGGCCGGCGGGCAGCACATAGGCCGTCGCCGTGATCGAGCCCGTCAGTTTGCCCGAGGCGCTCTTGCCAGCTTCGGAGGAGCCGGCCGGGGAGAGCTGGACGCTCTGGACGGTCAGCAGGCGGCCGCTGACCTGGAGGTCCCCTGAGGCGCCGAGCGTCGCGAAGTGGGTGAGCTGGCTGAAGAGGTGTTCGAGATCGAAGTAGCTGCCTTCGAAGGTGAACGTGAACGGCAGCTGGGTGAAGCTGGCCGCCGCGCCCGCGGCGGCCGCGCTTGCCGCCGTGCTCGTGCCGCCGCTGGCGCCGCCGGAGATGGAGGAGAATTCGACGTTCTTCTCGTTGGACGCCTGCGCGAGCTGGTCGATCAGCGCCGGCACTTCCTGGCTGGGCGGCACGGCTTTGCCGAGGCTCACGACCGAGGCGTAGGCGGCCGCGTACTGCGACTGCGCGGCGCGCGCGCCGCTGAGCTTGCCTTCGGCGCTCGCGAGTTCGCTCTGGGCGTTGGCGACCTGGGCGCTGACCTGGCTCGCGCGTTCGCGCTCGGGTGCGACGAGGAGCATCCACGCTGCCGCGAGGCCGGCCACGACGATCACGCCGATCAGGACGATGCGATCGCGCCCGGTCATCTGCCGCTCGCCCCCGAGGTGGTCGGCGCGGGCGCGGAGACGCCGGCACCCGTCGAGTCCGAGACGGTCTTGGTCTTGGTCGCGGCGGCCACGGCGGAGGTGCTCGGGAGCGCAGTGAAGGTGACCGTCGCCGCGAACGCGGGGTCGTGGGCCGGGCATGCGCCGCTGGCCGCGCCTGCGCCCGAGGAGCTCTTGCTGGAGCTCTGAAGCGTGACTTCCTTGACACCGTCGATCAGGCGCAGGCGCTCGAGCGTCAGCGCCACAGCCGGTTGACTGGTGGCGCATCCGGCGAGCGTGAACGTCGGGACGCTGCCGGGCGGCGTCGCCGAGCTGACCTGACCGGCGCTCGCGGTGCTGGAGCTCGCGGCGCTGGAGCTCGCGGCGCTCGACCTCGTGGAGCCGGCGGCAGCCGTCGAGCCGATGGTGCCGCTCAGCGTGGAGATCGAAGCCTGGGAGGGCAGCACGCGGCCGAACTCGTGCAGGACGTGGGCCCAGTCGAAGCGCGAGTCCACGAGCGTCTCGACGGCCTGCACGCGCTGTTCGCGCATCGCCAGGAAGCTCGTGTAGGGCGCGAGCCGTTCAGCCGCCGCCTCGGCCCGCTGCGCCTGGGCGGTGAGCGACGCGGCCTGCACGCGGTTGCTCGCGATCTGGCGATCGGCCTTGCCGTACGCATATGCCATGACCGCCAGGCCGCCGATCAGCACGAGCACGGCGTAGGCGGCGCCCTGCGAGCGCCCGGCGCCGACGGGCTGGCCGCTTCGCTGCTCGACGGGAATCAGGTTGACGGCTCTCATTGCGGAACCTCGGAAGCGGCGAGCCCGGTCGCGACCGCCAGCCGGTGTGGCGAGACGGTCTCGGCGAGACTCTGGTCGACCAGGCCGACCTCCGTGCAGCGGACCTCGACGCCGAGCGATGTCTGCAGCGCCTCGGCGAAGCCGGGGATGTCCTGCGCGCAGCCGCTCATCACGACGTGCGAGACCTCGCCGCCGCCCTCCTGGGAGCGGTGGAAGTCGAGCGAGTTGCGAACCTCCCCGGATATGTCCCGAATGCCGTTCTCGAGCACCGTCCACAGGTCCGCATCCGATTGGGGCGCCTGCGCGGCGGGAGCGCTTTCGACGGCCGCGAGCTCCTCGTAGCTCATCGCGCGTTCGCTCTCCTCCGCGTCCTCGTGGCTCACGGCCTGCTCGCCGTCGCCGGGCGCCTGCTCGGGCTCCGCCTCGACGGGGGCACCGTCCTCGGCGTCGGCTTCCTCGGCCGGGGTGCGCTCCGCCTCGACCGGGGCGGGAGCGTTGAGGTCGACCGCCGCGAGCAGGGCGCGCGCCTCCGTCAGGGCGATGCTGCGCCGCTCGGCGAGCTCGCTGGCCATACCCTCGAAGCCGCTGCCGACGACGCGTGTGAAGCGGCAGATCGTCCCCTCGGCGATCGCGAGGTTGGTCAGCCCGTCGACGTTCAGGTAGAGCACGCGGCCGGTCTGCTCGGGGTCGTGGCGGTAGAGCGAGCGGATCAGCGCGAAGGCCGACAGGTCGACCCCTTCCGCGGACAGGCCGGCGCGGCGCACCGCGGCGAGCAGTCGTTCGATCATGTCGCGCTGGGCGGCGACGAGCACCACGCGCTGGCGCGGACCGGCGGGGGTGTCGACGATGCCGAGCGGATGGAAGTCCATGACGGCGTTGTTGAGCGGCATCGGCACCTGGTCCTGGGCCTGGAAGTTGACCGCCGCCGCGAGCTCCTTGCGGTCGGTGACGGGGGGCAGCTCGAGCGTGCGCAGCACCGTGCGCTGGTTGGCCACGCCGACACGAACGCGCTTGCTCAGGCCGCTCTTGCCGAACAGCTCGCGCAGGGCGTCGCCGAGGGCATCCTCGTCCATCACTTCGCCGTCGCGCACGGCGTCAGCGGGGAGCGCCACGGCGGCGGCTCGCTCGGCCATGATCGACCCGTTGACGCGCGCCTGGACCGCCGCAACGAAGCCGGGCTGGATGTCCAGGCCGACGAGGTCCTCGCCCGAGCGCTGGCCAAGGTTGACCGGGAGCTTCATGTGGAGCGAGGGGATTCGTGAAGGGAGTCGCATCTCGAGTAGGACGCTGCGGACGGCGGGCAGATCACCCGCACGTGGGGTATCGGCGGCGAGCCCTCAGCCCTTTAGTGGAGGAAGTGGTTGACGTAGACACCGACCAACGGGTGTCCGACGAAAATGGCGAGCAGCGCCCCGAGCGCGAGAAACGGGCCGAACGGGACGGCGGTCTTGCATCCCGCCCGCGCGCCCTTGCGGGCGATCACGACGGCCCCGAGCACCACCCCCGCGATCAGCGCGATCAGCAGCGCCGGCGCGACGGCTGCGCCGAGGAACAGCCCCATCATGCCGGCGAGCTTGACGTCTCCCATGCCCATGCCCCCGGGGTAGGCGAGGGCGGCGAGGAGCAGGAAGCCGCCGGCCGCGGCGGCGGCGATCAGGCGTTCGGGCTCGCCCGCGGGATCGAGCGCGAGCCCGATCGCGAGCGCGAGCGCCGCGCCGAGCGCCGTGATCCGGTTGGGAATGATCCGATGCTCGAGATCGATCAGCGCCGCGGGGACGACGAGCAGGATCAGCGCGATGCTCAACGCGATGCCGGCGGCCGAGCGATGGGTGAGCACGGCGCCCACGCACAGCGCGGCGGTCAGCGCCTCGACGAGCGGGTAGCGAGCCGATATCGGCTCTCCGCAGCGACGGCAGTGGCCGCGCAGCGCCAGCCACGAGAGGATCGGGATGTTGTCGTAGGGCTTGACCGGCGTGCCGCACTTGGGACAGTGCGAGGCTGGAGTCACAAGCGACTCGTGACGGGGCAGGCGATGGACGACCACGTTCAAGAACGAGCCGAAGACCGCACCGAGGACTCCTGCGAACGCCGCCTCCATTGGGAGACCATCGGCCGGGGCGGTCTGGCGCTTGAGCCCAACACGAAGGGAGGCGGCCCGAGGGCCGCCTCCTAGTCGACTGTTGCGATCCGAGCATCAGCTCGGGACCAACCTGCTACCAGCTGCTGCTTGTTTCAGCGTGACCGGGACAACCGGTGCCACCTGACGGAGCTTTGCAGGTGTGTTCCAGTTCTCCGCCTTTTTTGCGCTTGATCGTGTATTTGTCTTTTGTGGTCTGCGCTTCGGCGGTGACTTCGTAGCCTTCGTTGCTTTCGATGGGGGTAGCCGCGATCAGCATCGCTTCGTTTGTTTTCGTGGTGTTGATCGACGGCTCGATCGCCTGGAGCTTCGCCGTGGTCATGTTTTCGTAGGTCCCGCTGTTTTCGGTCGCGTACGTCTCAGCAGCCGTCTGCGCGGTCTGCGCCAGCGTCTTCGCCGACGAGTCGTAGGCCTTGCTCTTCTGGCTGAGGAACGCCGGAATCGCGATCGCGGCGAGAATGCCGATGATCAGGATCACGACCAGAAGTTCGATAAGGGTGAAACCACCCTCGTCGCCGGTGCGCTGGCGTAGTGATTGGAGCATGAATCCTCCTAGGATCCGGTTTGGGCGCCAGCCCTCGGTAATCGCCTCGAACGGCGATGCGTCCCCCTCGCGAGGGCCGCCGGCTTTGCTACGCACCTCAAGGATGCCTGCCTTGGCACCTCGGCACTGGCTCTGTCAGGCGCTGAATCGACGCACCGGCCGATGACCTTTACGGGTGCACGAATGCTTGGACGGATGACGGGCAGACCGATCGCGGAGCGGCCGCGACCGGCTGGGGGAGCGCCCGCTCGCGCTCGCGAAAACGGCGGCCGGCGCCGCTCAGACGGCCGGCTCGGGCGCCGAGGCGGCCGGCTCGGAAGCCGCGTCCGCCGACGCCGCGTGGGCGTCCTGCTCCAGCCACCGCGCCTGGGCGTCGATGTCGGGCACGCGCACGCCGCCGCCCGCGCACCACGGACACGTGAGGCTGCTGGGCGTGCCGCCGAGGTTGGAGATCACCCTGCCGGTGCCGCGGCAGGCCATACACTCCCGCGGCCCATGGGACCCTGGCGCCTGACCCTCGCTGTCGTCGTCATCGCTTGCCACGAGACGATCAGACTAGCGTTCCGCGCGTGAGCAGACCGGGACGCGGAGCCGAGTGGGCGCTCGTGGCGGCGATCACGGCCGGCGCGGCCGTGCTGCGCCTGCTGCACATCGACCAGGTCCCTCCGGACCCGTTCTATGACGCGGCCGTGCGCAGCATGGAGATGTCGTGGCACAACTTCTTCCTCGGCGCCTTCGAGCCCAGTGGCAGCGTCTCGATCGACAAGCCGCCCGTAGACCTGTGGCTGCAGGTGATCAGCGTGAAGCTGCTCGGCTTCAGCTCCACGACGTTGAAGCTGCCAGAGGCGCTCGCGGGGATCGCCTCGGTGCCGCTGCTGTACGTGACCGTGCGCCGGATGTGGAGCGCGACGGCGGGCATCGCCGCCGCCGTGGCGATGGCGGTGCTGCCGATCGAGGTGATCACCGCGCGCAGCGACACGATGGACGCGGTCATGATGCTCATGCTGCTGCTCGCGCTGCTGGCGGCGGTGCGCGCGGTCGAGACCGGGCGCAGCGCGTGGCTGATCGCCGGCGCGGCCGCGCTCGGGGTGGCGTTCAACGTCAAGCTGCTCGAGTCGCTGGTGGCGCTGCCGGGGATCGCCGCGTTCGCCTACCTCGGCCTGCCGGGCTCGCGCCCGCGGCGGCTGCTGCGACTGGGCGCGGCCGCGGTCGTGTACGTCGCGGTGGCGCTGTCGTGGCTGACCGCCACGCTGCTGTTCCCCGCCCACGACCGCCCGTATGCGATCGGCTCGACCAACGGCAGCGCGTGGAACGCGGCGTTCGTGTTCAACGGGACCGATCGCCTCGGCGGGAAAACGACGGAACTGGGCACGACGGAATTCGAAGCGAGCCACCGCTATCCCGTGGCCACGCAGGAGGAGCGCGACCACATCCCGATCGGCCCGCCCTCGCCGACGCGGCTGCTGGCGACGGTCGGACCGCTGTCGGGCGAGCGCCTCGGCCTGGAGATCCTCGCCGGCCTGCTGCTCGGCATACCGGCGCTGCTGTGGGGTCTGCGCGGGAACGCGAACGCGCCCGCGGACGCCACGGAGCAGCAGGCGGAGGCTCGGCGACGGATGCGCCGCGCCGTGGCGGGGGGACTCAGCCTGTGGATGCTCGCGGGCATCGTGCTGTTCAGCCACCAGGTCCGGTTGCACCCGCGCTACGTCGAGAGCTTCACGCCGGCGGTCGCGGCGATGCTCGGGGTGGGCCTCGCGTGGGCGGCCGCGCGGCGGAGCACCGATCGCAGATCGGCCGACGTGCGCCTCGCGATCCTCGCGGGGACGCTCGCGATCACGGTCTACTACGGCGAGCGCCTGCTGTACGGGTACCCGGTCGAGTGGTGGATCTCGCTCCTGGCGGCGCTGGGCGCGATCGCGTTCGCGCTGCTGGCGCGTGTGCCCTCGATCCCGGCGACGGCACGCCGGCCGCTGGCGCCCGCCGGCGTGATCGCGATGACGCTGGTGGCGGTGCTGGCGATCCCGCTGAAGGCCGACTTCACGGCGATCTCCGATCGCATCAGCGACGCGGGCCTCGTCGGCGAGCTGCCGGGCGACCAGCAGCGCCCGCTGAGCGCCTACCTGCTCGCCCGCCGGGACGGCGCGTTCTACGAGGTGGCGGCCGAGTCGGCCACCGCGGTCGGCTCGCTGATCGTGCAGGACGCGCGCCCGGTGCTCGTCCTGACCACATACGACGGGCGCGTGTTCACGTCGGTGTCCAGGCTCGAGCGGCTGATCGCCGAGGGAAAGGTGCGCTACGCCTTCCTGAACACGTTCTGCGCGGGCGCGAACCAGTCCGTGAACCCCGCCTGCTCGGAACCCGCCCGGTGGGTGCGCGCGCACGGCACGGACATCTCCTTCAAGGCGGGCCTGACGCACGGCGGACTGCTGTACCTGCTGCCGGGGACCAAGCCGTGAGCGCGGGCGCCGAGCGCGAGCGGCTGCAGGCGCTGGCCGACGGCGCCCGCGCGGCCGGCCGGCTGGCGCTGGACACCGAGTTCATGGGCGAGGGCCGCTACCGCACGCTGCTGTGCCTGGTGCAGCTCGCGATCCCCGAAGGCGAGGAGGCGGGCGAGCGCATCCTGGTCGTCGACCCGCTGGTGGAGGACCTCGACGGTTCCGCGCTCGCGGAGGTGCTCGCGGACCCCGCGATCCAGATCGTCGTGCACGCCGGGCGCCAGGACGTCGCGCTGGTGCGCAGGCGCCTTGGCACGGAGGTGCGCAACGTGTTCGACACGCAGGTGGCGGCGGGCTTCGCCGGGCTGGGAGCGCAGTCCTCGTACGACTCGCTGCTGACCGAGGTGCTCGGCCTGCGCGTGGCGAAGACCGCGAGCTTCACCCGCTGGGACGCGCGCCCGCTCTCGCCAGAGCAGCTGGCCTACGCGCGCGAGGACGTGGTGCACCTGCTCGAGCTGGCGAGCGAGCTGGAGCGCCGCCTGGGCGGGCTCGGCCGCCTGCAGTGGGCGCGCGAGGAGTGCGAGCCGCTGGCGCTCTCGAGCGACGAGCGTGACCCGGAGGCGATCTTCGCGCGCCTGCCCCGCATCGGCACCCTGAACGCGGCCGCGCGGCCGATCGCGCGCGAGCTCGTGCAATGGCGCGAGCGGACGGCCGCCCGCCACGACCGCCCCGTCCAGAGCGTGCTGGGCGACGCCACGCTCGTTGAGATCGCCAAGCGCAGGCCCTCCTCGCGCGCCGAGCTCGAGAAGATCCGCGGCGTCGGCGCCGCCGCCGGCGGGAGACGGGCGCAGGATCTGCTCGAGGCGGTCGAACGCGGGCGCGCGCGCCCGCCCGATCCGCCGCCACAGTCCGCGCGGGCGCCCGCCCCCAAGCCCGACGACGCCCCACTGGTGGCGCTCGGCGAGGCGCTGCTACGCGCCCGCGCACGCGAGGCGGGGCTCGCCTACGAGCTGCTGGCAGCGCGCGCCGACCTGCAGGCGA
>Ga0187879_10003712_pt1 | contig 10270 bp, 7 predicted proteins | sample June2016WEW_19_1_FD_132423 | JGI IMG/M metagenome (GOLD analysis project Ga0187879, IMG submission 132423) | Peatland microbial communities from SPRUCE experiment site at the Marcell Experimental Forest, Minnesota, USA - June2016WEW_19_10 | ecosystem: Environmental > Terrestrial > Soil >... | reverse complement strand
TGGTCACCTCGGCGATGGCCCGGACCTGGCGGGTGAGGTTCCCGGCCAGCTCGTTGACGTTCTCGGTAAGCCGCTTCCAGGTCCCGGACACGCCCTCGACCTCGGCCTGCCCGCCCAGGCGGCCCTTGCTGCCCACCTCACGAGCCACCCGGGTGACCTCGGCCGCGAACGACGAGAGCTGGTCCACCATCGTGTTGATCGTGGTCTTGAGCTCGAGGATCTCGCCGCGCGCGTCCACGTCGATCTTCTTCGACAGGTCACCCTGGGCGACCGCGGTGGTCACCAGCGCGATGTTGCGGACCTGGCTGGTCAGGTTGCCCGCCATGAAGTTCACCGAGTCGGTGAGGTCCCGCCACGTCCCGCCGACCCCGGGAACCTGGGCCTGCCCGCCCAGGCTGCCCTCGGTGCCCACCTCCCGGGCGACCCGGGTCACCTCGTCGGCGAACGCGGACAGCTGGTCGACCATGGTGTTCAGGGTGTCTTTCAGGGCCAGCATCTCGCCCTTGACGTCCACGGTGATCTTCTGGGTCAGGTCACCGCGGGCCACCGCGGTCGCGACCTGGGCGATGTCGCGCACCTGCCCGGTCAGGTTGTCGGCCATGGCGTTGACTGACTCTGTCAGGTCTTTCCAGGTCCCGGCGACCCCCGGGACCTGGGCCTGGCCGCCGAGCTTGCCCTCGGTGCCCACCTCCCGGGCCACCCGGGTCACCTCGGAGGTGAACAGCGCGAGCTGGTCGGTCATGCTGTTGAAGACGGCGGCGATCTCGTCCATCAGCGGGTCGCCGGTATGCGGCAGGCGGGTACTGAAGTCCCCGCCCCGGACCGCGGTCAGGCCGTCGAGCAGCCGTTGCAGCCGCGGGTCAGCGGGCTGGCTGGCCAGCACTGCTTCCACCATGACGACTCCTCTTGCTGCTGGCCGCACCACCCCGGAGCGGCCAGTCACCGTGTGTCCGTGACAGACCGATACTGCCACGGCCGTTGACGTGGTCAAAAACGGGCGTTAAGGAGACCCTCTGCCCGGTAACGTGGCTGTCAAGCCGCTGAATCTCCCGGGAAGGCCTCCTACCGTGACAGTACCGAGCGGCGCAGAATTCGCACGGCTAAGCGCCCTAATCGCACGGCAGCGGCGTGAGCTGGACAGGATGCAATCCGGGGCGGCCGCCCGCGCCGTGGTAGACCTTGCCCGGGGCATGCTGATGGAGCGGCTCCGCTGCTCGCCCGCGGAGGCGCAGGCCCAGCTGGCGCACCTGTCCGCGGAGTCAGGTACGAGCCTGGCCGAGCTCGCGGCGCAGATCACCGGGCAGCAGTCCGCCGGAACGGCGCCCGGGGAGTCCGCCGACCCGGACGCGCCGGAGCGCACTCAGCCCAGCAATCACCGGGTCGCGCTGGCGGGGGCCGCCGCGGAGACGGCGCACGACGGCGGCGGCATCGCGGCCGCTGTCCTCGAGGAGGCGCTGGCCTCGGCAGGCGCGGTCGCGGTGGCCCTGTGGCTGGCCGAGCCCGACGGCGGCCTGGAACTGGCCGGTCAGGCCGGGTTCTCGGCGCGCGACGCCAGCCGCTGGCGGCGCATCCACCCGGATATGGACACCCCCGCGCAGCGGGCGGCGGACGAGGGGGCCGAGTACTGGTGGCCCGAGGGCCGGGCCGACGCCGCGCTGGCGCCGCTGATGGGCGACTGGCCGCAGGGTGCCCGCGCGGTGCTCCCGCTGCCCGGCCCGGGGACGGCGCTCGGCGCGATGGAGATCTGCTGGCCGGGGCCGCTGGAAGAGTTCCCCGACCCGCTCCGGCGGCACATCAGCGCCCTCACCGACGTCTGCGCCCAGGCCCTGGGTACCCGGCTGCCCAGCGGGGACCTGGCTGCGGATCACCGGGCGTCGTGGGCCTTCGGCCTCGTGGACAGCCTGCTCGGCTCGGCGTTGTTCGCGACCGCGATCCGTGACGACGCCGGGATTATCACCGACTTCCGGATCAGCTACCTCAGCAAGGACTTCGCCGACCCTGGAGGCCGGGAAGCCGCGGCCCTGGCCGGGCGCCCGCTGCTGGAGGTCTACCCGGCCGCCGCCCTGGCCGGCGGGCTCTACGACCGGGCTGTCCAGGTGATGGCCACCGGTGAGGCCGAGCACACCTCGGGAGAGATCATCGCCGCGCTGGTGGCCGGCGGGCTGGTCACCCCGGTGCTGGAGGTCCGTATCGCCCGCCTCTACGACGGGGTGGTGATCACCTGGCGGCCCGCCGGCGAGGTCGAGCGCCTCGGCGCGCTGCTGTACCAGGCCCAGCGGCTCGGCCGGATCGGCGGCTGGGAAGAGAACCTGCTGACCGGCGAAGTGCTCTGGACCGAGCCGACGTTCGCGCTGTTCGGGCAGCCGCCCGGCGATCCGGTCCCCGTGGCCAAGCTGCACGCGCACGTCCCGGCGGACGACCTGCCGGTGGTGGAGAGCTTCCGTACCACGCTGCTCGAGGACAAGCGGGAGGCCGCCGCCGCGTTCCGGGTCATCCGGGCCGACGATGAGAGCGTGCGGCAGATGCGCGCGTTCGCCGAGCCCGTCACCGACCAGGCCGGCACGCTGGTCGCGGTGCGCGGTGCCTATCAGGACGTGTCCGCGGACTACCACACCCAGGTGGCGTTCGCCGCGACCCGGGACCGGCTGGCCGACACCGAGGAGCGTGCCGCCGAGGAGCACCGGCTGGCGCTGCGGCTGCAGCAGGCCATCACCCCGCGGACCGCGGAACCAGTGCAGATCGCCGGCCTCGACATCGCCGCCCGCTACCGGCCCGCCGGACCCGGGAACCTGGTCAGTGGTGACTGGTACGACACAGTCCCGTTGCCTAGTAAAGAAGTGCTGCTCGTGGTCGGGGATATCGCGGGTCACGGCATCGACGCGGTGACCGGCATGGTGGCCCTGCGGAACTGCCTGCGCGGTCTCGCGATCACCGGCGCCGGGCCGGCCCAGCTGCTGGCCTGGCTGAACGGTGTGGCCTGCCATCTCACCGACGGCATCATCGGCACGGTGGTGTGCGGGATCTACGACCCGGCGCAGCGGACGCTGCGGTGCTCAGCGGCCGGGCACCTGCCGCCGCTGCTGGTGCGGGACGGGGCGGCACGGGAAATGACGCTCCCGGCCGGGATCCTGGTCGGCGCGGACCCGGACGCCAGATACGAGGAGCTGACCACCACGCTGCAGCCGGGCGACGCGCTCGCGCTGTTCACCGATGGCCTCATCGAGCGGCACGACGAGGCCATCGACGACTCGATCAACGCGCTGCTGCGCCTGGCCAGCGGGCCGGTCGATGATGTCGCCCGGTTCGCCGATCACCTGATGAGCAGCGCGCGGTCCGACACTAGCGACGACGCGTGCCTGGTCGCGGTCCAGGTCCGCTGAGCCGGACCGCGCCCGGCCGCTGCGTCAGCCGAAGAAGACCTCGGCCTCGGCGTACCGCTCCGGTGGTACCGTCTTGAGCTCGCGGGTGGCCTCGGCCAGCGGCACCCGGATGATGTCGGTGCCGCGCAGCGCCACCATGGTGCCGAAGTCACCGTCGTGCACCGCCCCGATCGCGTCTATCCCGAACCGGGTGGCGAGCACCCGGTCGAACGCAGTGGGGGTCCCGCCGCGCTGGACATGGCCCAGCACCGTGCAGCGGGCTTCCTTGCCGGTCCGCTTCTCGATCTCATCAGCCAGCGTCTGCCCGATGCCGCCCAGCCGCACGTGGCCGAACGCGTCCAGTCGCTGGTCCGAGACCTCCACGTCCGCTTCCTGAGGGGTGGCGCCCTCGGAGACCACCACGATGGGTGCATACCGGGTCTGGAATCGGTGCTCGACGTAGGCGCAGACCTTTTCGATGCTGAACGGCTTCTCCGGGATGAGGATCACGTTGGCCCCGCCGGCCAGCCCGGAGTGCAGCGCGATCCAGCCCGCGTGGCGGCCCATCACCTCGCAGATCAGCGCGCGGTGGTGGCTTTCCGCCGTGGTATGCAGCCTGTCGATGGCCTCCATCGCGATGTTCACCGCGGTGTCGAAGCCGAAGGTGTAGTCGGTCGCGCCCAGGTCGTTGTCGATGGTCTTGGGCACCCCGATCACCTGGACGCCCTCCCCGTGCAGCCGGGTAGCCACGCCCAGCGTGTCCTCCCCGCCGATCGCCACCAGGGCGTCCACGCCCAGGCCGGCCAGGTTGTCCTTGATCCGTTCCACCCCGGAACGGTTCCCCTGGCTCGCGGTCTCTGTCAGCGGGTTAGTGCGCGATGAGCCGAGGATCGTCCCGCCTCGCGGCAGTATCCCCCGTACCGCCTGCACGTCAAGGGGCACAGTGTCGCCCTCGAGGGGCCCGCGCCAGCCGTCGCGGAAGCCCACGAACTCGTAGCCGAACTCCGCCGTACCCCGGCGGACCAGCGCCCGGATGACCGCATTCAATCCAGGGCAGTCTCCGCCGCCCGTCAGCACTCCAACTCGCATGGGGCAACACTAGTCCTCATGAGCGTGCTGGCTGTAGACGCGGGGACAACCGGCGTCACCGCATTGGTCGTGACCGAGGACGGCCTGGTGTCCGGGCGCGGGTACCAGGAATTCCGGCAGTACTTCCCGGAGCCGGGCTGGGTGGAGCACCTGCCCGAGGACATCTGGCAGGCGACGCTGGCCGCGGCCCGCCAGGCCCTGACCCTGGCGGGTGATCCGCCGGTGCGCAGCCTCGGGATCACCAACCAGCGGGAGACCGCGGTGGTCTGGGACCGGGCCACGCTGGCCGCGCCGCGCCGCGCGATCGTCTGGCAGGACAGGCGGACGGCCCGGATCTGCGACGCGCTGCGCGAGGCCGGGCACGAGCCCCGGGTCGCCGGGCTGACGGGCCTGCGCCTCGACCCGTACTTCACCGGGACCAAGCTCACCTGGCTGGCCGAGAACGACCGGGGCACCTGGCAGGGCCTGGCCGACGGCTCGCTGGCCTGCGGCACGGTGGATTCCTACCTGATCGCCAGGATGACGGCAGGCCGCCGGCACGTGACCGACGCGTCCAACGCCTCGCGCACGCTGCTGTTCGATATCGAGGCCGGGCAGTGGTCCGCGGAACTGTGCGAGCTGCTGCAGGTGCCGCAGCGGGCGCTTCCCGAAGTGGTGCCGTCCACCGGGGTCGTCGCGCGCACCGATCCCGGCGCGTTCCTCGGCCTCGACCTCCCGGTGGCCGGCATCGCCGGCGACCAGCAGGCTGCGCTGTTCGGCCAGGCCTGCTTCAGCCCGGGCGACACCAAGTGCACGTACGGGACCGGGTCCTTCGTGCTGGCCAACACCGGGACGACCGTGGTCCGCTCGGCGGCCGGCTTGCTGTCCACGGTGGCCTGGATGGACGGCTCCGGCCAGCTCACCTACGCCCTGGAGGGCTCGGTGTTCGTGACCGGCGCCGCGGTCCAGTGGCTGCGGGACGGGCTCGGGCTGCTGGATCAGGCGGCGCAGAGCGAGGCGCTGGCGCGGAGCGTGCCCGATTCGGGCGGCGTGGTGTTCGTGCCCGCGCTGACCGGCCTGGGCGCGCCCGACTGGGACCCGCACGCGCGGGGGGCGATCTTCGGCATCACCCGCGGCACGACCCGGGCGCATGTGGTCCGGGCCACGCTGGAGGCGATCGCCTACGAGGTGCGGGACGTGGCCGACCTCATGATCGAGGGTGGCTCGCAGGGCGGCCGGGTGCTGCGCGCCGACGGCGGCGCCAGCGCCAACGACCTGCTCATGCAGATCCAGGCGGATCAGCTGCAGCTCCCGGTGGAACGCCCCGTGGTCGGTGAGACCACCGCGCTGGGGGCGGCGTTCCTGGCCGGGCTGGCCACCGGGACCTGGTCCTCGGCCGCCGAGCTCGCCGCGACCTGGCGCCTGGACCGCCGATTCGACCCCGGCCCCCGGGACGAGGCGGCCTACGCCCGCTGGCGCCGCGGCGTAGCCCGCGCCAAAGGCTGGTCCGCTTCCTAACCCGGCCCTCCCCCAGCGGTGCCATCCCCTGATCCCCGGGGTCCTCTCCAAGGACATCGCTGCAACATCGAGGCACATCTGGCTTCGCCTGGGGCAGGCGCTGCGGGCGGGCCCGGGCCGACGATGATCGTTTTGGGTCTTCCGGCTCTGCGCCGGTGCCGTGCTCGCGCCGTGGTTCTGCGTGGTCCGGGCTGGGCGGCGTGGGTCCTCGGGGGACAGCGTGATGCCCGGGTGGGGGCGCCGACGTCGATCTGGCCGGGATCGCCGGCGTCGAGCAGGCCCGGCCGCCACGACTTCCGGGGCGGTCCCGGCCGACCACCGGGCCCGCCCGGCCCGCCCGGCCGACCACCGGGCCCGCCCGGCCGACCCGGCCCGGCCCGGCGGGAAGACCCGGCCCGGCGGGAATCCCCGGGGGCCCCATTGGTATTGCAGTCATTAATCCGCTCCTTCAATCAAGGGCCGTAACCTTAACGTTTGCTGGACGGGTGGGGACGCTTGGTTGATGGGACGTACTGATCAGCCCGGCGGGCCCGGCAGCGGCAGGGGATGGAGGCACGCACGTGATCGACCTGGAGCTGTCCTGGCCGGCGGCGGCGGTCACTGCGGCGTGCCTGGCCGGCGCCGCGATGGCCGCCCGTTACGCCGCCCGTCCCACCGGACGGCAGGCCTCCGCCGCCGGCCCGGCCCCCACCAACCAGGTGCCTGGCAACCCGAAGCCAGGCAACCCGAAGCCAGGCAACCAGGAGCCCGGCAACCAGGAGCCCGGGGACGGGGCCAGCCGCGACCGCCTGGACGGCACACCACCCCCCGGTCCCTGGCCACGCCGGCTGGCCCTGGCCGCTGGGGTCGCCCTGGAAGCGGCCGTCCTGCTGGCCCTGTTCGCCCTGTGGCAGCTGGCCGGGAGCTTCAGCCTGATCGGCCCGGCTGGCGCGCTGGCGCGGGCCCGCTGGATCTGGCACACCGAACGGGTCGTGCATCTGCCCAGCGAGACGGAGATCCAGCGCGCGTTCCTCGCCCATCCGCTGCTCGTCGAGACGCTGAACCTGTACTACGCCTCGCTGCACTTCGTGGTGCTGATCAGCTGCCTGGTCTGGGTGTACGCCCGGCACCGCCGGCAGTACCCGCAGGTCCGGACCACGCTGGTGCTGTTCACCGCGGGGGCGCTGCTGATCCAGTTCCTGCCGGTCGCGCCGCCGCGGATGCTTCCGGGTGACGGCCTGGTGGACACCGCGGCGCGCTACGGCCAGTCGGTCTACGGCTCGGTGGCCGGCTTCAACGCCGACCAGCTCTCGGCCATGCCCTCAGTGCACGTCGGATGGGCGCTGCTGGTGGCACTGGTGGTGGCGCAGGTGTCCCGGAGCCGCTGGCGCTGGCTCGCGCTGGGCTACCCGGTGCTCACCCTGCTCGCGGTCGTCGTCACGGCCAACCACTTCTGGCTGGACGGCATCGCCGCGGCGCTGCTGCTGGCCGTGGCGCTCCTCGTGCAGCGGGCGGGCCGGGCGGCGCGCCGCCGGATCCGCTTCTGGTGGCGCCGGCGGGGCGGGCCGGCGCGGGAAGGCCAGCCGGGCTATGTGCCGGAGCGGCCCTCGGTGGACGCGTGGACCAGCCGCTCGGCCTTATGCTCGGCCTTCAGCCGCTCCTTGGCCCGCTGCGCGTCCTCGTCCACGTACTCCTGGCTGGCCAGGGCCATGATCGCGTACATGATCTCGTCGGTCACCGCGCGCAGCACGAGCCGGTCTGATTCGAGCCCGGCGTAGCGGGAGAAGTCCAGCGGCTTGCCGAAGCGGACTCCGGGCCGGTAACGCAGCCGCGGGATCAGCTTGCCCGACGGCATCAGGTCGAACGTGCCCACCATGGCACACGGGATCACCGGTGCTCCCGATTCCAGGGCCAGCCGGGCTACCCCGGTCTTGCCCCGGTACAGCCGCCCGTCCGGGGTCCGGGTGCCCTCGGGGTAAATGCCGAGCAGCTTGCCCTGGGCCAGGACGCGCAGGCCGGTGTTGATGGCCCGCTCGCTGGCATGGCCGCCGGCCCGGTCCAGCGGGATCCCCCCTACCCCGCTGAAGAAAGCCTTTTTGAGCAGGCCCTTCGGCCCGCGGCCGGTGAAGTACTCGGACTTGGCCAGGAAGGTCACCTTGCGCGGCAGCGGCAGCGGGCCAAAGAAGTGATCGGCGAACGAGAGGTGGTTGCTGGCGATGATGGCCGGCCCTTCCCGGGGCACGTTGTCGATGCCCTCGGCCCAGGGCCTGAAGATCAGCGCCAGGAAGGGCCCCAGGATCGCCTTGACCACCCAGTAGAACACGCCTCCATCGTCGCATGAGATATGCAGGAAAGCCGCCGCTCGTCAGCACTGGTTACCCGGCCGGGCGGCGTGCGGCGTGCGGCGAGGCGCGGGGCATGCAACGATGCCAGGGCGTGAGATGCGCGGCCCGGCTCCGGGGGATGGTTGGTGCTCACGGGGCACCGGGCGCGCAGTCCAGGCCCCGGCGTAGAGGACGATGAACTCATGCCAGTCATCCCAGGCGCGGAAGCGTATTTCCACGCGGGCACCGGCGGCACCGGCGTCCTGCTCTGCCACGGGTTCACCGGGTCCCCGGGGTCGCTGCGGCCGTGGGCGGAATACCTGGCCGGGGCGGGGCTGACGGTATCTGTTCCCCGGCTGCCCGGCCACGGCACCACGTGGCAGGAAATGTCCCGCACCCGGTGGGAGGACTGGTACGCGGAGGCCGACCGGGCCTTCGAGGAATTGCGCGGGCAGAGCAACGAGATCTTCGTGATGGGCCTGTCCATGGGCGGCTGCCTGGCGCTGCGGATGGCGGAACTGCGCGGTGCCGGGGTGAGCGGCCTGGTCCTGGTCAACCCGTCGGTGGCTCCCGACACCAAGCTCTTCCTGCTGGCCCCGGCGCTCAAGTGGGTGGTGCCGTCGCTGCCCGGGATTGCCAGTGACATCAAGAAGGAGGGCGTCCAGGAACTCGGCTACACCCGGGTCCCGGTGCGGGCGGCGGCGTCCCTGCCCGCGCTGTGGCGGCTGACCCGGTCGAGGCTGGGGGAGGTGACCCAGCCGGTGCTGGTCTACCGCAGCACGGTCGATCACGTCGTGGGACCGGCCAGCATGCGGGTACTGCAGACGGCCCTGCCCCCTGGCCAGCTGACGGTTCGTGACTGCCCGGACAGCTATCATGTGGCCACCCTGGACAACGACGCACCAACGATCTTCGCCGGGAGCCTGGAGTTCGTCCGTGCGCATAGTCATGCGGAGACGGAGTGAAGGGCAGCGGGCGGGGCGCGTCGGGCGGCGAGGAAGCCGCCTGGCGTGACCTGATCGCGAACTACGCGGCAGAGCCGGAGGCGGACGGCGGCGAGATGCCCTGGCCGGAGCGGGAGAACCTGCCTGGCCCGCGCCGGGCCGGGACCCTGCCGGACCCTGGCCCGGAGACCGACCCGTCGCTCACCCTGGACCTGAACGACGACACGGACCCCGCTCTTGACCTCGGAATGGACCCCGGCGGGACCTCGGATCCCGGGCCGGCGGCAGGCCCGATCGCTCCCCCGGCCCCAGGCCAGCGCGACGTCCCGGGCCCGGACAACCCGCCGCCTTCCACCGCGAACGGCCCGGCGGTCAACGGTCCCACCGCGCATGGACCCGCTTCCATCGGCCGCAACGAAGACCCCGCACCCGCCGGGCCCCCACGCGGAGGCAGGCCACGGATCGTCCGCCCGGCCAGTTCCGTTCCGCCGGTCCCGGCGGAGGGTGAGGACTTCGTGCCGCCGGTCCCGCCGCCGCTGCCGTCGCTCGACCCGATGGCCAAGGGAGCCTGGGCGGCGTTGTTCGGGGGTCCGGGCTATCTGCTGCTGGCCACCATGGCCGGCTGGGCAATCCCGGGGTGGGCCGCGTTCCTGTCCGTGGCGGCGTTCGTCGGCGGTTTCGCGACCCTGGTGATCAGGATGGGCGAGAAGCCGCCGCGCGACTCAGGGCCGGATGACGGCGCGGTGATCTGAGCGGGTGGAGCCGGTGCTCCGCGGGCCGCGGGGGCATGCCTGTGGCCCGGCGTCTCCGGTCACCAGTCACGCGGGCCCGCCTGGTCGCCGGTGCGATCGCGGAAAGGGTTTCTGGGCCCTCGTCCCGGTCCCGGCCAGCCGCGACCGCGCCGGGACCTCAGGATGGCCAGCGCCACGAGGGCGAGGACGATGACCACCACGAGCTCCGGCCCAACCGTCGGGACCCGCCAGATCAGCAGGCCTAGCCGCCAGACCAGGTGCCAGATGAACAACCGGATCAGGAGATGAGCCAGGCCGCCCCCGCCCGCGCCGCCGAGGGCCAGGCC
>Ga0187879_10003711_pt1 | contig 10272 bp, 5 predicted proteins | sample June2016WEW_19_1_FD_132423 | JGI IMG/M metagenome (GOLD analysis project Ga0187879, IMG submission 132423) | Peatland microbial communities from SPRUCE experiment site at the Marcell Experimental Forest, Minnesota, USA - June2016WEW_19_10 | ecosystem: Environmental > Terrestrial > Soil >... | reverse complement strand
TCCACGGCCGCCGAAACATTAGCCGACCGCCGCCGGTTCCGGGTGGCGAAAGCCGCGGCCGGGCCGAAGCCTCCCGCGGCGAAAGCCCTGCTTGGGATTGGATTCACATTCCAAGGCCTGCAAAAGCTGACGCCTGGCGCCGTGAGCCTGCCGAGCGAAGCCTTCCGCCAGGGCCTGGCGGCGCGGTCCGCGTTTCTCGGGGACCCGGCCGATCCAGCGGACGAAGGCAATCCCAAGAATTGGAAAGTAGGAGCACCGGGACGCGACATAGACGTGCTCTTCATCGTCGCCGGCGACACGCGGGCAGCGGTCGACGAGCGCGCGGCTGCATTGGCCGGCCGCATAGAGAAGGCCGGTCTTCAAGTTGTTTACAACGAGAATGGAGACGTGCGTGAGGACTTGCCGGGCCATGAGCAATTTGGCTTCGACGATGGCGTCTCTCAGCCCGGCATCCGCGGCCGCGCGTCGGACGATCCTAACGATTTCGTCACCACGCGCCACATTGCGGTTAGCGCGCAACCCGAGCGATCCTTATTCGGCTACCCTGGGCAGGATCTGGTTTGGCCCGGCGTGCTGGTGCTGGGACATCCGGCCACCAGCCCGGACCCGCTGATTCCAGGGCTGCCGAGTCCGGCCGTACCCGAGTGGTCGCGCAACGGCTCGTATCTCGTGTTCCGCCGCCTTCGCCAGGATGTCGGCCTTTTCTGGCGCACCATGCGGCAGGAAGCGGCGCGGCTCGCGGCACTGCCGGGCTTCGAGGACATTACCGATGTGGTATTGGCTTCGCGGATCGTCGGCCGCTGGCCCAGCGGAGCGCCGGTGAATCGCGTTCCCTTGGCCGACGACCCGGACCTCGGCGCACAACCGTTGGCCAACAACCATTTCCGCTTCGATTCCGACGCCAGTGCGATTCCGCTGCAGTCCGGTTACGTAGACAAATTCCCGCAATCCAAGGCGGACCCGGCCGGCGTGACGTGCCCCTGGGCTGCCCATATCCGTAAAGTGAACACGCGCGATTCCGGCTCGGATACGGGCGGCCGGGATTCGTCCTATGCCCGCCGCCTAATGCGTGTCGGCGTAGCCTTCGGCAAGCCTCTGGCGGACCGGTATGCCGAGCCGGAGGATGATCCTGGACACGGCGAACGCGGCCTGTTGTTCCTCGGCATTCAAGCGTCGATCGACGATCAATTCGAGTTCCTGACGGCCCGTTGGATGGGAGATCCTTCCCGCCCGAAGATGCCCGGCGGCCACGACCTGCTCGTCGGGCAGAACGACGCTCCGGGCGAGTCACGCCAGCGCCGGTGCGTCATTTTTGGCTCGGGCCTGCAACAGGCCAGCGTCGCGACGGACGCTCCCTGGATTATTCCGACCGGCGGCGGCTACTTTTTTGTGCCCTCGATCGCCGCCTTGCGCGACGTTCTCGGGCGATAACTCTCGACTTGCCGGCGGCTTGCCGGCGGCTTGCCGGCGGCTTGCCGGCGGCTTGCCGGATGGATGCATCGTTGAGCTATCGCGGAGCTATCGCGCCAGGCGCCGGCCCAACCGCAGCGAATTCCCAATGACGGAAAGGCTCGACAGCACCATAGCGCCCGCCGCCACAATCGGATTCAGCACGCCCGCCACCGCCAGCGTGATGCCCGCCGTGTTATACACGAAAGCCCAGAACAGATTCTGCCGGATCGCGCGGATGGTTTGGCGCGCGAGATCCAGCGTAGCCAACACCGCGTCTAGATCGGACCCCATCAATATGATCGGAGCGGCCTGCATGGCGATATCGGCGCCACTGCCCATCGCCATGCCCGCATCGGATTGCGCCAGGCTGGGCGCATCGTTCACGCCGTCGCCGAGCATGGCCACGACATTGCCGTGCTGCTGGAGATCGCGGATGGTGGCGACCTTCTGTTCGGGAAGCGCGCCCGCGATGAAATCGTCCGCGCCGATCCGCGCGGCGACCCAGGCGGTGGTGGCGGGCGCATCGCCGGAGAGCAGTCAACTGCATTTGGGTAAAAAGATAAACTAGACTCTTTTTATCCTGTTTCTCTATAACGCATTTTTAGTACCATATCGCCACGCTCGGCATGCCGCCTTTGGGGCTCCGGCCGTTTGCCAGGCAATTTGAATCCCGTGCGCCTGCAAATGGGCCCCCGGTATGCCAATACGCGGCTCACCGGGCCGGCCCGGTGATTGGCAATCGCATCACGCAAATAAAGTTTATAAATATCGTGATTTATTGCACAAGAACGTGTAAGAATATATACCCAAGGTGTGCAAGGCAGGCGCAATCTAACCGGCGGCGATTACTGTGTTGCGCCGGCACCGGCTTTTAATTTGGGGCGAACATTTTGTCGAGCGACTAGGAAAGGATTCGGTATGCGAGCAAAACACGTGGCATGGACCCTGGCAATTATCCCGGTTCTGCATGGCCAAGCGCCAATGCCTGGGAATCCGAAGATACAAGTACAGATCCTGGTGGACATTTCCGGGTCCGTGAAGCACGTGAATCCCTTGAAAATCGCAGCGGATCTAGTCGGCAGGCTTGACGACTGCAACGGTGTGCATGACGGTTCCGTACTCTACGAGATCGACCTGATGGCAGGACATGTCGAACAGACGCTTCCGTCGCGCCAGCCCGAGGCGGAAAAACGGGTTAGCGAACTGGCGCGCCAACTCGACGCTTTTCGGAGCCGCCAGCGGGATAAGGTTGCCGGCTTCAATAGAGAGGACCTCAGGAAAACCAATTTCTCCAAGGCGTTTGAGGCGGTCGGCAAATTCTTGAACACAGGCAGGGATATTCCCCGCAAGGCTGTCTGGTTAATCACCGATGGCGAACACGACCCGCGTGACGAGGGGCCGCGGGAAGATGCCCCCTTTCGTCACCTGCTTGAAAACGCTTCCGTCCCTTTCGACCTGTTTCTAATCTATACGGGTACCAAGGAGAGGATGCCGTCGGTCAGGGATGAGTGGGAAAAGGCTACATCCCCCAAAGACCCCCTGGGGAGGGCCCAAGCCCCCTGGATTCATTTCGTCCTGGAAGAGGATGAGGATGCGAATAATCTCAAACACATTGAGAAGGAGCTCATAGATCGCGCGATTATTCAGCCGGTTTTCACTCTTGAGGACGCGGACTGCACCGTGGAACCGTCCGAAAGAGGAGATTCGAGCTTGCATATTGTGGCCATGACGAAGATGGATCCTTCCCTAATCAACACCGGGTACCCGACTTTCGCGCAGGCATGTTGGGACGGAGGCCGGAACTGCACCCCGCTCACGATCGGCCCAACCTCAACCCTTCCCGCATTCAACCCACTCGGGGTCGGCTTCCAGTTGAGGCTGGACGGGCTGCCGCCAGAAATCCCCCCTCCGTCGTTTACTCTCGACTTACAGAGGCCCGACGGTTTTCACTCGTCGCCATGGATCTGGCGCACCCTGGTTTGTCACCCACCGCCTTGGATGAGCCTGGACTGGTGGACCGGGTCGCCATCTTGGGTCGTCAACCCTACGTTTAGGGCGGAATTCCAGGCAGTCGACACAGCCAGACCCGAGAACTCGATCACCCTGCCGGTAACGGCGGTCATAGGCCGCCAGATGGGGGAAGCGGCGATATGCAACGTTGTGCACAATGGCACGACGGAGGATCTCAGGGTCGGGCGCCCCGTCCGCTTTTCAGGGCCGGTCACCGTGCTTTGCGCGCTGCCGGGCAGACAGAGTTTGTGGTTTCCGGGATCTCAGCCGTTTCCCGTCAGCTTCCAATTGAACGACACCACCCCGATTCCCATCGTCCCCCGTTGGAAGGGGAGCGACGATGATAGCCGGTATTACCTGAGGTTTGTGTGGTTTGGCTGGATCGAATGCGTGCTTTTGTTGGTCGTCGTTTTCTTCTGGCTTGCGGTCTTCCTCTGCAAATCCAAGTGGAAGACGACCAAGTGGAAAGTGTTCAAATGGGAAAACCTGTGCTTCGCTTTTGCAGTCTTCAGTTTTGCCGCCATACGATTCTTGGAGAAAGGCGATGTTCTTGAGACTCTAAAATCGCCGCTATACGATTCGTCTATTTGCAAGCTCTATTGGATCGAGTGGCTAGCGGCCTCTGTGATCGCCCTCGGGTGCATTCTCTGCAGCCGGGAGGTGCGGAAAACGCATCCGCGCATCAGTATCGCGCTAGTGGGTATCCCGTTCGCATTTGCTTTAGTGGGATTCGGCTTGCTCGCGATTGGCGGCCTGTTCGCGGAAGAGTTCATCATCGATTTTTCGCTTGACAAACTCGGTACGCACGATCTGACTGGCCCGCCGGAGAATCCCCCAGCCGCGCAGGCGGCTCCCGCGGCGGGCTAAACGGTCCGCGATCCCGCCGAAATAAATGTGCTCTTTTGGACAGAAACGTGTGAAAATATATACCCGTGGGACGTAGACCGTAGCGACTGCTGAATCGCGCCGCCGGGGCCAGGCGGATCCGACCCCTTTCAGTGGCGCCGGAAAGGACTGTACTGATGACGGATTGTCCATACCCGGACTGTGCTGGAGAGGCCAAGATCTCCTCCGGGGTGGGCTATTGTCCCGTGTGCTGGCAGGCGGTGTTCGAGTGCCCAAAATGCCAAGCCCGCAATCGCGCTTTCGCCCGATTCTGCCGCCGGTGCAAAGCGGCATGCGGTTTTCCGGAGCGTCCACCGCTCCCCAAGGGTCCCGCCATGCTGGCCGCGCTCGCACGGTTGCCGGGCGAAGTTTTTGCCGAAGATCAGTTCTGGGCGGCGCCAGCCTCATGCTGCGGCTACCTCTGGTCCGTATCCACTCGCGGCCGCGTGTGGAGGATCAACCCCGCCGGGCGCCGCGCGGAGGTGGCCGCCAGCCTCGGTGAATCGTTCGGCAGCGCGCCGTTCCGCATCCGATCCTTGGCCGTTGAGGAAGGCAAGCCGGCCGACCCGCACCTGATCGCATCTAATGGCCGGATAGTCAAATCGATCGATCTGGCGAACTACCAAGTCTTCGAATGGATCGCGGCCTCGGAGGGCGGCCGCTTGCTCTCCAATATGCAGACCGACGGCTATTCCGCCGTCGAGGCCGATGGCGAACACGTGTACGCTCTGGAGCGGCGCGATTCCGCCTGCTATCTCCTCCGCCGCAACGTGACGACCAAGGGACTAGACGATTTCCGCGTGAGCGACGGCCCCGTGGGCGGGCCGTTCCGCATGAACGGCCGGGTCTGCGTCTACTCGCCGAAGAGTCTTTACGTATTGGGCGACGCCGGACTGGCGGAGCTTCCGTTTCCAGGCGCTGCGCACGCGATCCTGTCCCCGCGCGACGCCAGCGGCTTCCTGCTGGCCTCGGGCATGCCCCCCTGGAGAGCCCCGCACGACACTCCCAATGTCTACGTTCCGGGCATCGACGGCAGTTCGCCGGCCTATTTGTACGTGAATGTTCTCGCGCACCCGGCGCGCAGTACCAACATCTCGGTTCCCGTGGGGGCGGCGTGCTCGCGAGACGTCGAGGATCGGCTGGTGATCACCCAGACGGGCAGCATCGGCGTATTCGACGGGCCCGCCGCTCTCCCGAGGCACCACGATCAGGTGGTTCCCAAGGGCGCCGAATATGTGGAGGGCCCCCTCACCGCCGCCTTCGTCAAAATGGCCGGCGCCGGAGAGAAAATTCGATTCTATTACGATGACAAGGTGCAGGATGCACCTTTACCGGAGAAGATCGACGCCATCGGGTTCTTCCGCGCGGGATCGTGTTTTGTCCTAGCCTATTTCAAGACCAACAACAGCAGTCTGGGGTTTGCCGTATGGGACGTGTAGTCGGGTGGGCGGGCGCTTTGGTGTTGGCCGCGGCGCCCGGGTTTTGTCAAACAGCGCTGCTGATGGACCATTCCGGCAGCGTGCGGCCGTACTACGATAGCGGGCTCTTCGCCGCCCTGGGCCAGGAGGTGGCGGCGGCGGCCGGCGAAACCGGCGCGGTGCAAATCTTCGGCTTCGATGCCAGCGCACGGCTGGTTCCCAGTCTCGATGCTTTGATGAAAGACCGAAAGCTGGGAGCGAACACCTTTCTGGACCGCGCGGTACAGGAGGCCATCAACCGGCACTGCGAAATCGCGTGGATGATCACCGACAACATTCAGGACGATCCGCACGACCCCGAGGCCGGAAATACCGCTGCATTTTACGCGATTCTACGCGGCGATGCGGTCAGGAGAGTGGTCGTGTTGCCCCTGCTGCAGCCGGCTGGGCAGTCCGGAATCGCCATCTACGCTATGCTGCTCTCCGATTCGGCCGATGGCGCGTTCGAGACCCAGATCCGGACCATTTCGGGCCGCCTGCGCGGACACTACCAGGTCGAGGCCTTGCGCATGAAGCCGCTTAACCGGGATACCGTCGACGTGCAGATTCAAGGTATGTCCGGGGGCCAGCAGCCGCCCACTTTCGATGAAGGCAAGGATTTGACGGTGTCGGTGGAGGTGCGGTTCAAATCGCGTTTCGAGCATCTGAAGATCGTCGATTCGCACATCCAGCCGGTTCGGGTCACGCCGGAATTCGCGCCGGAGTCCCTGCTGCAGGCGGAACGGCGCGAGATCACCGTGAAGCCCGACCGGGTGACCGCTCTCGATCCCCGCGGCGAGACGGCCCAGGTATACCGCGTCGACGTCAACTTGGGGCGGGTCCGGCTGAAGAAGGACCTGAAGTCGCTGTTCCAGGCGGCTTGGGGCGGCAAGTCCGTCGAGACCGTGTCGCTGAAGGTACCGCTGGTAATTGAAGTCCCCCAGCGGAATTTCCGGTTTCGCGACAGCTTCATCGATCAGTACCACGCCCCCAGTATTGTCGCCGCCAAGCTCAGCGGGAAAGTCTACGCCCTGGAGACGCTGCCGGTGCTACTGTCCGACGCGCAGACGAATGTAACCACCGAGATCCCAGTCTCCTTCAAAGTGAAGTACCCGTGGTATCCGGTAATCATCACCCTCGGGCTGATCCTTCTGATGCTGGCGGCGGCGGCCGGGATGGTCTGGGCGATCTTGCGCCTCGCCGGCTCCTTGAAGCCCACAAAGAAATGGAGCGTAACGGCTACCTCCGAGTATGGACAGCCGCTCGCGGCAACCATCCGCGAGGACCATGCGCTGTTGGTGGAGGGCGACCTGGCCGGCCAGATCCAAGGCAACTCGTTCGTGCCGACAGCGGGGGCCGAGTTCATCGACTGCGACGGCCGGATCGCGCCCGGGACGCCCATGGCGATGAAGATCGGGCGCAGAACGGCGGTGCTGAAATTCAGCGAAGCTGCCGCGGCCACCGCCGCGCCGACTGAAAAAACATGGGAGCCCAAGCGTAGAGATTAAACGAAAGGGAAAAACAAATGCCGACCAAAGATACAAGCTGGAAGACGAAGGCAACGATTGGATTTCTGTTGCTGCTGGCGTTCAACGTCATTTTGTGCGCCGTAGCCATGGGCATGGCCCTGCACGGCCAACACACCTTAAACGTGTTTCCGGAAGACTCCCCGCCGGCGTTGCGCTTTCTGCTATTCCTGGTCGGCATCGGTGCGGCCTGGATTTGCGGCCGGCTGATGCTGGAGACGCTGGTGCGCGGCGAGGTGGAAGTGGCCTCGGCGGTGACCGCCGCCTGGAGCATCGTATTCTACCTGGCCCTGTTTTTCATCTTCCTGGCGTTCGCCGGGACGATTCACTGGGCGATTATGCTGGTGCTGCTGGTGATCGCCCTGTTCTACACGATTCCGGCGTTCTGGAAGCTGGTGGGTGGGACCCGCACCGGGGTGATCGTGATTTTGTGCCTGGTCTTGGGCGGCGCGGCCGTTTTCCTGACGACCAGAATTTAGGAAGACCAACGAGGAGACGACGATGCCACAACAACAGGATTTGATTGGCGCCATCCGGCCGACGCTGTTCCTTGGACTGGGCGGCACGGGGAAAGAGGTGCTGCTGCGCGTCCGGCGCAAGTTCTATGAGCGTCTGGGCGTTCTGGGCCTTCCCTGTACGGCATATCTGTGGCTGGACACCGATACCAGGGACTTCCTGGCGACCGGGGAAAAGATCGACGAGTCTTTTTCGGCCGTCACGTTCCAGCCCAACGAGCAGATCGAGTTGCTGAGCGGCTCTGTGAAGGACGACCTTTCCCAGATCTTTGCCAGCCGGGATCCTTGGCGCCATATCCACCGGTGGCTACCGCCCGAGGTACAGCGGTTCGGCAACGAGATCGCCGACGGCGCGGGCGGGGTCCGCACGGTAGGCCGCCTCACCTACTTCCATCATTTCGCCGACAAGATCAACCCGATGCTCAGCGAAGTGCTCGACAGCGTCCGCACGCAGGACAAGATCAACAAGACAAAGAAGTTCTTCGAGGAGCGGAAACTCGGGGCGGTGGACATTCTGGACTCGGCCACACAGGTCGTGCTGGTCAGTTCGCTGGCGGGTGGCACCGGCTGCGGCACGTTCCTGGACGCTTCCTTTCACCTCCGGCATCTGATGCAGCACCGCGGTGTGCCGATTGAGAGGATTATCGGCATGCTCTTCATGCCGAACATCTTCTATGCCAGCGCCGCGACCAACGACGAAGTGGCGCTGCGCAGTTTCGGAAATGCCTACGCGGCGTTGAAAGAACTGGAATTTTATACGCTGCGCCTGGGGAACGCGGAAGAGGACCTGAGCGTGGATTTCAAGGTGGAATGGGAGCGCGATAAAGAACTGAGTGTGCAGGGCCCGCCATTTGCCATCTCGTACATCATGGAAATGAAGAACGAAGGCGCCATCCCCATGGAGCCCAAGCACCGCCCGGAAGTCTTCGACGTGGTGGCGGAATCGCTGTTCCTGGACTTCATGCCCGGCCCGTTCTCCACCGCCAAGCGCTCCCATTATTCCAACGTGGCGCAAAACCTGGCGGGCGCCACTGGAACCAACATCGCCTTCGAGGACGTGGTTCTGCCGCAAGCCTTCGCCCGCCGCTACGCTTCGTGCGGCATGTCCAAGATCGAAATCCCGGTGGACCAGGTCAAAGCGGCGTGCGCCTCTCACCTGGCATATGCCATTGCCGCGTACATCAACCGCGACTCCGGCGATCCGCGGATCGGCGACAACGTGCGGGGAGATATGGCCCGCCTGGAACTGGATGCCAACGGCTTCGTGAAGCAGTTCGGTACCGAGTGGAAAGACGCCATTCGCAGCAGCCTGGGGGCCGTGATCCCCAAGAGCGGCATGGCTACCATGGATAAAGTAGACGAACTTGACCGCCAGATCAAAGAGGCCGAGACGCGCATGGTCAACGCCGAGGGCGCCGACCCGGTGCGGTGGGGATCGGGCATCCAGATGGTCCGCAACCAGACCGGAGCTGTCACCCAGAAAGTCAACGAGGTCCTGCTGCGGTGGGTTCGGGAAACCCTGGAGAACGACTCGCGGGGGCTTAAGGCTCTGGTTTCGGAGCGCAAGGAAGGCCAATCGGATAGCCGCGACGGCTACCTTCGCTACATGCTGGAGTATCTCAAGGATCTGTACGCCGCATCCCGCCCGGGTGTCGCGTCGGCCCTGGACCAGAGAATTGCCGAGGCAAACGGGGACGCCAAGTACTACTCGACGCGCCGGGACAGCATTCTGATGGAATTGCGCCAGGCCGTGCGGAGCACGGGTCTGGTGATCCTGCGGCGGGGCGATTGGGTGAAAGAGACGCTCTTGCAGCGGCTGCGCGAGGCCGAGGAGCAGTATTGCCTGGCGAGCGTGGAGCGTTGCGTTCTCGAATGCGCCAAGAAAGTGGCCGAGGCCGCCGTCGAGGGCCTTTCCAGGCGCCGGCAGCCGCTGGAAGCTCTTTCCACCGCTGTGGCCGCCGCCGCGCAGAAATCTTTGGAGGCCTACGATAAGCAACTGAGCATCGGCGAAGGCGTGCTGCTGATCCAGTTCTTCGACCGCGCCAACGATTGGCCCAGGTTCTATCGGCTGGACGTGAACGAACAGAATCAGCCGATGGAAGTCGACCCGCGCACGGAGTACCGCAAGTTCCTCACACACGGGTTGCCGAAGCCTCCCACCGGGGAAGCCACTCTTTGGGACCTGGTGGAATTGTTCGCCCGCAAAGGGGAGCGCGAGCTGCGATCCAAGCTGCGCGCTTATGCGGAAAACCGCTTCTGGGTGGATTTTGAAGCCCACCCGCGCCAGATCGACGTGCTGTCACACCCGCAGATGACTGCGAACTGGGAGTTCTCCATCGAACGTCTGGTGCGGTCCGCCATGCCCTTGGCGCGGCGCGACAAGATGCTCGGGGGGCGCGCGGTTTCGGTTCGCAAGATCGCGTACGT
>Ga0187879_10003710_pt1 | contig 10278 bp, 8 predicted proteins | sample June2016WEW_19_1_FD_132423 | JGI IMG/M metagenome (GOLD analysis project Ga0187879, IMG submission 132423) | Peatland microbial communities from SPRUCE experiment site at the Marcell Experimental Forest, Minnesota, USA - June2016WEW_19_10 | ecosystem: Environmental > Terrestrial > Soil >... | reverse complement strand
CGCGGTGGTGAACGCCGCCATCCTCGTCCTGCATTTCGTAATGGGGCTGAAGCTTCTGCCGCAACTATGGCCGCCCGCAGTCGATCGGCATCTCGCTAAACCGTTGTTCAAGTTCGGCGGAACCGCAGTGTTCTCGGCTATAACCGAGTTGGTTTTGACCAGTGCGGAACGAGTCACGCTCACCTATTTCACTTCCGTTGCAACACTCGGGTTTTACTCCTTGGGGTACACCTACGCGACCCTTGCGACGGTAGTGCCCGTCGCCATGGGGCAGGTACTTTTTCCGATGTTCAGCCGGCTGCAGTCGGCGGAAAGTCGAGGCGAATTACGCGCCCTGTTTCGCCGCTCCGTGATGATGATGTTGGTCGTGCTTATGCCCATGGCGGTGCTGCTCGCTGAGGTTGCGCGTCCTGTCTTGGCCACGTGGTTCGGGCCCCTTTATGCTCGCCAGAGTACCCCAGTCGCGCATATCTTGCTTATCGGAGTATTGTTCAGCGCGATGACGTATGCGCCTGTTATGTTGCTGTTCGCTGCAGGCAAAGCGAGCACACTGGCGCGCTATCGCAGTTGTGAACTCATACTTTATCTGGCGGTTGCGCCCTTGCTAACGATGAGATACGGCATCCTGGGCGCGGCAGCGGGCTGGAGTCTGCGTGTGTTCGGGGATTGCATGGCCCTGTATCTCGCCGTCGGGAAGACGGAGTGTCCTGGAGTGCTGGCTGACATTTTGCGTTCCGGTAGTGTAGTGAGTATTCTGCTCCCTCCTCTTGTCCTGATGTGGTTCCACCCGGCGCCGTGGTTCTGGGTACCGAGTGTTACGCTGTTTTGTCTGCTGTTCTATGCGTTCATGGTTTGGCGTGTCGTCCTGACCCCCAGCGAGCGGGCGTGGCTCGCCGCCATCCCAAACGCTGCTAGGGCAGCATAGTGACTTGTGCCGAACAGAGGAGTCGACCTGTCTTCGGAAGGTGTGGATGAAAGACACTCGCAACCGTCACGTTCATGGGCAACAGCGGCTTGTGCCGGTAAATAGGCATATTAAACGCGATAGCCGTCCACCATCGGGTAGCAGACGCGCACCCAGCGAGCGCAAGCGCACGTTCGCACGAGCCCTTCTCGCGCGCGGGCCGGCGGGTGGGCAAAACCAGTTCCGGAGGGGAGGGGTAGCCGAATTTTTCCCGAAAGGTACTACCCCCTAAAGCCACTGACAGCGTGTGGATAGACGTGAACGGAGGCTGTCAGCCGATTATTGGTGACATTCATTAGAAGCCGTTCACGGGTCGAGCTCATAGGTCGAGCTCACAGGTTCAAAGCAGTGAACAGTGATGTTTGAATTCTCTAGCAGCAGTCTATGGGCGCAAAAAACTACGTTCGCGCCGATATCCACGATAGGGTCGTTGGTCGCAGGTTTATAAATTCCACTGGTCAGGTAATCGCATGGGTCAAACATCTCCCGATAGAGGAAGAGCGGTTGATCGATAGCCGCGTGTGACAGTATGAAATTGCCTTGGCGGGTTTTCAGCGGCGGAGGCACTCGCTCGAGAACCATGCTCGTCCAAATTGCTAGCCAATTTGAAAAATTTCGTCTCGTCCAGAGCATCTGTCGAAAATTGCGAGTATCATTACGGAGTTTCTGCGGGATTTTCATGAGCGATGTCTTTACTGCCTAAGAAGCCTTCACGCACTGAACGTTTGGATCGATTTACAACAATAACGCATGAGAAAGTCCCCAATCATTTTGTTGGGGTATTAGGGTAGTGAATTTTCGAGATGTATTGCAAGGGCGCTCATCAGGTGCGCCAATATTTACCACGAGAGAAAATGTAAACATGGTTAGCGTCGTCGTCCCTACTTACAATCGGGGAGAAGCACTCGGTCCGATGCTGGATCGATTGCTCGCCAGCGACCACCAAGGTTTGGGTGAAGTTGAAATCGTGGTGGTCGATGATGGGTCACCAGTCCCGGCAGCTCCCATAGTGAATGCTCGCCAACCGCCACCTGGTTTTACTCTCAAGTGCGTTCGGGAAGAAAACGCCGGTCCGGCCGCCGCGAGAAATCTGGGCTTTACCGCTTCTCGTGGCGACATAGTGATCTTCATCGATGATGACATTCTGGTCCCTCCAGAGCTAGTTCGTCAACATGTTGAAGCTCATGAGCTCAATCCTGGCAGTGTGATCTTTGGGGAGTGCGTTCCCCCGATTGGTGCGGGCAATCATATGGGCCGGTTGCTTGAGTCCTTGTACGGAAGCCGGCCGAACCGCCCGAGATTCGAGCGCGTCTCGGTCATTGCCAGCGGGCAGCTTTCGGTTGAACGAGAGTCCTTTCCGGACGGAGTTTATGCCAGCCAATTAAGGACGCCGGCGGCAGAAGAGTTCGATCTCTCGGCACGGCTGCGGCAGCAGGGAATACTCGCCCTCAACGCCACCCAGATCAAGGCGATACACGATCAGCGGTTCGAAATTTCAGATGTTTGCGAACAGCAGTATAAACATGGAATGGGCTGCGCTGAGGCGGCACACAAGCTACCCGGCACGCTTATCATGGATGAGTTGTCGAGGATTGCAGGAGCGAACGGGCCCGTCCTCCCACATGATCCCCTGAGGACAAAATCCAATAAGATGGCGAAGGTGCTAATGGCAATTCCACCGGTGCGGACGAGTCTGGTATTACTGTGCAGACTGAGTGGCCGGGTTGTCCCTAGCTACCGCCTGAATGCGAAGCTATTATGGCTTGTGATCGGCGTGTTTTTCTTTGCCGGCTACAGACAGGGACTACGACGTTTCAGTCCGAGTTGAAAAATGAAACAGCTCGCGTCTGGAGCGCCGTACGTGTCACTCGGGTCTTCAACTCGAGTCGGTGCATTCTCCATTTTCCACCTGCTACGCATTTTTGGACACCGTGAATGATTCGAGTACTGCAGTTCGCAGATATCGTTAATCGCTACGATTTCATCGAGTCTATCGTCCGGTGGGCTGACCCGAACCAGTTTGAGATGTCTGTGTGTGTGCGCTCTGAGAAATCCAACATCGCGCCCCCTTTGTATAGACCGCACACAGTCGTCCATTTACTGAACGGCACTGGAAGAGAGAAGATTCCAGGAGCGGTGAACAGGCTGGCATCCCTCCTGCGCAAGATGAAGATCGACATAGTCCACGCCCATCACTTTGATCAAAGCGTGATTGCGTGGATGGCTACACGCTTGTATCGCAAGACGGCTCTCGTCATTGGCCGGCATTATTCGGATGCTTTATATCGAGTTCCGTCACGGGTAAAGAGAACAGGCTTGTTCGCGATTGAGGAGCTTGTCAACCGGGCGGCGAGGCGAATCATCGTGCCCTCCACTTTCATCTACCAGGTGCTCGCCGAAAAACAGGGAGTGGAGTGCGGCAAGATCGACGTGATTCCTTACGGCTTTGAACCCGAGAAATACGTTCAGCCCGGCTCCGCAGAAGTCGCCAGCACGAGAAAAGAACTTCAACTCAGCCCTGAGAATGTCGTCTTTGGAACGTTCGGCCGTCTCCACGAGGAAAAGGGCCATTGCTATCTCCTGGAGGCCTTCGCGGCCCTGGAACGAAGAAATTCTCGAGTTGTATTGCTGATCGTCGGAGACGGGCCGGAGAAAACTACTCTTGAAAAACAGATCGACCAACTCAAATTGCAGGACTCTGTCTTCATGTTAGGCTGGCGCCGAGACGTAATAAACTTGATGGCAGCGGTAGACGCGGTTGTTCAACCCACGTTACAGGAGGCCTTCAGCCAAGTAATGGCCGAAGCAATGTGGATGGGGAAGCCGCTCCTAATAACGGACGTCAGCGGCGCTACGGATATTATTTCAAACGGGGTCAATGGAATCATCGTTCCACGAGGAAACTCCGAGCTTTTGACCAATCAAATGCTGAATCTAGCCGAAGACAGTAGCCTTAGATCTCGGTTGGGCCAAGCGGGACGGTCGTATGTGGAATCCAATCTATTGATCGAGAAGATCATTGGCCGGTACGAAGCATCGTACCAGCGTGCTGTCCGAGGTGTGTCATCGACCGACTTCCCACATGAAAGGTAAGATTTTTGCAGTGGCATGCCCCCTGTGTGCGTGTGACAAGTATCGGAAGTCAGTTTTTGGCTGTGTATATCACGGAATCGAATTCCGGTTCGTGGAGTGTGTGCGTTGCGAGTCTCTATACTGCAATCCAATGCCTGACCCTGGAATGCTCCAACAAATGTATGGACCTGGTTACGAGTCTGCCTTCTCGGAGGGCACGAATGGCAACGTTGAAGATCCGAAAGAACCAGATAAGTGCATAGAGTGGCTTCGGAACCGGGGAACCGGAACATTCCTCGATTACGGCTGCGGCGCCGGTGCGCTTCTCGAGGAAGCAGCGAAAGCTGGCTGGCGATCTGTAGGAGTAGAACTCGACAGCCAAGTGGCTCGTGGAGTCGAGGGGCGCACAGGATTTCGCATCCTGACCGCGGAGGCTGCAGACTCATCTGACGGACACATTGCAGATGTTCTCCATCTGGGAGATGTTCTGGAGCATTTGACTGAAATGGAGAATCAACTGCCCAGGATTCTTCGTTTGATCAAACCTGGAGGCTTGCTATTAGCACAAGGCCCATTGGAGGGAAACTTCAATTTTTTCGCCGCCTGTTGCGGGTTAAGCCGGCGCTTGCGCCCCTGGCACCGGACTGAAATGGCTCCCTACCATGTATTGATGGCGACCAGCAAAGGGCAACGGTTGCTCTTTCAGCGGTTTGGGTTGTCAGAACTTGAATATTTACTGCACGAAGTCGCTTGGCCTGCGCCGAGCAAACTTACGATCGGGGACATGGCGCGTCCGAAGCAGGCGATTCTGTTTGCCTTGCGCCGGCTATCTCTCGGCTTGTCCGCCTTGAATTCGAAAAAGTGGGGCAACCGCTACTTCTATGCCGGCCGCGTGGCGACCTGAACTGAGAGTTGGTTAGCTCAGAACGCCTGGGTTCTGTCACGATTCCGCCCATCCAAAAATGCCAGCCTCGATCCTGCCCGAATCTAGATCCAGGCGGGGGCTTCGAGGCAAACGTCGAACAATTCTGTCTGTCCGCGGAACCATTCGGAGGAAACAGGCTGATCCTTAAGACAGGGCACGAGTGTGAGAGACTCCAAGATGTCCCAGAGGTCACTGAGCGACCTCCCAGACCTGCCGATTTGCATAGGATGGACACTCAACAACACCGCGGGCCTGTGCTTCGTGATTAGTGCTCGAGAGCCATCCAATATCTGCAGTTCTGCTCCTTCAGCGTCGATCTTGATCGCGTCGACTCGTGGAAGATGAATATCGTCCAAGCGAACGGTTCGAACCTCGGACTTCGTTGGGTGCTGGGCATTACCAATGAGAGAATTGGCCGCATCACCCGGAATCGTACTCGAGAAAAACAATGACTGTCCGGTCACGTTGGAGACAGCCTCGTCCCGAATCTCGGGGATTCCGCTGAACCCGTTGAGTTCAAGAGTCTTCAAGAGTACCGATCGAGTGGCGGCACATGGTTCAAAGCTTATTACTTTGCCCGAAGGACCAACTTTGCGCAACGCAGATATCGTAAAAATTCCAAAATGTGCCCCGATGTCAATCAGAGTTGCCCCGGGCTTGCAGTGTGCCCGAATGAAATCGAAGGTCGGTTCCTCATAACCTTCGCAAAACCATTTTCGCCAACGAAGGGGGACGTTGAATGGTTCGCCGCCAAGGGTAATAGTCGTATGGGGATAGGCAACTTCTACCACGCTGTAAAGCAGGTCGCGGGCAAGAGTTCTCAGTTTTGGCAGCATGAAATCTCTTTAAGTTTAGCAAGAAAGCTCCCGATTTACAGTTCACCTTCAGTGGCGAAGACTCTTCTGGGTGATGTGATGGATTCTGAAAGCTCGCGGTTGACGGGCATAGAATTAGCGTGTATCGTCCGATGTCTGGACGCGCCTTCCAGCCGGAACGGCCGTCCCACCGCAACAGGATCTTGGGTCAAGGGAAGCTTAGGATGCAAAGCCCACTGACAAGGCGCCGGAGACTACGCCTATATGTATTCCTCGCATTCGCGCTTGCATTGTCGGTGCTCGCGGTTACAAAAACCCTGCCATACGCCAGTTTCCTCATGGCAAACACGGACGCTGCTGTAGCGGCATCAGATCCCAGCCATGGATTTTCCATCGGGTCGGTGCGATGGGAAGTAGAGCAATTCTCCAGCGCCCCAGGACTGGCTCCATTTCGGCGTTACTTCTTTGAAACATGTGGGGGCCAGACAGGGACCCAAGCGGCAATTTGTCTCTCGCAGGCATTCGACCGCGCATTTCCCGCTGGAACACCGAAGCACGAGTTTCTTGAACGTCATTTCGATCCTGCCGCGAACTTTGAGGCGCATCTCTCAGGTCAGCCAGGACACTGCGTGAGCCGATCTGCGATGCTGGCGACCTCACTCTTATCGGTTGGAATACCTGCTCGGGTGGCGTCATTTAGCCCACGAACGGGGTGGGGAGGGCATACTCTGGTCGAGGTTTGGGCTGGTTCTGACTGGGTGACAGTGGATCCATCTGAGACGGGTCTGGTCGGCTCGATCCGGCCTAATTCAGCAGCGGAAATAAAACGCATGTCGGGGTCTCTTCGTCTGTTTAACGCGGATGGCAACGTCCGACAGGATCCCTATCTGCTATCGGAGTCAATCGCGCGCGGGGAACTTGTATACCCAGAACCGTGGCTTTACACCCGGACCGGACCTAGGTTTTCATTCTGGCCTTTTCGAGGAAAATTTATTCAGGTCGGAATGTATAGTTGGCGTTTCAGCACTCCCCTTCTTCTCTGCCGAGTTGCCTTTGTGATCAGCATGTTCGCTGGTCTGTATTTCCTCGCCGGCTTGCTGTTTAGCAGGCGTCGGATGGAAGTAGCCGATCCCCGGTTGAGTCCGAAGCCCCCGAGATCTCAACCGGCTCTTGTCGTCCGAGGTCGTGACTTTCCACGACGCGTCAAGCCGTAGAGGAAGGCGATGTTGAGCCATGCAGAAGACATGCAAGGACAAGAACACACTCTAGCCTCTCTTTGGGGGGATCTGGTATGTCCGGCGTGTAGCTGCAGCTTGTTCCCAGCTGGCGATTCCCCGAACGCTCTTGTTTGTTTCGCCTGCTCTGAAAAGTTCCCGATCGTTAATGGGATTCCGCGTCTGCTACCGAAAACGGCTTCTGGTTTGTCCAATGGTTCGAATGGCGTTGCCGACCGCAACGAGACCCTGCAGTTGAAGACTGCTGCGAGTTTTGGTTTCGAATGGGCTCATTTTTCGGAAATGTATCCAGAGTGGGAAAACAACTTCCGGGACTACATGTTTCCACGTACTGCGGAGTCCTTTCGAGGCAAAAGGGTTTTGGATGCAGGCTGTGGTATTGGGCGACACGCATACTATGCGGCTCATTACGGGGCCGAGATCTGGGCTGTTGACATCAGCGATGCAGTCGAGGTAGCAGCCAAAAATAACCGGGGAACTGGAGCTCGCGTCATTCAAGCAGATCTCAACCACCTGCCATTTCGGGAGGAGAGTTTCGACCTGGTTTATTCGATGGGCGTGTTGCACCATCTGCCTGACCCGGAAGGGGCGTTTCGGTATCTGCTCAGGTTCGTCAAGCCAGGTGGAGAATTCCGGATGTTCTTGTACTGGGCGCCGGAACATCAACCGCTCAAACGATTGTTGTTGAAAGCAGTGTCGGCTCTACGAATGTTCACAGTTCGAATGCCCCACCGGCTCCTTTACCCACTCTCTTATGTCGCCGCTTTCCTGGTTTGGACTTGCTTTGTGTGGCCATATCGCGCCTTCACGCGAATTCCGATGCTCTCTAAGATAGCCGATCGACTTCCGTTAAGGCAGTATTCACGTTATCCTTTCCGTACCTGTGTTAATGACCAGTTCGATCGGCTTTCCGCTCCTCTGGAAAGACGCTATAGTCGGGCAAAGGTTGAGCAATTCCTCAAATCGGCAGGATTGGAAGAGCTAAACGTGTTCCCGAATTTTGGATGGGTCGCTTCCGGAAGGAAGCCCGTAAGCACCGAAGTAGCCGGAAGGAAACCCGTAAGCACCGAAGTGGCCGCAAGGAAGCCCATAAGCACCGAAGGAATCGCTTGATGAACCCTCATGCTCTGCTCGTGTAGATGATGAAACACAAGCTCCGATTGGCGATGTTGCTGGTGGCAGCGGTTCTGCCCGGGCCTTTGAAAAGGTGCGTCTACCGCTGGATATTCGGATATCAAATCGGTCGGAATGTACGAATTGGGTTTGCGCTTTTGGACTGTGTGCATCTTTCTGTTGGTGACCAGTCGTCAATCTCGCACGGCGTTCTCTTCCTGCGATGTAGGGATGTCCGCATAGGCACCCATGTAAACATCGGTCCGTGCAACATTTTCAGGGGAGGCGAGAGCATTGAACTGAGCGACTATTGCCAACTGCTCCGCTTAAATGCGATCAATGCCATACCCGATAACGATTGTGTCAATGCGCCTCAATCAATTTTTACTTTGGGTTACGGTTCCGTGGTCACGGCCGAACATCGTATTGATTTCACCGATCGGGTCACGATTGGACGTTGCACGACTATCGCTGGCAGAAACTCTTCGATTTGGACGCACAATCGACGAACTGGTAGTTCAGTTGTGATCGGCGATTTCTGCTACGTGGGCTCTGAGGTGCGAATAGCTCCTGGAGTTCATATCGGCGACTGCTGCATAGTGGGGCTCGGGGCGGTGGTCACTCGGGGCAGGATCGAGAGCCACTGGCTGATAGGCGGTGTGCCCGCACGACCTGTACGACAACTGAGGACAGAGGATTATGAATTGATCTTCGCAAAAACAAGACCTGATTTGCCCGACCATGCCCTAGAGGATGAGCGTAATCCGTTTTCTAAGCCAGTTGCTGGCTCGGTGACCGCAAGCTAGAGATCGTTTGAGTCTTCAGCGTGGAAAGCGACCTTTATGTGTGGTATCGCCGGAATCGTTTCACAATCCGCGGATCTTGAACTCATCGGTCCCATGACCGAAGCAATGTCCCATCGTGGGCCCGACGGCTCCGGTATATGGTCAGATGGCTTATGTTCCTTGGGACATCGCCGGCTGGCCATCATTGATCTGTCTGTGAAAGGAAAACAACCGCTTTGCAATGAAAACGAGACGGTTTGGATTGTGTTCAACGGTGAAATCTATAACTTTCAGGAACTCAGGGCCGAGCTTGAGCGCTCCGGTCACAAATTTAACTCTCACACGGACACGGAGGTAATCGTCCACGCTTATGAGCAGTGGGGCACTGAGTGCGTAAAGAAGCTCAGGGGCATGTTTGCATTCGCGATCTGGGACCAGCAAAAGCGCCGCCTATTCCTCGCTCGGGACAGGGTGGGGAAGAAGCCGCTCTACTACGCCGACAACGGCAGGTGCTTTGCCTTCGCTTCGGAATTGCAAGGCTTGCTGCAAAACCCGGAAGTGCAGCGAGAGGTGGATTTGGAGGCTGTTGACTCATATCTATCCTGGGGTTATGTTCCGGCTCCACTGACGGGATTTAAGAACGTCTTGAAACTGCCGCCGGCTCACTTTCTCGTGTTGGACGTTGAACCCGATGGCACCGAGACGCGCGTGGAACGCTATTGGGATTTGCAGTATTCACCGAAGATCAGGATGACGGAGTCAGAAGCGGCAGAGCATCTGCGGGAGAAGCTAACCGAAGCTGTGCGGTATCGGCTAATAAGCGACGTCCCGTTAGGTGCCTTTTTGTCCGGTGGGATCGACTCAAGCATAGTGGTCGGCCTGATGGCAGAGGTCTCGGGGACGCGTGTAAAAACGTTTTCAATTGGATTTGATGACAACGACTACAACGAGTTGGGGTTCGCTCGCGCAATTGCAGAGCGCTGGGGCACAGACCACACGGAACTGATCGTCAAGCCCGATGAACTGGCGGTCCTGCCGAAACTGGTCAGGCATTATGGGGAACCGTATGCAGATTCATCGGCGATCCCCACATTTTATGTGTCAAAAATAACCAGGTCCGGCGTGACTGTTGCGCTAAATGGCGATGGTGGCGATGAAAGTTTCGCCGGGTACGACAGGTATGCGGCAACTAGAATCGCGGACAGGCTTGCATCTCTTGGCCTTTTCGGCTCCGCGACCGCCGTTCTTGCCAGATTCTTGCCGGACTCGATTGACCCGAAAAACCGAGTTCGGAGGGCAAAACGATTTCTCTCGGTCGCTCATGAGGAGAGGCCAGTGCGATATAGCAACTGGGTGTCATATTTCACGG
>Ga0187879_10003704_pt1 | contig 10292 bp, 11 predicted proteins | sample June2016WEW_19_1_FD_132423 | JGI IMG/M metagenome (GOLD analysis project Ga0187879, IMG submission 132423) | Peatland microbial communities from SPRUCE experiment site at the Marcell Experimental Forest, Minnesota, USA - June2016WEW_19_10 | ecosystem: Environmental > Terrestrial > Soil >... | reverse complement strand
TACAGCTCTCATTTCCCCGAACGCGAGCAGACGTTCGAGTCGATCACCGCTCGTGCTCCGTATTACATGGCGCTGAATCTGCTGCGGATCGCGCGCAACGATTACATCGGCCAGGACTACGGCAGCAGGCTCGTGACGCAGGCGAAGAGGCTGCTGCAAGCCGCCTGAGCACCAAGATCCCGGGCCGTCCGGTCACCGATGCTGGTCCTGGCCAGGGCCATAGCCATAGCCAGGGCCATAGCCAGGCCAGGACCGGCCCGGCCCGGCCAGGACGCGGCCTGCGCGTCCTGGCCGGATCCCCCGGACTGCACGCTTGGCCGGCGCCGGGTACTGTCGCAAAGCATGGACGTCCAAGCGGTCGCCTTCGACGTGAACGGCACCCTGGTCAGGATCCTGGCCGATGACGACGAGGAGCGGATCTTCCGCGCCGCAGTGCACTTCCTCACCTACCAGGGCATCGACCTGCACCGGCACGAACTTCGTGATGTCTATTTCCAGCTCATGAAGGAACAGCTGCGGGCCAGCCCGGAGAAGTACCCCGAATTCGACGCGGCCGGTATCTGGCGCAGCATCATCGAGGGTCACGGGACGGATTTCACCCGCGCCCTGCCGGCGGGGAAGCTCCAGCAGATGCCGTTGCTCCTGGCCGAGATGGCCCGCGGCATCTCGCGTCGGAAGCTCGGCCTGTACCCGTACGTCCGTGAGGTGCTCGACGTCCTGCGCGAGCACTATCCGCTCGCGATCGTCACCGACGCGCAGAGCAGCAATGCGCGCGGTGAGCTGCACAAGGTCGGCCTGCTCGGCTACTTCGACCCGATCATCGTCTCCGGCGACCACGGGTACCGCAAACCCGACGGGCGGCTCTTCCAGTACGCGCTCGACGGGATGGGAGTGGCGGCCGGGAACGCGCTGTACATCGGCAACGACATGTACCGCGACATCTACGGAGCGCGGGAGGCCGGCCTGACGACCGTGATGTTCAATTCGGATCAAGGAAAAAAGGCCTACCAGGATTGCGTGCCCGACCACACCATCACGGACTTCCGCGACCTGCTGCAGATCCTCGGCCTGCCCTGGCCCTGAACCGCTACCACGGGCCAGCTACCGCATGCGGTTCATCGTCAGGGCGGTGACGGGGACCGCGTGTCGCGGCGGAGAGGATGATCGGCGGGAACCTCGACGAGGACGATGCGGATGCCGTCGGGGTCCTCGATCCACATTTCGGTCAGTCCCCAGGGTTCCGCTGCGGGCGGTCGGAGGATACGAGCTCCTGCCGCAGCCAGCCGGTCGTGCTCGGCGTGAACATCGCGTACCTGGAGCCAGATCATCATCGAGCGCCCGGGAGGGCCGGCCGCGTGGCCGGAGACCTCGAGCAATCCCGGGCCGAGGAAAAACACCAGCCCGGGATCTGCGGGGGGACCGAACTCCCGGTAGACCGCCAGGCCCAGTACGTCGCGATAGAAACGATGGCTGCGGCCCACGTCGGCGGGGCGCAGCAGAATCCGGCTGCTCAAAACGTCCACGCCCCTATCCTGGCCGTCCCCGTAGCCGCCGACATCAGCGCCGCTGCCCGAAGGCGCGTGGAAGCGCGGCCGGGTCAGGATCCTCGCCGGCGAATGGCCCGCGCTCGGCAGCATCCCGGCCCGCGCAGCTCGTGCAGCATGACGGTCCCGGCACTGGTGGTGATGCCGTGCGCGGCCGGGATGGGCATTTTCAGCCGCAGGCCGACTGCCGGGCCGCGGCCCGCAGTTCGGACAATACTGGCCGCGTTGCAGGCCCTCAAGATCCCTTTTGGGGCCGGATCCGGAATGCAGTAATCGCGTGAACCTACGGGCTGTTGTCACGATGCTCCGGCGGCTCCCCGGGGGCCCGCGGCGCGAGCCGCCGCTTCGGCCGGCAGGCCGAGCAGCGCGGTGAGCACGTCCACCGTGTCTGCGCCCAGCACCGGGGCGGGCTGCACCGCACCGACGCCTGGCTGCGCGAGCGGCGAGCCGGGCGCGAGCACGCGTCCCACCCCCGGCTGGTCGATCTCCCGCAGCAGCGGGTTCGCGGCGAACCCGGGGTCAGCGGTCAGCTCCGTGAAGCTGCGGTACCGCTCCCACAGCACTGAGCTGCCCGCGAACGCGCTGGCCACATCGGCGAGGCTGCGCTGGCTGAACCACGAGGCCAGCAGCGACGCGATGACCTCGCGGTGGGCGTAGCGGTCGCCGTCCGTGCCGAAGTCGGCCCCGAGCAGCCGTTCCAGTTCGCCGAAGGTGCCGGCCAGCCCGGTGACCTCCGCCAGGTCGGCGAAGTGCCGCGCGGTCAGCGGGACCAGCATGATCCGTGCGCCGTCCGCGGTGACGAAGTCACGGGCGAAGCCGCCGTACAGGTAGTTGCCGATCCGGGGCCGGTCCATCCCGAGCTGGGCCTCGGCCAAGAAGCCCAGATGGCCGGCCACCGCCAGCGCCACGTCCTCCAGCGCCAGCGTGATCGCACGCCCCTCCCCCGTGCGCCGCCGGTGCCGCTCGGCGGCCAGCAGGCCCAGCGCCGCGTACAGCCCGCAGGCCACATCCCAGGCCGGCAACACGTGGTTGACGGGTCCTGCGTATTCCTCCGGCCCGGTGATCAGCGGGAAACCGGTCGCCGCGTTCACCGTGTAGTCCACGGCCGCGGTATCGTCGCGGCGCCCCCGGATCTGCAGGTGGATCAGGTCGGGGCGGTGCCGGGCCAGCTCGCGGTAGCCCAGCCAGTCCCGCCCGGCGGCATTGGTGAGCACGATCCCGCCGTCGGGCCCGGACGCGGCGACGAGATCCGCCACGATCTTCCGGCTCTCGGCGGCCCGGAAATCGAGCGTCACGGAGCGCTTGCCCTTGTTCAGGCCGGTCCAGTACAGGCTGACTCCGGACGGGGCCAGCGGCCAGCGGCCGGCGTCGGCGGCGCCGCCGGCCCGGTCAATCCGGATGACCTCGGCGCCGAGCTGAGCGAGCGTGAGGCCGCCGAGCGGTGCGGCCACGAAACTGGAGATCTCCAGCACTCTCAGGCCGGCCAGCGGCGCGGTCTCGCTGGCGTGCATCTGTCTCCCTTGTCTGCTGCTGGACCTGCTGGCTTGGTGGTTTGGACCAGGGCCGGCGCCGGGCGCTTGCGGCCCGGCTCCAGGATCATCCCAGTTCCGCGTTCCGCGTGGCGGCCGGGCGCATGGAGGATGATGTCCCAGACCCGGGTCGCGGGGGTGAGACCGCTAGCCTGGCATCAAAGTGGATGAACCGGTGGCGGGCAGTACGGCACTGGCACCTGGCTATGCGCTGATGACGCAAGCGGCTATTCTTCCTGCTGTCGCGCACGGCAAGGAGCCCAGTCGATTTTTTCGGCTAGCCCGGCCGCCGCATCATGATCATGGGTTCCCGCATTCAACTCCGATTGATCGCCAGCGGGAGGCTGCTGACCTGGTCCTCGCTGCGTGGCCCGGTCTTCACTTCGGCGCTACGCACTCGTGGTTGATGCCACCCTGGTGGGGCGTTGCTATCCGCCAGACGCCCGCAGGTGAACGAGGAGAGAACCCGATGACCACAACGCAATCCGGCCCAGCGAGCGCCGACGGTGCGTCCGGTGGCGTGCTGGGTGGCCGGCCACTGATCGCCCAGACCTTCCACGGCAGTGATCCCGACACGGTGGCCGCCGCCGCCATCTGCTCCGTGACCCCGACCAAGTGCCAGGCACGCACGCGGCTCTACCGGGACGGAACGCTTGAGCGTGAGGGCTTCCCGGTCTCCGAGATCAGCGATTACCTGTCCGACGAGTCGGTCACCCTCTGGCTTGACCTGCGTGATCCGGACCGCGACGACCTGGCGGTACTGAGTGACGAATTCGGGCTGCATCCGCTGGCCGTGGAGGACGCCGTACACGAGCACCAGCGGCCCAAACTGGATCGCTACCGGAGCCACCTGTTCGTAACCGCCTACGGCGCGCGGCTGGATAACGATTCGGGTGAGCTGGCCACCAGCGAAATCGCCGCATTCATCACCCGGCGGGCGCTGATCACCGTCCGCAAGGATGATGGGCTGGACATCGGAGCCGTGGTGGATCGGTGGGACGCCAACCCGGATCTCACCAAATTCGGCGTCGGCTATCTGCTCTACGGGCTGCTCGACTACATCGTGGATGGTCACTTCGACTCCGTGCAGAGTCTCGACGACGCCGTGGAGACGCTGGAGGACCAGGTGTTCGCCGACGTCCCGCAGGGCCTCGCCGTCCAGCGGCGCAGCTTTGAACTGCGCAAGAGCCTGGTCCTGCTCCGCCGGATCGTGATCCCGATGCGCGAGGTGGCGAACTCCCTGATGCGCCGCGACCTGCATGTCGTGAGCGACGATCTCATGCCGTACTACCAGGATGTCTACGATCACGTGCTCCGCGCCGCCGAGTGGACGGACAGCTTGCGGGACCTGGTGACGAGCATCCTGGAGACCAACCTGACCATCCAGGGCAACCGGATGAACGTCATCACCAAGAAGGTCACGAGCTGGGCCGCGATCATCGCGGTTCCGACCTTCGTCACCGGCTTCTACGGGATGAACGTGCCCTATCCCGGCTTCAGCCGGCAAGACGGTTTCGCGGCCTCGGTCGCCATCATGGTCGTCGCCGGGATGGTGCTCTACATCCTTTTCCGGCGCCGGGACTGGCTATAGGATCGGCGGGCAGTTCGCCGCCCGCTGGCGCAGGCTCCTCGTCCAGCCTCAGCCCGGCCGACCGACCGAACGGATGGTAGTCACCGTGGCCTCCCTGCCGGACGTGATCGGGCTCCTCTACCGGGCCGACTGGACCCGGCTCAGCCTGTCGGCCGACATGCGTTTCGAAAGCGACCGGGACCTCGCCCAGCGCCGCCGGCGCACAGCGAGACCGCCTGAATTCCCGGACAGGCCAGCCGGGCGCTTCCGGGCCGACCCGGACGGCGGCCCGCCAACCTGGGACAAGCGGCCCGAGGAAGAACGGGACGGCTACCATCGTCGACGGGCGACGCTGCTGATGGCGCCGGGGGGGCGCTACCGTCAGGAGTTCGGGGATGATCCGCCCGGCCGCGTCCAGGGCAGCGATGGCGAACGTAGCTGGATCTGGTACCGGCCGGACCTAGCGCCGGGGCCTGGGTTCTCGGTCTACGGGGGGAACGAGCCGGCCACCCATGATGCCAACGGCCATTCGCCAGCCTCCGATGACCTGCTGTATCGGCTGTACCGCAGTGGCGAGAACCCGGTTTTCCGCGGCACGCTGCATCAATGGCGCGATCTCGCCGCCATGGCGGCGTGCATTCCGGAAAGGGTCCGGGCCGCGGGTCACGGCGGTGCCGGCTACTTCCTTGACATGGCAACTCGCGAGAAGACGGTGGTCCATACCGTGGCCCGGCTATGCGTCAGCGGCCGGGACAAGTACCGCATCGACTACCTGTCCCACCGGGGCAGGCAGGATCCGACGACGATCGCCTGCGATGGGCAGCATCGCTGGCGGGCTTACCCGGCCGCGGTCATGGTGGGCCCGGCGGCACCGCTGCCCTGGCACATCGCGGATCTGGCCGACTCGTCCTGGCTGCTTGAATGCCGGCTGTCCGGCGGCACCGAAATCAGCTACCGCGGCCGTCGCGCCCACCAGCTTCACGTGACCCGGGATGACGATCACTTCCCCCGGGGACCACTGGCGTTCTTCCCCGCCGACGTGATCGTGGACTCCGAACTTGGCTGCCTGCTCCGGCTCATCTCCTACGCGGATGACCAGCCCGCATCATGGTGGGAGCTGCGCGATATCAGCACCCAGCCGGGCGAGCCCGGCGAATTCCGTCTGCACGTCCCGCCGGGCGTCCCGACTGTGGAAGAGACCGGCAACCCGTTGGCCGACGCCGCCGCGGTCATGCCCGGCACCGCCGGATACGCGGTCCGCACCGCCGCCACCCTCGCCCGGCAGGCAGCGGCCGCCGTCTCGGCCACCAGGAGCTTCCTGGATGACCTCCGCAGCGGGGGCCGGGGTCAGGCCTGAGGCCGGCCGCGCCGCCCCGGCTCCGGCGATGACCTGACCCTCGGCGTGGTCGCCTCGCTGGCCCTCACCGCGGGCGCCGTCCTGATCCCGTTCCGCGTGATGTGCCGCCGGCCGGCGCTTGCCTCCGGCTGAACGGGGCCCGGTGCCCCCGCGCCAGGACCCCGCGGGCAGCGCCGTGGGCGGCGCACCAGGGGCGTGGCGCGGTGCTGCCCGACAGTCAGCCGCCGCAATCGGCCTTGCACCGGGCCAGCACCCGAGCGGCGGCGACGCCGAGCACAGTCCGCTCAAAGGTCGTCTTCAACGCTGCCCGGGCCGTCCTGCCTGAAGTATTTGCGGTCCTCCTCCTCCATCTCGGCAAAGTCCGCCGCCGCGGCCTGCTTGATCTGGTCAAGATCTTGATCACGGCGCCCGGTGGGGATTACCCAGCGACGCAGCCCGGTCGGCCTGTCACCGGACCCATCGGAATGGAACCGGGAAAAGAGACCCATAACCTAGGCCTCGCATATCCGGTCTCGGATCCCGCACGCATCGAGGTCAACGTCATAGCCAGCGCTCCTTACCGTAAACCGTCTACGGCATCTTGCCCAGGTCGGCGCGATATACCGATGGACGGTGGCGGCTTGGTCCGGTGCCATTGGTCAGCTTCGGCCACCGGCGAGCTGACGCTCCTGGGCTACTCAGAGCTGCCGCGGCCGGTAGACGTCGGAGCGGTGCTCGATAGCCACAATATCGACTCGGCGCCGCTGGTCGTCGATGCGGTAGATCACCCGGTAGTCGCCACGGCGGGCACTGTGCAGCCCCTCCAGGCCGAGCTTGAGCGGTTTGCCGACTCGGTGCGGGCTGGCGGCCAGGGAACCGTACAGAAACCCCACGACTGCGGCGGCAACCTTCTCCGGCAGCCGCGCGAGGGCGCGGCGGCCAGAGGCCGTCCACGCGATCACATAACCCTGCTCGCTCACTGGTCGCTGATCAGGCGCAGAGCCTCGTTCTTGGTCAACACCGGCGCATCCGCGGCGGCGAGCTCAGCTAGTGCCTCGCGTATATCGGCCAGGAGCGCCTCGCTGTCCATCACATCGAGGGTTTCTTCCAAGGACTCCAGGTCCGCCACGCTCATGACCACTGCCGCCGGATGGCCGTGCTTGGTGATCACGAGGCGGCCATGCTCCCGCTCGACGCGGTCCACGACCTCCGAGAGCCGGTTCTTAACATCCGCGAGGGACATCTGCTCAGCAGCCGTCATAGCCATAAGTATAGCTATTTCTGCAGACTGCTCGACGGTGAGCGGCCCGGTAGGCATTCGGCTGTGCTGACCTGCACAAGAGAGAAACTGCTGTCCGTTGGCATTCGCCCGCGCGCATCTGATGGCGCGACGGGCGGACCGTTAATGGGGGCGGCTCAGAGCGCGTCGTCGCCGTAGTCGTGATCGGGGTGGTTGACTTCGCCGGCGCGCCAGTAGCCCCGGGTCAGGATGCGATCCGCCGGCCAGCCCAGCGGCCCGAGCAGCTGGGAGCGGATGTCCCGCACCGCCGCGGCCTCGCAGGCGGCCCAGACCTGTCCCGCGCCGGGGGGTGGCGTCCACGCGGCGACTGCCGACGTGAGCGTGGCACCGGGGCGGTCACCGGGCTGGCGCGGCAGCCAGCGCACGTCGGAGGCCGCGCGGGCCGGCAGCGCGACCTCGTGGCCGGAATCCAGCGATTATCGATGCTGCTCAGACGGGGAGGCCTAGGAAACCGGCGGAAGGAGGAAGCTCGCGCGGGCTGAGCTGAGCCAGTCGTCGATCGGCTGCGGCTCGTGCCCGGTCACCTCGCGCACCGTCGGGGTCACCGTGTCGCCGCCGCGGTGCCGGAACCATTCGAACCACTCGACGTAGCCGTCTGCTTCCCAGTGGTCCATTCCGCCGGCCAGCATCATCTTCCGCGCCTGCTCGCCGGACTGCCCCTGCTGGCTCACCTGGCGCGCGAAGACGGCCGAGATCCGGTTGGCGACGTCCTTGTAACTCAGCGCGGCCGGCCCGGTCAGCACGTACGTATCGCCCTCGTAGCCCTGGCCGGTCAGCACCTGGGCCGCGACGGCGGCGACGTCCCGGGCGGCCACGAAGCCGATCCGGCCCTGGCCGGCGGGCGCGCGGATCACGCCCTCCTTGCGGATGGTCTCGGCGGCGGCCAGCAGGTTCTCCATATAGAAGGTGGGGGCGAGGTAGCTGATCGGGAGGCCGGTCGCGTCCAGGTGCATGGCCACCTGCCGGTGGCTGCGCATGAAACGCACGTCGCAGCCCGGGTCCTGGAATCCGTCCGCCGCCATCTTGACCACGTGCGGGCCGTGGCCCGCGGCCACCAGCGCATCGATGAACACCGTCTCGAGCTCGGCCTGCTCCTCAAGCGCCGGGCTCAGCAGGAAGACCCGGCTGAATTCGCGCAAGGTCTGCGCTGGCGGCGGCTCGTCGAACGACCCCACCACATACCGCGGCGTGCCGGGCAGATCGTCTCCGCGGGCTTGCACCCGTACCATCGCCGTAGCGTCGGCGCCCGCGTCGGCCAGCGCCTCCAAGAGCCGGTAGCCCACCCGCCCGGTCGCCCCGGTTACCAGAATCGCGCCGTCAGGAGTACTCATGGCTGCCATCACGCACCCTGCGGCCCTGCCGTGTCAAGACCGGCGCGCTGTCAATACTGCGGTGTTGCGGAGCCAGCGGGATGCGGGGCCGCCCGGGTCGCAGGCGGCTCCGCATCCACCGCGCCTATGGGGCGGTGACGGGTCACGGTGCGATATCCCACTGCTGGCAGGTGTTGTCGAGCTGTGCCCACTCCCGCACTATCGTGCCGTCGGCGGTGCCGCAGTTCTCCGCGTCCAGAACCATGCCGTTGGCGACGTTGCTGATCGTGTAGCGGCGGAAGCGAAAAGGCCTGGCCAGCACGTGCCTCCTGGCCAGGCCACGGTCCAGGCCGGGAGATGCTCGTCGGAAATGCCCGTCGCCGCATGTGCCGCCGGACCAGGCCGTTAGGCCCTTCCCGGTGCGGATGTGCCCGGCGGAAAATTAGGCAGCGCCGGCATCGAGTCCATTCACACCCTCGAGGGCACCGAAGCGATCCAGACTCTCGTCGCCGGCCGCGACATCGCGGCCGCCGGCGTTAGCTCGGCCCCCCGTCAACGGCGTTTCGCTCGGATTCGCTTCAGGAGGAACACCATGCGCATCCCCGCGGAATCCTTGTCCGGCAGTTCGGTGCGGGACAAGATCGTCACCGCCGCCGAGGCGGTACGGCTCATCCATGACGGCGACTCGGTCGTGGTCGAAGGGTTTATGGGACAGTGCTTCGCCGAGGAGCTGACGCTGGCGCTGGAGCAGCGGTTCCTGCTGACGGGTGCTCCTCGCGACCTCGGACTGGTGTTCACCATGGCCGCGGGGAACCGGCTCGGCCGGGGGCTGGACCGGCTGGCCCATCGGGGCCTGCTCAAGCGGGCCGTGGGCGGTCACTGGGGCATGGCGCCAGAGCTGGGGAAGATGGCGGTGGGCAACGATATCGAGGCGCACAATCTGCCGCAGGGCGTTATCTCGCAGCTGTTCCGGGACACCGCCGCCGGCAAGCCCGGCCTGCTGACCCGGGTGGGGCTGGGTACCTTCGTTGACCCGCGCCAGGGCGGCGGGAAGATCAACGAGCGGACGACCGAGGACCGCGTGGAGCTGATCACCGTCGATGGCGCGGAGTACCTGTTCTACAAGGCGCTGCCGCTCGATGTGGCGCTCCTGCGCGGCACCACCGCCGATCCCGGCGGGAACATCACCATGGAACGCGAGGCGCTGATCATGGAGGCGCTCGCCGTGGCCACCGCGGTGCACAACGCCAACGGCCTGGTCATCGTGCAGGTGGAGCGGGTCGCCGAAAACGGCAGCCTGAGCCCGCGGGAGGTGAAGATCCCGGGCATTCTGGTCGACTGCGTCGTCGTTTCACAGCCCGGGCACCACTGGCAGACCTTCGGCACGCCGTACTCCGCGGCGCTGAGCGGCGAGCTGCGCCGGATCCGCAACTCGGTCCCGCCACTGGGGCTGACCGAGCGGAAGGTCATCGCCCGCCGGGCGGCGATGGAGCTTCAGCCGGGCAGCGTGGTGAACCTCGGCATCGGCATACCCGAAGGCGTCGCCAATGTGGCGGCCGAAGAGCACATCCTGGACTACCTCACGCTGACCGCCGAACCCGGCGCGATGGGCGGCATGCCGACCGGCGGGCTGGATTTCGGCTCGGCGGTGAACGCGCAAGCCATCCTCGATCAGCCGTCCCAGTTCGACTTCTATGACGGCG
>Ga0187879_10003701_pt1 | contig 10296 bp, 6 predicted proteins | sample June2016WEW_19_1_FD_132423 | JGI IMG/M metagenome (GOLD analysis project Ga0187879, IMG submission 132423) | Peatland microbial communities from SPRUCE experiment site at the Marcell Experimental Forest, Minnesota, USA - June2016WEW_19_10 | ecosystem: Environmental > Terrestrial > Soil >... | reverse complement strand
TTCAGGCGGATGAAACCCCAGTCGATGTGCAGACACGCGAGGGCCGAGGTAAGAACCACCAAGCGTACCTCTGGCAATACAGTCGCCCCGGAGGAAGCGTGGTATTCGATTTCCGCTTGGGTCGCGGACGCGATGGGCCGAAGCGCTTCCTGGGACAGTTCGAAGGTATTCTCCAAACCGACGGCTATGCAGCGTATGACCAAATCGGTGGGCCGAGAATGGTACATGCCGCTTGTTGGTCTCATGCAAGAAGACAGTTTTTCGAAGCAGTGCAGCTAAATCCCCGAGATCCGGTTGCAACCCCGATTGTGGCACAGATGGACGAACTGTTTGCCGTCGATGCAGAAGCTCGCCGCGAAACGCTGACTACTGCGGCGCGCCATATCCGGCGTCAGGAAACAGCGAGACCTCTTCTCGATGATATCCGCCGCAAGATCGAGGCGGCGCAGTCCGTTGCTTTGCCTTCCAGCGCACTCAGCAAGGCCTGCCAGTACGCGCTCGCACTGTGGAAGAAGCTCACCCGCTTCTTGGAGTATCCCGAATTAGAGCTAAGCACGAACCTGGCGGAGAATTCCATGCGTCCGGTAGCTCTTGGTCGAAAGAATTGGTTGCACATTGGCAGCCCACAAGCGGGACCGAAGGTTGCGGCGATTCTCTCGGTCGTGGAAAGCTGCCGACGGCTGCAAGTCCCGGTGCGCGATTACTTTTCGACGATTCTCCCTGGGCTTGCCGATCTCCCGATCCGCTGCCTTCCAGACCTTACTCCCGCTGTGTGGGTCGCCCGGCATTCATAGACTCAAGCGACCGGTGCATTAGCGTGAAGTGATTTTGCGACCAAACGCAATTGTTTCCTGTTGGCCGACCATTGGCAAAACCATGCGGAATTGGGTGGATTGAAGACTTGAACTTATTTTTTCATTATCGCAAAGGGTCGGTGACGGCCATCACCCAAATGTGCGAACAAAGAAGCGCTCGCAATCCGCTCGCCCAATACCGCTTTAGAGTCGCGCACGATGCGATCTTCCTAAATCTAAAACGCGAACCTCAGCGCCAGCTGTCCAACGCGAGCATTCACGGACGTGCTACTGATGACGCCGAACGTGGGTGATGTGAAATTGCTGTCGGGGTTCGCAAACTGCGGATGGTTCAGCGCATTGTAAAATTCGGCGCGAAATTGAAGGGTGCTCTTCTCAATGGGGCGGTTCAACTCCACGGTCTTTGAAAGGGCGAGATCCAGGTTCGCTTGTCCGGGACCGTTCACAATCCCTGTTGCACTGTTCCCAAACGCCGTTCCGACGCCATCCGATCCGATAATCGGCGGATTCGTAAAACAGGTGGAATTGAAATACCCTCCCAGTTTCGATTCCACCGACCCTCCGTTGACCAACTGGTTTTTCGAGCATGTTCCACTCAGTTGTGCCCGGTCTTCGCTTATCCCGAAGACGTTGTTGGCATTAGTGTCCGAGATCGTGAGAGCGCTGCCAGATTGAATCGTAAGTACACCAGCAAGGTCCCAGCTTCCCAGAAGCGCTCGTTGGAGCCCGGCTGACGGGCTGGGGAGTTTCCATGTTTCGCTAAGAACAAACCGATGAGTGCGGTCGAAGCTCGCCCGTCCCCATCGCTGTCTCGGGGAGTTTTGGTCTCCTAGCGTTAGCGCATTTCCGGAGGATGTTGAGTTGATGTCGGCGCCATCGGTGTCCAGAGTCTTCGAGAAGGTGTAAGAGGCGAGGAACTGAAGGCCGTGCCCCAAACGCTTCGTCAAGCTCGCTTCCAGCCCGTTGTACCAAGAACTACCCTCGGATTCCATCTCCACAAGAGAGTCCGGTGGCACACCCAGAATGGGGACTCGCAGCGGAATATTTGCGACAGAGTTTGTGGTTACTCCCCTGATTGGGCGGTTGGCGGAGGCGCTGAGCGCCTGATTAAGAGAACGTTGGCGGACCAGGTGTGTACCACGAGTGCCCACGTATCCAATTTCCAAGAGCCAACCCTCGTGTAGCTCAGCCTGAACATTCAGTGAATACTGTTGAATCATGGCTGGCCGAAAACCGGGCGCAACGGAATAAATAGTCGTCGTGCTGGCAGGAGAATACGCGGGGAACGAAGGAAAGGACTCCGGCGTAGGAAACGGCTGGGGGAAAGGCGCTTGAAATGTCGCGTTTGCGTTCGCCGCTCCTGCATTTAAACGAAACACTGAAAACGGAGCGCCCAAGATATTTTGATAGAAGGCTTGACCGCTGGGTCGGGAATAATATGTCCCGTATCCCCCTCTCAATACTAACTGAGTTGTCCTGGGGAAGATCTGCCACGCGAACCCGACCCGCGGCGCGATCGTGTTTTGTCCCGCTCCGTCATTTCCGAAGGTGTTATTCGCTCGAAGTACGCCGAGCGGAACAACATCTGGAAAGTTGGAGGCCACAATATAACCTGCCACGCTCCCGCTTGGTGGAGGGTTGGGATCAGCTTTGCCGATGTCGAAGCTTGCGTTTCTGCCCAGACGGTCTCCAAATTGGCCGAGACGCTCGTACCGCAAGCCAATATTTAATGTAAGTGACCTGCGGATTCTATAATCATCCTGCGCGAACCCTGTACCCTCCCAGACCCTGAATTCCCGATTGGTCAGGCCGAAGTCATCAAACGAGGCAAAAACATTGCTGAATCCGGTGCCGTTGTCCTCTGCGCTAAGGCCAAGTAGAAAATCGGGCCAGCTCAGAAACTGCAGAAATGATCCTAGCCCCACAAGATTGACGTTGTCCTGCAACCTGGTGAGAGATCCTCCTAATCGTACCGTGTGGGCGCCACGGACGAAGCTGAGATTATCCCCAAGGACAAAACTATTTTGGGCAATCGATCGCGGAAACCCGGAGGCAATACTGACGGAACCGAGAATTTCCAAGCTCGGCAGTTCGTTATTGTCGCTCATTGCTCCTTCGGCAACTCCAACGTCCGACCAATCGAACGGAGTCCTAGCCTCTGTGGTGGTTCTCGTGCGGACATATCCAATCCGTGCTTCGTTGAGCCATGCGTTATGGAAAGTGTAAGTATGAGCTAAAGAAAAGACTCTGAATCCAGAATCACTAGGGCTCGGGAACCCAGGGATATTACCTGCTGGATTGAGGCCATTACCGGGAAACGTGACTGTCTCATTGTCATCTGCCAGGAAGAAGCGAGCCGCGAGTTTACTGTTCGGTCGAGTCAGATAGTCAACATTGGTTGAAAACTGGTTTTCATCGAAATGGCAAGGATCGGTGAGGACTGAGAAGCCCTGCTGCGCAAGCGGTTTCGTCAGGTCTACAGTTTGCGGAGTGGGAATCAGGAAAGTTCCTTCAGGAAGCTTTAAATTCAGTAGGGCCAGAGCAGCGGGATTAATGTTGGACCCGTCAGGTTTGATCGCCGTGCCTCCTTGCGCACCCGCCATGCCGCCAAAGATTTTCCCGAGTTCAGAGGCTGTGCGGTCATTCGTGAGCGGCGGCTCGCTAAAGCTGGCGGTGCAAGCAGTCCTCGACTGACCAGCAGCAATGCCGTTAACTTGGTACGTCCCCTGATAGGAACCAAAGAAAAGTAGTTTGTCCTTTTTGATAGGCCCACCCAACGCGAAACCAAACTGGTTCTGCTTGAGGATGGGGCGTGGCTGGCCTGTTTGGTTCAAAAAGAAATCGTTCGCGTTAAGCACCTCGTTTCGAAGAAACTCGAAAACCGTCCCGTGGAAAGCATTGCTACCGGTTTTTGTAATCACGCTGACGTTGGCACCACCATAGCGTCCATAGCCTGCATCGTAGAGTCCTGTCTGGACTTTGAACTCCTGGATGCTGTCGGGGTTGGGAATCGGAATGCCGCCACTCCCTGCTGCACTGCCCTGCACATCGCTCACGCTTATTCCGTCCAACTGGAAGTTATTGTCATAGGAACGTGCTCCGTGCACGTAAATCCCATCGTTCGATGCGGCAATCTGCGAGAGCGCGGTCCCACCGAGTCCAAGCTCTCCTGCGTTGTACACTCCGGTTATAACCCCTGGAGTGAGGCTTGTAATTTGGGCAAAATTCCTCGTGACCAGGGGCAATCCGCTGACCGCCGTTTCCCTGACCACCTTGCCCAAAGCGGAACTGTCGGTCTGGACTGTTGCCGCCTCTGCATACACCCTGATGCTGTGGAACACGGTTGCCAGTCGGAGACGCAGTTCGAGGTGTACCACTTCGGTGACGCTGACATCTACCGTCGCGCTGGCGAAGAGGGTTTCAGAGCCAGTTTTGCTGGCTTGTAGCCCGTACTTGCCGGGGGGCAGCAGTAAAAACTTGAACCTACCATCTTTGTCAGAAGTGGCAGACTGAATCGCGCCGGTGTCCTGGTTCGCGAGTCGGACAACGACCCCAGTTAAAACGGCTCCCGTTGGGTCGAAAGCCACTCCGCTAAGGCCGCCGGTCGAAGCTGTCTGACTTCGTACACGGCCGGAAAAAACCAGAGCAAGAGCCAGAATCACCAGGAGTGCCGACCAGCGGCAGCGCGGTCGATGGTGGTACTCATATAAGGTATCGCCCACAAAATGACCTTCGCAGCATGAGCTGTTTGTGGCCCACATCTCCCATGTGCATTACTTGGTTGAGCTTCCTCAATGGTAGAACGAGAGCGCTACTGCGCGGTGACCCGATACCAGGTTCCATTACCTTCTGTCGCGATTCGGGTGTTGCGCCGCCTGGGCTAGACATGTTAACTCGTCATTGTATAGAGAGGGACTGTAAGTTTCACCAGTAACCGGACCCTAGCACTATTGCTAGAAATGGTACTCGGAACTTTGTTTACTCGGACCTGGGGCTCTTCACATTTCGGCCATGGTGGATTACCTCACTGTGGTAAAGTTCTTACGCATAGGACGATGCGCGCCTAAGCAACGAGGCGGAGAAGTGCGTAGACGAGCGGCACGGCTGATCTGCGTTGTAGTTGTGGCAGCCTTTCTGCTGCTGCAGCCAAGTCCCGCAAGATCTGCAAGAGAAGTCCGGCGGGTCCTACTTATCAATGTTTTCGACCCTCTTTCGTCACCCGGCGTAGCTGAATTGGATCACGGGATAAGTGCTGGTCTGGAGAGTTCGCCTTACCAGATTGAGCTCTATACTGAAGATCTGGAAATGACTCTCTTTCCAGACGAAGCTCACCAGGAGCAGTTTCGTGAGTGGTACACCCGCAAGTATCACGATCGCAAGCCCGATCTAATCATTGCTGTAGGGCCCGAACCCATCAAATTTCTGGCCCTGTCGCACAAAGTGTCCTTCCCGGACACACCGATCGTCTTCTGTGGAAGTACAGAGGAGATGCTGGGCCAACTGAGGCTCGACTCTAACTTCACCGGTGTGTGGGAACTGGCGCAGCCCGAGAAAACCCTGATCGCTGCATTGCATTTTCAACCCGGCACCAAGCACGTAGTGGTGGTCGTGACCTGATCCCCTCAATCCGCACACGGCTGAGTATGATTTCAGATTGCGGAAAGGGGCAGGATCATGTCGAAGAGCAGACACACGGAGGCGCAGATGATCGGGGCGCTGAAACAACTGGAAGCGGGACGGAAGGCGGAAGACGTGGCGCGGGAAGTGGGAGTGTCGAAGCACACGATTTACGCCTGGAAAGCGAAGTACGGCGGGATGGATGTGAGCGAGGCGCAAGAAGCGAAGCAGTTGCGGGATGAGAACACGAAGTTGAAGAAGCTGGTGGTGGATCTCAGTCTGGACAAAGAGATGCTGAAGGCGGTCATTGCAAAAAACGGGTGGAGCTCGTAGATCAGCGGTCGGACGCAAGTTGGTTGCGATTGGAATATGCAGCGAGCGAGCGCCGGGTTTGCGGGCTGATGGGAATGGCGGTATCGAGTTACCGCTATCGGACGACGCGTTGCGATGAGCCGTTGCGCACGCAACTGGTGGAGTTGGCACGATCGAAGCCGCGCTTCGGGTATCGGCGGCTGCATGTGCTGCTGTTCCGGGCGGGAGAGGCAGTGAATCATAAGCGCGTGCATCGAGTGTATCGAGAGGCCGGTCTGAGCCTTCGACGAAAGAAGAGGAAACACTGCGTGCGCGTGGGACAGCCGCTGCTGGCGCGGACGGCAGCGAACCAGGAGTGGGCGCTGGATTTTGTGTACGATGCGGTGGAGTGCGGACGGGCAATCCGAGTGCTGAGCGTGGTCGATGCTTATACGCGGGAATGTCTGGCGCTCGAAGTGGATACGAGCTTCGCCAGCCGGAGAGTGACGCGTGTGCTGGAGGCGATCATAGCCGGGCGGGGCCAACCCGGTTCCATCCGGTGCGACAACGGTCCAGAGTTTACCAGTCGGCACTTTCTGGCGTGGGGCATGGAGCAAAAGATCGAAGTGGTGCATATTCAACCGGGGAAGCCGACCCAGAACGCGCGAGTGGAGAGCTTCCACGGGCGGCTGCGAGAAGAGTGTTTGAATGTGAGTTGGTTTCAGAATCTGTTCGATGCCAAACGCAAGATCGCAGCCTGGAGAACGGAATACAACGAAGAACGTCCACACAGCAGCTTGGGCTATCTGACGCCGAACGAATATGCGGCGCGGGGAACAACGAGCTATGGAAAAGACGCTTGCCAAAAGAGGGCAAGCTTGGAAAACGCTGAAGAACGCGTTTCCCACTTTCCCACAGCTCCGGCGGCTACGGGTAACGAAGTTCAACTAACTTGTCGTATTATCCCGTGAACGGAAACAGGGGGCAGGTCAGTCGGTGGTATGGGAGTGTATGACCGGTATTTGGAGGCCATCGCCAGGGAGAGTTTTCGCAAGTACGAGTCGCGCTTCGACTTCTTGTATCTCACGGACCTTGACATGCCCGCGCTGCTTGAGCGCTTGAAGAACCTGCCGGACGATACGATCGTCTACCACACATCCCTCATGCAGGATGCGGCGGGAGCGCGCTTCATTGATGCGACTCAGTCAGTTCCACTGATTGCCAGTGCTTCCAAGGCGCCAGTCTTCGTCGTGGACGATGTGGACCTCGGCAGAGGTACAGCTGGCGGTGACCTGTTGAGCTGGGCCTCCGATGGAAAGGTTGTCGGCGAGATGGCAATGAGGGTTCTCAATGGTGAGAAGCCGCAGGACATCCCGATCGCTAAGAGCGCCAATGCCTACATGTTCGATTGGCGAGCTCTCAAGCACTGGGGTCTCAAGGAGGCGGACCTCCCCCCAGGCAGCATCGTCCTGAATCGGCAGCCCACGGTCTGGGAATCCTACAAGGGGTACATCATTAGCGGCATCTCTCTGATCTTATTCGAGGCGTTGCTGATCGGCGGACTGGTGTGGCAGCGGGCGAGACGAAGGAAGGCGGAAGCCGACCTAGCCGTTACCTACGACCGGCTTCGTCTGGCAGTGGAAGCCGGAAAGTCGGTAGGGTGGGATTGGGATGTTCAAAGCGGACGAAGCCAGTGGTTCGGCGACCTCCAAACTATGTTCGGAATCCCAGCGGACAGCTACTCTGGGCACGTCGAGGACTTTCGCTGCTCCATACACCCGGAAGACCGAGAACTCGTCTGGGAAGCCTTTGTCGACGCCAGAGAAAGCCGAAAACCTTATGTCGCAGAATTTCGCATCATCCGCGCCGACAGAGCCGTGCGATGCGTTACTGCGACGGGAAAATTCTATTACGCACCCAATGGTAATCCCGAGCGCATGCTTGGCATGGCAGTGGACATCACTGATCGCAAACTGGCGGAAGAGGCACTACGCGAGAGCGAGGACAGACTCCGACTTCTTCTTGACTCCACCGCCGAAGCCATTTACGGAATTGATCTCGAACACCGCTGCACGTTCTGCAACCCTGCCTGCCAACGCACTTTGGGATACGAGCGCCTTGATGAAGTGCTCGGCAAGAATATGCACAATCTGATCCATCACACTCGTGCGGACGGGACATCGTTCCCCGCGGAGGAGTGTCGAGTTCACCGAGTAATACAAACTGGTGAGGGAGACCATGCGGACGACGAGGTGCTCTGGAGAGCGAATGGAAGAAGTTTCCCCGCGGAATATTGGTCCTATCCTCAGCGGAGAGGGCAAGAGGTTGTCGGGGCGGTGGTCGCGTTTATTGACATCACCGAGCGCAAACTGGCGGAAGAGGCGCTCGCAGGCGTGAGCCGAAAGTCGCTTGAGGCACAAGAGCAGGAACGTAACCGGATCGGCAGAGAGCTTCACGACGACGTAAACCAACGTCTCGCAATGTTGGCAGTCGAACTCGAACGACTCCAAGACAATCCTTCTGAGGTTCGGAGCCGTGTGCAAGAACTGCGAAAACAGACGACTGAAATTTCGAACGCTGTGCAAGCATTGTCCCACGAGTTGTACTCCTCAAAACTGGAATATCTCGGTGCCGTAAGGGGCATGAAAAGCTGGTGCAACGAATTCGGTGAGCGGCAGGGACTACAAATTGAATTCAAAGGTCCTGAATCCAAAATGTCTCTGCCACCGGAAGTCGGGCTTTCCCTTTTTCGAGTCTTACAGGAGGCTCTGCACAATGCAGCCAAGCACAGCGGAGTGAGACGGATTGAAGTGCAACTGCGGGAAGACTCAGGTGAAATTCATCTCATCGTCAGTGATTTAGGAAAGGGTTTCGACGTGGAAACAGCAATGCAAGGTCGGGGTCTTGGTCTCGCGAGCATGCAGGAGCGGATTCGGCTGGTGAATGGAACGATTGATATTCAGTCAATGCCGATGGGCGGAACCACCGTCCATGTTCGCGTTCCGTTCGGCTCGGAGAAATTTTCTGAACAGGCAGTCGGTTAGCGTCCTAGCTCCTGTCCATGAACGGCTGAGTGTTCCGCGCAGATTCTTTGGAAGACTGGGTCGGCTTCGTGATGTGGAAACGCACTCGACAGATAGCCACACAGAGTATGTACCCCATAGCCTCTCGTGATCTCGTCCCACAGGCGTTCGAGCTTAATCGCTCCCTCCCCATTACCTTTTGACAACAAGGCGGGGGCAATTTCTCCGCAAACTACAACTCGACCATTTGTTCCCTTTACGCCTTTGGCTGCTCCCATAATGAGATCGCCTACCACTTTCGTACAGCGAGCGGGATCGGGTATATCGTTGACCGTCAATCTCGAAAGAGTATCGGCGGCGTCCAACGGAATATAACGCCCCTGTTCGATGGCCGCAGCCACGTTCACACCATCTGCTTCCAATCTCGGAATAAGGCCGGCTCGGTGTGACTCGGTCACGACAACGATGACCGCATTCCCACCTTTAAGAGAGGATTCGATAAAGCGAGCATACCCATCTACTACAGAACTGTCATCCGCGTAGAACGCAACCTCATGGGAATGCGTGATCGCCGCGCCGTGGTCATTCATGGGTGCGCTGGAATCGCGACCAGTCAAACTCGCGCTGAGAAACCTCTTGCCTTTAAGAACTGTGTCAACAGCAGGTAGCAGTTCACCTGCCGCATCCGACTTGACGACATAGCCACCCGCGCCCGTGCGCAAAGCTTCTTCTGCGATGTCCCAAGAGCGATTCTCGCTTACGAAGAGGATTCTGGATTTGGGGGAAACTTCTCGGATTCGGCGTGCGGCTTCGATTCCATTCACCGTCGGAAGTCCAATGTCGAGCACAATCAAGTCCGGTTTCAGTTCCTGGGCTTTCTGAACGGCTTCCAATCCATCCAACGCTTCGCCGATGACCAGCAAATCCGGGATTTGTTCCAGTGTTGAACAGACGAATCTCCGAAAAGGTTCGAAATCATCTACTACCAGAGCGCGGATTGAGGATGTAGCCATGGAGCCACCGTGTAATCAATAGGAACCCGAAAATCACCAAAAAGTTGCTGAGTCCAACACTTGAAGATCGCACAACCGAGTTAGTTTGTTCGTTGCGCGAAGGCAATGTACATGGCTACGAGAACGCGAAACACCTGACATACGGACACCCTGCTGTCTCCAGTCGAACTGCACGTTCTGCATATTTGGAAACAAACCCACCGCCTCAGCGCTTTTACCTTTCCACTCCTTTTCCGGGAAGTATTCTGGGGTAAACTTGGGGTAAACTAGTGCAGTTTGATTGCTTTCTGAAAGCTCTCCCCTCAGAAAGTCAACGACTTCTGGAGTACTTGGATGGGGCTGCCCTCCGCGAATTCGCCAGCCGTGTCTCTCCCGCAGGCGGTGGATCCCGACGTGCGCGCTGCGGTTGTGCGTTGCGAACTCGAACGGCTACTGACCAGCCCTTCACTTCGTGACTCCGATCATCTGAAGCGTTTTTTGCGCTATATCGTAGAGCACACCCTGGCGGGCGAGGGCGATGGGCTGAAGGAATACCGG
>Ga0187879_10003695_pt1 | contig 10306 bp, 7 predicted proteins | sample June2016WEW_19_1_FD_132423 | JGI IMG/M metagenome (GOLD analysis project Ga0187879, IMG submission 132423) | Peatland microbial communities from SPRUCE experiment site at the Marcell Experimental Forest, Minnesota, USA - June2016WEW_19_10 | ecosystem: Environmental > Terrestrial > Soil >... | reverse complement strand
TTACCCCGGCAGGTTCAATGGAGCTTGTTCGCTCGTCTGTCTCCATTGCCAGCGGCCTTCCCCGTGAAAAAGTCGGGTCGGCTCCTGCAACTGTTTTTTCGAGGCCTGCTCAGCGTTCACTCACGTTACGGCCTGCACGCTCGCGGAGTCGCCTAGCGACCCTTTACACCGAGAGCTCCGACAGCTTTGTTGCCTCCGCTGCCGCCTCGATTGCTACCGGGTGGAGCGAACCAGTTCCCGGGCGGGAGTTGCACCCGCTGATGTCCAGCGCCTTTCACGGCGCACTATTTCGCCAACAACCGCATCGTTTCCGATTTGACGACGACTCGCCCAGAACCTCGACTCGGACACCCAGGAACCCTGACGAAGCTCGGCAGCCAAGGAACAGGAAATCCTCAGAAAACCTCCAACCTATAGACAGGACTGGACCTGAAGAATATGCGAGCAATAGGCCATGTTCCTGGCTCGCGCAGTTACGCGTGTCCTAGTTCTGTGGCTTCCGCTACTAGTTGCCGGTAGTTCCTTGCTGAACGGGCAGGTGCAACCTCCTACGACCGTGGCCAGAGTGGCGGTGGCTGCCCGAACCTACCGCGCACCAAAGATGGATGGCACGCTCGACGATCCGGTCTGGAAGACGGCGCCGGTGCTCGATGACTTCCGACAGCGCGAGCCGTTTGAGACGCAGGCGGCCACGGAGAAGACCGAAGTACGAATTCTTTACGATCATCGGCATATTTACTTTGGGATTCACTGCTATGACGCTCCGTCGGGGATTATCGCTACGCAGTTGCTGCGCGACATTTCCATGGACCTGGATGACAACTTCGCCATCATGATCGATCCGACTTTGAGCCATCGGAATGGGTACATCTTCCAGATCAATCCGCTGGGAACGCAGCGCGATGGGGAGGTGATTGAAGAGCAGGCGCCGACGACCACGGATTTTATTGTCGATCCGAACTGGGATGGGTTGTGGATCTCGGCGGCGAAGATTACTCCCGATGGCTGGACGGCGACGATTGAGATTCCGTTCAGCACGCTGAATTTTCACGGCGCGAGCAAGGATGTCAGTTGGGGGCTGAATTTTCGGCGGTTTATTCGGCGCAAGAATGAAGAGGATGAGTGGTCGGGCTTCCGACGGGTGTTTGGGTTCTGGCGGGTCTCGCAGGCTGGCGTGCTGGAAGGATTGACCAAGATTGAAAGCGGGCGATTGCTGGTGATCAAGCCATATGCCCTGGGCGGGGCGCAGGCGTTTCAGGGGCAGCCATGGAGCGGGTTGCATACGGGTGGAGTCGATATCAAGTACGGGCTGACCAGCAATCTGGTTGCGGTGGGAACGGTGAATACGGATTTCTCGGATGCGGATGTCGATCAGCAGCAATTTAACCTGACGCCGTATCCCATTTTTATTCCGGAGAAGCGGCGGTTTTTTCTGGAGGATTCCGATGTATTTAATTTTCTGCTATGGAACCAGGATCTATTTTTCTTCAGCCGGCAGATCGGGATCGATCCGGTGTCGGGACAGCAGGTACCAATCGATGCCGGCGGGAAGATTGCGGGGCACGCGGCGGGGTTCGATGTCGGTGTGATGGATGTGCGGACGCGCGCGGAGGGCACGAATCCGTATGCGAACTATGCGATTATGCGGGTGAAGCGGCCGCTGATGCCGGGATCGTATGTGGGATTCATTGCGACGGACAAGGAGTCGGGGAGCGCGACGGATCCATATAACCATGGGTTCGGCGTGGATGCGAAGTTTCTGCTGTTTCAGAATCTGAATCTGCGCGGGTACTACGCGAAGACGTGGACGCAGGGACTGCATGGAGACAATGCGGCGTTTGGGGCTAGGCTTACGTACGCCAACAACTGGTTCAACGTGTATGCGGGGCATGGAGTGACAGAGCGGAATTTCAATGCGGAGATGGGATTTGTGACGCGCACCGACGACTTGCCCACGATTGCCACGTTTACTTTCGCGCCGCGCCCGAAGATTGATGGGGTTCGCGAGGTCGATTTTGGGGGGACGCTCTTCGATGATCCGAACACGGTGGATAAGTTGATCTACCGTGAGTGGTTTCCGAGCCTGCAGGTGCTGTTCAACAATGGCGCGATCGCGGGCGTGGTTCCGCAGGATGTTGTGTACCAGGTGCTAACGCAGCCGTTGCATCTTTACGGGAATATTTCGGTGCCGGTGGGAGCATATCGATTCGCATCGCACCAGTTGAGCTATACCTCAGCAGGCAACCAACGGATCACGTATACGGGGCAGTTGCAGTGGGGCGAGTACTATACAGGCAAGCTGACATCGGGAACACTGACCGCGCAGTATCGGCCGAATGCGCATTTGACGTTGGGGGTGAACGACACGCTAAACGCATTTCGGCTGCCGCAGGGGAATTTTGACGTAGAACTGGCTGGGGTGCAGGTGAGCTACGCGTTCAACCGGTTCCTGAACCTAACGACGTTCGTGCAGGCCAACACGTCGGACGTGGAGGCGGTGAGCGCGAATGTACGGCTGCGGTATACGTTTCGTCCGGATAGCGATTTATATGTGATTTATAACGCGGGGACGGTGTTTCAGGCGATTGCGGCGGGGAATCCGGCGCTGGTGCGCCAGCAGAAAGTGGCGGTGAAGGTGACGTACTCCTGGTCGAGGTGATGAGGGACGGCCTCTCTGGCGAATATAATGTCGCAGGGGGAAGCCAAATTGCAGGGAGATTTTACTATCGGCGACTGGCTGGTCAGTCCGACCCTGAACCAGATCTCGCGGAACGGCGGCGGCACGCGCGTGGAGCCAAAGGCCATGCAGGTGCTGGTATATCTCGCCGAACACCCAGGTGTCGTTAGCAAAGGGCAGTTGATCTCGGCGGTATGGCCTAATGTTTTCGTTTCCGACGATGTCCTACCGGGCTGCATATCAGCCTTGCGCAAGGCCTTTAATGATGATGCCCGTCGCCCAAGGATTATCGAGACGATTCACAAAAGCGGTTACCGGTTGCTACTGCCAGTGGAGCTAGACATCCGCAACGGCGATGAGCGAACCGAGAGTGCGTTAGCTGACGTCTCTTGGTGGCGACGTGCGTTCTCCCATCGTTTGGCGGTGCCCATCGGTCTCGTTTCCTTGGCCGTTATCCTGATTGTGGCGTTCGCCCTGGTGTCCTCCCAGCACCGCTACGATTCCGTCGCCGTACTGCCCTTTCTGAATGCTGGCGGCGATTCCGCGACACAATATCTGAGCGATGGCATTGCAGAACAGGTCGTCAATGATCTCTCGCAACTAAGCACTCTGAGAGTGATGGCATGGACGACGGTTTCCCGCTACCGGCAGCCGCAAATCGACGTACGTGCAGTCGGCCGCGCTCTGGGCGTGAAGGCCGTCCTCATCGGACGACTTGTTCGCGAGGGCGATCGTATCGTCCTGCAGACCGAGTTGGTGGATGTCGGCGGCGGGTCGCAACTCTGGGGGCAGCAGTACGAGCGGAACATGTCCGACATCCCTGGACTGCAGCAGCAGCTCTCTTGGGATATTGCCACAAATCTGCGAGTCCGCCTCGCCGGTGGCGAGCAAAACAAGATCCTGCACCAATACAGTACTTCGCCGGCTGCTTATGAGCTTTACCTGAAAGGACGATTCTTCTGGGGGAAGCGGACGAAACAAGGTCTGCAACAAGGTATCAATTACTTCCAGCAAGCGATTGGTGTGGATCCAAATTATGCTCTCGCTTACGCCGGGCTGGCGGACTGTTACAACCTGCTTGACGACTGGGGTGAGACTGCGCCGCGTGATTCTTTTCCCAAAGCCAGGGCCGCTGCGGACAAAGCAATTGCGCTCGACGATTCTCTCGCCGAAGCGCATGTCTCTCTGGCCATGGTGCGCGAAGGTTATGACTCGGACTGGGTAGGCGCTGAACAGGAGTTCAAGCGCGCCATCGAATTGAATCCCAACTACCCGACCGCGCACCAATGGTATGGGTTAATGCTCGCGACCCTGGGTCGTTTTCCCGAAGCGGAGGGGGAAGTCAAACGAGCGCAGCAACTCGACCCACTCTCGCCCATCATCAACATGGCTGTCGCGGAAGTCTACAATTGGGAGCGCCGCTACGACCAAGCCATCGAGCAATACAAGAAAGTCATCGCACTGGATCCGTCGTTTGCCGGCGCCTACGGCAACTTGGCGAACGTTTATGAACAGAAACATCTGTATAGCGAAGCTGTCAGTGCCATGCAGCAAGAATGGAATTTGAACGGGGATCCGACTTTTGCTCGTGTGATTGAGCAGGCCTACTCAAATGCCGGGTACTCGTCTGTGATTCGCGAAGAACTGAAGCGCGTTCTCCAGGAGCGCGCGAGGGGACAATACGCAGATGCGGTAGCAATTGCCGGGTACTATGCCGAACTGGGCGACGAGTCCGATGCTTTCCTGTGGTTGCAAAAAGGCTATGAGGAGCATTCCAGCGGGATGCAGTTTCTCGGCGTAGCGCCGGATTTCGACTCACTCCGGTCGAGCACTCAGTTCCAATACTGGCTCAGCGTTTTCGGTCTGCCGCGCGTCGAGATCATCGCAGGAGGCCCGCATCGTTAGTTGCTGCTGGAATATTTCAAAGGAGACACCCTTCACGGCAATCGCGGCCCAGCCGGAGCGGAAGAAGCCATATTTGGCGCGTGCCGTCGATTGCGGTCGAGTCACGGGCAAACCGGTAGTAATCCGCTCTGGACGAAAACTGGCTTTATAACAAGCTGGATGCGGATAGTTGCTGTAAACAGGCGTCAATTGCCCTCAGAACCGGGGTTGTGAGCGATGTCACGTCAGCTCAAGACACGAGGGATTTTCCGCATCTTAAATCTTGACAAGACATAAGGATTAATTTCTTTTGGCGGGCGGCCGCAATTCCCTACGGAGGTTCCGCCATGTTCGATCAACTGTTCCAACGCCCTGCCACTATCGCCCGTCATTCCAACGCTCCCTATGCTGAGCAGCGACAGCGATATTTGTCGACCTGCAAGCAACAAGGGGATCCCGCAACCACGCTGACATCCAAAGCCACCGCTCTGTTCCGGATCGCTCGCGCGCTGAGCGGCTACCCTGATCTGCGGCAGGTAACGATGGAGCAGGTGCAAGCCGCAGCATATAAATGGAAGCAACACGAGCGCCCGAATATCGGCGATCTCGATAGACCACCCATGAGTCATCGAGATGTAGGGCTCGCGACAGACTGGCTTCGATTTCTCCGCAGTTGGCCGGCACCTGTAGAGCTGATCCCATTCCGAGCGCAGCTAGACGAGTATTGTCAGTGGGCAAAGGAGGAACGCGGATTCACCGCGGCGACCGTCAACCAAAGTCATTGGCACATGAAGAGGTTTTTGTGCTGGTACGGCACGTTCGACCGACCCCTGATTGACCTGCAGGCCAACGATATCGATGCTTACCTGACTCACCGAAGCAATCGGGGCTGGTGCCGCAGGACGATAAGCAGCGTTGCCAAAATACTTCGAATGTTCTTTCGCTATGCCGGTCAGCAGGGGTGGACCCGTCAGGATCTCGCAAGCATCATTCAGGCGCCGCGGATCTATGCGTCGGAAAGTCTGCCCGCGGGTGCTGATTGGCGCGATGTCCGCCGGATGTTTGCCGCATTGGATGCGCAGAGTCCGGTGGACGTCCGAGATCGCGCGATTCTAATGCTGATGACGATTTACGGTTGGCGCGTGAGCGAAGTGGCGGCGCTGCGCCTGGAGCATTTGGATTGGGAACACGATCTCTTGCGTATTGCGCGCCGTAAGCGGCGCGATACACAAAGCTATCCGCTCCTGCCATCGCTCGCCAATGCAATCATCCTGTACCTCAAAAAGGTGCGGCATCGGCCGTCGCCTCACCGCGAAGTTTTCTTGACACTGCACTATCCGTTCCGACCGATATCGACTTCGGCGCTCTATAACGTTGTCGCAGGTCGATTGACAGCGCTCGGCGTGCGCACCGCTCACCGTGGTCCTCATTGCCTAAGGCACGCTTGCGCCGGTCGCTTGGTCGCCGAGGGGCTGTCTTTGAAGGAGATTGGCGATCATTTGGGCCACCGCAGCACACGTTCAACTCGCATATACGCCAAAGTGGACCTTCGGGGTCTGCGCGAGGTCGCCGCCTTTGATCTAGGAGAACTCCTATGAAGCTGCACGATACGATCGAAGCTTACCTCTTGTTCAAGCACGCGCTCGGAATGCGCTTGGAGTCCGAAGGCGGAGTGCTACGCTCGTTCTGCCGAACCATGGGGGACGGCGACATCGCGGACGTGAAGAGCGATGCCGTGCTCGCGTTCATTGCCGGCAACGGGGCCGTGACGCGCAATTGGAAGCAGAAGGCGTCAGTTCTGCGCAGCTTTTATCGCTACGCGGTCGGCCGCGGATTCGCAACGAGCACACCGCTGCCCACAGTCAAGCCGCAGTTCCCGCCAACGCGCACGCCGTACATTTATTCCACTGATGAAATCAAGCGGCTTTTGGCGGCGACGCAGATATTGCAGACACCCTATTCTCCGCTGCGCGCGTTGGGATTCCACACCTTACTACTGCTTCTATATGGCACTGGACTGCGCATTAGCGAAGCCCTCTCACTAACCTTGGAGAACGTCGATCTGGTCAACGGTGTTATCACCGTGCGCGACACCAAGTTCTTCAAGACGAGACTGGTGCCAACCGGGCCCAAGCTGACGCGTGAACTCAGCAACTATGCGCAACGTCGCTGCCAGGAGGTGCCCATGCCGGCCGGCCATGGATCTGCGTTTATTGCTATCACGCGATCTGGCGCTTGCTCGTCTGTTGTAACGGCCGAAGCACTCTTTTCCATTCTGCGCGAGGAGGCAGGACTCCATCGCGAAAGCGACATAAAGAGCCAACCGCATTTGCATGACTTGCGCCATACGATGGTTCAGCATCATCTGGTGGCGTGGTATCGATCCGGTCGCGACGTACAGCGCCTACTGCCGCACTTGGCAACCTACTTGGGACACGTGGATATCAGTTCCACTCAACCTTATCTCACCATGACACCTGAGCTTCTGCATGAAGCAAACCAGCGCTTTGAACGCTATGCCCAACCGGAGGATCACCATGCATAACAACAATTTGATTGGACCGTGGATCCGCCAATTTCTTCTCGAGCATTTGGTCGCCGAGCGCAATCTGGCACGCAATACGCAAATCAGCTACCGCGATACGCTGGTACTGCTGCTTCCGTTCATGGGTCGCACCCTAAAGAGGCCGGTCGATCGGCTCGCCGTGGAGGAGATGTCTCCGCAGGTGGTTCGCCGCTTCCTTGAACATCTCGAGAAGGAACGCAACTGCAGCGGCGCCACTCGCAACTTGCGCCTCGGCGCGATCCACTCCCTGGCAAAATTCATTGGGGTTCATAGTCCGGAACACCTCGCCTGGTGTGCGGCAGTCCGGACGGTGCCCTTTCGGAAAGTCAGCCAACCCACGATGGCGTATCTGGACAAACCGGAGATGGACGCGGTATTGCGTGCGCCGGATCGACGCACTGAACAAGGCGCTCGCGACTATGCCGTACTGCTCTTCCTGTACAACACTGGCGCGAGAGTCGATGAAGCAGTTCACGTCACGGTCGGGGATCTCACCTGGACCGGGTGCAGCTCCGTTCAACTGATGGGCAAGGGTTCGAAACTTCGACGTTGTCCTCTTTGGCCGCAAACCGTCAGCGTGCTTAAAGAACTGGCGCGCAGTCGTACTGCGCAGGAAAGGGTATTCTTGAATCGTCTCGGCCAACCCCTCACTCGATTTGGTATCTACAACCTGGTGCAGAGGACCGTGGCTCACGCCAGCGCGAAAGTGCCTTCGCTTAAAGAGAAACGGATCAGTCCTCATTCTGTTCGACACACAAGTGCGGTTCACTTGCTACGCGCCGGGGTTGACATCAACACGATCCGCGCCTGGTTGGGGCACGTCTCGTTGGACACGACGCATATCTATGCCGAGGTCGATCTCGAAATGAAGGCGAAAGCACTCGCTCATTGTGATGTCCCAGGACCGGCAGGTGCGAAGCGGCTGCATCGGGATGCCGGCACAATCAGCTTTCTGCGCGCATTGTGATGGCTGGCTGTCGCCACAAGAAAATTATGTTGTTCTAAACAACGCCTCTAGCTACCCTGGAGCCCCATTTCAGGCGGGCCCCAACATAAGTGTGGAGACCACATATCCGCGAACATGTTCTATCCAACATGTTCGCGGCATAAACGATAATTCCCTACGGGCTGCCCCTCATTTATTCCACGGTTGCCTGTGACGCCGCGCCTTCAGTGCGGCTGTTCCTGTTGCCTCTTTCGCCCCCGCCGTGGGGATCACTTCAAACGAAAGAGGCACACCATGACGACTAAGACTCTCAGCAAAAGCGACCTCGCGCAGTTTACCGGCAGCGAAAACTGGTATCGGCACGGGATCAACCGCAACGTTCTTTTCACCGACGGCGCGCAGCACGTTGCCGAGCACGGTGGAGCATATTGGCTTCTGGACGAGATCGCGATCATTCAGCCTTACAACAAGCGTGTCGCCGCCGAGGAGTTTCAGGTCTGGAAACTCACCGTGCAGCCCGACCGATCCGCTACGCTAACGTGCGACGATGGCAACGGCAATATCGTTTTCACCAAGCAGATTGAGTACACCGATTTTCCGCTCGATGAGATCACGCTGTATTTCGCCAACAGAGTAATCCACCTGCCCAGCGAGTACTGACCAACGTTAAACGCGCGCTGGCGTCCTCGCTGGCGCGGGTTGGCGTGGAAGCCGGCGCAGTCCGATGCGCCCGGCGGAACTGCGGATTAGGCGGCGTCCACCCGAAAGAGGGCGCAACGGTTGCAAGAAGGGGCAAGGAAAGCCGTAAAATGGATGGATCTCATTGATTCAATGGATGATGATACGTAGTTTTCGCGGACAGGAAACTATGTCGCACACGAATATTTTCGTTTACAACGTATTTCCCATTTGCGAAAATAGATGGACCATGGAGACCCGAGACGCCCAATTCGAACGAAGGATGGTGGACGCCCTGCGAAAGCAAGTACCCGTGAAAGATCTCCCCGGCGTACGCATCGCACAGGTACGTCAGGAGCCGGAGCGACCCTTCGATGTCAGCTTTGAACTGACCTCGGGCAAGAATCGGATTCTTGTATTTGCCGAAATCAAGCAGGCGCCTTCCCCCAAGCTGTTGGCGGAGATTGGTCCCTGGATGCAGCGCATGAAGTCGTTGAAAAAAGACGCTGCCTTCGCAGTGTTAACCCCGAGCCTGTCTTCGCAGGCGCAGGCGTACAGCGTCGCGAACGGCATCGATTTCCTCGATCTGGCGGGAAACGTTTCGATTCAAGTCCCCGGGAAATTCACGCTACAGCGTTTGGGTCGGCGAAGTACGGAACGAAACCAGACCGGGGATTCGTCGCGCAGCATGAACGTGTTTTCAGGACGCTCCTCGCGCGTGCTTCGAGTCCTGCTCGAAAAACCGAAAGCGTGGTCGCTCACCGATATCTCCAAAGAACTTAACGCTCAGACTCAGCGAGTCGGCGGTATCGTTCGCCAGCCGATGGATTTTGGCGTCAGTCAGGGCTCGATTTCGAAAGTCCTTTCCAGCCTGGAAGAGCAGCTTTGGATTCGGCGGCAGGGATCGGCGGTCGTCGTGCCCGAGCCACGGCGATTGCTGGTCGAGTGGGCGGGAAAATATAAAGAGCGCTATCGCTGGCGGTTACGAAGTTCCTTCGAGGTTCCGAATGCGTTCGGAAACGAGGTGACCGAGATCAGCGAGCGGATTCAGGGCCAAGTCCAGGGCGCGTACGCTTTCACGGGCGCCGCTGCCGCATCCCTGGTCGCCCCCTTTGTCGAACTCGACCGCGTAGACATCTTTCTCGGAAATGCGGAGAGCGGCGCGCGTTTGCGCAAGCTCGCCGAGGGTCAATCGACCGGGCCCAAGTTGCGATTGATCTACCCCTATGATGCAGGCGTGTTCTTGTACTGCAGGCGGGAAGGCGACGTTCCAATCGTGTCCAACCTGCAAGCCTATCTCGACCTCTATGCGCGCGGGGGACGGGATCTCAAGCAGGCCGACTATTTATTGAGCAACGCGATCGAGCCGCGCTGGAGATCCGCATGATTCCTGAGCCACAGCGGACCTACGTCCTGGAGTTACTCGCGGCGTTGGGGCCAGCGGCGAAGGACTTCGTCATTGCCGGCGCGCAGGCAATCAAGTTCGCCGTCAAGGACGCACGCGGTACCAAAGACGTAGATTTCATTTTGAACGTGATTGCCCTCCGGGTAGAGC
>Ga0187879_10003687_pt1 | contig 10321 bp, 4 predicted proteins | sample June2016WEW_19_1_FD_132423 | JGI IMG/M metagenome (GOLD analysis project Ga0187879, IMG submission 132423) | Peatland microbial communities from SPRUCE experiment site at the Marcell Experimental Forest, Minnesota, USA - June2016WEW_19_10 | ecosystem: Environmental > Terrestrial > Soil >... | reverse complement strand
CGCGAAACGTCACTTCCCGCAGCCGTCCCAGTTCCTGCAACATTCGTGGCGTCTCTTGTGCTTTCACCAGATAGACTGCCAGCTCGGCGTTCTCCACCAGGCAGCGATCGCCGGCGAGACGCCTCAACTCCTCCGCCAAAGCTTGCGCTGGCTCTGCGGCAGCGACCGGTTCCTGAACCTTCTCATCGATTTTGGAACGCACTGCCTCTGGCCAGGATTTCTCAGTCCGGCTCCGGCGCGCCAGAAGGTAAGTGCGCCAGCGCAAATATTCAATTGCCTCTCGATCATCCTCGATGCCAGCGACGGAGTCATGTAGAATCTCGCTGCCCACACGGACTTCCACCGTTCTTCCGGCTTGCTGAAGAAATTCCTGCAGCAGGAAGGCAGTTCTCAGGCGCGGATGGATCATCCCGAATAAATGGAAGCTCACACTGTTGCGCCCGCAGAAATAAACAGGTAGGGCGGTCGCGCCCGTGCGTCGAATCAGACGCACTGTTGTATCGTTCCAGCCCGGATCTGCAATCGGTCCTTGAGGAAACTGCCACTGCGAAACTTCTCCTGCCGGAAAAGCAGCCAGCATCCCACCATTTCGCAGCCAGATAAGCGCCTCCCAGAGCGCGCGGCGGTTGGTCTGAATTCTGTCGGCTCGTGGGGCGTCGACACTTTCAAAAGGATCCACGAAGATGCAGTGCTGCGCCAGTTCGGGCACATCACGCAGCAGGTAGTTGGTCATCACTTTCACGTCCGGACGAACACGAGCCAGCAGGACTGCAAGCAGCGCTCCATCGAGCATCCCAAATGGATGATTGGCTACGACGACGACCGGGCCCTTGGAGGGAATTCGTGCCGTGTCAGCCGCATCGACGCGCAGTTCCACCTGCATTTCCGCCAGCAGGTTCTCCAGCCCGAAACCTTCGGGAGATCGCTGCACCCGGCGGTAAAGTTCCCGCACTTTCTCTACAGGAACAAACTTCTCTGCCAGAGCCGGAATGCCAGGAAATCCCGCAACGTGCGCCAACACTTCGGGCCGCGTCCCTTCCCCGTGCAATTGGTTGGATGGCATGTTAAAGGAATAGCGCAGGCGTTTTGCAGCAGGATGAAGAGGAGGTTAAAAGCTGATGAAATATGGCTGCTCGGGAAACTCAAAAGTAACCGAGAGTAACTAAGTAGTGGCCACTGTTCGGTGTTCAGTGGTCAGCCGAACAATCTTGCGCATTGCGAACGACTGATCACCGGTCACGGCTCACTGCTCTTCTAAGTCTCAAGCCGGAAGCGAGTCTCGGCCAGGGCATAGAGCTTGCGCCAGACCAAGCGGTTGATTGTGACCACGGTGGCCGCCATCATCATGGTTGCGGCCAGTAGCAGATCGAAGTTGCCGCTATCGGTGGCTTGGCTGATGGTCGCCCCTAGCCCGGTTGTGGTGTAGATTTTGCCTTTGAAGTGAAAGTATTCGGCGACGATGCTGGCATTCCACGCTCCACCAGATGCCGTGACCAGGCCTGTTACCAGATACGGAAAAATTCCCGGAAGGATCAGCTTCTTCCAGCGCTCGACGCCTCGCAGCTGGAATACAGAACAGCATTCCTTTAAGTCCGTCGGGATGGCCATCGCCCCGGCGATCACATTAAACAGAACATACCACTGCGTGCCCAGCAGGAGGACGATGATCGATGCCAGCCCAAGCCCTCCGCCGAGCCGAATCAGCACGAGCAGAATTACAGGGAGCAACGCGGTCGCCGGAACCGACGCCGCAATTTGCGCCAACGGTTGAGCGATGCGCGCCAGTCGAGGATTGAAGCCGATGGCCACTCCCGCGGGGACAGTCCACAGCGTACCGATCAACAAGGCGAGATTGACCCGTAGGAAAGTTGCGCCCAAGCCCAAAGCGGCCTGATGCAATTCAGCTTTCTGCAAGCCACTGAGAATGATCGCTACACGCACCACGCCGTAGCCAATCCCAATCGATGCCAGCAAGGCCAGCGCGCTCACCAGCCACTCCCGCCACGGAGCCGCCGGTTGCTCCGGCACTTCTTCTGAATGCTTCCGCGAAAAATGCAGGAGCAGACGTTCTCCCAGCGGCTGCAGTGTCTTTTGCCGAATTTTCGCGAGGCCGCTGGAATGCTCAACCAGGTTGAGAACCCACGAGCGCGGACTGTCGGTGCTTTCCACCTGCTCCACTTTGAATTTTTCCGCCCACGCGATCACCGGCCGCCAGATGAATTGATCCAGCAAAACGATCACGGCAATCATCGTGGCCACTCCCCACAAGATGGAACTCATGTCGCCGGCGCTGGCTGCGGTTTGCAAATAGGAACCCAGGCCCGGCAGACGAAAATCGCGCGGACCCAGTACGAACATTTCGCAAACCATCAGCGCGAACCATCCGCCAGCCACCGACATCATGGAGTTCCAAACTAAGCCGATTGCGGAAAATGGCAACTCCATCTGCGTGAAGCGCTGCCACCAGCTGAAGCGATAAATCTTCGCCGCCTCCCGCATCTCGTTCGGAATGCTTTTCAGCGAGGCGTAAAAACTGAACGCCATGTTCCATACCTGACCAGTGAAGATGAGCAGGATCGCGCCTAACTCCACGCCCAGTTGCCTCCCGGGGAATAGCGCAACCATCGCCAGCATTACTCCGGGAAGAAAGCTAAGCACGGGAATCGACTGCAGAACGTCGAGCAGCGGAATCATGAAGCGCTCGGCACGGTGGTTATAGGCTGCCACATATCCGTAGACGAGCGTGAACCCCAGGCTCAAAACGTACGCGATGGTGATGCGCAACAGCGAATAACCGGCATAAGCTGGGAGCGCCCGCAGGCTGCGAGAAATCTCTACCGAAGGCGTGAAAGGACCGAACCACCCGCGACCAACCGTCACCACTCCATAAAAAAGCGCGATCCCCGCCGCGAACATAATGACATCGGGCAGATGCGAAGTCTCGAGACTCGGCAGTTGGGACCACAGGCGATATGCCGAGAATCCCCGCAGGCTGATGCTCTTTTTCATGCGATGGCTTTTTCTTCCAACTTCAATTCTTGATCAGGCTTTCGGCGCGGGAGCTGAGTCCTGTTTCTCGGTGTGGTCTGATGTTTCGGTCGACGCAGATTCGGTTTGCGTCAACCGGCCGCTCTCGCGGTCGTAATCGAAAATCTCGGCATAGCGGCCCCAGTTCATGGCGGTATCCAGCTGCCGCTGTACTTCCTCTTCGGCGAAATGCTCGTCGAGAATATCGTGAAAAAATTCGTCGGCGATGGAGTGATCCGATTTGCGCTTCAGAATGCTGTCGATCTGCTTCAAGATCGTGACATGCTCCAGTGCCGCTTCGCGGAACAAAACTTTGCGCCGTTGAATGTCGGCATCGGCGAACGCTGCCCCTTGGGGGGAGAGTTGGACGTCGCCCTCCTTCAACCACGCGAAACCCAGCAGCACGCAAGCTTCGAGAATCGGCAACAGATCTTCAACGTCCATGACCAAATCTTCACTTAGCCGAAATAGATCTTCGCGACCGCCGCGGTCGTGCAGCAACTCAAGCAGTCCCGCGATTCCGCCCACGCGGGCGTGGGGCAGTATCTGGTATTTGCTGGTCCGGACCGGCGGTTGACCTCTCTTCAATCCTCCCGGGGGAACGACAATCTCACCGGTGCTCTCCGGATCCGGCAAAGCATGTTCGATGTCCGGTTCAGTCATCACTTTGTAGATGTAATCCACCAGTTCGACGAAGCGACTGGACTTGCGATCGCGGGGATGCGAGAGCTTCACGTTGAAATCCGACCGGATGCGAGCGGGATTTCTTCCCAGCACGACGATTCGGTCTGCCAGCATTACGGCCTCCTCGATGTTGTGCGTCACGATGAAGATGGCGCTGGTCGGCATCTTCTTCGTAAGCCAAAGCTCCAGTAGTTCGCCGCGCAAGTTTTCCGCCGTGAGGACGTCGAGAGCGGAGAATGGTTCATCCATGAAGAGCACTTCCGGTTCGACTACGAGAGCGCGCGCGAAGCCTACGCGCTGCTTCATTCCGCCGGGCAATTCTTTGGGATAGGCCGTCTCGAATCCGTCGAGGCCGACAGTGTCCAAAGTGCGGAGTGCGCGTTTGCGCCGTTCTACGGCAGGCACTGCCCGCGCTTCCAGTGGAGCCTCCACGTTCTCGAGCACCGTCAGCCAAGGAAATAGAGCGAAGCTCTGGAATACGATCGCCACGTTGGGCGCTTGACCGTTCAGGGGCTTGCCGTGCCAGAACAGCGCGCCCGAAGTAGGTTGCGAAAGACCGCTCAGAATGCGCAGCAGTGTCGATTTGCCGCAGCCGGATGCGCCCAGCAGAGCAACGATCTTCCCGGGCTCAATGGTGAAGTCCGTGAGTCCAACCACCTGGATGCGGGTTCCATCCGACTGCGGGTAGGACTTCTCAATTGCCCTGGCTTCGATAATGGGTTCGTTCGCCAATAAAACTCTCCGTAACTTCTATACACGATCCCGAAGAAGGCGCAAAGCCCCGCTAGCCGTGTAACCCTCCTTTAACAATCGGTGGGACCGCAGGTGAGTGATTCAGGCCACGAAATTGCTATCTGGAGAGATAGCGAACGGCTGCGGCAATCGGTCTGTCACTTGTGCAAGATGAGCAAGTTTTGCTGTCAATTCCGGCGTGAACTGTCCAGGCGCAAGCCGCCACTTCCAATTCCCGCCATCCCGACTCGGAGTGTTCATGCGCGCTTCGCTACCCAGACCTAGCACGTCTTGCATCGGGATGAGAGCAAGGTTGGCGACCGAAGTTTGCGCGGCTCGGATGAATGCCCAATGAATGCCGTCGTCGACGCGGCCGAGATAGCATTCCGCGTTGCACCGTTCATGTTCCGCAGCCGAGGCTTGATACCAGCCGGCCGTCGTATCGTTGTCGTGCGTTCCGGTGTAGATCACTTTGCCTGCGGCGCGATGCGGCAAATACATGTGCGCGCCCTCGTCGCCGAAGCCAAACTGCAATACCGCCATTCCCGGAATCTGCAGCCGTTCGCGTAGAGCATGCACTTCCGGCGTAATGTAGCCCAGGTCTTCCGCGAAGAAGGGCAGCCCTCCGAGAGCTTCGCGCAGCTTATGAAACAGGTCATCCCGCGGACCATCCACCCAGCGTCCATTGATCGCTGTTGGATCCGCCGCCGGAATCTCCCAGAACTGATCGAAGCCCCGGAAGTGATCGAGACGGATGAAGTCACAGTTTCGTGTTGCCCAGCGCAGGCGCTGAATCCACCATTCATATCCCCGTGCTTTCATCACATCCCAGCGGTAAAGGGGATTGCCCCAGCGTTGGCCCGTCTTGCTGAAGAAGTCCGGTGGCACGCCGGAGACTACCTCGGACTCGAGATTCTCATTCAACCGAAAAAGATCACGATGCATCCAGACGTCGGCGCTATCGTAATTTACGAAGATGGCCACGTCGCCTACGATGCGGATCTTGCGCTCCGCGCAATAGCGTCGTAACGCCTGCCATTGCTCATAGAAAGCAAACTGCAGCGCGCTGCGGATTTTCAAATCATCCGTCAGTTCCTTGCGGGCGCGTTCCATGGCAGAGGATTCACGACGAGCTAGCTCTGCCGGCCATTCGTTCCAGCTTGCCAGCTTACTCCGGGCCCGCAGCGCATCGAAAAGGACGAAATCATCCAGCCACCAGGCATTCTCCGAACAAAACCGTTCGAAGCGGTCGCGCGCACTGGCCGAAGCGGAAGCGATAAAGCCGCGGGCGGCTTCAAAAAGGAGCGGCATTTTTGTGGCGAACACCCGGTCGTAGGCCACGGGACCAGAGTCCGAAAGAAGAGCGGAAATCTTGTCCTGATCGATCCAACCGCGGCTGGCCAGGCGTTCCAAGCTAATGAGCAGTGGATTACCGGCGAACGCGGAGATTGAGGAATAAGGCGAATTTCCGTAGCCTAGCGGGCCGAGTGGCAAAACCTGCCAAAGCCCCTGGCGAGCCGCGGCAAGAGAATCTGCGAATTGATAAGCGGCTGGACCAAAATCACCGATGCCCCCGCGCGAAGGCAGTGACGTGGGATGTAACAAGATGCCGGCGGCTCGGGGAAACGACATGCGAATCGATTACTATCTCAGAATCTCAGATTCCCGGTTCGCTTCCCGAACGGGTTAGCGCCTTCATTTCTTCCTGGTTGATCTTGATTTTGCCGGACTTTTGCATCTGATCGCGTAAGTTGGTCACGAATAATCCGAAAAGCTCTTGTTCCTTGTTCTGCAGGAGAGTATCGCGAATCTGGTCGCGCTTGGCGGCGAAATCAGCCTCTGACGGAGGTTGCACCTCCGTCACAGCTATCACCACTCCATTGCCTCCGCTGTTGATCGGTCCGCTAATGTCACCCGGTTTCATGCTAAAAGCAACCGCAGCCTGCCCGGTCATCGACCCGACATCCGGAACCTGACCATCAGGCGCAACAAGTTCACTCGTCTTCAGCTCGGAACCTAACTCCTTTGCCGCTTTCTTCAAGTCATGCGCCGACTTGGCACGGTCGGAGAGTTCCAGCGTCTTCTGCGACAACAGAATGCTCGAGCGCTCGTTCCTGAACTCCTCTTCAACCCGGCTACGAATCTCTTCGAACGTGGGCGTCGATTGCGGCTTCACCGCTAGTAGATCGAACACGGCGAAGCCCTGCGAAGTCGCGGCCAATTCCGGAGGCGACTTCTCGGCCGTCGTGAAGACGGCGTCCATAAATTGCGGCGAAGGCCCTAATCCCGGCACGATATCCTTGCGACTGAAAAAATCGGAAGTGACGACGGCCACGCCCTTGGCCGCTGCCGCAGGATCTAATCCTTGTTTCTTAGCCTGCTGAAGCAAATCTTCCGCCTGCTTCTGCGCGAACTGCTGCGTCTTCTGCTGCCTAATGATTGGCTCGATCTGACCTTTCACTTCATCGAGCGTCTTCATGTGGGCGTCCTGCCGGTCATCCACGCGAATGATGTGAAAACCGTAGCTGCTCTTCACCAGGTCGCCGATCTGCCCCTTGGGCTGTGAGAAGGCGGCTTTCTCAAACTCGGGAACGGTTCGGCCTTTGCCAATCCATCCCAGAGATCCGCCTTCCTTCGCGCTGCCCGGATCCTCGGAATACTTCTTGGCCAAATCTTCGAATTTGGCGCCCGCCCTGAGTTGCTTAAGGATGTCTTCGGCGCGCCGCTGCGCCTCCGCAACGCCCTTTTCGTCCACTTTTCCGTCGGGCCCGGGAAGTGGTGTCTTGATCAGAATGTGGCTAACCTTGGCCTGCTCCGGTACGCGGTACTGATCACGGTGCTGGTTGTAATACGACAGCAAGTCGTCGTGCGTCACCTGAACGCCACTCTCGATTTTTGCGAGGTCGATTACGGCGTATTTCACCTCGCGTTTCTCTGCAATGGAATTCGCGTAGGTTTTCTGGTGGCTATCGTAAAAGGCCTTCAACTCTTCGGTCGTTGGATGAAGGCCCTTCTTAATGTCGTCCTGCTTCAGGACGGCATACTCAAACTTCACCTTCGTATTCTGCTTGTCGAACTCCTGCCGGATGGCCGCGTCGCTCACCGAGGCGCTGCCGGTAATCAGCGCCTGCAGCTTGCTGATCAGAATTTCTTTGCCCACATTGCTTTCGAACGCAGCGGTGGTTAAGTTGTGCTGCTGCAGCAGGCCTTCGTATTCCGCCTGGCCGATGAAGTTTCCACCAGGAAAGAAAATCTCCGAATAGCGTCCGTGTTGCAGTTCGTCTTTTATTTCCTGGGGTGTGGCTTTTAATCCGAGATGTTGCGCTTCCGCCACCAAGGCTTGCCGGTCCACGAGTTGGTCAGCCGCTCTTTGCGCAAAGAACGGCAATAGAAGCGAAGCATTCGCGCCCAGCTGGGCGCCTTGCTGTTGCAGCATCCCGCGCGCCGTCTCTCGCACTTCCTGGGTGGTAATATCCTCGCCATCCACTTTCGCCACAACCCCGGCGCCAGGTGTGCCAGACACATCGGTGCCGATGCCCGGGACAAACGCGATCACCATGGCCGCGCAAATAAGCAGCAACAGACCACTGAGCACAATTTTCTTGAACGGTCCTTCAGTTTGCAGAAATCGAATCATCTTCTTGTCACTCCGGAAGTGGAAAGCGGGATCAATAATTATAAACCACGCAGTCGCGTGCGACGGTCTCGCCTCTTTACTAACTTCACGGCCCGGCCTACGCCAACTGGAAAATCATCTATTGAAACGTATCAATAGACGTGTTATCCATCTTGTTCCGGACCGAGGTCCGCGGATCGGCATCTGCACGCGCGACCAGCGACCTCGCGCCGATGGAGCGACATGAACTCTAAAAGACAGTTCTTCAGATTCTTCTCGGCACAATTCTTCGTGACGATATTCGTCGCGTCATATTTTTGGCTAACCCTTGATCGCATTGATTGCCAGTCGTTGGACCAACATCCTGCCGTTCCGAAGACCGAGAAGCTCCTTCTTCGCGACGACTGGACTCTTCAATCCTCGGTCAAGGTCGAAGCCAAGGGCGAAGTCATTTCGACCGCGGCCTTTGTTTCCGAGGGCTGGCATAAAGTCACCGTTCCGACCACCGTAGTGGCCGCACTGGTGAAGGATAAAACTGTTCCCGACCCGTTCTTTGCGATGAACCTTCGCCAATTCGCCGGTGTGATCTACCCCATCGGCGGAAATTTTTCCAACATCGCGATGCAGCCCGATAGTCCCTACGCGGTCTCGTGGTGGTATCGAAAACAATTTGCCGCGCCCGCGTCTTACTCGGGGAAAACAATCTGGCTGAATTTTAATGGGATCAATTACCGCGCCAATGCATGGCTCAACGGAAAACAGATCGCTAACTCCCACGACATCGCCGGTGCCTGGCGCACCTACGAACTCAATGTTACCGAGGCAGTGAAACCTGGTGCTGAGAACGTTCTCGCGGTGCAAGTCTTTGCCCCGACCGAAAGCGATCTGGCGATCACCTTTGTTGACTGGAACCCTGCACCTCCCGACAAAAACATGGGCCTGTGGCGTGAGGTTTACGTCAGCACGAGCGGACCGGTGGCACTTCACTATCCCGCTGTCATATCAAAGTTGAATTTGCCAGCGAACGATTCCGCTCGACTCACCGTCACGGCGCAGCTAAAGAACGGCACGAGCCATTTCGTCAAAGGCAAGCTGAAAGGGCAGATCGAAAGCGTCGCTTTCGAGCAAGATGTCGAGCTCGCCGCAAACGAAAACAAAGACGTCGCTTTCACTCCCGAGCAGTTCCCGCAACTCATTTTGTCGAATCCGCGACTCTGGTGGCCTGCCCAGATGGGCAAGCCGAATCTTTATCCCCTGACCATGGAGTTCGAAGTGGATGGCGTGGTCAGCGATCGTTCGCAAACGCGGTTCGGCATTCGCGAGGCGACGTCCGAACTCAACTCGACGGGCGGCCGCGAGTTTCACGTCAACGGCAAGAACATCCTGATCCGCGGCGGCGGATGGACTCCCGACATGATGCTTCGCGAAGACTCCCAGCGGCTACACGATGAATTCCGTTACGTCGAAGACATGGGACTCAATACTGTCCGGCTCGAAGGCAAACTCGAAACCCAGGAGTTCTTCGATCTCGCCGACGAGAAGGGCATTCTGGTGATGGCGGGTTGGTGTTGCTGCGACTTCTGGGAGCGCTGGCCGCGCTGGAAGCCGCAGGATTTTGAAATCGCGCAGCAGTCCTTGCGCGATCAGATCTATCGCCTGCGCAGCCATCCCAGCTTAGTGATGTGGCTGAATGGCAGCGACAATCCTCCCCCACCCGACGTCGAGCAGATGTATCTGAACATCGAAAAGGAACTCCAGTGGCCCAACCCAGTCGTCTCTTCGGCCACTGGAAAAGCTACGACGGTCACCGGCGACAGTGGCGTTAAAATGTCGGGCCCCTATGAATACATAGCTCCAAGCTATTGGGAACAGGACACTCCCGCAGGCCAACCGAACCGCAAACTGTGCAATGCCGGCGGCTGCGGCGGCGCTTATGGCTTCAACACCGAAACCAGCATGGGGCCCGCCGTTCCTCCCATCGAAAGCATCCGCAGCATGGTTGGCCAGGATCATCTATGGCCCATCGACGACGTATGGAACTATCACGCCGGCGGCGGCGAGTTTAAAACCATCAAGGTCTTTAGCACGGCGCTTGCCAACCGTTACGGTGAATCGGACAGCGCGGAAGACTTCGCCTTGAAGTCGCAACTGCAAACCTACGAGGGCGTTCGCGCCATGTATGAGGCGTACAGCCGTAACAAGTATCAATCGACAGGCGTGATTCAGTGGATGCTGAACAATGCATGGCCTTCCATGATCTGG
>Ga0187879_10003686_pt1 | contig 10322 bp, 8 predicted proteins | sample June2016WEW_19_1_FD_132423 | JGI IMG/M metagenome (GOLD analysis project Ga0187879, IMG submission 132423) | Peatland microbial communities from SPRUCE experiment site at the Marcell Experimental Forest, Minnesota, USA - June2016WEW_19_10 | ecosystem: Environmental > Terrestrial > Soil >... | reverse complement strand
CGGGCTCGGTGTCGCCCGCGGTGCGCGCCGTGATCGACCCCGCCAAGATGTCGTGGGTCACTCGGACGGAGGTGCGGCCGGCAGAGGCGTGCACGAGCTGGGTGGTCCTGCCCGACCACTACCCCGACCGGCTGAGCGCCAGTGGCAGCTATCGCTTCGAGGAGGGGGACGACGGCCCGGACACCACCATCGTGCATGTCGAGGGCGATCTCAAGGTGCGCGTGCCGATCGTCGGGCGCTCCGTCGAGCGGGTCATCGTCACTGACCTGCGTCAGTACATTCGGGACGAGCTGACGGGCATCCCCGACCTGGCGCAGTGAGGCTCAGGCCAGCGCCTACTCGCACACTTTGAGCATCTGTGTCATCCCGTCCTCGATCGCGCCCGTCAGCACGTCGATGTCCTTCGTCGAGTCGTAGTCACCGGTGATGCCGAAGTTGACCTCGCCGTCGTAGGAGAAGATCGCGATCCCCAGACGGATCTGCCCGGCGAGCGGCACGTAGGGGAAGGCGCGGATCATGCGCCGCCCGGCTGCGTACAGCGGGAACTGCGGTCCGGGGACGTTGGTGGTGACCGTGTTCACGTTGCGCTGTCCCGCCCTGGTGGCCAGGCGCATCCCCAGGGCCAGCAACATCGGCGGAGCGAAGCCCGACATGGAGGTCAGTGCCTCGCCTGCCACCGCCTGCTTGGAGTCCTTGAGGTCCTTCATCTGCTCGGTGATGGTGTGGAGCCGCAGGACCGGGTCCTCGATGTCGACGGGGAGCTCGGCGAACATGGCCGAGACCTTGTTGGCGAACGTGCCGTCCCCCACCGCCTTGCCGGAGGCGTCGCGCGGCCGGACCGAGACCGGCACGAGTGTGCGCACCACGCGCTCGACGTCTTCGTCGCGTGAGAGCAGGAGCTCCCGGAAGCCGTTGGTGATGCACGCCAGCACCACGTCGTTGAAGGTCCCGCCGAGCGCCTTGCGGACCCGCTTGATGTCGTCGACCGATGTCGTCGCCCAGGCGTAGCGCCGATGGGGGCCGAGCGGGCCGTTCAGGCTCGAGAGCGGCGTCGGGCGCACCAGTCCGCTGAGGGCGAAGAAGCCGCTGGCCACCTCCAGCGCGTAGCCCGCCATCCGGCGCACGAGGCGGGTCTGCGCCCTTGCGGCGCGGAGCTGTTCGTAGGGCGACAGGATGACGTTCTCCAGCGCGTCCACCACGAGTTGGAACCCCGAGGGCAGCGGGCGGGCGACCCACTGCGAGTGTTCGGGGCGCGGGGTATCGGGGCTCAGGTCCATGATCACGGCCAGGAGGTCGGTCCCCGCCACCCCGTCGACCAGTGCGTGGTGCGTCTTGGCCAAGACGGCCCAGCGCCCGTCCTCGAGCCCCTCGACCACCCAGATCTCCCACAGCGGCTTGGAGCGGTCGAGCTGCTGTGACATGACGCGCCCGACCAGCTTGCGCAGGTCGCTCTCGCCGCCGGGGGCCGGCAGCGCGGTGTGGCGCAGGTGGTACTCAATGTTGAAGTGCGGGTCGTCCACCCATACCGGGCGCCCAAGCTCGAAGGGGACGTACCGGACCACCTGGCGGTAGCGCGGCACGAGGTCGAGCTTGGCGTCGACCATGGCCACGATGTCGGCGTACGGCGGCGGGGGCCCCTCGAAGACGGACACCGAGGCGATGTGCATGTGGGACACGTGGTCCTCGATGTGGAGGAACGATGCGTCCAGGGGGCTCAACCGTTCTGGGCTCATCGGCCCTCCCTTCAGGGCAATTCCAACTCGAAATCTACTACCGGGCGGGTCGTGGATCTCCCGGGTCAGCCGGCGCTGGCGGCGACGATGGGGTCGCGGAGCGAGGCCAGGAGGGGGGTGTCGTGGATCTCACCCAGGGTCTCCTCGTAGGCGGCCTCGATCACACGGGTGCTCCGGTCCTCGGCCATGGCCCGCAAGCCCATCGCCCGGCGCGACCCGGCACCGGGTTCCAGGCTGACCACGGCCGTTCCCGCCTCCTGCAGCCGCGCGACCTCCCGCTCCAATCGGCGGTGCACGGAGCGGCGCAGGAGGCCGTCGGCCCCGTTCGCGCTGCCGTGGGCGGCGGACATCGACGAGATGATGACGACCAGGTCAAGACCCTCGGACCGGAGCACGTCGGCATTGGTGGCCGAGTGCACGCCACCGTCGACGTACTCGGTGTCCTCAATGGTGACCGGTCGGAAGTAACCCGGAATGGCGCACGACGCCAGCACCGCCGGGGCCAGCCGTGCCGGCGGTGCGCCGGGCCGGCCGAAGACGACGCGGGCGCCGTCGGACCGGCGGACCGCGCAGATCCGGAGGCCGCCCGGCCAGTGGGCGCCGATGTGCTCGTCGAGGCCGTGCGCCCGCTCGGAGATGTCGACCTGGCCGCGCGGCATCAGCGTCATGGCCGCCACCTCGGGGCGGAAGGCGAGCGGTCTCCGGGCCACCCGCGTGAGCAGCGCGTGGGACGGCACGTTCCACGGCCGCAGCAGCGACCGCACCGACGGGGTGGGCAGCGGCTCGGCTTCGGAGGGGAGGATGCGCCGCAGGATGGCACCGCCGCGCCGCGAGGTGGGCACCCCGTAGAGCGAGGCCGCCAGGTCGGTGGCCGGCACGCCGACGCGCAGTGCCGCACCGGTGATCGAGCCGGCCGACGTGCCGACGATGATGGACGCGCGGCGCGGGTCCCAGCCGATCTCGCGCTGCAGCGCGGCCAGGACGCCGGCCTGGTAGGCCTGGCCGACGACACCGCCGGCACCGAGCACCAGGCCGATCGAAGGAGCCTTCCGACCCCCGAACCCCCCACGGATCACCTTCATCACCCCCACTTCTTACCCGTTTGTCCAACGCTTCACAGAGATTTCACCTACGGATGGGCTCGCCCTCCTGGTGGGACCGCTTTCCGGCTCTTTTTTCAACCGGCCTCACAGCCCCGTCCGCTCCCTGGTGCGCCCACGAGGGCGGCACCATCGGGCCGCCTCCACCGTTATTCTCCGGAGTTGACATGGGCGCGACCCGCGACGACCTGCACCGCATTGCGGCGCATGTGCTCGGCCGCCGACGCTTCGCGGTGAGCGGCCACTTCGGCCTGCGCGCCAATCCCGGAGGCGTGGCCACCCCTGCGTTCGGGCCCGAGCCCGAGGTCCTGCGCCTGGCCGGATCGACCCTGGTCCGCGAGGTGGGGACACAGTGCTGGTCGATGCCCCTCGACGGGTCCACGCTGGCCGAGCTGGCCCGCTTCGGGGGAGCCGACCTGGACGCCGACTTCTCGGCCGGTCCGGCGACGCCCCCGCTGGGCCCCACCGACACCGCGCTGCGCCTGGACGCCATGGAGCTGGACGGGCTCTACCGCTGGTTCGACCTGGGTTGGCGGGTGCTCGACGCCGTCACCTCGGACGCGTCCGTGGCACCCAGCTGGTCGACGGTGCAGCTCTGGCCGGAGCATTTCGATGCCGGCACCGCCGCCGACCTGGGGTCGGACGCCGGCGTCAACCTCGGTTTCTGCGGCGGCGACTCCTTCTCGGACGAGCCGTACGCGTACGTCGGGCCCTGGGGCCCCGAACGGCCGGGCGATCCCGGGTACTGGAACGCGCCGTTCGGTGCGTTCGTGCCGCGTTCCCGCGCCGGCGACGAGGCGGCGTGCGCGGCCTACCTCCGCTCGGGACTGGCACTGCTGGCGGGGGGATAGCGCGCGTGCCCGTTCCGCTCCCCACGGCCGAGTCCGTCAACCTCCATCCTCCCGACGCCGAGGAGACGCAGCTCCTGGCGGACGGTGTCGCGTCCGCGGTGGCCGGGCGGGACGGGGCGCTGCCCATGCAGCGCTCCCTGGTCGAGGCGATGTTCTCGGCGATGACGGGGCACCCCGTCTCCCTGGTGGACCGGCGGAGCATGACCGCCGGTGAGTTCGCCGCCGCCCTGGCACGGCGCGACCTCCCGTTCCGCTCCCGCATGGTGCAGGCGATGCTCCTCTGCGCGCTCGTCCGGCACCCCCTTCCCGACGACGTGGCCGGCAGCGTGGCGGAGTTCGCGGCGGAGCTGGGTGTGCAGGACGGGATGGTCGACGTCGCACGCGAGTTCGCCGCCGGATCGCTCGGCCTGGCGGCCATTGACTTCACCCGCAATGGGTACGAGGGGACGTGGAACGAGGAGGAGTCCGCCGACGCGCTGCACTCCACCCGGGTGCTGCACGACGCCTGGGAGTTCTCACTCGCCGACCCGGAGCTGGCGGCGCGCTGGGCCTCGCTCGAGTCCCTGCCCGGTGACGCCCTGGGCCGCAAGGTGTGGGAGCTGTACCAGGCACGCGGGTTCTCGTTCCCGGGGACGCCGGGGTCGGCGCCGCCCCTGCTGTGCCAGCACGACTGGGTGCACGTGCTGGCCGACTACGGGACGACCGTGGAGTCGGAGGTCGAGGTGTTCGGCCTGATCGCGCGGGCCAACGACGACATGCACGCCTTCTCGCTCCTGGCCATGGTGATCTCGCTCTTCGAGACCGGCTACCTCGCCACGGGGGCCGGGCTGTTCGAGTCCTCGCCCGGCCACTTCTCGTCGAGCCCGGAGATGGCGGTCCGCCTGTCCGACGCGATGCGGCGCGGTGCGCTGTGCCACGACCGCGAGACCGGCTCCGACAGCATCGACTTCCTCCGGATGGACTGGTTCGCCGTGGCCCACCGCACGTGCGAGGACCTGCGGCAGCGCTTCAATCTCGCCCCGAAGGCGGCGCCGGCGGTCGCGGCGGGGTCGGTCGGCCCCTGGGAGCGCGGGGGGATCAGCCCCTTCCAAGTGAACGCCGGCCGCGAGCTGGCCGCCGCGCGTGGGCTGCCCTACGACGCCCACGGCGCATCTGTCTGACGGTCACGACTCCAGGAAGCGCAGGACCGCCAACACCCGGCGGTGGTCGTTCTCCGAGACGGGGAGATTCAGCTTGGCGAAGATGTTGGCGACGTGCTTTTCCACGGCGCCCTCGCTGACCACCAGCGCGCTGGCGATGGCGGCGTTGGACCGGCCTTCCGCCATGAGCGCGAGGACCTCCCGCTCGCGGGGCGTGAGCACCGAGAGCGTGTCGGTGCGGCGCGTGGCGCCGAGGAGCTGCGTCACCACTTCGGGGTCCAAGGCCGTACCTCCTATGGCGACGCGCTCGAGCGCCTCGACGAAGTCGCTGACGTCGGCCACGCGGTCCTTCAGCAGGTAGCCGATGCCGGCGGCGTCGTCCGCCAGCAGCTCGGCGGCGTAGCGCGTCTCGATGTACTGCGAGAACAGCAGGATCCCCAACCCCTCGTGGCGGGAGCGCAAGTCGAGCGCCAGACGCAGGCCCTCGTCGGTGAAGGTCGGCGGCATCCGGATGTCGATGACGGCGACGTCAGGTGGGTTCTGGGCGACGGAGCTGCGCAATGCTTCGGGGTCCCCGACGGCGCCCGTGATGGCGAAGCCGCGATCGACCAGCAGCTGGACGAGGCCGTCACGCAGGATGGCCGAGTCCTCGGCGATGGCGACCCGCAGCGCACCGACCATCACGCCGACAGCGGCAGGTCGACGGTGACGACGGTGGGGCCACCGGGCGGGCTGACGAGGTGGAGCCGCCCGTCCACGGCGTGCACCCGGTCGGTGAGACCGGTCAGGCCGCTGGACGAGGAGCCGACCCTTGAGAGCTCGGCGCCGCCGCGCCCGTCGTCGCGTACGACGAGGCGGAGCCACGTCCCCTGCTGGGCGCAGGAGACGGACGCCCGCGAGGCCTGCGCGTGCTGGGCCACGTTGGCCAGCAGCTCGGCGACGCAGAAGTAGGCGATGGCCTCAATGGCGGGAGTCGGCCGCGACCGCAGGTCCAAGGAGATCTCCGTCGGGACGGCGCTGCGGGCGGCGAGGGTGGCGAGCGCACCCTCCAGGCCGATGTCGAGCGCCGGCGGGTGGATGCCCCGGGCGATGTCGCGCAGCTCCGCGATGGCCTCCTTGGCGCCCCGGTGGGCCTCCTCGACCAGCTCGCGTACGCGGTCGAGGTCGACGCGGTCGGTGTCCTCGAGCTTCTCCTTGGCCATGCCCAGGCGCATGGCGAGCGCCACCAGCTGGGCCTGGGTGCCGTCGTGCAGGTCGCGTTCGATGCGCCGCAGCGTGGCCGCGGAGGCGTCGACGGTCTGGGTCCGGGCCTGCTCGAGCGTGCGGACCCGGGTGGCCATGGGGTCGGGCCCGAGCAGGTTGCGGACGAGCAGGCGGTCGACGTTGACGAAGCCGCGCATCACCCAGGGGGCGGCGAAGAGGAAGACGGCGCCGAGGATGAAGATCCCGACCTCGTGGAAGAAACCCGACGACTGGAACCAGAAGGAGCTGCCCGGGAAGATGCTGCCCGCCAGCCCCCACACCTGGGGACCGCCACCGCCCGGGCCGGCGAGCGGTCGGATGAGGCAGGCGAAGGCGTCCCACCACAGGCTGACGGCCACGAGGACGCCGAGGAAGGTCCACGGCACCTTGATGGCGAGGTAGGCGACGGCCCGCCAGCCCACCCGGTCGCGCAGCGAGGACTGCAGCCACCCGAGGAAGCCGCGCCGGCCGGCGAAGGGCTCCGGATCCTCGACCGATTCGCCGAGCATGGCCCGGGCCAGGCCGCGCTGCCAGCCGCCGATGCCGCGGGCGCTGCGGACGGAGAGTGCCAGGACGGCGAGGCCGAAGAAGGTGATCGCCAGCACCACGCCGGTCACCATGGTGGCGCCGACGAAGGCCAGGCCGAGCCCGGCCAGGCCGCCTGACACGAGGAAGAAGGCCAGCTCGGCCCAGGGCCGCTTCGTGAAGGGCTCGCGCACGATGCGCTCCGCCAGCGACTTCAGGCGAACCGCATGCTCCTCGCTGATGGCCAACGAGAGCTCGCGGCCCCGGACGCGCACGCGCACGCCCGTGTCGTCGGTCGGCTCGGCCATCAGGCGTCCCTCCGGTTGAGGAACGCGGCACCGACGGTCAGCGCGACGGCCGTGTAGAGGGTCATCAGGAGGAAGGCGGCGGTGCTGGACAGCGCGCCGGAGATGGGCACCACGGCGGCAACGGAGTTGGCGAGCAGCATCACGGGCATGAACCGGCTCGGATTCCCGGCCACGTTGTGGAGGAGGAGGGGGACCAGAAGCGTGCATCCCACGAAGACAGCGATGGAACCCGCACTGTGGCGGATGATCGCGCCGATCCCCAGCCCGAACAAGGCCAGGAGGGCGAGGAAGGCACCCGATTCGACGAGGGCACGAAGGACGCCGGGATCACCCAGCGTCGCGGTGGGCGCCCCGCCGGAGAGGACGGCCTGCCCCACGAAGAACGAGAGGAAGCTCAGGACCATGCCCAGCACAAGGGCGAACGCGCCGAGGACGACGGCCTTGGCGCCGAGGAACACGGAGCGATTGGGCGTCGCCGCCAGGGACGACCGGATGGTGCCGCTGCCGTACTCGCCGGTCATGGAGAGCACGCCCAGGATCCCGATGATGAGCGACGCCAGGGCGAAGCCCGCCAGTGAGGCGTTGGTAGGGTCGAAGCCCTGGTAGAAGTTCGCCGTCTGGTGACGCGCGCTGTTGGTGGACAGGAAGCTGACGAGGACGGTGCCGACGAACGCGACGAGGAGCGCCCACTTCGTCGAGCGTAGGGTGACGAGCTTCTGCCATTCGGCGCCCATCGCCTCACGGAGCCCGGCGCGGTGCCGGGGCATGTCGAGCGTGGTTGCGAGTGTCATGACGGCCCTTTCAGCGGGACGGAACGGGGGCGGGCAGAGTCACGACGTCGGAGGAGCGGTACTCGACGCTGTCGCCGGTGAGTTCCATGAAGGCGTCCTCGAGGGAGGCGCGCAACGGCGTCAGCTCGTGCACGGTCAACGAGGAGCGGGCGGCCAGCTCCCCGATGTCGGACGAGCACATGCCCGTGACCACGATCGACCCGTCGTCGTCGACGCTGGGCCGGGCGCCTACCCTCGAGAGCGCCGAGACGAAGCGCTGCGGCGTGGGCGTCACGACGCGGACCGAGTCGCCCCGGCTCTGCGCCGTGAACTCCTCCACGCTCGTTTCGGTGATCAGCGTGCCGCGGCCGATGACGACCAGGCGCTGCGCGGTGAGCGCCATCTCATTGATGAGATGGCTCGACACCAGCACGGTGCGCCCCTCGGCGGCGAGGCCACGCAGCAGGTGGCGGACCCAGCGGATGCCCTCGGGATCGAGGCCGTTGACCGGCTCGTCGAAGACCAGGATGCCGGGGTCGCCGAGGAGCGCGCTTGCGATACCGAGGTGCTGTCCCATGCCGAGCGAGAACTTCCCCGCTCGTCGGTCCGCCACCGCGGTCAGCCCGACGACGTCGAGGACCTCGTCGACGCGGCTGGCGGAGATGTCGTTCGTCCGGGCCAGGCAACGCAGGTGGTTCCGCGCGCTGCGGCCCGGGTGGAACGCCTTGGCGTCGAGCAGTGCGCCCACCTCACGCAGCGGCCAACGCAGCTCGTGGTAGAGGAGTCCGTTCACCAGGGCGCGGCCGCCGTCGGGCACGTCGAGCCCGAGGATCATGCGCATCGTGGTGGACTTGCCGGACCCGTTGGGGCCGAGGAACCCGGTGACGACGCCCGGGGTGACCGTGAAGCTGAGGTCGTCGACGGCGAGGGTCTTCCCGTAGTGCTTGGTCAGTCCGTCGGTGACGATCATGTTCGCTGACTCCTTCCGCGGCCCGCCGGGCGGGTTGCACTGCCAGCATGCGGCGCGAAGGAATGCATTGGAATGCCGCTACCGGGCGTCCCGTGCTGGTGCTAGCCCCCCGTCCCGGGAGCGCGGTGGCGTCAGCCCGCGGCGGGGGACCCGGGCCAGGCCGGGTATGACGGTGCCCGGTCGGGGGGCGACGGGTAGCTCGTGACCGACCCCGGCACCGAGAACATCGGGACCGGTCCGACGGGCACCGTGCCCGCCTTGTAGCGCGCCCCGCCGTTGACGTAGCGCATCAGCCCGCTGCCGGTCACGCCCTCCTCGTCGGGGCCCTTCGCCGTGGCGTCGTACCAGAGGAAGGTGTAGTCGGCGGGCGACGAGTAGCTGGGCAGCGGCGCCGCGCCCTGGTAGCCGTAGGCGGAGAGCGGCGTCGTCGGCCCGCCTCCGGCCGGCGGGGCGCGGAACAGCCCCGCGGTGAAGGTGGACGGGGTGAGGTCGGGCCCGGCCAGCTGGACCCCCTCGAAGAACTGCTGGATCGGCGGGATGATCGCCGGCGCCGCCAAGGAGGGCGGCGAGGTGTTGGCGCCGTACCACCAGTGGTAGAGGTGGTCGGCGTCGCCGACGGCGACCGGGGTGGGCACGCCGAGGCTGGTGACCCCGAAGGCGTGCGCCCACTCCTGCTGGTCGTAGTAGCGCCCGAGCGTCGAGGTGTCGGTGAGCACGATCCCGGTGATGATCCACTCCGGGGAGTACCCGATGTTGGCGCATGCCCGCGTGAGGTAGATCGGCATGATCGGATCGCCGGCGAAGATCACGCTCGTCGCGCCCGAGGTCTTCAGCTTCTCGGCGATGGTGGCTGCCTGGGTGGGCAGGGTCGTGAGGTCGAGCGTGTACTCCAGGTCCGTCGGCGACGTCAGGCGCACGTGACCCGCCCGCAGCTTCTTGGTCAGCGACGCCGTCAGTTCGGCGGTCCCGGGGGCGGGGGGCTCGGAGGTCTCGCTCACCACGATGAACTTCCGCGGGACCGTGTGCAGGGAGGGGTCGCCGGCCCAGATGGCCGGTTTGTCGTTTAGCTTGGCGATGACGTAGCCGATCGTCTCGTAGAGCGACGTGTCGGCCGTCGGCAGGTTGGCCCACTGGTAGGGGGCGTTGAGCTCGATCTCGCCGTAGGTGCTTGAGTCGCCGCACCCCATGCAGAACACGTGCAAGCGGGCCAGCTCCTCCTCGTAGGCCGACGTCTGCGCCGGCCCCCCGATGGAGGCGAACGCGTGCTCCTGCTGGGCCACCGTGACCGCGTCGGCGTGGGCGGCCACCGGGTCGGTCGCCGCACCCGTGGCGTTGAACACGATGAGGTTGATGTGGCGCCCGTACATCTCGTAGACGTGGTTGAACATGGCCACGTAGTCCTGCACGACATCGAGCGCCTGGGCCGGTGTGCCCGCCGCCGTGGAGATGGCCGAGGTCAGCCCGCCGGGCTGGGCCTGGTAGTAGACGAGGTTGACGGAGTCAGCCGTCACGCCGCTCGAGGTGGCGCCACCGTTCTTGGCGCCGTTGACGACGGGCACGCAGGGCGGGGCGTAGACGCTCGGCATCTTGAGCCGCCCCGTCTTGTGATCACACTCGGTCCCCCAGTCGTAGTCGGCGGTCTTCCCCAGCTTGGCGGCGGCCGCATAGGTGAGCGGCACGGTCG
>Ga0187879_10003685_pt1 | contig 10323 bp, 8 predicted proteins | sample June2016WEW_19_1_FD_132423 | JGI IMG/M metagenome (GOLD analysis project Ga0187879, IMG submission 132423) | Peatland microbial communities from SPRUCE experiment site at the Marcell Experimental Forest, Minnesota, USA - June2016WEW_19_10 | ecosystem: Environmental > Terrestrial > Soil >... | reverse complement strand
GCGCGGCACCGCCTTCAATGCCCTGTCCCGTCCGTTGCAGGCGCGCGAGGCGCTGGCCGCTGCCGTCAGGCTCAATCCGGCGTTCGCCCCGGGCTGGCTCAATCTCGGCAACGCCCTGATGGACCTCGACGACCTGCCGGCGGCCGAGGCGCATTGCCTGCACGCGCTTGGCCTCAATCCGGAGCTGATCGAGGCCCAGGTCAGTCTGGGGTTCATTTTGACCGCGCAGGGCAGGCTGGCGGAAGCCATTGCGGTGCTGGAAGCAGCGATCCGTAGCCACCCAAACAACGTGCATGCGCACTGGAACCTGGCAACCGCCACGTTGTTGGCCGGCGATCTGCGACGCGGGTTCGCGGAGTTTGAGTGGCGCAAACGGCACGACCGCTTCCGCCACGACTTCATCAACTTACCGGGTCCGGTCTGGGACGGTGGCGATCCGGATGGGCATGCGATCCTGATCCACGCCGAGCAAGGGCTCGGCGACACCGTGCAATTCGCACGATATCTTGCAACGATCGTGCAACGCGGCGGCACGCCGCTGCTCGCCTGCGAACCGTCGTTGGTCCCGCTGCTGAGGTCCATCGCTGGCGCCGAGGTCGTTTCGAAATACGATCCGCTGCCGCCGTATGACGCCTGGATCGATCAAATGAGTTTACCGCATGTGTTTGGCACGACGATGGACACGATCCCGTTCCCGGCCGGTTATCTGAGCGCGGAGCCGGCGCTGATCGCCGCCCATCGCGCCAGCCTGCCGCCGGCGCGATGTGTTGGCCTCGCCTGGTCCGGCAATCCGATGCACCGGAACGATCACCGGCGGACCCCGCCGGCGGAGGTATTCGCGCCGTTTGCAGCGCTGCCGGACAGTCACGTGATCAGTCTTATGCCAAATCGCACGCTCACCGGGATTGCAGACCCTGTCCGCTCTTTAGCCAACTTCGCCGAAACCGCGGCGCTGATAGCTGCGCTCGACCTGGTCGTTACCGTCGACACATCGATCGCCCATGTCGCCGGCGCGCTGCGACAGCCCGCCTGGGTTTTGTTGCCCTATGCACCCGACTGGCGATGGCTGCTTCATCGGAACGATACGCCCTGGTATGATTCAGTCCGCTTATTCCGCCAGCCATCTCCCGGCGACTGGCAGTCGGTCATTGGGTCGGTCATCGCCGCGCTTGCCGAGTAAGGTGAAATCAGGCTGACTGCCCGAGCCGGCGACGACCGGCGTTGGGGGAAAACGATGGATGCCACAGCACTTGAACGCTCGACGATGCGCAAAGCTTATTTCAGGCTGGTACCGTATTGTTTCGTACTTTACATGCTCTGCTACATCGATCGCATCAATGTCAGTTTTGCTGCCCTGACGATGAACGGCGATCTGGGCCTGTCAGCGCACATTTATGGCCTCGCAGCCGGTGCCTTCTTCTGGGGTTATTGTCTGTTGGAAGTCCCTTCCAACATCATGCTGGAGCGCGTGGGCGCTCGCCCCTGGATCGCACGCATCATGATCACCTGGGGCCTCTGCTCGGCCGCCACTGCGTTCGCCACGGGCCCCTGGAGCTTCTTCGGCATCCGCGTCCTGCTCGGCATCGCCGAAGCCGGGCTGTTTCCCGGATTGATCCTGTACTTCCATCGGTGGTTCCCGCAGCGCCATCGCGGCCGCGTGGTCGGCTGGTTCCTCACCGGATTGCCGCTGGCGACCGCGATCGGTGGGCCAATGTCCACCGCTCTGCTGCAACTGAACGGCATCTGGGGCCTGCATGGCTGGCAGTGGGTGTTCATCGGCGAGGGCCTGCCGACAATACTGATCGGCCTCTCGGTGATGTGGGTCCTGACCGAGCGGCCGTCGCAGGCGACATGGCTGACCGATGCCGAGCGATCGTGGCTCGAAGCCGAACTTGCCCAGGAAAAGCGTGCGGTCGAGTCGGTACGTGCGCACTCGATCCTGAGTGCAATGATCAATCCCCGCGTGGTGGCCTTTACTGTGATCTTTGCCGGCGTTGGTATGTCCGGGGTCGGCCTCGTGCTGTTCCTGCCGCAGATTTTGAAAGGTCTGGGGCTGAGCAATACGCAGGCTGGTTTGCTCACGTCGGTGCCGTACGTGTTTGGCACGCTGGCGATTATCGGGTTCGGCCATTTGTCCGACCGGATTGGCGACCGGTTTTGGATTTTGGTTGGGACCTGTGCCTGTGGTGCGGTCGGGATGGCGATTGGCGGGGCGCTGCACAACAGTATCTGGGTGTTGGCGGCATTCTCGCTCGCCACGATCGGTTTCTATGGCATGAAGTCGCCATTCTGGCCGCTGCCGTCCACAGTTCTGTCAGGCCCGGCCCTGGCCGCAGGTCTGGCCTACATTAATTCGATCGGTAACTTCTGCGGCTATCTCGGTCCGATCGTCGTGGGTTACACGAAAGATGCGACCGGCAGCTTTGAGACGGGCATTTATGTCCTTGCGCTGTCGTCTTTGGTGTCCACTCTGACCGCGCTTGGCTGCGCGCTTTGGATGAAGGCGCCAAGGGCGGACGTAGGCCAATTAATCGTTAGTTAACGTTATCGGGCCATGGTGGTGTCGTGTCCTGCTTCTGATGTTCGCCACTTTGTGACGAATACCAGGGAAGCCAGGCCATGCGCGACACAGCGCTGGAGTCAGTGGCCAGGATCGCTCGTTCAATGACGAACGTCGGGCCCGGACCTTCGGCGCACGAGAGGCACCGGGTCAAATGGCAGGTAAGCGGGACAAAAAAAACTCTGGCCGCGCCGTCATCATCATCAAGAAGATGAGTGATGGCGGAGCCGGCGCGCATCACGGCGGTGCCTGGAAGGTGGCGTATGCCGATTTCGTAACGGCAATGATGGCGTTCTTCCTGCTGATGTGGTTGCTGAATGCAACGACGGAAGATCAACGCAAGGGTCTTGCGGACTATTTCAGCCCGAACAGCCAGTTGAGCCACGCCTCGTCGGGCACCGGGCAACCGTTTGGCGGTCATACCGCATTCGACGAAGGTGCCATGGTGTCCGATCGCGGCGCGGTCGAAATCAACGAGGGAAAACGTCCGCCGCTGAACGCAACGGTCAACGGCGACCCGCAGGTCCTCACCACTGCCCAGAAACGTGCCGACGACACCGACACTGGGGCGACAGATTCAGCCTCCGATCCGGAGGCGACCGAACCGGTGTCCGCGGGCAAGTTCCGCAGCAGCGGTGGTGGCCCTGCCCAGGACGGCGATCGGCAGCCCAACCGGGCCGAAATTCAGGCAGAAAAGGAGCGTCAGGAAAAGGCCGCCTTTGCCAAGGCCGCCGATGAAATCCGCACCGCAGTGGGCAGCGACCCGGCGTTGGCCGAGTTGGCAAAACAACTTTCCATCGACATGACGCCCGAGGGAATGCGGATCCAGATCATGGACGAGGACAACCTACCGATGTTCACGACCGGTTCGGCGATTCCAAATGATCGGGCGCGCGCCTTGATCCAGAAAGTCGCACCGTTCTTGCAAAAGCTGCCGGAAGCCATTTCCATCGCCGGATATACCGACGCGACGCCCTACGCCGGATTGGGAAAAACCAACTGGGAATTGTCCAGTGAACGTGCCAATGCGACACGGCGCCTGCTGACCGACAGCGGGCTCGGCGACAACCGCATTCGTACTGTAACCGGCCATGCCGACCGCGATCCGCTGGTGCCGGGTGATCCGCTGGCCGCAGCGAACCGGCGCATCGCGATCGTTGTGCTGCGCGACGCACGTGTGATACCGGCGGCAGATCACGCGCCGACACCGCCAGACCCAGCACCAGCTGATCGCGCCCCACAGCCGGCGGATCACGCGTCGCAGCCCTCCGATCGGGCGACCCCATCGGCATGGCAACCCCTGCAACCTACGGATCCCGCGTCTCGCGTCGCGGATCCGGTACACTGACCGTGGCCTCACCATGCTAACGCTCGGCGGCTTCGGCTTCGTGCTCATCTGTGTTTTCGGCAGCTACCTGGCATCGGGCGGCAGTGTGGGACCGCTGATCGAAGCGCTGCCGTTCGAGATGTGGACGATCGCCGGTGCCGCGGCGGGCGCTTTTGTCATGGGGAACTCGATGACCGAAGTGAAACACACGCTGACCGGCTTCGGAAAAATCGTTAAAGGCGCCTGCTATAAGAAGACCGATTACGTGGAACTGCTGAGCTTAATGTATCACCTGGTGCGGCTGGCCAGCACGAAGGGCAACATGGCGCTGGAACCGCATATCGAAAAGCCGGACGAAAGCTCGGCGTTTCAGAAATTCCCGAAAATCATCGCCAATCATCACGCCTGCAATCTGATCTGTGACTATCTGCGGCTGGTCGGGATGAATGCCGACGATCCCAATCAGATCGAAGATGTCATGGCGCGGGAACTAAAGAAAACTCTGAACGAAGAACTGCATCCAGCGCACGCAATGCAGACCATGGCAGATGGTCTGCCGGCGCTTGGCATCGTTGCCGCGGTGCTCGGCGTGATCAAGACGATGTCGCACATCGACCAGCCACCGGCGATCCTCGGCGCGATGATCGGCGGTGCCATGACCGGCACTTTCCTTGGCGTGTTGCTGTCTTACGGCATGGTAGGTCCGTTCGCCAGCCGCCTGCAAGGCGTCGTCGAGGAGGAGGCAAAATACATGGAAGTGATCCGCGCCGTGATCGTGACTCACCTGCACGGCAATGCGCCGCAGGTGAGTATCGAGTCCGGGCGCAAGATGGTCCCAAACGAACATATGCCGAGTTTTCAGGAGATGGAGGAGGCTATCGAACAGGTCAAGATTTAAGCTGATCCCATTTGCCCGACAGTTGCCCGAAACGACACCTGGCGTGTCACCTGGGCCGATCGTGCAGCGCCTTGACCTCAGGCCGCCAACGGTCTGTCATGGCTCCAACGTTGAGTCCCAAGGAGCAAGGCGATGCATGACACGGTGATCCGAGGCGGTACGATTATCGATGGTTCGGGCCAACCCGGATACACCGGCGATGTCGCTCTGGAGGATGGCAAGATCGCCCAGGTTGGCGGGAAGGTCGGTCCGGGAAAGCGGGAAATCGCGGCCGATGGGTTACTGGTTACACCCGGCTGGGTGGATGTGCATACGCATTATGACGGCCAGGCGATGTGGGATTCCGAACTCGCACCCTCGTCCTGGCACGGCGTCAGCACCGTGCTGTTCGGCAATTGCGGCGTCGGCTTTGCCCCCGTTCGCAATACGGATCATTCCGCTCTGATCGGCATGATGGAGTCGATCGAGGAAATCCCCGGAATCGCCCTCGCCGATGGGTTGAAGTGGAACTGGGAGACCTTTCCCGAATACCTCGACGCCCTGGAGCAAAGGCCACGCGCGATCGATATTGCTGCGCAAATCCCGCACCATCCGCTGCGCGTCTATGTGATGGGCGAGCGTGCGGTGCGTCGCGAGAAAGCCACCGCCGACGACATCCAGCAAATGCGGGACGCAGTGCGGCAGGGACTGCAGGCCGGGGCGTTCGGCTTCACCACCTCTCGCACCAACTCTCACAAAACCCCCGCTGGCGACATGGTTCCTGGGCGTTACTCCGAAGTTGAGGAACTGCTCGGCATTGGCACGGCGTTCAACGGGCTGAACCATGGCGCGTTCGGCGTCAACAGCGACTTTGACGACGAAGCCGAGGAATTGAAGTGGATGACAAAATTCGGTCGCGAGAGCGGCCGACCGGTGTGGTTCCTGTTGACCGATCGGCCGACCGATCTGACGCGGTGGCGGCGGTTGATGGATGGTGTGCACAAGGCACGCGCCCAGGGCGCGCAAGTGACCGCACAAATCGCCGGCCGCCCGGTGGGTGTGCTGTTGGGGATCGATACCGCACTGAACCCGTTCTCGATCCGGCCAAGCTATCAGGCGCTGTTGCAGCTTCCGGTCGCGGAACGGATCAAACGCATGCAGGATCCGGCGTTCAGAGCACAAGTATTGAGTGAGGCACCGTCGGCGGAGTTGCTAAATCGGTTGACGCAGTTCCGGCAGCGCATCACCACTTCGTGGAACCGCATGTTCCCGATGGCCGATCCGCCAAACTACGAGCCGGAGGAAAAGGACAGCATTGCCGCTTTGGCCGCGCGGTCCAACCATACGCCGGATGAGGTTGCGTACGATTACCTCGCCCGCGGCGCCGAACGGTTCTTGTTCTATCCAATCGTCGGATATAACGAGGACAATCTCGACATCATCCACACGATGCTTTTGGATGAAACCACCATCCTTGGGTTGTCGGATGGCGGTGCGCACTGCTCGTCCATCGTCGATGCGAGCGTGCCGAGTTGGATGCTGATCCACTGGGCGCGCGACCGCAGCCGCGGGCCGAAGCTGCCGCTGGAACGACTGGTGAAGCGGCAGACCCATGACACGGCGCATTTCTTTGGCTTCCACGACCGCGGCCTGTTGCAGCAAGGCATGAAGGCGGACGTCAACGTGATCGACTACGCCGGATTGCGGCTGCATATCCCTGAGGTCCGTTACGATCTGCCGAAGAACGGACGGCGGCTCGTGCAACGGGTCGACGGTTACAAGCACACTTTCGTTGCCGGCGTTTCGACGTTCGAGGATGGCAACTACACTGGGGCCACCGCGGGCCGTCTGGTTCGCGCTCGCTGACTTGCCGGTCAGGGACCGGGGCGTTTGCCTCGGCCCTGATGCGGCAACATTGTTCAAACTCTGGAGAATTCAATGGAAAAGCGCCAGCTCGGCCGGTCGTCGCTGTACGTGTATCCCATCACCTTCGGCGGCAACGTGTTCGGCTGGACCGCAGATGAGGCCATGTCGTTCAAACTGCTGGATGCGTTCGTCGCCGCCGGCTTCAATTTCATCGACTCCGCGGATGCGTATTCGCGCTGGCATCCCGGCAACAAAGGCGGCGAATCCGAAACGATTATCGGCAACTGGCTAAAAGCCCGCGGCGGGCGCGACAAGGTCATCATCGCCACCAAACTCGGCATTGAAATCATCCTCGGAAGATCCGGGCTGTCGCGCAAATACATGATGCAGGCTGTCGAGGACTCGTTGCGTCGCCTGCAAACGGACTATATCGACCTGTATCAGTCGCATCGCGACGACCCGCAAACGCCGATCGAGGAAACCCTTTCCGCTTACGCCGACCTCATCAAACAGGGCAAGGTGCGGGCGATCGGGGCGTCGAATTTTTCAGCGGGACGACTGGCAGATTCATTGCGGATCAGCGCCGAGAAAGGCCTGCCGCGTTATGAAAGCCTACAACCGCACTACAGCCTGGTGGAGCGGGCGGAATTCGAGGGTTCGCTGGAAGATCTGTGCCTGAAGGAGAAGATTGGCGTCATCAGCTATTACTCGCTGGCCAGCGGGTTCCTGACCGGCAAGTATCGCTCAGTCGCCGATGCCGAAGGACGCATCAGAGGCGGTCGCGTGGCGAAATATCTGAATAACTATGGGTTTGGCGTGCTCGCGGCGCTGGATGACGTGGCGAAACGATACAACGCGAAGCCGGTGCAGGTCGCGCTGGCCTGGCTGATCGCGCGTCCCAGTGTGACGGCGCCAATCGCAAGTGCAACGAACCTCGACCAATTGGCCGAACTGCTGAAATCGGCGGAACTGAAGCTGGACGCGGCGGCAATTCGGCAGATCGACACCGCCAGCAAGCCACGGTGACCGTCTGGGAGTGCATCACTCGGCAACGTCATTGGAGGGGCTAGACCCGATCACCTTTACCAACACAGTGCCCCGGGAGATGGCCGGTTCGAAGCTTGCCCCTGCGAAGGCGGGGGGCCGGCGACGGTGACGAACTGCGCCACTTGGCCAACTGCATGACCCTGCCTGATTTATTACGCGATGGGCTCGATATCGTATTCATCGGGATCAACCCGTCGCTCTATTCGGCGGCACAAGGACATTATTTCGCGAGAAAAACCAACCGGTTCTGGCCGGCGTTCTCGCGATCCATTCTCAGCGCACCGGCGCGCCGGTCTCTGGGCGTCGAGCAATTGACGCCAGTGCACGACGCCACACTGCTGGATCACGGCATCGGCTTCACCGATGTCGTCAAGCGGGCCACCGCGCGCGCGGACGAACTCGACGCCGATGAATTTGCCGCCGCGACGCTCGACCTGGTGGCGAAACTGGAAAACTTTCAGCCGCGCATTGCGTGCTTCCACGGGATGATGGGCTATAGGCCGTTCGTCCGCCTACATGCTCCAACGCTGCCGCAGCCGGTACTGGGCGAGCAAACGCTGTGCATCGGACGGACGCGGCTGTTCGTTATACCGAACCCGAGTCCGGCCAATGCACACGCTTCGCCGGCCATGCAGACCGAATGGTACGACCGAATTGCAGCGGCCCTCGGTAAGAGTGTCTTTCGGTCAGGCTAACCTGCCACCCGCCGGTGTAATCGCGAGCGAAGCGATGCAATCCCCTGATCGCGATTGCTTCGCTTCGCTCGCGATGACAGAGGGCTGGGTTAGAACTGGCTCGGTCTGATTGGAATGCGCGATGATCAGGCCGCAGCGCTCGGCCGTGCCTTCATCCTGCCATACCACGCCACGATATTTTTGTTGGCATCGTTCAACGGCTGCTTGATGCCGGCGAAGAAATCCAGAAACACGAAAAGCAAAATATCCGCAAGGGTCAGCCGCTCCCCACAAATAAACGTCCTTCCGCCAATCAGTCCATCCATCCAGGTCACCCCCTCCTGGGCGATCGCCTTCATGTCGGCACCTGCCGCTGGGATACAATGGATGCGGTTCTCGAACATCTTCAACCCGTCTGTGTAACGGAATCCGTTCGCCATCGGCTCCAGGATATGAAGATCGATACGCCGAGCCCACATGCGGGTCTCTGCACGCTCCTCGGGGGTTTTGCCGATCAGCGTCTTGCCGGGCGGCCCAACCTCATCGAGATATTCGCAAATGGCAGTGATTTCCGCCAACACCATGCCGTTATCCAATGACAGCGCTGGGCATGTCCCGGACGGGTTGCGGGACAGGAACGGCTCACGCCGGTTTTCGCCGCCGCGCAGGTCGATGGTTTCGGATGGGATGCCGCTGATGCCCCGCTCAGCCATGAACATCCGCACCACTTTCGGGTTCGGACCGATCGAATCATAAAACAGCATAAGGTGCCTCCCTTGCCGGACCGAGCCGGGTCAGCGAGTCAAATCATCACCGCCGAGCCGGCGCAAGAGGCCACACCACAGCGGCCATTACCCCTTCTTTTTGGGCAATTCCGGCCGCGCCGACATGCCTTTGGGCGACAACAGCGAGGCAGTCGGTCCCGCCGCCGGCTTTTTGGCTTTCGGCTTTTTCGGCTCGCGATTGCCGCGGTTCATGCCCTTGGCCATCAATGTCTCCTGTGCGCTCGTTCGGGTAAACGCGAGTTCTGGACGCAACGAACGGTTCGGCAAGCGAACGTTGGCTCGCGATGACCCGCCCGGCGTTCACCCGCCGGTGTCCGATGCGCGATCAGGCCTCGCGATAACCCGGAACCGCACGATGCCCGCGGCCCGAAAGCCGCAACACCGGCCGGAGCAGGATCAGGCGTGGACCTTCAGGTTGTCCGCTGACATCTTGCCGCTTTTGCGGTCGGATACCAGTTCGAAGTCCACCTTCTGGCCCTCGCGCAGGTCACGCAGTCCGGCGCGCTCCACGGCACTGATGTGGACAAAGGCGTCCGGGCCGCCCTGATCAGGTTGGATGAAGCCAAAGCCTTTTTGGCTATTGAACCACTTGACGGTTCCAGTAGGCATGAGAAGCCCTTTCAGAATCATAGGTTTGTGCACCGGCGAAGCAGCCGGCTGTCGAATCAGCGATTTCGGGAACAAAAGGGGGTCGACCGACGCACAATCTCCTGAACGCGGGGCCGAGTTTTCTGACCGTCTTTCGACCGTTGTCATGTGCGCCGTCTGCAGCCGAAATACAAGGAGGCGCAATGCACTTCGTTGCCATCGGGTGCGGCGGACGGGTTCGTGCGTGCGGATGGGTTCCATTATTCGCGGAGGACGCGAAGGGCTCGGTGAACGCGGAGTCGAACGGCAAAAGCCGCACCAATCTTCTCAGCGCCCTCGGAAAACTTCGCGTCCTCAGTGATTTCGCATGCGTCGCCCAAGGCACGGGCCTGCGGCAACGGCGTCCGGACCGGAGCGAAGCGTTTGCTCCTGACGCGCCTCCATGGCCCGGCCAATGCGACGCCAGGCCCACGTCGGAACGTTCGCAAGGCGCGCCTATGTCACGCCACAGCCTCCGCCTCGATTTCCACCACGAACCGAGGGTCCGCCAACCCGGCGACGAACAGCAACGTCGAGGCCGGCGCATGCTCGCCCAACAG
>Ga0187879_10003682_pt1 | contig 10329 bp, 9 predicted proteins | sample June2016WEW_19_1_FD_132423 | JGI IMG/M metagenome (GOLD analysis project Ga0187879, IMG submission 132423) | Peatland microbial communities from SPRUCE experiment site at the Marcell Experimental Forest, Minnesota, USA - June2016WEW_19_10 | ecosystem: Environmental > Terrestrial > Soil >... | reverse complement strand
TGCGTCGTGGCCCACGAAGCCGGACACATGCTCGTGGCGTGGCGCTTCGGACTAATCCCCAAGGCGGTCATTCTCCTGCCGCTCGGCGGCGTAACTGTTTTCGATGAATCGCGCGCGGAGCAGCCCGAGTCTCCTGCGGCCGCGTGGCAGCGGGAAGTTCGCGTGGCTCTTACCGGGCCGCTGGTGAATCTGGCGTTCGCAATCATTGCGGCCGGAGTGATCCTCGCATCTGGCGTGGGAGCGCATCTGTGGGAGTGGCCGTTCCTGCAGTCGGGTAATCTGCCGCGCAGCCTGGTATGGGCCAACCTCTACATCGCCGGTTTGAATCTTTTGCCGGCCTATCCTCTCGATGGAGGCCGGGTTCTACGCGCGTTTTTCGCGCGCACCATTGATCCCGCCGCTGCCACGCGCCGCGCCGTTTCCATCAGCCACGCCCTGGCGATGGTTTTGATGGTTGCGGGTTTGTTCAGCAACACCTGGCTCACCATCGTGGGCATCATTATCTTTTCGGCGGCACAACTGGAGGAGCGCGCAGTCATCTTCCAATCAGTTTTGGACAATGTGCGGCTCGAAGAAGTCATGCTCACCGACTTCGCAACTCTCTCGCCAGCGGACACTCTTGAAGACGCACTGGATAAGGCAGTGCATTCGTTGCAGGATGATTTCCCCGTGGTCCGCGGCAGCGACATGGTGGGCGTGATTTCCCGCCAGCGCATTCTGGAAGCGCTGCGCGTGGAAGGCAACGGCTACGTGCAGGCCGTGATGAACAAGATCTTCGAAGTCTCCATTCGGCAGGAGTCGCTGGCTTCCGCCTTCCGCAAACTTACCGCGCGCAATCTCAGCATCATTCCGGTGGTCGAGGATCAACGCCTGGTGGGCATTGTCACGTTGCAAAACCTGATGCATTCGATGGCTCTGCTAGCGGAAAGTCGCAAGCTGCGGCGGGATAGTGCGGAGTCGTAGGTTTCGCGAGGCAGAACTCAGCAATCGTAATCCTTTAGAACAACCGCACCGCCTTCGCCTGCCGCACCGCCGGAATCTCTTCCAGCTTCCTCAGCACTGCATCGGGCACCTGCCCATCCACGTGGACTACGGCGATCGCTTCACGCGGCTCCGAGGATGCCTCGGCACTACGCCGTCCCAGCGAGAAGTCGGCAATGTTGATCTCACTTTCGCCCAGAATCGTACCCACCTTGCCAATCACGCCCGGAACGTCGTTGTTTCGCAGGTAAATGAGATTACGCTCTAGCGGCGCTTCCACGTCAATGCCATCGATGTGCAGCAGCCGCGGCGCGGTCCCATGCAGAACGGCGCCTTTTACCATGTGTTCTTCCGTTGAACTCTTTAGAAAAACTGATAGCACGCTCCCGGCGCCGCCAGTTGAGGCTTTCGCCTTGTGCGCCTCATGAATGCGAAGCCCGCGAAGATCAGCCAGGGAAGCCGCATTCACCAGATTAGCTTTTTCCTCCAGCGCCTGGTTGAGGATGCCCTTGATCGCCGCATTACGAATGAGTTCCGTCTTCCACTCGGCAATATGTCCGCTGTAGCGCAGCGAAATCTCCTCCATCGAGCCTTCGGAGATCTGCGCGAGAAATGCCCCCATACGCTCCGCGAGAACTATGTAGGGCTGCATCTCGGCGTACTCTTCGGCGGAAACTGAGGGCACGTTCACTGCGTTCTGAATCACGCCATGCTTCAGATATTCCCGAACCTGTTGCGCGATCTGCACCCCCACGGCTTCCTGCGCCTCAAAAGTCTGCCCGCCGATGTGAGGCGTGAGAATGACATTCTCCATCGCCTGAAGAGGTGAGCTCTTCAAAGGCTCTTCGTTGAAGACGTCAAGCGCCGCGGCTGCCACATGGCCTTGTTTCAACGCCTGCAACAGGTCAGCCTCGTTCACCAGCTCTCCCCGCGCGCAATTCACCAGCCGCACGCCCTTCTTCATCTTCTTGATTGCGGATTCGTTGATCATGCCGGCGGTCTGCGGCGTTAGGCCCACGTGCAAAGTGATGTAGTCGGCAGCCGCATAAAGCTCATCCAGACTCGCGATGCGGATTCCCTGCTCCTTGGCCACGCCCACGGAAACGAACGGATCATGTCCAACGATCTCCATGCCGAAGGCGCGTGCCCTTCGCGCCACTTCCATCCCAATGCGGCCAAGCCCGGCGATGCCCAGCGTCTTGCCTCGCAGCTCCGTGCCTTGCAACGACTTCTTCTCCCATTTGCCGGCATGCATGAGCGCATCCGCGCGGCAGAGATGGCGAGCCATGGCCAGCATCATGCCCAGCGTCTGTTCCGCCACGGCCACGGCATTTGCCCCGGGTGTGTTCATCACCGCAATGCCCTGGCGGGTAGCCGCATCCAGGTCGATGTTGTCCACACCCACGCCGGCCCGGCCAATCACGCGCAGCTTCTTGGCATGCGACAGCAATGCCGCATCCGCCTGCACCGCCGAGCGCACAATCAGCGCGTCGGCCGATTCCAGTTGATCCGCCAATTTTCCATCCAACTGGTCCGCCGTGAGCACGATCCAGCCGGGCTCTCGAAGCTGATCCACCGCGGATGCGGAGATCTTCTCTGCTATGACGATTTTCATTGAAATGGATGCGCTCATCGCTTTCTTAAGACCTCGCAGAAAAGATCGGATGGAAGAACTGCTTCGTACTCACGCTCCCACCAGTTGCCGCTTCCCAGACAGGCCGCGTGCGTACACTTCCTGCGCCGCACGCACGGCCGCGCCATACTCGACCGGCTTTCCGGTTACGCGGGCGAGCACATGCTCCAACGCGCCTAGAATGCCGACTGTATCCAGGTAGTCGTAGTAGCCGATGTGCGCGATGCGGAAAAGCTGTCCTTTCATTTCGCCCTGTCCGTTGGCCACGACTGCATCGAACGTCTCGCGGAATTCCTTGACGATCTTTCCAGAATCAATTCCCTGCGGCGAACAGATCGCGGTGAGTGCAGCCGCTGGTGATGCGGCGTACAGTTTCAGGCCTAGGGCCTCACCCCCTGCCCGCGTCATTTCCGCGCAGAGTTCGGCATTGTCGACCAACTCTTCGCGTCCCTTGGACAAGTCGCCATTCCCCATTCCCCGCACAAACTCCAAGGCCGCTCCAAGGGCCGCAAACAGTGAGGTTGCCGGGGTATAAGCCGATTCGCCCTTCGCCGCTGACTTGCGCTCCTTGCGTAAGTCGAAGTAATAGCGCGGAGAAGTCGTCGTATCCATCCGCCGCCACGCCCGCTCGCTCACCGCGCAATACGCAAGCCCCGGCGGAATCATCAGGGCCTTCTGGGAACCGCCGATGATAAAATCCACGCCCCAGCCGTCCACATCAAGATGGGTTGTGCCCAGCCCGGTGATGGCATCGACTACCAGCAGGGTGTCGTCACCGTTAGCGCGCACGATCTTGGCAATGCCTTGCACATCATGGCGGGCGCCGGTGGAGCTTTCGGTTGCCTGCACGAACACCGCGCGCACGTTGGGAGTCAGCTTCGCGCGAATGTCATCGAGCGAGAACGTTTTGCCGTAAGGCGCGGTCAACACGTCCACGCTGCAGCCGAACGCCTTGGCCAGACCGGTCCAGCGCTCGCCGAACTTGCCAGCCGTGAGCACCAAGACTCTATCGCCGGGCGAGGTCAGGTTTGAAACCGAGGCTTCCATCACGCCCGTGCCCGAGCAAGCCAGCACCAGCACGTCGTTCTGGGTGCCGATGAAGTCTTTCATGTCGGCGAGCACACGCTGGAACAACGCGCGGAAGTCGGCCGTGCGGTGATGCGCCGTGAATGAAGCCATAGCCGTTTGCGCCGCCGGCAGCAGCGGAGTTGGCCCGGGAGTAAAAAGACGGTTCTTGCGCAGCATAGGTAAGGTCCTTATCGAAGGGATAATCCATTAGTTTACCGGAACCGCGCGCCCGTGCGGTGATTCCGGTCACAACGCCGTTAGAGTTCCTCCCGCCGTCTATAATCCCCTCATGAGCCTGATCGACCAGATCCAGCAAGACATCACCGCCGCCATGAAGGCGCGCGCGGAGCAACGTCTCTCTACCCTGCGCATGGTCAAGAGCGCGCTGAAGAACCGCGAAATCGAGAAGATGGCGCCGCTCGATGACAAGGAGTCTCAGGCCGTACTTACCACGCTGATCAAGCAGCGCAAGGAATCCGTCGAGCAGTTCACCAAGGGCGGGCGGCAGGAGATGGCCGACAAAGAAGCCGCCGAAATCGTGCTGATCGAAGCTTATCTGCCCAAAGCCGCCGGCGAGGCCGAAATCGTGGCCGGAGTAAAAGCCGTGATCGCCGAGATGGGATCTCCTACCATGAAAGACATGGGCACGGTGATGAAGAATGCCATGGCGCGGTTCTCCGGCGCGGGGATGCGCGTGGATGGGAAGGTGGTTAGCGAAGCGGTGAAGCGGGAGTTGGCGGGGAAGTAGAAGTGGCAGATCAGATACGTCCGAATCTCAAGCCCGTACGCCCCGCTCTTTCGGGCATGGACTTACTCGACCGCAGCTAATACGCTTCCTTCCGATGGCGGAACGAGTGCAGCACCACATCGGTCCCATAGATGTCGTACCGCAAGCGGTATTCACGCCAGCGAATTCGCCATTGCCCATCAGATTTGATGTCCGTGAGCTTCTTGATGGGGTGTTTGGCGCTCTGGTTATACGGGTCCTCGCGGAGGATTGCCGCCAATTCCTGCAAGGCGCCTTCGAGAATGGGATTGCCTTTCGCGGTTTTCCGAAAGTCCCGGTCAAACGAAGGCGTCGCCAGCACTCGGAATGAAGGGATCATGTTGTAAAGCTTATTTTTTTGTCTTTTTTGTGGAAGTTTTCAGTTCTGCCAGAAACTCGCTCACGTCGCGGGCCTTGCCCTCACGATATTCCGCGTTACTCTTCGCAATGTGGCTGTTAAGCTCGGAATCGTGAAGCTCCAGGTAATCCTCCAAATCATCCACATGCATGATGCCAACCACGGGGATGCCGTCTTTTTCGAGAATGAAGTACTCGCGATTGACATGAGCCCGACGGACAACCTGCCCAAGGTTGATACGCGCTTTCGTGAGAGGAATGCGATGAACAACGCGTTTCATAAACGAACCTTCCCGGTTTCTAGATCAACATTGATTAACGTTAATCAATGTTGATTATAGCACTCCATCACCTGTTACTTGCTCCTCTGCCACTCCCGGTACGCCTCACTCTTTGAGATTCCCCGCTCCTTCGCCAATTTCTTTAGCGCGGCCTTTTCATCCAGCTTCTCTTCCGCCATAATCTGCGCCAGCCGACGGGCGAGGTTACCCGTGCTGACACGAACTTCTTCTTCCTCAGCCTTCCCGATCAGCAGTGTGATCTCGCCTTTCACTCCGTCGCGAGACTTCAGCGTTTCCAGGATCTCGCTCGCGCGGCCGCGCAGAAATTCTTCGTGCAGCTTGGTCACTTCGCGCGCAATCACCACATGCCGGTTTTGTCCCAGAACCTCGACGACATCCGAAAGCGCCTCGACGATGCGGTGCGGAGCCTCGTAGAAAACCTGAGTGCGCGGCGATGTCTGGATCGCCTCCAGAACTGCCCGCCGCTCGCCGCGCTTGGCGGGCAGAAATCCACTGAAGCGAAACGAATCGGTCGGCAATCCGCTGGCCACCAACGCCGCCAGAAACGCCGACGCCCCGGGGATCGGCACCACCGGCACATGGTGCCGAATGGCCAGCGAAATCAGCCGGTAGCCGGGATCGGAAATTCCCGGCATGCCCGCATCGGTCACCAGCGCGACACTCGCCCCCTCCTGTATTTCCTTCACCAACTCAGCCGCGCGTGTCATCTCATTGTGCTCGTGATAGCTGACGGTGCGAGTGGTGATGCCGTAGTGATTGAGCAGCTTCTGCGTTTGCCGCGTGTCTTCGCACGCGATCTGATCCACCTCCTTCAGCACGCGCACGGCGCGCAGCGTGATGTCTTCGAGGTTGCCGATGGGCGTGGCGACAAGATAAAGGGCCGGCCCCGCAGCCTGCACGGTTGAGGCGGTCTTGTGTCTGGCTCCTTTTGATTGAGCCTGGCCATGGACCCCAGGGTCGGGGAATTCGTCGTCAGTATCGTCAGCGTCCTTCATAGCCGGAAGTCTAGCACCGCCGCCGTAACCCAGAGCCATCGTCAGCCGTTATGCTAAGGTACGCACGTCTTCTGGAGAACTCCGTGACCGCCAACGATTTTCGCCGATTCGCTCTTGCTCTTCCTGAAACAGCAGAGAGCGCTCATATGGACCATCCGGATTTTCGTGTGCGGGGAAAGATCTTCGCTACGCTCGATCATCCCGCGAAGGGTTGGGGCATGGTCAAGCTCACACCCGAGCAGCAACATGACTTCTCGCAAGCCGATCCGGCGGTCTTTGTGCCGGTGAACGGCGCCTGGGGGCGTCGAGGCGCCACCAATATCCATCTGAAGAGCGTCGATGGGAAAACGCTGCAGCGGGCAATCTCTTCCGCTTGGCGAAACACCGCGCCGAAGCGTCTTGCGCAACAATTCCCGGAAGACCCTTCCGCGTGAATACCGCGCGTTCCTGATCGCACGATGCCCGCAGTCCGAATTGACGCAATCGACTTCCGCCCCTAGAATCAAGGTGAAAGTGATTTTTCCTCACAACCGTCTCAAAACCCATGCCTCTTTACGAATATGAATGCGAGAAGTGCGGTCACCGCTTCGAGAAAATCCAGAAGTTCTCCGACAAGATGGTCAAGAAGTGTCCGGAGTGCGGGGGCAAAGTTGAGCAGATGATTTCCGCGCCTGCGGTGCAGTTCAAGGGATCGGGGTGGTACGTCACCGACTACGGAAACAAGGCCAACACGCACGCCTCTTCTTCCGACAACACAGACTCAAAAAAAGAAGATTCGAAGAAAGACGAGAAATCCAAATCGGAGAGCTCGGCCAAGGAAGGCTCGTCGAAAGAACGGCCGCCGAAGGAAAGCTCCTCGAAGGATGGTTCTGCGAAAGAGAAGTCCAGCAAAGAAAGCTCGTCGAAAGAAAGCTCGTCGCGGAAGTCCGAAAAGCGAAAGTAGCGGCAATCGACGGCCGGACGCGGTTTCTCCTTACTTCAGCTCCCGCTCAAAGTGATCCTCAATCATGTGGAACAGGTGGTCGCGGGCATCGCTGCCCGCGATGCTGTGCGTTTTGTTGGGATAGATCATCAGCTGAAATTGTTTGCCCGCCTTGATCAGAGCGTCGATCATCTGAATGCTGTTCTGGAAGTGCACGTTGTCGTCGCCCGTGCCGTGCACCAGCAAAAGTGCCCCGTGTAGATTTGCCGCCGCCTTCGTCACATCAGACCCCTCGTAGCCGGTCGGATCGTCTTTGAGCAGGCCCATGTAGCGCTCGGTATAGATGGTGTCGTAGTTGATCTGGTCGGTCACGGGCGCTACTGCAACTCCGGCGCGAAAGCGCTCCGAGTGCGTCATGGCATAGAGCGTCATCGATCCGCCGTTGGACCATCCCCAGATCGCGATGCGGCCCTGATCCAGCTGCGGGTATTGCGCCAGCAGCTGATCAAGCGCGGTAAGTTGATCCTTCAATTCGATGGCTCCGAACTCGTGACGAATCGCAGTCTGGAACTTGCGGTCGCGGCCCGGGGTTCCGCGATTGTCCACGGAGAAGATCGCGAAGCCTTTGCGTGCCAGAATCTCATCAAACGGGCTCGGCGGGGCTTTCAACACCGTTTGCGCCCCAGGACCGCCGTAGATGTTTACGATCAACGGAATCTTGCCGCTGGACGGCGCTTCCGGTGGAAGCAATAATCGGCCGTAAAGAGTCGTTCCGTCCTCGGCCTTGAACTCCAGGAATTTCGGAGCCCGCAATCCATATTCCGCAATTTCGTCACGCGCCTGCCAAACCGGAGCGCATGCGCCACCCACCGCGCACAGCGACATGCGCGGCGCGGTCGTCGGGCCTAGAAAGGTCTGCTCGTAGTGCTTGCCGTCCTCGGAGAAGTTACTGAAGTGAAGCCCTTCTTCGTGCGTGAGCTGCTGCAGTCCCGTTCCATCCAACTTGACGGAATAGATATGTTGCTGCCGCGGATCGTCGCGGTTGGCCTGGAAGAACACCGTGTCCGCCGATTCATCCACTCCCTCGATTCCCAGCACCGCGAAATCGCCCCGCGTGAGCTGCCGCTCCAGCTTTGCGTCGGCTGCCATCGGGTTCTGCCGATCGAAGCTATAGAGGTAAAGATGCATATTCCCGTCGCGCCAACTCGGCCACAGGAACCGTCCACTCGATTTGAGGAAGCGAACCTCCACATGGTCGAAGTCGATCCATGCGCCGGGCGTGGTTTCGGTCAGAACAATTCGCGACTTTCCCGACTTCACGTCCACGAAATACAAATCCATTTTGTCCTCTGTGCGGTTGAGAACCTCCGCCCAGATCACTCCGTCTCGAACCCAGCCAAAACGCGGGATGTAAGCCTCGCCTTCGCTGGTCAGGGAATCATTCATCAGTGAAATCCAGCGAACTTTGCCCTTGTCGGCGTCCACTACGCCGAGCTTGACCACTGGGTTTGCGTCTCCGACTTTCGGATACTTTTCGTTGTCCACCGTCGGATGCGTGGGGATCAGGTTGGCGATGGGGTAGGTTGGAACCTTGCTCTCGTCCATGTGCAGAAAGACGATCTGTTTGCTGTCGGGCGACCAGAAATAATTGCTGCGCACCGCTAACTCTTCCCCGTAGACCCAATCGATATCGCCATTGAACAGATCATCTGCTGTGTCCTTAGTGAGTTGCCGTTCTCCATTGCCGCTCACCGGCCGCACATAAAGGTTGTGCTTGCGCACGTAGGAAACATGGCTGGCATCGGGAGAGAACTTGGGATCGCCGCTGGGATCGGGCGCCGACGTGAACTGCACCGCAGTACTGGTCGCTAGGTCGAACAGCCAGAGTTGTCCTTGCGAGTCGAAAATCAGGTGCTTCGAATCCGGAGCCCATAGGTAGGCTGCGACGTGATAGCGGGTGAGTCGCTCCTTCTCGCGCTCGTCCTTCACTTTGTTGGCGTCGGGTGCGAGCGAGGCCAGTTTGGCCGCGCTGACCAGTACTTTTTTCTCGCCCGTAACCGCGTCCACATACCACAGTTCGCCGTGTTCTCCCTCGTCGTCGCGCTGCACAAACGAGAGCTTGGTCCCGTCGGGACTCCACTCCATAGTTTCTGGAGCGCGCCCAGTCAGCCCGCCAGGAGCGTAGATTGCCTCAATGGTAAGCGGCTTCGTCGGCGAAGGCGATTGCGCCCGAAGGGGCACCGGCAGACTTGACAGAAAGGTGAAAGCGGCAAACGCGGCAATTGCGACCTTGGTTTTCACGTGAAACCCCAGAAGCGAGAAGTGACGGCAAGAGCGGAACGAAAAAGTTTACACCCGGAAAGGCCTTCCGTGGGCGCGTTGGCTCGCCCGGCAAGAGGGAACCCCCGTTTCCGCGTGGTAGAATCAGACCTGAGCCCTCTCGGGATGCTTCCAGAAATAGACAACCTGCTGCACCTGCAAGAAGCGGACAAGGAAATACGCCGTCTGCAGGACGAAATCGCCGAACTTCCCAAACGCGTAGCCGCCATCGAACACAAGCTCGCGAACACCAAACTCCAGCTGGAAAAAGCTCAGGCCGCGGTCAAGGCCGACGAAGCCGCGCGCCGCCAGTACGAAGCTGCCATCACCGCCGTCCGCGGCAAAATTTCCAAGTACCGCGACCAGTCCCTCGATGTAAAAACTAACGATCAATACAAGGCCCTGTTGCACGAGATCCAGTTCGCGGAAAAGGAGATCGCCGCAACCGAAGACAAGATTCTTGAGTTGATGGTGAACGCGGACGCGCGCGACCGGCAAGTGAAGGCCGCCCAGGCTGATTTGAAAGCGGAAGCTGCCGAGATTGAAAAAGAGAAAGTTGAAGCCCGCCAGCGCACTGCCGAAGACGAAAAGCAACTCGCCGAGTGGCGCGCCAAGCGCGATCAGATGCGGGCCGGCGTGAATGAGGATCTCCTGCGCCACTATGAGCGCGTGTCGAAATTTCGCGGTAGTGGTATCTCCGAGGTGCGCGATCACAAATGCATGGCCTGCCAGGTCATGTTGCGGCCGCAGATTTACAACGATGTCCGCACCGGCCAGCAGACGGTGATCTGCGATTCTTGCCAGCGCATCCTCTACTTCAATCCCGCCAACGAAATGCAGGCTCTCGAGCCCGAACACAAGCGCGTGCGCCGCCATCATCCCAAAATCGATGCGCCCCAGGCGTGGTATTACCGCGCTGAGTTTGGCGATGCCGGCGAAGTGTTCTTTTGCATGCAAAACGCGGGCGGCCAGGCCACCCGCTGTGT
>Ga0187879_10003674_pt1 | contig 10337 bp, 11 predicted proteins | sample June2016WEW_19_1_FD_132423 | JGI IMG/M metagenome (GOLD analysis project Ga0187879, IMG submission 132423) | Peatland microbial communities from SPRUCE experiment site at the Marcell Experimental Forest, Minnesota, USA - June2016WEW_19_10 | ecosystem: Environmental > Terrestrial > Soil >... | reverse complement strand
CCGCGCCGTATCGCCGCCCATCCAATTCCGACGCGACATTTTGCAGCATTGGTACAGCGCGCCGTCCCGGTGTTGCGATATCTTGAAAAGGCGATCCATCCACGCTGGCACATGGCACTCGACGCGGCCGGCCGCCTGATGGGTGTGGTCGTCCTGGTATTGAGCGCCGCCCTGGTTTTCATTCCAATCCCCACGAGCAACATCGTCCCCGCTCTGGCGATCGTCCTGATCTCGTTGGCCTGTCTGGAGGAGGACGGGCTGCTGCTCGCCATCGCCATCCTTTGTGGACTTGTCGTTTCGGCGCTGGCGTTGGCCGCGGTCTGGGCGACCGTTCTCGGCGCGGAGTGGATCACCCGTTTCTGGTAGAATTCGGGGGACCCGGACCGCGTGCTTCACTGTCTACTGCGCGCCACCATCTGCCGCAGTCCGTCGAGGAACGCGTCAATGTTGTATTGGTGGTGTGACAGGTAGGAGGTAAAGTCACTGCTTTGGGTCAGCCGCATGCTGGTGCCTCCCGCGAGCAGGTCGACGATTTTCGGATGTCCGCTTGCGATACTGACCACCCAATCCACCTGCATCGTTGGGAATTGCGGCCGCTCGACGGTGGTGATGACGATCTCGGTATCCGCAGTCGCTCGCGCCAGTCCCATGGTGACCCGTACCCCACGGTACTCGCCAAGATGACCGGCAATCTCGGTCACCAGAAGATCGTGAAACAGTACCATGTATTGCTTCTGTTGCTCGGGTGCGGCGAGCCGCCAGAAGCGGCCGAGACAGAAATGCGCGATGTCGTCGACGTCAACAGTCGCATCGACCACCTGCTCCAACTGGGCACGCCTTTCCTGCGGTGAAGCCGCGCCATTGGTGATCGCCACCAGCCGTTCGCTCGTACTCTTGACGAAAGTGACTGCCTGCTCGCCCGCCTGCGCGAAAGCGTGACGGAAGCGCCCTGCGGAAATCCAAGCCACACTCGCTCCGAGCGTGATCATGGCGACTCGGCGTGTAAGCATGGCACCCCATCACCCCAGTTCAACCGGCAAGCTCTTGGAATTTACCGGGAAATCCGGGATTGTCCATAAGGCAGCCGATCTTCCCCCACGGCGTCCATGGCAACGATTTGTCGCGGGACAGCACGGTCCTGCCGCCGCCAGAGGAGAGGCTGACTGCTATTTCTCCTTCTACGACCTGACCAGGACCTCCACTGACATCCCCGCAAAAGCGTCGGACGCTCCCACGAAACTGCCGGCGACCGGAACGGCCTGCCTGATATCGCGGGCGACGGCTACCGGGATAAGATTGGAACCGCCGACGCCGCGGTTTGTCGGATCGAAGGTGATCCATCCGGCACCGGGCACAAAGATTTCCGCCCAGGCATGAGTTGACCCTGCGTCTCCGGGCGCCACCGTGGATGGGTCCGGATGATAGAGATAGCCGGAGACGATCCTCGCTCCGAAACCCAGACCGCGTGCGGCTTCGACAAACAGCACCGCGAAGTCTCGGCAGGATCCCCAGCCGCGATCCAGAGTTTGGACTGGTGATTGGGTGCCTTCATCATCGCGACTCTGATAGCTGATGCTTCCCGCCACGCCCGCGCTGAGGTCTTTCAGCAAGGAAAGCGTGTCCGTCGGGTTGCTGCGAATGAACCCGCGTGTCCAGTCCCGCAATCGTCCATCAGCATCCGGGTATTGCTGGATCGTTAGTGCACCGAGATCGATCCATTCGTCGCCGGAGTATTGGAACGGCCAGGAAATGGCCGAAGCGGCCACGTCGAACACAGGCCAGGCGACAGCGTTCAGTTCAAGTTCCGCGACGCTGTCGATCACCAGACTGTCGGTCATCGTCTGAAACGCAGCGGTCGCGACGGCGTTGCCGAAGACGTCCTGTGCCCAGGTTACCGCTGCGGCGGGCGTTACCGTCACATTGCTCGAGATCAGACGAAGATCGCGGCTCTCGCGCGGGCGAAGCATCAATCGGTGCGGTCCGAGGCTGACCGGACGGTGATAGCGGTAGGTTGTCTTGTGAAGGATCCGCAGCGCGATCAACGGCAAACTCCTGAATCGGGATATCGCAAGGTCACGCGTAACTCAGACCGCGCCTTGTGAGAACCCGGCGAAGTGGGCAGATCAAATGCCCGGCCAACGGTCGGGTGATCGATTGGGTGATCGATCACGCTGGTCGTCAACGCGCACAATGGAGGCAGCAGGCATGCCGATACGCCATCGGGAACGCCATCGGGAACGCCATCGCACAGAACAAAGCGGATGGCTGCGCGCCACCGTACTGGGCGCCAATGACGGCATCCTGTCGACCGCCAGCCTGGTGCTGGGTGTCGCCGCCGCGCATGGCAGCCGCAGCAGCGTGCTGATCGCGGGAATCGCCGGCCTGGTCGCCGGTTCCATGTCGATGGCAGCGGGCGAGTATGTGTCGGTGCACTCGCAGGCTGACACCGAGCAGGCCGATCTTGATAAGGAACGTGCTGAACTTCGCACCAACGACCAGGGAGAGCACACGGAACTCGCGGCGATTTATGTGGCTCGTGGCCTCGATCCATCGCTCGCGAAGCAGGTTGCGGACCAACTCATGGCGCATGACGCCCTTGGCGCGCATGCCCGCGACGAACTCGGCATTTCCGAGACATTGAAAGCCCGTCCGATCCAGGCAGCCCTTGCGTCGGCCGCCAGCTTCGGCGTGGGAGCGATCGTGCCGCTCCTGGTTACCGCATTCGCGCCCGAGGCCGGCCTGCTCGTTGCGGTGGCGGCGACGTCGCTGATTTTTCTGGCGCTTTTGGGGGCGTTCGCGGCGCGCGTGGGCGGCGCGGCCATAGGGCCAGGCACGACACGAGTCACCTTTTGGGGCGCATTGGCGATGGCGATCACCGCCGGCGTCGGGGCATTGTTCGGCACCGTCGTATGAGCCGAGCAATAATAATACCTTCAGCCTGCCGGCCAGGTTGTGCAAGCGAAAGTCGTCCTTTCTGTGACCGAGTGAGCAGGCCGCTCAGCCCCTCGCCATGACGCGGTAAAACCCCACCTTGGCGACTTCAACGAGCGCGAGATAAGCCAATGTCGCGGCGATCACAAAGCCGAAAAATAACGGCGGCGGCGGCACGAAGCCAAACCACACGCCGATCACCGGAACCAGCGGAAGCGCGATCGCGACGGCGACGGCCCCAGCGGTCATGGCGACCAGGAACTCGCGAGGCCGGCTTCGATAGAACCGACGGCGGGTTCGGATGCAGAAAACCACCAGCACCTGGGTTGTCATCGACTCGATGAACCAGCCCGTCTGGAACAGCGGCTCGCTCGCATGAAACAGGGCGAGCAGGGCGTAGAAGGTAATGAAATCGAAAATCGAACTGACCGGGCCGAATATCAGCATGAAGCGTTCGATCAGTTTAATGTCCCATTGCACCGGTCCGGCAACCGCCTCCGGATCGACACGATCGAACGGAATTGCGATCTCCGAGACGTTGTAAATCAGATTGTTCAGCAAGATCTGAATTGGCAGCATGGGCAAGAAAGGCAGTATCAACGCGGCGCCTGCCATACTGAACATGTTGCCGAAGTTCGAACTGGCGCCCATCAGCACGTATTTTGAAACGTTCTGCACTGCTCCGCGTCCCGCCGCAACGGCGTCCAGCACCACCGAAAGATCGTGCTCCAGCAAGATCAGATCGGCGGCCGCTCGGGCGACATCAGCCGCGCCATCGACCGAGATCCCGACATCGGCGGCATGCAATGCCGGCGCATCGTTGATGCCGTCACCCATGAAGCCAACCACATGGTCAAGCCGTTTCAACGCCAGCAGCACCCGAAGTTTCTGTTGTGGATTGATCCGGCACAACAAGTTCACCCTGGGCAATTGCCCGAGCAGCGCCTCGTCGGTGAGCTGATCCAGCGCGGCACCGGTCAGCACGCCGGTAACCGGCACGCCGATTTCCTTGAAGACGTGGCGGGTCACGCTTTCGTTATCACCGGTCAGCACTTTTACCGAGACGCCGGCTTCGGCCAGCGCCCGGATCGTGGCTCCGGCGCTTGCCTTCGGCGGATCCAGGAACACGGCAAAGCCAGCGAACACAAGTTCGGTCTCATCGGTGATTGCCGCGGTCGCGTGGCTGGCGTCAGCTGATCGCGTGGCGATCCCCAGAGCACGGAACCCCTGCGCGCCGAGACCTTCGAGCGTGGCCTCGAACGTCCGACGCGTCGCCGCGTCGAGCGGCCGTTCTACGCCGTCTGCCGCGACGTAGGCGTTCGACAGCCGCAGCAAATCCTCTGGCGCGCCCTTAACGATCAGCCGGCGTTTGGCCTCGTGTTCGCACAGGACCGAGACCCGCCGCCGTTCGAAATCGAACGGCACTTCATCGAGCTTTTTCCAACCGCTCATGTCGAACGGATGGGCCTCCAGGATCGCCGCGTCGAGCGGGCTTTTCATGCCGCTTTCGAACTGGCTGTTGATGAAGGCATAGGCAAATGCCGTTGCGGTTTCCACACCATTGCCGTCGATCACACGCACCAGCTTGATCGTGGCTTCCGTCAACGTGCCGGTTTTGTCGGTGCACAGCACGTCCATGGCACCCACATCGTGAATTGCGGACAGCCGCTTCACGATGACCTTCTGCTTCGCCATCTGCATCGCCGATCTGGCCAACGTGACCGTAACGATCATCGGCAGCAATTCAGGCGTCAGCCCAACGGCGAGCGCCACCGCGAACAGCAGCGACTCCAACACTGGCCGATGGAACCAAATGTTCACGACGAGAACGAACAGCACCATGAACACGGTGAATCGCATGATCAGCATGCCGAACCGGCGAATGCCGACGGCAAATGCGGTGGCCGGCGGTTTCTCCGCCAGGCTGGTCGCGAGATGGCCAAGTGCCGTTCGGCTCCCGGTTCGACAGATCAGGATCGTCGCGGTGCCGCTGATCACCGAGGTGCCGGCGAACACAGCGTTGGAGGCGCCGGCCGGATTTTCCGCCCCCAACGCCGCGTCGCTGGCCTGTTTCTCGGCCGGATAGGGCTCCCCGGTCAGCAGCGCCTGGTTGACGTACAGGTCGCGGCTTTCCAGCAGCCGAGCATCAGCAGGGACCAGATCGCCGGCAATCAGTTCGACGATGTCGCCGGGGACCAGTTGCTCGGTCAGAACGGAAATTGTTGCCCCATCACGGCGCACGGTCGCCTGGACAGCCACTGAACGGCGCAATGCCTCGACCGCGTTCTGTGCCCGCACCTCCTGCACGAAATCAAAGGCGATGCTGAGCATGACAATGCTAATGATGATGACAAAGCTTGCGACATCGCCGGTCGCGGCGGATAGCGCGCTCGCGACGACCAGGATGATGACCAGCGGGTTACGGAACCGCGCGAGGAACTGCAGCCAGAGCGGCACACGTTTGACCGTCGAAGCATCGTTGGCGCCATACGCCGCCAGCCGCGACCGCGTCTCCGCGGTTGTCAGTCCGGCAGGCGTCGTCGCGAGTTGCGCCAGCAACCGGTCCAACGGCGCCCGCCAGATGTCTTCAGTACTGGGCTCGCCGGTCGTCACGGTCGTGGCAGGCACGCCAACAAAAGCATCGTTCATGCCGGATTGGTTCCATTTCGGTCAGCCGAATCTGCCGCGCCGGGAACGCGCTGGCAATGCGCAAGTGCCGCCCTCGCGGGACCCATGACGCCGGCTGACTAAACTGCGCCCATGCGAGTTGCGCGGATTGATCGGACGCGAAGCAGCCGATCGAATTCCCGTTTGGAAATGCCGTAACACTCGCATGCCTCGTGTTCCAGGCCGGCACGATCCAGGATCGTGACATTGCCGCGGGTATAGCGGATCAGCCCAGTACGTTGCAGTGCGCCTGCTGCGGCGGTTACGCCGGTCCGCTGCACGCCCAGCATCATCGCCAGGAACTCCTGCGTGAGCAGAAACTTATCCGAGTGCATCCGGTCATGCGTCATCAGCAACCATCGGCAACACCGCTGCCGCAAGGAATGAAACTGATTGCACGCGGCGGACTGCGCGACCTGATTAAAGAAGGCGTGCGCATACTCCAGCATCACTTTTCGCATCGAGGCACTCTGCGCCAGCTCACGGGCGAACAGAGTTGCCGTCATTCTGAGGCCGACACCGGGCACCTGAACATAAACGCTGGTCGGTGCCCGGTGATCGCCCAGAAGCAGCGGCAGGCCGACGATTCCCTCGTTGCCGATCGTGCCGACCTCGGCGGCATCGCCATTTTCCATGGTGTTTACCAGAGAGCCCACGCCGGTCTCGATGAACCAGACAGATTCGATCCTTGCATCCGCACGATAGAGCGACTTCCGGTATTCCAATGGAACGGATTGCAGGTGTGGACGCAGCCGTTCGTAGTCCTCTCGCGTCAGTAAACCGAGCAATCGGTTGGCATGCGGCTCCGCGGTCTTCGATCTGGCGGCCACTTTGCTGCTCCCTCTGAACACAGTCGCAGCGTAGCACGATTGCCACACGAACTTCGCACTTTCTTGAGTTGCTGCTCTGGGCCGCGACCGCGCGTGGCACCTCTTACGACAGAGCCTGGCCGGTGGCGGGTTCCTGCTGGTCTGGCTCCACTGCTCGCGCCAACTGACGGATCGCTTCAGCGAGCTGGCTGTTCGCTTCAGCGAGCAATTGCTCGATGCGTGCGCGCTGCCTAGCGGCCAGCTGACCGCGCAGCATCGCACGATAACGATCGATGTTCATTTGGATGATACAAGGCTCTTCAAGCATCGCCGGTTCTCCCAGGGAGGGAAGCAAGCGCAGGCAGGCGCCGTACGGGCAAATTTCGTCTCAATAACAACGCAGCGGTGGGACGAGTCAGACCCACGTGATCTCTGAGTCGGATACCAGACATAGTTGACCTAAGTCAATGCGGGCCGGTTGAACCTCGGGAAGGTTGCGCTTGCTCCGGCTGTCCCGAGTAAGAAAGGCTGACGACATGATGACCCGGCAACTGGCGCGCAACGCTGCCTCGCCTTCCAATATCCTGACCTTCGTGCTCCAGGAGTGGCATGCGGACGCGTGCAATGACCGCGAACTGGCGAGACAAGAAACACAACTGCGTGAGGCTCTCGCGAAAGTCCAGGCTTTACGTCGTCAGCGAAGTGACAAGATGCAACCGGCCACGGCAGGCGTCGTGCGTGCGCTGTTCGCCACGCGCGAAGCCGCGGCATGTCGTGTCGCGACGCTGACGCCGCGAGAGCACGAGGTCCTGGAACTGGTTCTGGCCGGCCGTCCCAATAAAATTATCGCCTGGGAACTCGGCATCAGCCAACGCACCGTCGAGAATCATCGCGCTTCGATCATGCATAAGACTGGCGCGAAGTCGATTCCCGCATTGGCCCGGTTGGCGATCGCCGCCGCCTGGAACGGCAGCGATGGATCAAACATTCAACTCATGTCACGTGCCGCGTTTCCCGTCGGCTGGCAAGTCACCGGCGAGCCATCGCTCGAAGATCGATCTTCAATGGCCGTGACCCCGGCAGAATCCAGCAACTGATATTCTGGAGTTCGGTATCGACGTCGTCGGTCGATGCGGCACACTGCGATCCGGCGACAGGGCACGCAGTTCGCCACGCAATGCCGGATGGGACAGGTTAAACCAGCACGCTTCAACGTTGATCCCTGCGCTTTTGCCATCGTGGCCTGAGCCCGGCGTCCGATTTGCCGCAACCCGAAGTTGACAGTGCACCGCGGAAGCCATGACCGGAACGATACCAGGCGCCGGACGTTAACTGCGTTAAAATGCCCCGCGGCTGCGTTTGCAAGCCAGGCATTTCACCTGCCCGACCGTGTGGCGGATTCTTGTGCATAAGTCTCGCACCTGGGCATGCATCCCGCTGGTCTCTCGATTGGTTCAAACGGAATAATTTTGTTACCGCCTGATCCACATCAATGGATTCGAACACCACGCTGGCTAAATTGTCATTACTGGGTTGGCGCTATTCGTCTCGGACACACAATGGCGTCGTCCTCGTGCTTTACGAGCCCGAATATCCCTGACGACACAATAACGACTGGGCAACGCGACAGCACAAAAGGATGCCGCGATGTACAAGAAACTGATTACCGCTTTGACGTTGCTCTCGCTGGTGGCTGCTGCGCCGCCGCTAAGCGCCTGTCACGCCACCGCCGGGGCCGAACAGGACATTTCCGCCACTGGCAAAGCCATCGAGAAAACCGCCGACAAACACACACCCTGACGGCTGGCAACCGGGCGGACAGGGCGTTCCTGTGAGCTGCGATGACTCGGTCCCCACCGGTCGGCGGGTTTTGCATCCAGCTCACATGACGAACGCCGATTTGGTACTCTGGTAATGGAGAATGAATTGAAAACTCTATCGGTTATTTTGCTGCTGTTTTCACTCGCGGTCACCGGTTGCATTGTCGGACCGGGTCCCGGTTACGGCGGCCATGGCTGGGGCGCCGGTGATCACAACGATTCCCACGAAGATCGCGATCACCATGGCGATTCCCAGGGAGACCATCACCAACACGGCGTGTTCGGCCAATAGAATCACGCCCCAGGCTCGTTGTTCGATGGAGATAAGTCCATGATTCGCCTGCTTCTGATTGTTGTTGTCGTTCTTCGGCGGCTACACGGGCTATGTGCCGTACCATATCGGCTATTGCGGCGGCGGCGTCAGCTTGATCGTTGTGATCATCTTGCTCGTGCTGCTATTTCGCTGATCATTCGGCTCGGCCAGGGGTACTTGGTGGCGAACCGGTTACTCCTCCCTGATGCCGCGAACATCCCGCCGGGGGCAGACCGGTTCCAGGCATCGCGCTTTTGGCGCACCGCCGCGGAATTCTGCTTTGCGGGCAGGTCGTCTGGTTGCGGCACTCGCATGATCGCACGGGGCAGATTCAGCGCGACAACAAGAATCCGAATCCGGCGGAGCGACCGCGCCGGGTATGCGGGATGACTATCCTCTGGGGGCTGCGGGCGGCGGGTCCGCGCCGGTGGGATGATGGCTGGTTCTATAATCCCGACGATGGCGACACCTACAGCGTCACCGCGGAACTCCGTTCCGGCGATGTGATCGTGGCGCGAATATACAAGGTGCTGCCGTTCTTTGGTATGACGAAGATCCTGCTCCGGGTTCCGCGGCTCAGCTCTGAAGGATGGTGCTGAGCCATGTACTACAAGCGGTTTCCGGCTTACCGGGTGCAACCCTGCCACCAGACCGATCAGGGTCGCTGCTTCTGTTCTGACCCGATTGAGATCAGCATGCGGGGTGGCGCAATCAACCGGATTCCAAAATCGATCGCTGGTCGCTGTGGGTTGTTGCGTGCGTTGGGTTGCCGACACATCCCTTCCGTGCCACGGTCCGCCCAACGGCTGGCACCGAGGAGCCAATGGCGCATCCCGATCCTTCTGAGGCCTGTCGTGTCCTGCTCGTCTATCCGCGTTTCAGTGCGGCGACGTTCTGGAATTTCACGGTCGCGTGCGAACTGGTTGGCGCCCGCTACCCGGCGGCGCCGCTCGGCCTGATCACGCTCGCCGCCACGTTGCCGCGGCACTGGGACATCAGGCTGGTCAACCGCAACACCGAGGAACTGGCGGCGGCAGACCTCAACTGGGCTGACCTCGTCATGACCGGCGGCATGCTGGCGCAGCAGGTCGACACGCTGGAGTTGATCGCACTCTGCCACGTGTATGGCAAACCGGTGGCTGTCGGCGGCCCTGACCCAACATCGAGCCCGGAGATTTACGCCGCGGCGGATTTCCGGGTGCTCGGCGAAGTCGAAGGGATCGTCAGCGAATTCATCGCCGCCTGGGAGGCCGGCGAGCGGTCGGGCTGCTTCATCGCGCCGAAATTCACCATCGACGTGACCCTGTCGCCAATTCCGCGCTTCGATTTGCTGAAGTTCGAGCAATATCTGTATGTCGGCGTGCAGTATTCGCGCGGCTGTCCGTTCACCTGCGAATTTTGCGATATCATCGAACTATATGGCCGAGTGCCGCGCGCCAAGACCACACCGCAAATGCTCGCCGAACTGGAGGCGCTTTATCAACTTGGCTATCGCGGCCATGTTGATTTCGTCGACGACAACCTGATCGGCAACAAGAAGGCGCTGAAGACGTTCCTGCCGGAACTCGCGGCGTGGCTCAGGGCGCGCGACTACCCGTTCGAGTTCTCGACCGAGGCCTCGATCAACATGGCGGACGACGACGAACTGCTGAAGTTGATGCGGGAGGCGAATTTCTTCACCATCTTCGTCGGCATCGAAAGCCCCGATCCGAAGACCCTGGTCCACACCAAGAAGAAGCAGAACACCAGGCGCAATCTGGCCGAGAGCGTCCACCGGATCTACCGCGCCGGCATGTT
>Ga0187879_10003670_pt1 | contig 10345 bp, 8 predicted proteins | sample June2016WEW_19_1_FD_132423 | JGI IMG/M metagenome (GOLD analysis project Ga0187879, IMG submission 132423) | Peatland microbial communities from SPRUCE experiment site at the Marcell Experimental Forest, Minnesota, USA - June2016WEW_19_10 | ecosystem: Environmental > Terrestrial > Soil >... | reverse complement strand
GTCTGGGACTGAAGTATGTTTGAGATGACTAAGGTCTACAGGTGAAGGTGCGAAGCCAGATTTATGTCCAACTGATGAGTGTGTCATTTTATAGACAGATTTGTTATTCCGGTATTGGGTAAATTTAGGATTTTCTGGTGCAAGTCCAACATTTGAAGAAAATTTAGTTTGGTTTACAATATCTTTGTGAATAAATTTGTGATCAGTTGGTACGGGTATTGGTTTATTTTCTTCTGAAAATCCTGCATATGCCATTGCTATTGATGAACCTATGACCGAGAACAAAATCAGGAGTCCAGTGAAAACAATTAATTTTTTTAGTATATTAACATCATTATTTATAGTTTGATTTTTTTTCATATTTATCTCCTTATCCATTTATTTAAGAATGTTTCATTAATTCTTACCCTTCACTTTATAAATATTTTAAAAACTATCTCGTCTCAAAAACTAAAATTACTTCTTAAATTTTAAATAGTCTTTGATAGCTATTTATCCGAGATTAAAAATGAATAATCACTCTGTAGTATCTTATTTTTTGAGTTTATAGAGCTTACTATTTCTAGTAACTTCTGATAGTAATTTCTATATATTTAAATTTTTTCTAAATATATTGTATAATGCTTAGTGCATAACTTATCTAATAACATATCAATGTATTGATTATATATATAATTATTTTTTGAACAATCACGTTTCATGTTTTATAAATATTAATATAATTAGACATATATATTATATTGAAAATGGGCTAAGAAGAAAATTTCTACAGATTGAAACTTTCATCTGAAAAATATCAACAGCTTTTGGTTGCTGAAAAGAGATCAAAAAGTGCTAAAATTTACAGAAGGATTTAAGCATTTGGGATGCTTAAGAATGGTTATCTAAACGCATAGGTTACTGAATTTTTTTTCAGTTTTTATAAACACAATTTCAAATTGGGTATTTATTCAGTTAGTGTGCCAACTTTTCTGTAAAATCACAAATATCAAGAAGTTGTGAAAAAGGTAATCACACATCTTAAGAATCCGATTACACAAATTATGTATAAATTTAACATTGGATTTATAGCAAATTTTCAATACTACCAAAGTCAGCAGTGTACTGAAAGATCTGTAAAAATGACTATTCTTCATTGTTTTCTTTTATTACAAAATAGGATTTCTTGTTTTCACTGAGCATAGATTTTATAGCAAAAACTGTGTATTCATGAGAATTTGATCAATTGTATGGTCATAAAAATAACTTTTTAAAATTTTCAAAAAATGTAGGGTATTTTTCTTTGAATAGTGAATCTGGTTTTTCAAAAAAAGTGAGGGATTACAGAACGGGTATATAAAAATAAAATGGCTAAAAATAAAATTAAAAATGTATGTAGAAGCCTACATTGATATCTGTCCAATGGTTTTGCTTCCAATACTTCTCTGCATATTATTCCCTTTTCCAATGTACATGATGAAGGTGCTCGTGACGACCTAGTCCAGAGCGGCTATGGTGACAAACTTCGGCGATTAGCTTTACCAACAGCCATGTTATTATGACTCACACTATTAAAAGTTCTAGTTGGTCTATTATAGTTCTTAAATGTTGTTGTTGGTCTATTATAGTTCTTAAATGTTGTTGTTGGTCTATTATAACTTTTTAATGTTGTTGTTGGTCTATTATAACTCTTTAATGTTGTTGTTGGTTTATTATAGTTCTTAAATATTTTTGTTGGTTTATTATAGCTTTTAAATGTTTTTGTTGGTTTATTATAGCTTTTAAATGCTTTTGTTGGTTTATTATAACTCTTTAATGTTGTTGTTGGTTTATTATAGTTCTTAAATATTTTTGTTGGTTTATTATAGCTTTTAAATGTTTTTGTTGGTTTATTATAGCTTTTAAATGTTTTTGTTGGTTTATTATAGCCATTAAATGTTTTTGTTTGTTTATTATAACTTTTAAATGATGTTTTTTGTTTATTATAGCTTTTAAATGTTTTTGTTGGTTTATTATAGCTCTTAAATGTTTTTGTTGGTTCATTATAGTTTTTAAATATTTTTGTTGGTTTATTATATTTCTTAAATGTTGTAGTTTGTTTATTTAAGCTCTTAAATATTGTAGTTGGTTTATTTAAGTTATTAGGACTGGGATTTGGATGTAATGGACGTTCATTCTCCATGCTCTTACCACGAAATTCGCCATTACCATAACGCCCTGGTCCCTTATCTCCAGGACCTTTAAAGCCATTACCACTTAAAGGACGGCGATATTGTCTATGATCCCAGGATCCCCAGCTAGGCTCGTGTCTACCGTACCACCAGCTTCTATCACCATACCAGCAGCTACCGTCGATCCAAGCCCCGTCTTGTAAGAAACTACCCCCCATCCAGAGTACACCACCAAACAATCCTTCTGGATAGTCGATTCCTTCTACTACAACGGGTGTTGCATCTATAATCCACACAGGTGCGATTCTATTAATCCACCAGCTTTTATCACCAATCCAATAAGTACCGTCAATCCAAACATTATCTACTAAGAAACAACCCCCACTCCAGAGTACACCATCATACAATCCTTCTGGATAATCGGCTCCTGCTACTACAATGTTATTAACTACTATATTGTTATTTACTTCATTACCTGCTACAGCGCCTCCTCCATTAACTACAATGTTATTATCTTTTACCTGGATAGAATTCGGATTAGGTACCTGTCCGAATGCTGTTACCTGGATGCGATTCGGATTCGGTACCTGTCCAAACGGACCGGACGTGTACCATAGGTTACCATCGCTTCCACGCACGTAAACTGTATTGGCATCCACGGCCTGAAAGTCCACCACATTACCATCCACCTGGATGCGATTCGGATTCGGTACCTGTCCGAATGGACCGGGCGTGTACCATAGGTTACCATCGCTCTCAAGCACATAAACTGTATTGGCATCCACGGCCTGGAAGTTCACCACATTGCCATCCACCTGGATGCTATTCGAATTAGGTACCTGTCCGGACGGATCGAGCGTGTACCATAGGATACCGTCGCTTCCAAGCACGAAGGCGTTGTTGGCGTCCATGGCCTGAATTCGCGCTTTTTTTTCTGCACTTACTGTTGTAGCTGCCAACGAGACAACACAATACACTATTAACAAAATTGCAATTATCCTTCGAATTTTCATTTGTATTTCACTCCTTTTTTATTCAGATTGATATATTTTAATTCGATTGGAACTTGCACAGTTGAGCTGGAAAAGCATATCATTGACTAAATTGTATTTTTTTTAACCCTGATAATAATTTGCTCTGTCAGTCGTATGCTGGATGTACTTGGTCTTGTATTTCAGCTGCGGCACTTACTGCAGTAGCTGTCATTGAAATTGTTATAGAAAATGCTACCAAAATAGCTAGTGCATTTTTCTTCTTTCCAATGCTCTTTTTCCATTTAATAAATTCCAGATTTTTTTCTCAATTTGATACAAGTTTAACCTGTTTTTTAGATGTTCTCTTCTTTTGACAAGCTTATTTACTCATTTTTTTTGACAATTATTGAAGACAATTTAGGTAAGATTCAATATTAGTTTTAAAAACAATTTTTTAAAAATTTTAACTCATTCAATTAAAATGAAGATACTTGTGATCATACTTACTCAAAATTAAAAATAAGAAATATAAGTATGTTCATAATCTTTATATTTTTAACATAATATAACTATACTAGAATCAAAATTTCGTAATATAAATATTATAAATTCTTCAATCTAAAGAGATACACTAATCTTAAAGTGCAGTTAGATTGATTCAGCAAAACATTATTTTTGGCGCAAAAACTATGCATTCATGGTAACGTGATCTTTTCATATTTGTATGGTTATAACAAAATTAAATCCAGTTTTTCAAAAAGGGCAGGAGGAAAAATTAACATCTGTTATAATTCATGAGATCAGGATTATATCATTTATATACTAATTAGTTAAAGCCATTGCTATATATTATACGTTCAAAAACAATATAAATAACAATATATGTTTAGAATAATGCGAATAATGTTTTTATAATTTCCAGTTAATACAGGAAAAACAATATTTTGTGGAAAATGGAAGGATTTCTGATATGCAGGAAATTATGAAAGTTAACATAAATGAGGCCACTTTATAAAAGTTGACCTTAACTGGAGAAACTTCAAGAGAGTTTATCTTATAGGAGTTGACTTTATAAAAGCCAACTTAAAAAAATCCTGCTTTGAAGGAATTAATCTTAAAGGAGCTGAATTTAGAGAAGCTCACTATTTAACATTTGAACAGCTTTCTAAAGTGAAGACATGATCCCTTCCCTTTATCATGAAAATTTAGTTCTGTATCAACTACCTAGGTTGAAATTAGCACGTTGCAAAGATATCTTCCGCAGCAGTGTACCAAAAGTTCTATCAAATCCGATTGAGTGTGTATCTTTTTTATCTTGTTTTTTGATTATTGCATTATTTATTACATATTGTTCCCTGTTACCAAACGTTCATTTATCCAAATTGATGTTGAAATCGTGGTCTTCGTACTGATTCTTTTTTAGAGAATTTATCCATTATCCTTTCCCTTCTTTGAATTCTTTGCTGATTGAAGGGCTATTTACTTAAAATTTTAATTGTAACGCTGTTATCAACAACCGAAGATATTTTAACAATAAAATGCAAGTATAATGCATGCCTAATGATGGTAAAATACCTATAACGGTTCGTATACCTGCAAGCACTTATAATGCACTCGTCGAAGCAGTCTCTCGTGGTATATACCCATCACAAACTGCTGGTGTGATAACATCTCTTGAACATGACCTAGATAAATCCGAAATTGCAGAAAGTAACGTGAAAATTATAGGATTGCAAGATACAATTGAGATGCAATCATTAGAATTAAATAAAAAAGATATTGCAATACAAATGATTTCATCAGAATTGTCAATTGCAAAAGCAACTTCAGAAGGACGTTTGGATGTTTATAAAGAAAAAGATACAAGGATACTAGATCTCCAGAAACAAATTGATATCAAAGATGGGCAGCTCAGTATGAAAGACAAACAGATCGAGAAGCTATCTGAAACTATGCACGCTCAAGCAATACACATTCAATCATTGATCAATCAGAAAGCAATAGACGAACCTGGAGCTAAAAAACCCTGGTGGAGATTCTGGTAGTCCGGTGCAATTATACCACATAATCAAATAAGCAGGGAATAATATTCTATTAAAACAGGCTAAGTTATAATAAAAATCATAAATAATTGAATGCTTTTAACTTTCTTGACCCAAATCAAACTTTTCTAGAATTTGTGCCCTAATACCATCTGCATCATTTATTGCTATGTCAACAATCACATTCTGATTCTCTGAAACCATATTTGTTTTCTTATATACCCAACGTCCAAAGTCTGACGCAAAACGCCGTTCGAGTATCCAAGTACACATTTGCGTGTCACCAGATTTGGCGGCTTCGTTTATGCGTTCCAAAAGAACTTTTGCTGCATCAGCGTTGCATTTTTGAATATATTTATAGAACTGATAATATTTGCCAGATTTCTCTGTCTGTCCCCTGTTCATATATTCATTGAACGTCTTGTATGTGATTCCTGCAGCTTCGGCAGCCAATCTATAAGTCAAACCGAGTGCAATATTATCGCCGATTCTTTTTTGTATATCAAGAGTCAGTTTTGATGGGCGAGCCATATTATTCACCGTTTTTACATTATAATTAATATTAATCAGTATTATATTTGAATATTTAGTTCGTTTTGTTCTGCATGGAAATGGGTGCATACACGTCAAATCTACAATAGGCCATTCTCAGACGTTCTGGACCACTTTTTTTAAAAGGTAATGATAATCATTAAACTTATTATAAAAGTCTCACTAGTGAGTCCAGATTAAGTCACTTTTTTGACTAATTCAATTCACCATGCTCGTACATAACTGGAACTTGGGGTAGGTTCTCGAAACTTTTCATATGTTTTTACTTCATTAAAATTATATAATTTATGTTGTAAAATGTAATCACTTAGAATTTAGGGTAGTATTATTGCTAGGATGGAAATTCGCCTAAAGTACGATACTCATTAGTTTAAGTTAGTGCTATTTAGAATATATGCGAAAACTATATAAAAAATTAAATTTAGTTGTAATCTATAGGCTTTTAATGCCTTCGGACAACCCTTCTATTAGACTGCGGGATTCTTTTTTTCCGCAGTTAACAAAACCAACTTTTTGACATATAGGATCATTTGGATCACTTATTGGGGATATTGAATGGATACAAACACGATTCTAATAAATGTTTATAATAGGTATGGCAAGAAATTAATCTTATAGCTTCTGAGTATGTAACGGCTGTAACTGGTAAAATGTGCTCAACCCATTACACAAAAAACGATACTCATTGCCCGTACCAATTTAGTTTGTAACGGGTGTAATGGGTGTAACGGGTATTTTCAAAAACAAAAAAAAATTGATTATATACCCGTTACAAATCTATCTACTTTGTATAAAACAGTATCAATGGCTGTAATTTAAGTGTAACTGGTTATCTGAAAGTTGAATATACCCGTTACAAAAACATTTTTGAACTAGTTGGCAAGAAAATCAGCTTTGAGTTTTTCGATATACATTTTGTTATCAGTATAATATATAGGGTTAGAAAAGTTAATTTGCAGGCACCTTGAATCTGGCTTGCATGTTCCTATTTCTTTGATATTCACGTGTGGAAAACCACCCTTTGCTGGTTCTAACAATCCAGATGAAGTAAACCAGAAAATGTTAAAATATTATTCCTAATTTCAATTACGACAATAACTGCATGGAATGAATAAGTGACGCACAGAACATATTCAGAATACGCCTAAGACGAGCTCTGCCAAAAACAGAATCTAAAGTCAATGAGTACATACAAAACTGGTATTCTAATACAGAGATTTTGCTATAAAATCAGTGTATAATTAACACAATACTTTGGAGAAAAATAGATACAAGATCCTTTGGAATTTACAGAACTTTTGTACACTGCCAACAAACTATAAAGTTATTGAAGAATATATAATTCAATCACTGAAATAGGTGTTGTAAGAATGAATAAGCTGATAGTTTTGACGATCGAGCAGATTCACAATGATAATATAAAAGTATACCATCCTGTCATTTTAAAAAGTGATACCTAAATGGTCTTGGTAGACTGTGGTACACCAGGTTCTGTGTCTAAAATCAAAGAAAATGCTCTGACACAAGGTGTGAATATAGACAATCTAACAAAAGTAGTTCTCACACACCAAGATCTAGACCACGTCGGTTCTTTAGCCGAATTGAAGCGTAAATATCATGGTATCCAGGTTCTTGCTGATATTAAAGAAAGACCATATATTAATGGCGAAAAAGAATTTGTAAAATTACAAAAACAACGTGAAACATATGATAGTCTCCCTGAAAGCCAAAAAGAAATAATAAGGGTTCTACAACAATCATATAGTAGCTACGAACCTGTCGATATTGATGGAATTCTTCATGATCATGATATCTTTTCATGGTGTGGTGATGTTGAAATTGTTTCAACTCCAGGGCATACAGATGGTCATATCTGCTTGTATTTATATGAGTTCAAAACCTTGATTGCGGGAGATGCTTTGTTTATTCAAGATGATGAACTTGTGATCTCGCTGCCAATGTATACTCTAGATTTTGAGCAAGCAAAACAATCTATAAGAAAACTTATTGATTATGATATCGAAGAAATAATTTGTTACCATGGTGGTATATACAAAGGTAATATTAAAGCAGCTCTTAATAGAATATTGATGACCTAAAAATTGTTTAAAAAGTACTATAAAAAGTATAATATATATGCATACATATATATATTTGAAGCTGGTGAAATATTAAAAAATATTTGATTCAGCCTTAAAATATCAATTTAAAAAAATATCATAACTTAAAGGAGACATATCACATGCACGATTTAGCAGGAAAAGGCCCGATAATACAGACTATGATGACTCAGACCTGGGAAATTCTTACTGAAGAACAGAAAAAGAAAGTTACATTAATGAGAATGGAAAAAAGAATCAAAATTTTAGAAATGAAAATATCTGGTATGGAAAAAATGATCGAAATTAAAAGAGAGGCTATAGCTGATGTTCAAAAAGTTCAGGAAATGATCAAAGAAGGCAAATGCTAAATAAAGAAACAATTTCGGAATTTAGGTTCTGTAGAAATATCTAAAATGACAATTTCCATGACTATTCAACTAAGGCAGGATTCATAATTTTCTCTACATTTTATCCAATACACTTTTATTTTTTGTTTACTGTTTGAGTGTATATATAATAGCATGAATCGATATTTTTTTGTAAGTCTTTCATATTTAATATTCAATCTTTAAATGCACCGTTTTTGTATGAAAACTTCTGTATCAGTAAAGATGGTAATTTCATCCTAGTTAGTTGATACAGAACTAAATTTTCATGATGAAGGAAAATTATTATTTAATCATTATTGAAATTAATAGAAAATCAATAGTTTTACTGACAAAATTTTTGTTTTATTTATTTCATATGTTCATAAGCTTCAACAGCTTTAGGCAATGTTTCTTTTAAAACTGACATTTAAAACCCTCCTGATCCGAAATAATTGATTTCTGTATTCCACTGATTGAATACTTATTTATAATATTGATTGACAAAGCCATTATATTGACTTTGTCTTTTTAGAGTCTATCTGAAAAGTGTAGGAATCACGATACTGTGCAGTATTTTATAATGACAAAATTTAGCACATGCCTGCGTAACATTTAGAACAGCAGGACTTTTCGGCTAGATTCTTATCAATTGTTTGAATTACAATTTGACTCAAGGGTGACCTGGAATGACAAGTGCAATGGAACTCTATCAAATGCTTCCAAAAACAAACTGCAAAATATGCGGAAAAGCTTCATGTATGGCTTTCGCAGTAGCTCTCATGACTCATGAGCTCAAACCTGAGGGATGCCCCCCCCTTGTGGAAGAGCCGAAGTACAAAGAAAATTATGAAAAGCTCAGAAGCATCTTCAAGCCGTCCGAAGGTGCAACCGAAACAGGCCTTATAATTCATGAAGACCTGTGTTTCGGATGCGGAAATTGTGTGGTTGCCTGCCCTCCTAATGTAGCAAATGATCCTTATGGAGTAGGCTCGGGAAATGCCCCTACCAATCTTAATAAACTGGTCCTGACAGTACAGGATGGCATTGTAAGAGCCCAGAACTTAGGAGAATGTCGCCGTTTCGGAAAGAATAAAATTCTCTGTAACGCCTGTATAGTGACCTGCCCAGTAGAGGCGATAGAATTCGTATGAGGGAATGGAGACGGAGAAGAACTATCATATGTGCACAGTCTGGAGGAAATGGAAACTTAAAAGATGCATTTGAGAAGGAACTAAATGAATATGCGATAGCTGTACGAGAATTTGTATCGAATGGTGGACGATATCTAGGCACTTGCATGGGGGCATATCTTGTTGGTAATAAACCTGGATATGACTTAGGGTTAGGAGTGAGTCGATATATTAAGACTCCAGGTGCAACAGTGAAAAATGGGTTCCGTTGCAAAAAATCTGGCTATTTTACAAAACCAGTGAAAAACATCACAAATAGGATATTTATATACCATAAACAGGTCAATAATAATACAAAAAGCAATAGTTATAGCCTAAAAAGGCAGTAAAATTATTTTTGCAACGGAACTTTTAAAAGTATCAAAAAAGTTATTAGTAAACACTAAATCAAGGTGCCTATGTGTATCTCATACTTTTTTTTTGTGTTTGATAAGGATATAATCGGTCAAAAGTAGTATATTCCTATAAACTATGGAACATCCGAGTTTTCAAACACATAGTTAAAAGAATGGATATTTTAATTTTTGCAGTGGAATCGTTGGTACTAAAAATATAAATTATCGAAATTCAATTCATTTAATGTTTTGAATGCCACTTTTATTATACTTTTTTAGTACTTTACAAATGCGATGAGTAAACATTAACTTTGGAAGAAATATTCTGCCACAAATAATCAACATTGTGTATATCATTTTGAAAAATAATTATCAAATTAGATCACGTATTTGAGTAGCTAATTTGAAATCAAAGAATAATGAACGGAAAGAGAAAAGTGAGGTCAAAACTTTTGGAAAAGATTTTCAACAGAATTCCTACAAAGAAAAAAAAATAAGAGGTGAATCAAAATCTTCATGGGAATATGTTAACCCTAATTATTCGACAACTGCACATGCAAAGTGCCCATACTCTTGCGCATGATATCCATCTGTACATCCTTGCAAATAGCATCCATTGATGTCATCTGGAC
>Ga0187879_10003669_pt1 | contig 10345 bp, 3 predicted proteins | sample June2016WEW_19_1_FD_132423 | JGI IMG/M metagenome (GOLD analysis project Ga0187879, IMG submission 132423) | Peatland microbial communities from SPRUCE experiment site at the Marcell Experimental Forest, Minnesota, USA - June2016WEW_19_10 | ecosystem: Environmental > Terrestrial > Soil >... | reverse complement strand
GTGGCCCTGGTACGGCCACTTCGGGTCATGCGCGGATACCCAGGCCCCCCAGCACAGCAAGGCGGTTACGGACGCACCCAGCACCGCAGGTATGAGCCAGGCTCCCCGGCGGTTCACATAGTTCCGCCCGAGCCGGTGGTCGAACCCGTCCACGTGCCGCGACACCCATCAGCAGCCCGGTTGCCGGCCGGAGAATGTGCCGGAACGCCGGAAAAAAATCGGAAACCTGCCTCGACCCTGCCACGCAGCGAGAGCAATGTCGAGGCAGGTTTTCCCGAGCCGAAACCGGGGAAGAACGACTTGTTGCGCATTCGAGATATTGACAAATGCGGGACACGCTGACGGTTTGCAATACCGTATGCCCCGTGCGCGAGACAGCCAGCGGGTCGACCAGACACATCGCCTGAAGACGGCCTGCACGGCACGCCTCAGCGCGGCCGCTCGTGGTTACTATAAGGCACTGCATGTGACGTATAGTGACTGAACGGCTGTTCACCTGCCGGGCTGTTCCTCAGCACCAATATAAGACAAGCAATTCTTTCGGATCTCGCGCGGCATTAGGCGCCCGGAACGTTGGGTATTCGCCGATATCGCTTACATGATCCGGGGATCGATGGCTGGCGGCTTTGCGGCTGGAATTGGGACCGGATCTGCTGTTGCGATCACCATTGGAGTTTTCGGTGGCGTGGCCGGGAGAAGAAACAAGTAGTTCGGTGGCTGCTGCGGGCGGATTACCGGCGGCAGCCATCTACGTGGCCAGGCAGCCGTCTACGTGGCCAGATTGCCTCCCGCGCCGGTCATCCGCCCCGGGCTGGCGGGCCCGGCACGGCACGGCGACCGCACCGGCCGGCCGATCGTCCGGGTGACGCCGCCCGGCCGGGTCACCCCCATCCAGGGACGTGCCCGGCTCTGCTTCGGGAGCTATCGGGGCCCGATGCCGCGAAATGCTTACTACCTGCATATCTTCCGGATTGCGGGCAACTCTGGCGGGCGGCCGGGGCGGGGCGGCGACTGCTTCCGGCGCCGCTGGGGGTTAAATCGATGTTTTTACCATTTCGGGATCTGCGATATCTCTGCTTCGCGCTGCCTGATGCCATACGGTGACGTCGTGAGCGACATCCGGTCGGCTGCCGTCGAACCGGCCGTCGCTGCGCCCCTCCCTCTTCGGCACCAAACCGGCCTCGCGGACCTGCAGGAAGGCGTGTCCGTGGCCAGACGGTGCCCGTGAGCCCCTAATGTGTTATACAGAAGGTTACCATCGACTACCCTCGGCTACCTCCGGGGCCAATCGGTCCGATTTTCCATGAATGGAGACATTGTGATTACTGCCGAAGAAAGACCAAAGGCAATCCCTTCAAAGCTTGCCGACCTGTCGGACATCCCACTTGGTGAAATGTCCGAGCTGAACGCTGGAATTCTTGGCGAAGCGATAAAGCGAATTCTTCCGGAGTCTCCGTCTCCGTCCGTGCCGGTCGCGGCCTTTAACTCCGCTATTTGAGCCGGAGCGGCAAGCGTGCGCGGGTCGCTAATACCAATTGACCAGTTCGTGGTCAAAGTACACAGTCGCTGTGATCTGGCCTGCGATCATTGCTATGTGTACGAAGCGGCCGACCAGAGCTGGCGTAATCAGCCCATGGTCATATCTGGGGAAGTTATTGCGCAGGCGGCCCAGCGAATTGCTGAGCACGCGAGCCGGCACGGCATCCGGACCGCCCGGGTCGTCCTGCACGGGGGAGAGCCCCTGCTGGCCGGGGTGGACCGGATGCGGGAAATTATCGTCCAGCTTCACACAGCGCTCCTTGGCGTGTGCCATCTCGATCTGCGGATTCACACGAACGGTGTCCGGCTAGACCAGAAATTCTGCGAGCTGTTCGCTGAATACGGTGTAAAGGTCGGCATCTCCATCGACGGCCACCAGGCGGCCAATGACCGTCATCGCCGTTACGCTAACGGGCGCAGTAGCTACCAGCACGTGATCCGTGCCATCGGACTGCTGCGGACAAAGCGGTTCCATCACCTGTACGGGGGACTGCTGTGCACGATCGACATCGCCAACGATCCACTGGCGGTGTACGACGCTTTAAGAGCACTGGAGCCGCCCCGGGTCGACTTCCTGCTGCCCCACGCAACCTGGGACGCTCCGCCCGTGCGGGCGGCAGGCCGCGACAGCCAGTACGCGGACTGGCTGATCGCCATCTTCGACCGCTGGCTCGCCGACGGGCGTCCCATCGAGGTCCGGACCTTCGAGTCCATCCTGTCCACCCTGGCAGGCGGGGATAACGTCACCGAAGCGCTCGGGCTCGGCCCGTCCGCCCTTGCCGTCATCGAGACCGATGGCAGCTACGAGCAGGTCGACTCGCTCAAGGTGGCTTTCGACGGTGCTCCTGCGACTGGCCTGAACGTCTTCGAGCATGCCCTGGATGTCGTGGCGGAGCATCCCGGTATCGTCGCGCGGCAGCAGGGATTGAGCGGATTGAGCCAGACCTGCCGCGAATGCCCGGTCGTCGGCAGTTGCGGTGGAGGTCTGTACGCGCATCGGTACCGCTCCGGGACGCGGTTCGCGAATCCTTCGGTGTACTGCGCCGACCTGCTCAAGCTGATCACGCACGTCCAGAGCCGTCTGCCAGCAGTGACCGCGGAAAGGCGTCCGGTGCCGAACCACGCTCTGGGCGAGGGCGACTTCCGGGAGATAGCGGCTGGCTATGGAAGCGCTGCCGCGATGGGCCGGCTCATTGAAGCCCAGCGCACCCTGCAGCGTGCCTTGCTGGGGGCGGTCTACCGGCAGGCCAGGACCGGGCCGGCTGTCCCCGGGGCGGTACGCGAAACGATGCGCACTGCCTGGGCGGTGCTGGCGGCAGCCGATAAAGAGCAGCCGGAAGCTGTAGATACAGTCCTCGCTCATCCGTACAGCCGCGTCTGGGCCGCACACTGCCTCGAACGGCTGAAGCGCAGCCCGTCCGCGGGCGAGCCGGATCCTGGGCGGGAATCCAGGCTGGCTACTGCCCTCGGCCACCTCTCCGCCCTGGCCGCTGCCGTGGCGATCCGGACCGGCGGCCAGGCCGAGGTCACGATCCCGGTGATCGGCAGCGCCGTGCACTTCCCGACGCTTGGCCGGCTGGCGATGACCGCGAGCGAAGGATGTCCTGCGCCGGCCGCGGCAATTGTGGTCACCGACGGCAAAAATGCGAGCATCCGGATCGGCGGCGACTGCTGGGAGATACTCAACGCCGATTTGCTGAGCGGCGAGCCAGCCGCGATCATAAGTTTCAGCGCTGGCGGCACAGCCGACTGGCAGCCGGTGCGTACGCTTACCGCGGACGGTCTCACCGTCGTGCTCGAAGACACCGACCCGTACCGCGACTGCCACCAGTGGCCGGCCGCCGATCGGCTGACCGACACCGAGGCGGCTGACTGGCAGCAGCACTTTGCGGCGGCCTGGCAGGAGATCAACCGCGACTTTCCCGCCTATGCGGCTGCGATCAGGGTCGGCCTGAAGGTGCTCATGCCGATGTCCCCGGCGCCGCCGGGCCGCGATATCAGTGCGGCCGCCCGGCAGGCATTCGGGGCCATCGGCATCGCGCTGCCTGCCGATGCGACCACTCTCGCGTCGCTGATCATGCATGAGTTTCAGCACGTAAAGCTGGGTGCGGTGCTGGATCTCTACGATCTCTACGATCCGTCCGACGACCGGCTTTACCACGCGCCGTGGCGCGAGGATATGCGCCCGCTCGAGGGGTTGCTGCAGGGCACGTACGCGCACCTCGCCGTGTCCGGGTACTGGCGCACCCGTCAGCAGGTGACCGCAGGCGCCGAGGCCGAAGCGGCCGGCCAGCGTTTCCGGTTCTGGGACCGGCATACCAAGCAGGCGATCGAGACCCTGGCGTTGTCCGGCTCGCTCACGGATCTGGGTGTGCGGTTCGTGGCGGAAATGCGCCGTTCGGTTCACCGCCAGCCGGGTTAGTGCCGCGCCGCATTGAATGGCCCGATCCGCATTATGTGCCGGAAGTGATGCGATCACATATATTAGCACTATCCGGGACTTTGGGTCAGGTGTGACTGGATGTACCAGTTGGCAGTTCTGCGGTCAAAGTAAACCAGGGTAAGACTTAATTCGGAGATCCCGACATTGGCCCTGGTCACCTACCGAAACCTCTTATATCATCCCGTTCAGCACGGATGTCGCCGCCAGGTAAATGATGTCCGCGGAGCCACGGGAGGTCGGCTAGAGTGCAGCCTGACGGGGAAATTGAGCCAATAATCGCTGGGCGTGGCCGACCATACTTTTTTCTCAGCTATGCCCGGACACCCAAGCGTGATCCCGGAGACAAGAGCGACCCCGACCGCTGGGTCTATAAGCTCTATAAAGATTTGTGCGACGAAATTTTACAAATGACAGACGCCCGGCCGGGCGAGGCTGGGTTCATGGACCGGGAGAACAAGCTCGGCGCTGAGTGGTCACCGGAGCTGATGACCGCTCTGAAAGTGTGCCGGGTATTCGTCCCGCTTTACTCCCGGCGTTACTTCGAAAGTGATAACTGCGGCAAGGAATGGTTCGCCTTTGCCCAGCGCGAGGTCGTGCACCAGGTGCAGGACGGCGAGGCGGTCAGCGCCGTCGTACCTGCGCTGTGGACCAGACTCGACCGCGAGAAGATCCCGCTCGTCGCCCAGTTCTTTCAGTACGACCACGCTGATCTCGGTGAGCGTTATCGGTCCGAGGGGTTTTACGGGATCATGAAGCTGCGGAATTACCGCGGCGATTATCAGCGGGCCGTGCACCGGCTGGCCGAGCGCATCATCCAGGTCGGCGACCGCAGCGTCGCGCATGCCGATGGCGATGTCCAGGGCATGGAACGGAAAGATTTCGAGTCATTGCCCAGCGCATTTGGGCCGGCCAGTGCGCGGCGTACCACCGGCGGGCAGCTCAGGATAACAGTGCTCGCGCACGACACCTCAACCCTGCCGCGAGGCCGGGTCAGTGACTACTACGGTGAGACGCCGCACGCGTGGAACCCTTATCACCCGGCCCATTCCCGCCCGCTCGCCAACTATGCGGTGGAATTGGCCAAGAAATGCCTCGACTGTGAACCGCTGCTCGAAGCCTTTGCGGGCGGGCAGCCGTCCTGGAACGCCAAGGAGCAGTCTCCTCCCGGCCTATTCCTGGTCGATGCCTGGGTCAGCCTGTCAGAGCCTTACCAGGAACGGCTGAGTCAGCTCAATCAGATTAGTGAGCCCTGGGTCAGCATTCTTATCCCGTGGAATAACCAGGATGCCGGGCTGAGCTCGCGTGAAAAACAGATTCGGGACCAGCTGAACCGATATCTGGACCGGAAACTGGATGGCGTGCCACGACGCTGCCGTATGGCGGCCGACGGCATTCCCACATTGCAGGACTTCATCCAGCTGCTACCGGAAATGACCATGCTCATGCTGAAGAGATACCGGAAAGATGCGCCAGCCCATCCACCTAAGGGCCCGATGGTCGAACGGCCGCGGCTACGGCGAGCCGATCCAGGAGATATCGGAGGTTCCTCATGAGTCAGCCTGGCGAGGGCCAGATCATCACCTTCTACTCCTACAAGGGCGGCACTGGGCGCACCATGGCGATGGCCAATGTGGCCTGGATCATCGCCAGCAACGGCAAGCGGGTGCTCGCCGTGGACTGGGATCTGGAGTCTCCCGGATTGCATAAGTTCTTCCACCCGTTCCTGGACGAGTCGACCATTACCGCGACGCCGGGTGTCATAGAGATCATCAATGACTATGCGTCGGCGGCGGTCGGCCCGGTGCCGCCCGATGACGACTGGTATTTAGAGTGTGCGCGGGTCGACCGGGACGCCGTATCCCTGGACTGGGCTTTTCCCGCGGGAGGCAAGCTCGATTTTTTGTCCGCCGGCCGGCAGAACCGCGACTATTCCACCGCCGTCTGCTCGCTGGACTGGGATAACTTCTACGACCGGCTCGGCGGCGGCAAGTTCTTCCGCGCCCTGCGGGACGATATGAAGAAGAACTATGACTATGTGCTGATCGACAGCCGTACCGGGCTGTCCGATGTGGCGGATATCTGCACGATCGAACTGCCCGATGTGCTGACGGTCTGCTTCACGCTCAGCGACCAGAGCATTGAGGGTGCCGCCAGTGTGGCCCAGCAGATCAGCGGCCGGTACCGGGACCGCAACATCCGTGTCCTGCCGGTGCCGATGCGGATTGAGGACGGCGAGAAGGAAAAGCTGGACGTCGGCCGGGCGCTGGCCCGGATGAGGTTCGAGGGCTTTCCTGCTGGCATGTCGCAGGAGGCCTCGGCTCTGTACTGGGCGTCGGTAGAGGTGCCGTACAAGCCGTTCTACGCCTTCGAGGAGGTCCTGGCCACCTTCGGCGACGACCCTGGGTCGCCGGCTTCGCTGCTGTCCTCGTTTGAACGCATCACTGATTTCGTGACCGGCGGCCGGATCACTTCCATGCGTCCGATCGACGAGGACCGCAGGCTGCAGTACAAGGAGATCTTCACCCGGCGGCAGCCGTCCGTCCTCACCCAGGTCTACCTGAGCTACACGCCCGAGGACCGCATGTGGGCGGACTGGATCGAGGCCGTGCTGACCCGTGCCGGTTTCCGTGTCATCCCGCGCAGCACGATGGCGACGGCGCCCCTGGCGAGTCTTGATCTTCAGGCCGAACGTGAGCTGCAGAATTCGCCCCGGGCGATCGCCGTTCTGTCCTCGGCGTACATGCACTCACCCGAGGCCAGATCGGTGTGGAAAGCCCTGCTGGCGGCCGATGCGGCCGGGACTCACCGGCAGCTGGTACCGGTCCGGGTCAGCGAGGTGCGGCTCGCCGAGCTATTCACCGACTACCCCGGGGTTGACCTGGCCCGGCTGGACGCGGACCAGGCCACCACCAAGCTGCTCTGGGCGCTCGACCGGCCAGCCCAGCCCCCAGGAAGTGGCTCTGGGCAGGCCGGGATCCCCCGCTTTCCCGGCAAGGTGCCGGCGATCTGGAACGTGCCGGCCAGGAACGCCGACTTCACCGGCCGTGCGGCCATCCTGGAGCGGCTCCGTGACAAGCTGGCCGGAGGCGGCGTCACCATTGTGGTGGCCCAGGCACTGTACGGGCTGGGCGGGGTCGGCAAGACCCAGCTCGCCCTGGAGTACACGCACCGCTTCATGGCCGACTACGACCTGGTGTGGTGGGTGCCATCCGAGCGATCCGAGGAAATTAGCGGGGGTCTGGCCGAATTGGCCCGCAAGATGGGTTTGCGCGTCGGTGACAACGTGGCCGAGGCCGCCGCCGCCGCGCTGGAGGAACTGCGCCGGGACACCACTCCGCACTGGCTGCTCGTCTTCGACAACGCGGACGACCCCAAGCAGCTCGAGCCATATCTGCCGACCGGCTCGGGCCACGTCATCATCACCTCTCGCTACCAGGCCTGGACTCACGCGGCCGAACCGCTCGAGGTCGACGTCTTCACCGGCGACGAGAGTGTGGCCCATCTGCTCCGGCATGTGCCCGATCTCGACCTGGCCGACGCCAAGGAGGTCGCCGACGCGCTGGGGCACCTGCCACTGGCGGTCGAGCAGGCCAGCGCGTGGCTGGAGCAGACCGGGATGACCGCGCAGGCCTATGTCAGGGAGCTCACAACCCAGGCCACCCGCATCCTCGCCCTGAACCGGCCGCCGGATTACCAGACGCCGGTCGTCGCGACCTGGAATCTGTCTTTCGAGCGGCTCAAGGAACGCTCACCAGCAGCCGTGCGGCTGCTGCAGCTGCTGGCCTTCTTCTCACCAGGGCCGATCGCAATGGATCTGTTCTACTGCGACGAGCTGAACACCGCCCTGCTGCCCTTCGACGAGTCGTTGAGTGAGCAGCTGATGTTTCCCCGTGTGATCCGCGAAATCAGCCGCTTCGCCCTGGTCAAGGTCGATCAGGCGAGTAACTCGCTGCAGATCCACCGCCTCGTCCAGGCCGTGATCCGCTCCCAGATGACGGACGAGGAGCAGATCGACGTCCAGCACGAGGTGCACAAGATCCTGGCCGCGAACCGGCCTCGGCAGGGTGAAACCGACGATCCTTCGAACTGGGCCACGTTTGAGGTCATCTGGCCGCATCTCGAGCCGTCCCGCGCGGAACTGTGTGACGACCCGCGCACCCGTCAGCTGCTGATCGACTGGGTGCGGTACCAGTGGAAGCACGGAGAGTACGAGGCGTGCCTGAACCAGGCGGAGCGGCTGCAGAATCTTTGGATTCATCAGCTGGGCGCTGACCACTCGCAGACGCTGCATCTGCAATTTCAGATCGCCAACGTGCTGCGCTCGCAGGGAAACTTCAATGAGGCCCGCGACCTGGATACCTACGTCCTTGAGCGGCAGCGGGATGTCCTGGGCCCGGATCATCTGCTCACGCTGATGACCGCCGGCGGCCTGGGAGCTGACCTGCGCGCGCTCGGCGAGTTCCAGGCGGCACTGGCCTCCGATAAGGAAACCTTTGAGACCTTCAAGGAAGAGTTCGGCGAGGACTACCCTCGCACCCTGTTCGCTGCGCACAACCTGGCCTGCTCGCTGCGGCTGGTCGGTGACTACGCGGCGGCGCGCCGCCTCGATCAGGAGACGCTGGACCGCCGCCGGGTCGTACTGTCGCCCGATCACCCCTACACCCTCTATACCGCTTCCAATCTGGCGAACGACATGCGGGCGGCGGGTGCGTTCCGTGAATCGGTGGAGCTGCTGCGGGTGACCTTGGAGGGGTACCGGGCGATCCTCGGCGACGACATGATCGACACCCTCCGGGCCGCGACCGGCCTGGCCGTCTCGCTGCGTAAGGCTGGCGAGCAGGCTGAGGCCATGAACCTCGCCCGGGACAGCTACGAGCGTTACAAGCGCCGTTACGGAGTCGAGTCCCCGGACGCGCGGTTGTGCGCGATCAATCTGGCCTGTGATTACGCTGCCGTCGATGCCATGCCCAAGGCGGTCACGCTGGTTACCAGCGTTCGGGGCGCCCTCGAGGCCAGCCTGGGGCCCGATCATCCGAACACCCTGGTCGCCGTCAACAACCTGGCCTGCTATCTACGTTGTATCGGCCAGCTGGACGAGGCCCTGCAGCTGACCGAGGACACCCTGCGCCGGATGCGGCAGAAGCTCGGTGGAATGCACCCGGTGACTCTCTCCTGCGCGATCAACCTGGCCAACTGTCTCGGCGACGCGGGCGAGCTCGCCACGGCCGAGGCCCTCGAACGCGAGACGATCTCCCGGCTGGGCACGGTACTCGGCCGGGACCATCCGGACGTTCTGGCCTGCCAGGCCGATCTCATCGTCACCTTGCGGGACGCCGGACGCAGCAAGGAGGCCAAGGAGCTCAAGGCCAAGGTTCTCGTCGATTTCGGCCGAGTTCTCGGTGCTGGTCACCCGGACGCCGTTCAGCTACGGGAGGGCCAGCGCATCAACCGGGATCTGGAGCCGCAGCAGTTCTGACGATCCGCGGCACAGTGGGCCGTGCTCGTGGTCACGCTGCGCGCTGTTCGGCCGACAGCCAGCGCAGGATGTCCGGGAGCACGTGGAGGGCACCGAAGTGGGCCGCGCCCGCCTGCACCACCACGGCCGCGCTGGGAATCCGGTCCGCCAGCCACCGGGCGTGGCTGACCGGGGAGAAATTGTCACTGGCCCCGTGCCAGAGAAGGACGGGAACCGTGACGAGGGCAGGATCGAAGCCCCAGGGCGAGCAGAAGGCCAGCGCGTCGTCGATCCAGCCGTGCGCGGATGTCCGCAGCGCCTCGGTGTAGGTCTCCAGCAGCATGGCCCGGATGCCGCGGTCAGCGACCACGCGCAGGTCCGGGTCGGGCATCTCGGCCTGGAGCCTGGTCAGGAGGCTAGCCGGATCAGCGCGGACGGCCTCCGCCGCTGCCTCGGTCAGGGCCGCCAGCCCCTCGTACCCGTCCGCGGCGGCCGCGTGCTCCCGAACGTTCGACCGGGTCATCCCGTCGTACCAGCCCAGCCCCTCGGCGCCGCGTGGAGCGATCCCGACCAGGACGGCGGCCCGAGTCAGGCGATCCGGGAGCAGCGCAGCACAGGCCAGGGCGTGCGGGCCGCCGCCCGAGCGGCCGACCACGGCAAACCTGTCCAGACCGTAGGCGTCGGCGATAGCCAGCACGTCTGCGGCCGCATCGGCCACCCGCCGGCCTTCGAGCCGATCGGACTCCCCGTAGCCGGGCCGGTCGAAAGAGATCAGCTGGACACCCAGGCGGTGCAGAACAGCGGACCGCGGCCGGGGACCCAGCCGGCTGCCCGGCGTCCCGTGCAGGAGAAAGATGGGTCTCCCCTCCGGGTCGCCGTCCAATTGGGTGGCAAGCTGCCTGCCGTCT
>Ga0187879_10003667_pt1 | contig 10351 bp, 8 predicted proteins | sample June2016WEW_19_1_FD_132423 | JGI IMG/M metagenome (GOLD analysis project Ga0187879, IMG submission 132423) | Peatland microbial communities from SPRUCE experiment site at the Marcell Experimental Forest, Minnesota, USA - June2016WEW_19_10 | ecosystem: Environmental > Terrestrial > Soil >... | reverse complement strand
CCCGGTGGCCAGCGGGCTTTCTCTTTTGATCACCTGCAGGTAGTACGTGAGGAACAGAAACGTTGCGAAGATAGCGATTCCCGATATGAAGACCGCGACGTAGGAACCGCCGCTTGCGGCTGAACATGTCCCCGAGGCGGCCGCCCACCAGCAGCAGGCTGCCGAAGGCCAGCGCATACGACGTCACCACCCACTGCCGGTCGCTGTTCGGGAACCCCAGCGCACGCTGCGCCGACGGCAGCGCAATGTTCACGATCGTGGAATCCAGGACCACCATGAGCTGAGCGATGGCGACCACGATCAGGATCAGCCAGCGCCGGTCACCAGGCGCAGCCACGCGGTCTCCGGTTACGGGCGACGCCGCAGAAGACATGAACCTAATACTCCTCGTCCGGCCGATGACGTCTTCAGGCCGCCCAGGGTTTAGAGCCGTCATGTGGAGCAACTAGTGCAACGGCAGACTCGGACGCGGCTGGTTCGGGCCCGAGGCAAAGGCTAGAACCTCGCCAGATGACCCGATAGATACGGGTGTAACACCATGTCAGAATAGGTGCGCCGACAGGGCTTGTTGAAGGTGAACCCGGCGGCGTGCGGGAGGCCCAGGACACTGCGGTCTGCTCAACCGGCAGCGCATGGTAGGTCGCGTCCCCCGGGTTCTCGATCACCTCGTCCGCGAGCGCCCCGGGATCGTTCTTTGCCGGGGCGCTGATCGGTGGCAGGATCGGCTCGCGGCCGGCTGCACAGTTCGGCCGCGGCCATCCAGGCGCTGTTCCTCGCGGCTTCGGTCACCCTAGCCGCGCTGAGCGGCAGCCCGGTCACGGTCGGCTAACGGTACGCGCCGTGGATGCCGAGCCGCCGCCGACGTCCGCCTGGGAAGGGCATGGCAGTGGCTGACCCGATCGCCTGGCCCGCTGGCACCGGGACGCCAACCAGAAAGGCAGCGATCATGACCGACAGCACCACGGCCCGCGCCGGGCCGCCATCCGCGGCCCAGCCGCTCTTCATCCTGGCGATGGATCACCGTGACTCGTTCGGCCGGACCCTGTTCGGCGTGCACGGCACACCAGCCGCTGGGCAACTGGCGGGCATGCGCGACGCCAAGGAACTCATCTTCGCAGCCGCCCGCCGCCTGACAGAAAGCACAACGGGCCCCGGTCGGCTCGGGATCTTGGTGGACGAACAGCTCGGCGCCGACGTCGCCCGCCAGGCCAGGCAAGCCGGCTTCGTTCTGGCCATGCCCGTCGAAGCCAGTGGCGCGGACCGGCTCACCTTCGAATACGGCGACGAGTTCGCAGAGCATGTCGAAGCGTTCGATCCGGACTGGATCAAGGTGCTGGTCCGGTTCAACCCCGCCGACCCCGCCGACCTCCGCGACGCACAGACGGAGACGCTGCGGCGGCTGCATGACTGGGCGACCGGGAGCAGACGCCGCTGGCTGGTCGAGCTCCTCGTCCCGCCCACCCGCAAGCAGCTCGCCGCGCACGACGATCAGGCCCTGTTCGACGAGCACGAGCGGCCGGCGCTCACTGCCCAGGTGATCGGCTCGCTCACCGCGGCGGGCGTCCGTCCCGGCATCTGGAAGCTGGAAGGCTACGAGACCACCGCAGGCGCGCAACTGGTCCTGGACGCCGTCCGGGACTCCGGCGCCCCGGCCAGCTCATGCATCGTGCTCGGCCGCAACGCGCCGCGGCGCCAGGTAGACCACTGGCTCACCGTCGCAGCGCCGCTGCCGGGCTACGTGGGCTTCGCCATCGGCCGCAGCATCTGGGACCAGCCGATCGCCGGCTATCTGGCCGGCCACGCCGACCGGGACGTCACCGAAGCCCGCATCGCCGAACGCTACCGCCACTTCGTCCAGCAGTACTTCGCGGCGGACACCGCTCCGGCCGGGGAGACCGGCGAGCGCAGCGAGCCATTCACCTACACCCACCCGCGGCTCACCCCGGACCGGGAAGCCCTCATCCGCAAAGCAGCCGCCGGAGCCGATCCCCGCGGCAGCCTGCTGCCCGCCTGGATGACCCAGTCGCTGCTCGCCGAAGTCGACGCGCTCCGAACCGGGCAGTGAGCCGTGAGCAGCGCAGCGGGCCGTCCCGTGCGGTGCGTGGTGGCAGGCGGCAGCCTGGTCGGCCTGTCCGCGGCGATCGCGCTGTCCCGGATCGGGATGGACGTGACCGTGCTCGAGCGCAGCCCGGCTCGTGCCGTTGATGGCGGCGGGGGCCTGGGCGTGGACGTCGCCCTGCTCCGGCAGGTGACCGGCATCCGCGAAGAACCGCCGGTGTTGCACGGCACCGATCGCGACACCACGGCCTGGCACCTGCTGCAGGGATGGCTGGAGGAAAACGCATTGCGGTGTCCTGGGGTGATGGTGCACCGCGGGATGCAGGTCGCTGCCGTGCACCCCGGGAGTGACCAGCAGCCTGCGAGCGTGGTGACCGAGGACGGCGGTGAGCACGGCGCCGACCTGGTGATCGGAACCGACGGTGCGCGGAGCACGGTACGCGCCACCGTGGAACCGGAATTCCCCGACGCCCGCTACGCGGGGGTGCTGTTGTGGCGCACCCTGGTCGATGAGCAGGCCATGCCCGCCGGAGTCGCCTTGCCGGATGCCGGCGAGCCGTCCCGGGAAGTCTACGCAGGCCCCTACCGCCTGGTCACCTACCTGGTTCCCGGTGCCGCAGGCGAGACCAGCGCCGGGCACCGCCGCCTGAACATGGTCTGGTATGACCCCCAGCAGCGCGACCTGCTCCGCGACACGGGCTTGCTGGACGGCGAGATCATCCACGGCAGCCTGGCACCGGAGGCGCTGCCCGGCCCGGTCCGCGAGCGCCTTACCGAGTTCGCCGCCGCGAACTGGCCGAGTCCGTGGCGCGAGGCCCTGGCCCTTGCGCTACAGAGCGGAACCGTATTCGGCACCCCGATCGTGCACTACGAGCCCAAGCGGCTGGCCCGCGGCCGGGTCACACTGGCCGGTGACGCCGCGCACGCCGCCAGCCCGATGGTCGGCGGCGGATTCCGGCAGGGACTGTATGACGTGGATGCGCTGGCCCGGACGGCGACCGCGATTAGCTCCCCAGGCGAGGTACCAGGCGCACTCCGCCGCTACCAGGAACTGCGTCTCGGCCCAGCCGCTCGGCACGTAGCGGCCAGCGAGCGGGCCACGGCCGGCTACCTGGCGCACGCAGCCGCGAGGCCGGGCCCATGACCCGTCACCGCCAGCCAGACCACGGCTCACCCGGCCTGCACCACGATCAACTAGCTCGGCGCCTCGCGCCGGGAAAGGAGAACCACGATGCCTGAGGAATCCCCCACTCCCGCACCAACATGGCAGCCGCCACCTGACTCCAAGCAGTTCGTCGGTGACCTGGACGCTGCTGAGCGGCGCGACCTGCCCGGCTCGGCCTTCGCCTTCCCGCGGCAGCGCAAGGAACCGCTGGTCTCGGCAAGCCATGTGCGGAGCGCCCTTAGCCGCTTCGATCAGGTCACCGACGTGAGCGACGCTGACCGTGCGCTCGCCTTCGAAAACATCCGCCTCGCCGCGTCCTACTTCGATGTCCGCATGACCGAGAAGTCGTGGCACGATCTCATGCCCCCACCCGGCGGCCGCTGACGCCGCTGCCGCCGTCTTGGTCCTGCGTGCTCTCGTGACGCCAGTGCTGCCCGAAACGGGCCATCGTCAATCCGCTGCGGCCGATCGCCGCCGCGGCGTTCGACGAGTAAACCGGCCCGCGCCTCTGGCGGTCCGGGAGGTCAGTGGCGCTGCGGAGCACCGGCCGCCTCGTCGCGCCCCAGCGCGCGGGCATGCGCACGCGGCCGCGCGCCAGAGTGTGATCGCCTCAGGCGCTGATCGGTCGAGTAGCCATGCGGCCGAGCCTGCCCTCGACAGAAACGCGAGCAGGGCAGGCGCGGCCGTGACTGGTGTTACTCAGCGGGGCGACACGGTCGCGTGGTCGAGCCGGATCGCTTGAGTGCAGTCACTACGGATACTCTGTCCGGACCTCCCGGCACACTAGTGGTGGATCATGACAGCGGACAGGCTCTTCGCGGGAACGGCCGGATGCCGATGATGCGACGCGACGGTGGCCCGGACGGCGCTGAGGGCGCCGGATCCTCTGCCGCCTCCTCAGTCGATCGCGATGCGGGAATCCCGCAGCAGGTGCTGGCGGGGCGCAGCCCTGTGCTGGACGCGGCGCAGCTTGAGGTGTTGGGCAGATACGGCGGCGAGCACGCTACGGCCGCCGGTCAAGTGCTGTTTGCCGACGGAGACGAGAGCTACGACCTGATCGTGCTGCTGGCCGGAGAGGCACAGATCATCGAGCGCCGCGGCCAGCGGGGCGAGAAGCTCGTCGCGGCCTATGGTCCCGGGCAGTTCCTGGGAGAGATCGGCCTGCTGACCGGCCAGCGGGCATACCTGAGCGCGGTCGCGAGCACGGCCGGCCGGATACTGCGCGTTCCCGTGCCGCAAGTACGGGTGATCATGGCGCAGGAGCTCGGCCTCAGCGAGCTGATCCTTCGGACATTCCTGCTGCGGCACACGATCCTGACGGGCCGGGGGACAGGACTGACCCTCATCGGATCCCGGTTTGACGCCGCGACCCGGCGGCTGCTGGAGGTACTGGCGCGCAACCGGCTCGCGTCGAGGTGGCTGGAGCTGGAATCCTCACCCGAGGCCGAGGCCATGCTCCGGGAGCTGGATGTGCCCGTCACAGACCTGCCCATCGTCGTCGTTCCGGGCGCCCCCCTGCTGCGCAATCCCGACAGCCACAAGCTGCTGGAGGCCCTGGGCATGTCCGGCCCGGGCGACACCGATCAGCCCGGCGCGTGCGATCTGCTGGTCGTGGGAGGCGGGCCCGGCGGCCTGGCGGCGGCGGTGTACGGCGCATCCGAGGGAATGGCGACGACCCTGGCCGAGGACACCGCACTCGGGGGACAGGCGGGGACGTCGTCCCGGATTGAGAACCTGCTCGGCTTCCCGGCGGGCCTGTCGGGCGAGGAGCTGGCCGCGCGGGCGGCCTTGCAGGCGCAGAAGTTCGGTGTGCGCCTCAAGCTTGCGTCAAGGGCGGTATCGCTGGCATCGGATTCCGGCGTGCACCGGGTCCGGTTCGACGACGGCGAGACGATCACCGCGAAGGCACTCATCATCGCCTCAGGGGCGCGCTACAACCGGCTGTCCCTCGACCGGCTGGCCGAATTCGAGGGCGTCGGTGTCTATTACGCAGCCACCCAGATGGAAGCCCAGGCGTGCAGCGACGGCCCGGTCGCCGTCGTCGGCGGGGGCAACTCCGCCGGCCAGGCCGCGCTGTTCCTCAGCCGCACCTGTGCTCAGGTGCACATCATTATCCGCGGTGAGACGCTGGCGAACTCCATGTCTCGCTACCTGACCGACCAGATTCAGGGCAATCCCCGTATCACCGTCAGGGCTCGCACGCAGGTCACCAAGCTGCTCGGGAACGATCAGCTGGAGGGCGTGAAGATTCTCGAGGCCGGCCCGAAGCAGGCGGCGGCTCTGGCGGTCCGGGGCCTGTTCGTCTTCATCGGCGCGCGGCCGAGCACCCAGTGGCTCGCGGGGCAGCTCGCCGAAGATAACCGCGGATTCCTGCTGACGGGCACCAGCATCCCCGAGGCCCAGCTCGACGAGTCCGGCCAGATCCCCCTGTTCCTCGAAACCAGCCGGCCGGGAATCTTCGCCGTCGGGGACGTTCGCAGCGGATCTGTCAAGCGCGCCGCGACCGCGATCGGGGAAGGCTCTATGGCGGTGCGGCTCGTGTACGAACGCCTCCAGGCCACCGGGACGGCAGTCGCAGACCCGCCGCGAGCCGGTACGTGATGCCGCGCGAGTTCGTCCGGGTGATGGTGCAATGGCAGTTAGCGCCGATTCGCGCCGCCGCCGAGGCCGCGGTGGAAGCTTCCCGGCGCCGCGTGCGGGAGATCCAGGAGCCAAAGCCGGGCTGACGCGGGCGTGATACCACGGTGCGTTCGGAAAAGGAATCAGATCATCCGAACGGGCCGTAGTGCTGCATGCGCAGGATTGCCCAAAAGGAAGCCATCCATAAACGCTTGCGGGCAAGACGTTGTTCATCTCCGGCGGCAGCCGTGGCGTCGGCCTGCCGATCGCCACGCCTGACCAGGCCCGGCCCGGCCCGGGAGAGTGGAGGCCGTAATGCCGAACGGCAGCATGCGGACCGTATTGGTAGCCCTTGGGTCAGGCCTCGGGGTCGCGCTCGCCAAGGTCGCCGTAGCGGTCTTCACTGGTTCGTCCGCGATGGCTGCCGAGGCTTCGCATTCACTTGCCGATACCGCCAACGACTTCTTCCTCTTCGTCGCTCAGCGTCGCAGCACCCGTCGCCCTGACGACCGGCATCCCCTGGGGTATGGGCGGGAAGCTTACTTCTGGGCGGTGATCGCGGCCCTCGGCGTGTTCGTCGCCGGTGCGGCGTTCTCCTTGCGTGAGGGCATCGCTGAGCTGATCCACCCCGGCGTCACTTCTTCGTTCACCGTGGCCTATGTCGTGCTGGCCATCTCTGCCGTCCTTGATCTGGTGTCATTCCGCCAGTCAGCGGGCCAGATGATCCGCCAGGCGCACCGTTACCACCGAGATCTCCTGGATGAGTCCAGGGTCACGTCCGACCCGACGCTGCGGGCCGTGTTCGTCGAGGACGCGGTATCAGTCTCGGGAGACGTGATCACGCTTGCCGCCCTGGCCCTTAATCAGATCACTGGATCGTCCATACCGCAGGGGGTGGCGGCGGTGCTCATCGGGCTGGTGCTTATCCGCACCAGCCTCCGGCTCGTCAAACGCAGCCACGACTTCCTGGTCGGCGCCTGGCCGCTGACCCCCGCGGCCCACGGGGATGGCGATGCTGATGGCTCCACCACCCAGCCACTCACGCCGGCTGATGAAGAGAGAGTACGAGCCTTCCTCCTCGCCTACCCCGGAGTGACCGCCATTAACGAAGTCCTCACCTTCATCGGACCGGGCCGGGCGTGGGTCATAGCCCGCCTTGACATTGACGATGACCTCCGCGCTGCCCAGGTCAAATCGCTGGTACGCGGCATCGAGTCGGGTATGAAGGGTGAGTCGGAAGCCGTCTACCGGGTCGACATCGTGCCCATTGGCAGCGCACACGCCGTTACGTGAAGGCCCCGAGGCCGATGACGGCGCGGCCGACGATGAGCGTCTGGATGGTCTCGGTTCCCCTCGAAGGTGTGGATCGCCTCCATGTCCACCATGTGCCGCAGGCGCTCTCATCTGGGCGGGCCCTGGCGAGCGTCAACCCGGTGCCTTATTACATGCACTACGGGGAGAACCTCTGGGCTGGCCTGAAGGGCCACCTCGATACCGTCACCGAGCGTGCGGCCGCGCCCGTCATCGCCAGGTACACCGGCGTGCTGGCAGCCGCGGACATCGAGGCGTTCACGATGACGACCACGTTCGCCATCATGCAGTCGCTGCGCCTCGACAAGGGCCCGAGCGGTCCTGTCCACCCCTGACCCGCACCGGTCCGCGGGCGCGGCACTCTGCTTAGGTAGGTGTCGTGGCGGCTGATCGATCCGTGCCCGTGACACTGCCTGATGCCGTCGGCGTGCGCGGCGCCCGGCACAACAACCTGCGCGACGTCGACGTCGACGTGCCACTATGGCGCACGGTCGCGGTTGTCGGCGTATCCGGATCGGGCAAGACGTCGCTCGCCATCGGCACCTTGTACGCCGAAGGCATGCAGCGATACCTCGCTGGCCTGAGCACGTACAGCCGCCGTCGGCTAACCCAGGCACAGCGCCCGGACGTGGACCGGATCGATCACCTCCCGCCCGCGCTTGCCCTGCGGCAGCGGCCGCCCGTTCCAGGACCGCGCAGCACCGTCGGGACCATGTCCGAAGCGCTGAACGTCCTGCGGCTGATGATGTCGCGGCTGGGCTCGCACCTGTGCCCGAACGGCCACCGCGTCGGCCCGTCGATCGCGACCTTTGCCGAGGAGATCGTCTGTCCAGTCTGCGGTGCGCATTTTGAGCATCCCAGTGCCGAATCCTTCGCCTTCAACTCCTACGGCGCGTGCCCGGCCTGCCAGGGCCTGGGCGTGCGGTCTGAGGTCGACGAAGCCACCCTGGTGCCGGACCCGGACAAGACGATCGAGGCGGGAGCGGTGCTGCCGTGGAACTCCGGCGGGCGGCGGCTGTCGATGTATGCCGCGGGCGAGCTCGGGGTGCGCCTGGACGTCCCGTACAAGTCGCTCACCGAGCGCGAGCGCGACATCGTGCTGCACGGCGCCCCCGTGCAGCGGCAGGTGACGCTGCACTCGGGCCGGAACGAGCGTACTGTGCGGCTGTCGGTGAACTATGACAATGCCGTCGCCGCGGTGGAGCGGTCGCTGCGCAGTGACAACGAGCGCACTCGTCGGCTGGTGCAGCGATTCGTCATCACCCGCACCTGCTCGGTATGTCACGGCACCCGGCTGCGGCCGGAGGCACTGGCTTCGGAGCTCGGCGGGCGGAACATCGCCGGGATCAGCAGGCTCAGCCTGGAAGGGCTGCAAGGGTTCACGGGCAGCCTTCCTGCCGGGCTTCCCGCCGAGCTCAGCCGGCTGACCACCGGGCTGCTCGCCGAGCTGAGCGGCGCGCTCACGCCGCTGCTCGACGTCGGCCTGAGCTATCTGACCCTCGACCGTCCCGGCGCCTCGCTGTCGACCGGTGAGCGGCAACGGATCGAGCTCACCTCAACCGTCCGTGCGAGCACCACTGGCATGCTCTACGTGCTGGACGAGCCGTCGGTCGGACTGCACCCCAGCAACGTAACCGGGCTGCGCAAAATGATCTCCGCTCTGGCCGGGAACGGCAATTCGGTGATCGTGGTCGAGCACGAGCGGGAGCTCATCCGCTCCGCCGAATGGGTCATCGAACTCGGCCCCGGAGCCGGTGCACAAGGCGGCCACGTGATCGCCGCGGGCACCCCCGGTCAGCTGGAATCCGACCCTCACTCGATCATCGGCCCCTTCCTGGCCGGCGCGCCCGGTGTTTCCCGTGACCGACCCGAGCGCGCAACTGACGACGCGCGGATCGCCATCGAGATCGCCGACCTTTACAACCTGCACGACCTCACCGCTGAGTTTCCGGTGAACCGCCTCACCGCAGTGGCCGGTCCGTCCGGGGCGGGCAAGACCGCACTCGTGCTGGATAGCCTCATCCCCGCCGCACGGGGGCGCCTGGGCGGCTCTCCGGAGCCGAGCCACGTCCGCCGCCTGAACCTGCAGGGCATACGGCAGGTTGTCCAGATTGACGCCTCGCCGATCGGGCAGAACGCGCGGTCAACCCCGGCAACCTACTGCGGGGCGTTCGATCACATCCGCCGTCTTTTCGCCGCGTCTGCGTACGCCCGGCGCCGTCTGTGGAAGCCCGGCCACTTCTCGTTCAACACCCGCGAGGGCCAGTGCCCGACCTGCCGCGGTCTGGGGCACCTGGATCTCGATGTTCAGTACCTGCCTGACATCACGGTCCAGTGCCCGGCCTGTCACGGCGCGCGCTTCAACGACGCGGTCCTCGCGGTGCAGGTCGAGGGCTTGACCATAGCCGATGTGCTGGCCCTGAGCGTGCACGACGCCGTCGAGCGGTTCGCCGACAGGCCACCAATCGCGGCGGCGCTACGGCCCGTCAGTGAGGTCGGCCTCGGCTATCTGAAGCTGGGCGAGCCTACCCCGTCGCTATCTGGCGGCGAGTCGCAGCGCCTGAAGATCGCGTCCAGGCTGCGCCGCAGCCAGCAGGGCGCGCTGTACGTGTTCGACGAGCCGACCACCGGCTTGCACCCGCTCGACGTCGGAACACTGGTGAGCGTGCTCGACCGGCTGCTTGACGCCGGAGCGACGATCATCGTCATCGATCATGACCTCGACTTGCTGGCGGCAGCCGACTACCTCATCGATATGGGCCCCGGCGGCGGCCCGGAAGGCGGCCGCGTTATCGCGGCGGGGACGCCCGGCGAGGTCGCGCGTGACGCGGGCAGCGTGACCGGGCCGTGGCTGGCCGAGTACCTTGGCTTGCCGGGCGTCAGGCGCTGACGCGATCGAGATCGCGCCGTGCCTGGTCATCGAGTGTGATGCCTTCAGCGGCCAGGTTCTCCCGCAGGTGGGCAACCGAGCCGGTGCCCGGGATGAGCAGCACGTTCGGGGCCAGCTGCAACAGCCACTGGAGTGCGGCCTGCGCCGGGGTGATGCCCAGGCGGGCGGCTGTCTGCGCAACCACGGGGCTGGCCAGTACGGGGTTGTCCTGGCCGCGCGGCCAGCCGAGCGGGCAGAACGGCACGAACGCGATGCCCCGGCTGAGGCACACATCCAGAAGCGGCGCCGCAGTGCGGTCGGCTAGGTGG
>Ga0187879_10003661_pt1 | contig 10355 bp, 5 predicted proteins | sample June2016WEW_19_1_FD_132423 | JGI IMG/M metagenome (GOLD analysis project Ga0187879, IMG submission 132423) | Peatland microbial communities from SPRUCE experiment site at the Marcell Experimental Forest, Minnesota, USA - June2016WEW_19_10 | ecosystem: Environmental > Terrestrial > Soil >... | reverse complement strand
GCCAACCGGAGTGCTTTCGCCCAGCTTACGCACCCCATAACCTTTCGTTACCAGCACCTTGCCGTCCTTCACAATTGCGATCGATACGCCGGGTACGTCGAAGGTTCGCATTGAGCGAGCGACCCAAGCATCAAGATCGGCGGGAGGCGCCGTCTGGGAAAACAGTGCGACTGCGGAGAGAACAAAGAGGAGTAGGACAGATACGCGCGCGAGGTTCATTAGCGGTGCTCCTGCATCTCTACGGTTTACGGGTTGCTGGAGTGTGGCCCCAAAACCCTGGAACTCTGTTCCTGACGAGCACTCTTTTCCAGTTACGCCGGTGTTAGCTTCTTCAAGAATTCTGGATCAATGTCCAGACCAAGGCCGGGCGCTGTCGGCAAATAAACCGTGCCTTGCTTAATTTCCATCCCGCCGATGATCGGATTGCTGACGTTGAACAGGTAGGAATCCAGGTCGGCGTAAATGAGATTCTTTTGTGATGCGATGACATGAGCCGCTGCCGTCAGCGCAAGGCTGGTTTCGTTCATGCAACCAAGCATGCACTGGATGCCGGCAGCTGCCGAGATCTGCGCAATGCGCACCGCATTGAGAATGCCGCCGGTCTTCATGAGCTTGATGTTGATAAGATCAACGGCATCCTTGCGAACCGCCTCGATGGCATCGTGAGGCGAGTGGACGGACTCATCGGCCATGATCGGGACAGAGGAGTGGTCACGCACGTATCTGAGGCCTTCCATATCCCAGTGCGGCACGGGCTGTTCACAAGCCTGGATGTGGTAGTTTTCCATCCCGCGTAGGCTGCGCACCGCTTCCGCCGCGCTCCATCCCTGATTCGCGTCGATGCGCAAGGCAATGTCGTTGCCCACCGCTTCGCGGATCGCCGCTAGCCTTGCAATATCTTTCTCGGGAGACTCTCCGACTTTGACCTTGACGGTTCGAAATCCCTGGCGCACTACGTCCCGGGCCGCTTCGGCCATTGCTGCTGGAGTTTCGATGAAGATGGTCTTGTCGGTTTCAAAACTGTCCCGGTACTTTCCGAGCAAGCAACAGATAGGTAGTTCGGCAATCTTGCCGCAGATGTCCCATAGGGCCATCTCGAACGCGGCTTTGATGCTGGGGTTATTGGGGGAGAACATATCCATATCGTCAACAATTTTGGCGATCGTGAAGGGATCGCGGCCACGAACCAGGTCAGCAAAAGTACGGGCCATGGCGATGTCGGTCTGCTGCGTCTCGCTGGTGACTGCGCTGTACGGAGAGGCTTCCCCCACTCCGGTCACGCCGTCTTCTGTACGCAAACGAACAAAGACATTGTCCATCGTCAACGGGGTCGGCAACGCGATCTTGATCGGTACCTTCTGCTGCAGAGTGAAAGGGAAGATTTCAACAGAGCGAATCTTCACTGCCTTGGCCGGAACTCGAGCCTTATCCTGAGCCAGCAACAAAGTCCCACCTTCGCCCCCCAGAAACCCGCAGGTCGTCGCTGCTCCCAACATACTTCTAAGAAAGGATTTCCGTGTCATTTCCATGTGTCCTCTCATTTGTGGAAAATAGTTCCAAATTGGTTATGATCAATTGCATGTCCGGTCTGGCTTCGTCCTCGGTCTACCTCCTGACACCTCGGTCAAGACGTGCTAGTAATGCAAACTCCAATGCAGCATGTTCCAGTACACGACAAACCACGTGTAACCGACAGCCGCGAAGACGATCAATGTGTCGCCCAGCTTGCTGCACAGGCCACGCTCCTGATATCGCCAGGATTCAATGGCATTCCAGAGCACGACGAGCGTGCCCAGGACGCCGAGCCATCCCACGAACTGAAGAAGGTGCCACCAGATATCCATCCTCGAGCTGAACACGGAAAAGGATTTCAGGGAAAAAAGCACGAGGGTCACGAACACAGCCACGAAAAAGAGGTCAACCGCACACACGACCCTGACCCACATGCGTAACTTCCCGAGCGTGGGGCTGAGCTTCGGTGTTTGGGCATAGTGGCGCCGGACGAAATACGTAATCGGCCAGAGCACGAGCGTAAGGAGAAACACGCCCAGTGCTCCGCAGATGATGACGAGGTTGAACCTGCTCGACTGATACCAGGATGCGTGCTGGAAAACCATGAATGGGTAATCGATTACCAGGACTAAACGCCCAGAGTCATCGCGTTTGAAGGCGATGCGGCTCTGGCCATTCACGTCGCGAAACAGGAGCGGGCCAATTTCCCGGAAGTGCTTCGGCTTCCCGTTCAGATCCTTGAGCTCGCTTGCAGTGACGGTGTTGTCGCTGCTGCTGGGCGAGACCTTTAACTGTTCTAGCGGTGTAAGAACCGCGAGGAAGTTGCTCTCCATGCGGCGGCTGACGATATAACTCCCCGAGACGGTCTTCGCATCCTCGGCGGCATTGGCAACCGTGACTCCAGCGGGAGGCTCGTAGGGGAAATAGCGATCCATGAACTGGCGCCAGAGGGCATCACGCGGGCTGATCTCGGCCTTGCCCAAGCTGTTGTAAGAAACAAAGAAGCCCACTCCGGCATCGGGGATCAGATGCAGGTCGCTGTGGAAGTAGAGCGTGTCCCCGGCATGCCCAATGATGCGATGACCGTTGCGGGACTCTTCATAGAAACCCAGCGCCATCGCGTTCATATCCGGCAGATTGGCAAACTGGCGAGAATGCATCAACTGCGCTGTCTCGGGTCGCAGAATCTGCACATTTTCGTACTTGCCGTCCTGAAGGTGCGCAATCATGAGATGGGAAATATCCATCGCCGTGATGGACGAACTGCCGGCCGGCGCCGGTTCGATAAGCTCAAATGGCTTCGCTGGCTCAGAAGCCACCGTGTAGCCGCAGGACATCATGGATTTAAGGTTCGCCGGCAGTGGCTGGCGAAACGTCGAGCGCTGCATTCCCAGGGGAAATAAAATATGGTGCTCGATGTAATCGTCAAACGACTCCCCGGAAACGCGCTGGACGATGTATCCGGCCACGGTCGTGGCATAGTTGGAGTAGGCGGGCGTAACTCCAGGCGGAAAAATACGCGCCGGCACATGCGCCTTGACGTAGTCACCAATCGGTATGATGTCGCTGGGCTTGCTCAACCACATATCTTTGACGGTTTCCTCGAAGCCCGAGGTGTGTGTCATGATGTTTCGCAGGGTGATTGGCTTCGGGTACGTTGCGGGGATTTTGAAATCGAGATAATCATTGACATCGCGGTCGAGATCGAGCTTGCCCTGCTCCACCAGTTGCATGACCGCTGTCCAGGTAAAGAGCTTCGAGACCGAACCGGGACGGAATAGCGTGCCGTCGGGAGTTACCGGAGTTTTCTTGTCCACATCGGCATAACCATATCCCTTCGCGAACAGCACTTTACCGTCCTTGACCACCAGGACGACGGCGCCGGCGATGTCTTCCCGCGCCAGTTGCAACGGCATGATGCCGTCCAGAAACGCCGACACATCGGCGCTTGTCATCTCCGGGACATTCGCCCCTTGTGCCGGGGTAGCAACGGCGGCAACTGCTTTCGCCGGCGCTTTTGCTGCGGCAGGGGTCTGGGCCCACATCCCGATACAAATTGAGATCACGAGAAGCGCGAGGCCAGCCCCTATGCACCAGCGGCGGTTGCGACGGTCACGAATGATTGACTTCACAATCATGGCTACTTCCCTCCTAAGAAAACCGGTATTTATCGATTCACTAATTCCTCTGCATGGCTCTTCCCCATTTCGAGTTGGGACATGCGACACGTCACCTCGTTGCGTGTGTCGTAGATTCTCCCTCCCGAAATCAGAAGTTCACCTTCAGCGCAAACTGAAGAATCCGCGGGTTGCCGGCCATCTCGGTGATTTGGCCAAAGGCTGGGCCATCCGAGTGGTAGAGGTCCGGGTCTTGAAAGTTCGGGTGATTGAAGGCGTTGAAGAATTCCGAACGGAACTCCACATTCACGCTCTCATGAATTGGAAATAGCTTGATCACAGAAAGATCGGTGTTGACCTGGTCCGGACCATGCAGGATTCCCATCGGGCTGTTGCCGAAGCCTGTCGACCCGTCGGCGCCTACGGGCGGCTGGGGCGTAACGCAGTTCTGGTTAATCCAATTGTTAAGTCGTTGGGTTGTCGAACCGCTGGTTTCGATCTGGCAGCCGGGAACGATTTCGGCCAGATCGTAGATGACGCCATAGGCGCTCGCGGCGTCGAGATTGAGCAGCGGCAAGCGGTGTCCCGATTGGATGGTCTCAACCCCGGCCAGCTTCCAGCCCCCCAGGGCTTGACCACGCAAGGAGTGGCGGTTGCTGGGGCTGGGCAGTTCGTAAACGGCGCTGAACACGAAGCGCTGCGGGCGAACGAAATTATCGGGACCATAATCAAAACGGGGATTGTTGTTATCTCCATAGACTATGCCCCCGTTACCCTCAGTGGTGCTCCCATTAACGTTGGCGAGATCACGCGCGAACGTGTAGGAAGCCAGGAACTGGAGGCCATGGCTGAAGCGTTTGCTCAGAGTGGCTTCGAGGGCGTTGTACCAGGCAAAGCCGGTGTCTGTTTCAATGTCGAAGAACTCGCCGGCGGAAAAGCCCTCGTACGGGACACGCAATGGGACATTCGCGAGTGTATTGGTAGTCTGGCCGCGAATGGGGTTATCCACGCTGGCTAAAGGTGCCTGGTTGATATCACGAGTCACTGTCATGTGGGTACCGCGCATTCCGGAGTACCCCACTTCCAGCACGAAATCACGGGCCAACTGGGTTTGGAGGTTCAGACTATAGCGTTGAAAAATCGGAGGCCGGATATTGGGGTCAATCAAGTACGGAGTGAGGTTTGTGCCCAGCGCCCCCGTTGTTGGGTCGGGGGCGGCATATGGAACGAACTGAGGGAACGCGCCGGGGTCGGGCGGAAACGGGTTGGCGAAGCCATTGAACAAGTCGGGCGCCACCTCGCGGATGAGTCCAAAGGGCTGGTTCGAGATCTGTTGCAGGTACATCTGGCCCGTGGTGCGTTGGTGGTACACACCATAGCCCCCCCGCAGCACAAAGCGGTTTGTACCGGGCAGGCTCCAGGCAAAACCGACCCGCGGATCCAGAGTATTCTGCCCCACCCCAAAGATCCCCATATTGTTGCCGCTGCTCACCACTCCCGCTGGCAGCGTGCCGGGGAAGTTGTTGGACACCAGAATTCCCGCCAGTGTGCCACCCTCGGCCACTGTCGGAGGATTGGGGTTAATCAGCGCGGGAACCATGCTCGCATTACGTCCATTGATTTCTCCGGGGTCCCCGAGACGCTCATAACGGAAGCCCAGGTTGACAGTCAGACGGGACGTGACCTTCACATCATCCTGAGCGTAGATGTCCCCATCCCAGACCCGCCAGTTGCGCCCCGTGACGCCCGCCAGATCGACAGTTTCGTACGGGTTAATAGGAGCCTGCCCGTAAAGCAGGCCAGGATAGTTAATGAAGACTGAATAGCCACCGTAGGAGAAAGTTGTCATATTGTCTTGGGCGTGGCTCAGGCCGCCGCCGAAACGGAAGGAATGCCGTCCATGGATCCAGGACACTGTGTCTTGGAACACGTAGGTGTTTTGCCCGAGAAGCACGGTCTGACCATTCCCACCGATGTTGAATCCCCCGAGTACGTCGATCACAGCACGCGCGTTGTCAAAAGAGGGGACGGTGCTGCCGAGATCCGAATATGAGACTGGAAAGCTTTGCGCCGTGCCCGAATGGGTGCGGTGGAACCCGATTTCCGCCTGGTTTACCAAGTGCATGTTGAACAAATACGTGTGAACCAGGGAGAAGTTCCGGAAATTCTGTGGGTTCGTCAGGGGCGCGCCCGGAAGTGTAGTGCCGGTCGCCTGAGTCAGCGGCAAGGTGAATGTGGCATTGCTGTTGGCAAAAAAGAAGCGGCCCTGGAAACTGCTTTTCGAGGTCTGCAGCCAGTCCAGATTAGTAATGAACTGGTCCTCACTGTAAGGACAGGGAGAACTATAGGTAGAGAAGCCCTGCGGTTCCGGTTCGTCGGTGAACGGATCTGTCCCCATTTGCTGGATCTGCGGAACGGGAATCACGTACTGGCCGTTGGGCAGTTTAGCATTGAACAACGCCATCGCCTGGGAACTGACATTAGAACCGGTTACCTGGACGAACGCTGGATTGCCGGTTTCGAGGTTGATCGTTTCTGCGTAGCCTCCGAAGGCAGTGTTCGGCCCAACGGCGGCTGCTATTTGTGCTGGGTCTGTTCGGTCCGTGCTGCTCGTCAGCACGGGCAGAATCACGCTGCTGGAGCAATTCGGGTCGATTCCGTTCTTTTGTCGCGTGCCTTGATAGGAAGTGAAGAACAGCAGCTTGTCTTTCTTGATCGGACCGCCCAAAGTGAACCCGAACTGGTTCTGCCGCAGAATCGCACGCGGCTCGCCCGTCTCATTCCGGAAGAAGTCGTTGGCGTTCAAGTCTTCGTTGCGAAGATACTCCCACACGTCGCCGTGCCAACTATTCGTGCCCGCTTTGGTGAGGACGTCCACATTGGCGCCGGCGTTGCGTCCGTACGAGGCATCGTATTGGCTGGTTTGCACCTTAAATTCCTGAATACTGTCGGGATTGGGAGTGGCCACGCCTCCACTGTAGTGGCCGCTGTTCTGAAAATCATCAATCTCGACTCCGTTCATTTGAAAATTGTTGTCGGCAGCAGCGCCCCCACCCGTCACCAAATAGTCGTCCACGCCGCCGCGGCCAATCTCGCCAGCATTAAACGTCTCGGCGGAAACTCCAGGCGACAGTCCAAGAATCTGGGTGTAGTTCCGAGTCACCAGCGGCAGGGCGGCGACCTCTGTCTGGTCAACCACGTTGCCCAGAGTACTCTGTTCGGTCTTCAGCAATTGGGAATTTGCTTTTACCTCCACCGTCTCGCGTGCCGCGCCGATCTCGAGTTTCACGTTAACCGTCGTCGTCTCCGTTATGTGCACTGGGATGTCAGCGTTCAGCGAGAGCTTGAAGCCACTCTTGGACACCTCCACTCTGTAGGTCGCGGGCGGCAATAGCGGCACCAGATACGTGCCCGTGCTCGATGAAACGGCGGTCCGCTTTTCACCCGTGTTCACATCGATAGCACTAATCAAGGCGCCCGCCACTACCGCACTGTTGGGATCCGTAATGGTGCCGGCAATTGCACCGGTACCCGCTGTCTGCGCCAGGCTCAGGGCGGCCAACGAGGCAAGAACCACTACAAAGGCAAGGGAACTGCGCAACAGGTGTTTCATGGTAGCTGCTCCTCAGAGAATCATCTCATGCACAATGAAATGCTTGTTTCACCATGCCGGACACCTTTTTCTTAACGGCAACACTCTACGATGTGTCTCTGGAGGTGTCAAGCAAAACGAGCAGCGCTTAAAAGTGCATGACCGCTGCGTGAAACATATGATTCCGTCGACAGACTTTGGAGCATTTATGCTAATGCGGAATTTGAAACATACGATACCGTCTGGTACACTCCCGCATTGAACTACTGCAAACAGGGCGCCGTGCGCTAGGTGAAGAAGGTGGCTTCGCAGTCTGATGAAACGACTACGCTACAATGCGCGATAATACTGCACACTTTTTGAAAATGCGGCCTGCGGTAGGCTTGGCGGATCGCGTATCCCAACTCAGCCCCCGTCGGCGCGAAATCATCCGGCCCGCGCTGGAAAATCCGCGGCAATTTGTTTTGCTCAGCGTGCGGGATATGGCCAAGAGGCTGGGCACCGATCCGGCGACTACCGTGCGCATCGCCCGCGGACTTGGCTTCTCGAGCTACAGAGAGTTCCAGTACTTTCTGCACGAACTTTCCGTTGTGGGTGCGACCGCTTTGGACGCGATGCAAGCGGCGTCCGCCCATGATTCCAGCGTCAATTCCCGCATGCAGACTTCCCTCAATCAGGAACTCAAGAACTTTCGCACTTTCTACAATGGGGTGGATCTGAAGCGTCTCGAAAAAGTAGCTCGCCGCCTCTGGAAAGCTCGTCGGATTCTGCTCTTGGGAGGGGACTTCGCAGCCTGCCTGGTCGCTTACTTCCGTTATCAACTCAACATCCTCGGTCTGCCCGTTTTTGCCGCCGTCGCACCGGGCGAGGCCGTCCACTCTGTCCGGAATCTGGGACGGGGCGATGTCCTCTTCGCCATCAGTTTCGGTCGCGGTCTTCGCATGACTATTGAAGGCATCCAGCAGGCTCGCAAACTCGGTACCTACTGCATTGGCATCACCGATACCTATATTTCGCCAGTCGCACGCTTCTCGGATGAGTTCTTCCTCACCCCGGTCGACGCGACTTCGTTTGGCGTATCCTATTCGGCTCCGCTGTGCTTGCTCAATGTCCTTGTGGTCGCAATGACAGAAATCCACCGGCACAAGACCCTGCAAATCGTGAGGAAAGTCGCCGAGGAGCAGCGCCACGGATTCCGCTTCTACGAGGAGTAACCGCCTGTATCGAACTGAGTTGCTCTGAATCGGATCTTGCACCTGAAAGATATTGGACAGACAGACGGGAGAGACGGGAGGTCTCGCTCCTACGTGTTCAGCATTCTTCCTGTTTTCGCTTCGATCTCCAAGCCAAATAGGCTGGGATACCGGCGGCAACAATTCCAATTCCAATTGCAGAACGCACCGGCTGAACCGCAATCGTGTTCGTCACCAGGGCAAGCGCACCGGCGATGAAGACAATCGGAGTCCACGGATAGCCGGGCACGCGGTAAGGGCGAACCGCGTTCGGAGTTCGCTTGCGGTAAACAAAAACGCTGGCGGCCGCCAGGGCATAAAAAATCCAGCCAACGAACACAACGTAAGTCAACAATTGCTCGAAGGTTCCGGTCCACGCCAATACCGCGGCCCAAGTCGAGGATGTGATGATCGCGAATGCGGGAGTTCCGAAGCGAGGGTGAACCTCCGCCAGGCGGTGGAAGAATACTCCGTCCTTGGCCATCGCGTAGTAGACGCGAGGAGCTGTAAGGCTGATGGAATTCGCCGCGCTGAAGATTGAAATCAGGATGGCAATACCGACGAGTTTATTCAGATTGGGATGGCCAGTTGCCGCCATGGCCGTCATCGCCACTCGATTGGAAGCCGCTACTCCTTCCGGACCGAGAACCGCTAGGTATCCAAAGTTCGCAAGAAGGTAAATCCCCATCAGCGCAGCCGAGCCAATCAGAAATGCTCGGGGAAAATCGCGTTGCGGATTGAGCGACTCTCCCGCGCTGAAGGTGGCATACTGCCAGCCTTCATAAGCCCATAACACGCTGATCATCGCCAGACCAAAGCCGGAGAGCAGTGAACGGGTGGCCTCGATTCGGACGGGGCTGCCAAACGCAGGATTCTTCCCCATCCAGAGCAGTGCCGTACTCATCGCAACGATTGCCAAGACCTTGGCTGCGGTCGTGACATTTTGCAGATCTGCGCTCTCGCGCGTTCCCCGAACATTGACAAGCGTAATCAGAAAAATCATCGCCACGGAAATCGTCTTCGCCATCAGCGCCGAGATCGGTATGAATTCTGAAAGGTAATTGCTGAATGCGACGGCGAGGGTTGCGATCGACCCGGCACTGATGACGAAGAACAGGGTCCATCCGTAGAGAAATCCCATGAGCGGCCCGAAGCAATCTTTAATAAAGATGTAAAGGCCTCCGGCTTGCGGATGCATGGCGGTGAGCTCTCCGTAGGTGAGAGCCCCGATCAGCGAGAGCAAACCACCTGTCAGCCACACTCCGGCATCGGCTGCGACGGAGCCGTTCACGAGACGCAATACGGCGCCAGGGACTAAGAAGATTCCCGAGCCGATTACCGTGCCAATGACCAGCAAGATCAGATCGCGCAGGTTGAGGACGCGACGAAGCTCGCGCCTGGCGTCGCTGGCCGCGACTGGAATTGGGTGTGGCTCGCCCGTGAGAGTAGTATTCGACATTCGCTTGACTCTTAGTGCTTCGTCCAGCCGGGGCCATGCAGCACCGCTCCGGCCTTCATTCCAGTCAGGCGTCCCTCTTCGTATTCGAGTTGACCGTTGACAAAGACATACTTGATTCCTTCTGAGAGTTGCGCCGGGCTCTGGTAGGTGGCGCGATCGCGAACGGTTGCGGGATCGAAGATCGTGATATCGGCGAAAAAGCCTTGTTTGAGCAGTCCGCGATCGACCAGGTGTTCGCGTTGCGCCGGTAGGGATGTCATTTTGCGAATGCCTTGTTCGAGTGGAAGCAGATGCTCGTCGCGGATGTAATGTCCGAGGAAGCGTGGCATGGCTCCGAAGGCGCGGGGATGGGTATGAGGCTCGAACAGCGGGCCGTCGAGCGAAAGCTCGTTGGCGTCGAGGCAAAGACTGGTCCAAGGCTGTTGTAATCCAAATTTGAGGTC
>Ga0187879_10003656_pt1 | contig 10363 bp, 8 predicted proteins | sample June2016WEW_19_1_FD_132423 | JGI IMG/M metagenome (GOLD analysis project Ga0187879, IMG submission 132423) | Peatland microbial communities from SPRUCE experiment site at the Marcell Experimental Forest, Minnesota, USA - June2016WEW_19_10 | ecosystem: Environmental > Terrestrial > Soil >... | reverse complement strand
TTCCCAGGCGATTGCCGCTTTCGCCCTTCCTGGACGCCTTTGAACCGTCTAACGCAATCAGAACGGCGGGCGAGAACATCATGCGACTTCGCGTGGTCGTCTCTGGGCGACACACGGCTGACGATGTGGCGCGGTTTCTCGCGATGTGCTCCATGGACGACGGAGGCCGCACTTCTTGCCTGACGGACGGCAGGATTTGCACATTACACATTTACCTTTGGCCCCGAAGGGCTTCCATGCCGCCGCCGGCCGTATGCTCGGTGTAGCATACGGCCGCCATACGGTAGCCGTCTAGACCCGGCCGGCAACACCGCGTAGAATCATGGAGTACATTTATGCCGCAACCACAGAACTCAATCCGGCTTTTCGCGACGGTGCTGCTGACAGGCGCACTGCTCGCTCCTATCGGACTGGCCCAGAATGCGCCCCCGCCCGCCGCGCCGCCTCCGCCTCCGCGCGCTATGGGGCCGCAGGGCCCGGTTGTGATTTCGCCGGAAGTCACGCCGGACCGGCACATCGTCTTCCGAATCATGGCCTCGCAGGCGAAGAACGTCACACTGTCTGCCGGCGACATGGCTGGCCTCGAAAACTCGGCCGCGACGTTCACCAAAGGCGACAACGGCGTTTGGGAGGCGACGATCGGGCCTATCGATCCCGGCGCGTACCGGTACACTTTCATAGTGGACGGCGCGAGGGTGATGGACCCCGACAGCCCGGCGGTGAGCGAGTCGAACACTAACTCGTGGAGCCTGGTGTATGTTCCCGGCGCCGATTTCATGGACGCGCAGCGGGTGCCTCACGGCGCCGTGGCATCGGTTACCTACTACTCCACCGCGCTGGGCAGGAACCGGCGGATGCACATTTACACGCCGCCTGGTTATGAGAATGGCACGGACAAGTATCCGGTGTTCTACCTGCTGCATGGCGCGATGGATTGTGACGACTCCTGGACGTCGGTAGGCCGGGCCGGGTTCATCATGGACAACCTGATCGCGGGGCACAAGGCAAAGCCGATGGTCATCGTGATGCCTGCCGGCCACACGTCGGCGGCGTTCAACATGCCGCGCGCCGGGGACCCTGCGCCTCGCGATGAGTTCGCCGCGGATTTCGTGACCGACATCATGCCGTACGTGGAAACGCATTACCGGGTACTGACGGACCGCGCTCACCGGGCCATGGCCGGACTCTCGATGGGCGGTGGACAGACACTGAATATCGGCATCTCCCACCTGGACCGGTTCGCGTACCTGGGCGTGTTCAGCTCGGGCGTGTTCACCATGCGGCGGCCCGACCCTGGATCGCCGGCGCCCGCGCCGGGCCCCTCGCCCGAATGGATCGAACAACACGCAGCCATGCTGGACGATGCCTCTCTCAAGCCTGGCCTGAAGCTGCTGTGGTTCAGCACGGGGTCGAAGGATTTCCTGATTTCCACGACGAGAGCGACCGTGGACGCTTTGCAGAAGCACGGTTTTTCGCCTGTATTCCAGGAAAGCCCGGGCGCTCATACGTGGATCAACTGGCGGAACTACCTGGAGCAATTCGCTCCTCTGCTGTTTCAGTAAGGCGGTTTACCAGAAGTGGGTGGCGACAATCCGGGGCATAGCGTCACTGCCCTGGATGATTCTGGTGGCCAGCACGATCTGGAAGTTCCGGTGTTCCCAATTGGCCGGGGCCCGGCTGGCGAGAGCCTCGGTCAGGCGGTTGTCGGTGACAAATTCACCAGCCGCCAGAGTGCCAATGCCAGTGATCCCAGCGATGGCCACCACCAGTCTGCCCGTGTTCGGATCGAAGAACCTGGAAATGACTGCGTAGTCTTCGCCATTGTCCGGACCACCCGCGGCCCAGTGCACTGACCAATCCCTGCGGTTGGGGTTCCGATTGTCCCTGATCCACTGCGTTGCGGTGGCCTTTTCGAAAACCAGAACGAAGCGAAGGCGGTTGGTCAGCCTCACGGTCCAAGCGTTATTGAATCCTCCGATTAGGACGACCGGACCTTGCTTCATATCCGCCAGATCCAAATGGCTCTGGTCGCTAAACCGGTACAACCGGCCCTTTGCCTGGAGCAGCCCGGTGATGCGCGCGAGCGTGATGGCGTCGCCGTATCCGATGGCGCCGATCCTCCGGGCGGACGCGTCGTTGGATTCCAGGGAGCCTCGCTGCGCGGTGCCATCCGGCGAATTGAAGCTGGATACCAGAACCGGGGGAGCGAGGCATATGGAAACGGGGTCGTTGGAGCTGAAGACAGGCGACCAGAATCGATCCAGCGCACTTCTGCTCTGCCACGGCTTCTGCCACAGCATGACGGCCGCAAGCGCCGCCAGACATACGATTCCGGCGAGAAACCATCGTGATCGCAGGGGAACGCGAGCCCGCGACGGCGCAACGGGCGCGGCCACCGGAGCCGCTGGTTCGGGCGCGGGCATGGCAGCCGGGAAATGGAACTCCGCAACGTAGGAACCGGAGGGGAGCTCGATTCGGAGCTCACCCTGGTGCTCGGGAAGGTGATAATACTGGGCGATCCGCTTGCGAACCTCGCCCGCGGTATACCGAACGATGGGGTCGAGGTTGGTGTCGTAATCCGGCTCGCGCCCGAACACCTGCACGCCGAGTAGACGTTCCTTCAATGGGTCCGTTTGATCCTGGAGTGCGGATTCCACGACGAAGCGGAACAGCGGAGGATATCGCTTGCTGTTGCGGAACAGCGAATGCGATAGCATCCGCAGCATCTGTTCGCGCACCGCAGCCTGCTCGGAGTTGGTGTAACGGTGCGAACCGTTGGCCGGAACCGGGGTGGGCTCGCCATGTTTTTCGATCAGCATCCAGTCCGCCTGGGACGCGCCAGCGCGGCGCGTTCAGTGAGCCCCATACTATCACCGGGCTAAGGCGCCTGTATGATCGCCGTGCATACGTCCGGACCTGCACTCGCAAGCGACTGATGCTGCATCAGTTGCAAGCTCCTCCCCGTGCATACCGTAGATCACTAGAAGCGGCTGGCCGCCCGCCGTACACTTGGTCAACAGGGTCTGGCAGATATGTGTGTTACGGTACCCGATGAGTGAGAAGGAGTGATTTCTTGAACCGCAAATCCAAACGAATTGGAGCGCGCCAAGCGCTGATTTGCACGCTGAGCGCCCTGATGACGGTGGTGGCGTCTGGCCAGAACCCGTCCGCCATGCTCCCGGACGACAAGGCGGTGGAGAAGCGCGTGAACGCGTTGCTCGATCGGATGACGCTCGAGGAGAAGATCGGCCAGCTCAGCCAGCTCTTCTTATTCGGCCCATCCAAGCAGGTGGACGACGCACTGGCGAAAGGTCAGCTCGGGTCGCTGCTGTTCGTCACCGATCCGGCCCGCATCAATAGCCTGCAGCGGATTGCGGTGGAGAAATCGCGCTTGCACATTCCGCTGATCTTCGGCTTCGATGTGATCCACGGATTCCGCACCATCTTCCCCGTGCCCATCGCCATGGCTGCTTCGTGGGATCCGCCGATGGTTTCCGCGGCGCAGGCAATCGCCGCGAAGGAAGCGAGCTCGGTTGGCATCAACTGGACGTTTGCTCCCATGGTCGACATTGCGCGCGACCCGCGCTGGGGACGGATTGTGGAGGGTGCCGGCGAGGACCCGTGGCTCGGATCCGCCATGGCCGCCGCCCAGGTGCGCGGGTTTCAGGGCGAATATATCGGCTCGCCGGACCACGTCCTCGCGTGCATGAAACACTTTGCCGGCTACGGAGCGGCCGAAGGCGGCCGGGACTATGACGCGTCCAATATCTCCGAGACGCTGCTCCGGAATGTCTACCTGCGGCCTTTCCACGCGGCTGTCGAGGCCGGCGTCGGTTCGGCCATGAGTGCATACATGGATTTGAACGATGTCCCGGCCACCGGTAATCGCTGGCTGTTGCACGACGTTCTCCGAGGGGATTGGCGGTTCCAGGGATTCGTTGTCAGTGACGCCAACGCCGTAAAGAGCCTCGTGGTTCACGGCTTTGCTAAGGATCTGCCCGATGCCGCCGTGCTGGCGCTCGATGCCGGCGTGGACATGGAGATGGCAATCGGCACCACGGCCTACTCCCAGAATCTTGCAGCCGCGATCAGTTCCGGCAAGGTCACGGTTCAGCAGATCGAAGAGGCCGACCGCGCCATCCTCGGGATGAAGGTTCGCCTCGGCCTGTTCGAGCACCCGTATGTAGATGAGGCGCGCGCGGCGCGAGCGCTCGCAACCCCGGAACATCGAACCGCCGCGCGGGTTGCGGCTGAGCGGAGCGCCGTCCTTCTCCGCAATGAAGGCAGACTCCTGCCGCTCGGAAAAACGGCTTACGCCAAAATCGCCGTGGTGGGCCCGCTGGCCGATTCGCAGGTAGATACCCTCGGCTCCTGGGCGTTTAATGAGGATCTCACGGAGACCGTCACCGTTCTCGCCGGCTTGCGCAACAAGGCCGGCTCTCAAGCTCAACTCACCTTCGCCCCCGGAGTTGAAATCAGCCGCAAGTTCCCCTCGCCGTTCGCCCAGCTTTCTCGCTCAAAGCCGCCGGCGCCTTGGACGCTCGAACAGGCGAAGGCTGAGCTGAGGAAGGCTGCGGACCTAGCCGGCTCTTCCGACTTGACCATTCTCGTTCTTGGAGAAACACAGCAGATGAGTGGCGAGTCGGCGTCTCGTGAATCTCTCGCGCTCCCGGGCAATGAAGAGCGATTGCTGGAAGCGGTAGCCGCTACCGGCAAACCTGTGGTGCTGGTTCTGCTGAACGGGCGTCCGCTGGATATTCGGTGGGCCGCCCAACACATTCCGGCGATTCTGGAAGCGTGGTATCCGGGCACACAGGGCGGGAATGCCATCGCCAATCTGCTCTTCGGCGACGCCGTTCCTGGAGGAAAACTGCCGGTGACCTGGCCGCGCGATTCGGGCCAGGTGCCAATTTACTATGCGCATAACACCACCCAGGGCCCCGAAAGTCAGGGCAAGCGCTACTGGGACGAAGAGAGCACGCCGCTGTATCCGTTCGGCTATGGCCTCAGTTACTCCACGTTCACTTTCTCGAATTTGCACGTGAGCCAGCCGCAGTTCAGAATCGGTCAGACCGCGGAAGTCACGGCCGATGTCGAGAACACCGGCCCATCTACTGCCGATGAGGTGCCGCAGATTTACATTCATCAGCAGTACGGCAGCACTTCCCGGCCGGTCCGCGAGCTAAAGGGATTCGAGCGCATCACCCTCGCCGCGCATGAGAAAAAGACCGTCCACTTCAGCCTAGGGAGCAACGAACTGAGTTACTGGAGTGCGGCAAAGAAGGCGTGGGTTGAGGAGCCAGCCCGGTTCGATGTATGGGTGGGCGCCGACTCGCAGGCAACCCTCCACGGGAGCTTCACGATTACGCAGTGATTCAACAAACAGAGCTTATCGGAAAGGCTGAGCATGAAAAGGCTTTTGATGATCGCGGCCGCTTTGGCGCCTTGCGCGATGGCAGCGGACATTGTGAAGATTGACAGCGGCACGCTGGAAGGGACCGTTAACGCGGACTCGTCTGTCCGCATCTTCCGCGGCGTGCCCTTTGCAGCCCCGCCCGTGGGGAAGCTACGCTGGCAGCCGCCGCAGGCGGTTCAGCCTTGGAGCGGGGCGCGCAAGGCCGATCAATTCGGCGCTCACTGCGTTCAGGGCAAGGTCTTCGGCGATATCAATTCTCGGGGCAGGGAGATGAGCGAAGATTGCCTGTATCTGACGGTTTGGGCCCCCACTAAACCGGCGGCGAAAAGTCTGCCCGTGTATGTCTGGTTTTACGGCGGCGGCTTCGCGGCAGGCTCCGGCGACGAGCCCCGATATGACGGTGAGAGCTTCGCCAGGCGGGACATCGTCGTCGTCAATGTGAATTACCGGCTGGGCGTCTTCGGCTTCTTCGCCTGCCCCGAACTCTCCAGGGAATCCGAACACAAGGCCTCGGGCAACTATGGGCTGCTCGATCAAGTGGCGGCGCTCGAATGGGTCCGGAAGAACATCGCGGCATTCGGCGGCGATTCGCACAGAGTGACGATTGGCGGCGAGTCGGCCGGATCTCTGTCGGTAAGCGCGTTGATGGCCTCGCCACTCTCGCGCGATTTGTTCCAGCAGGCAGTGGGCGAGAGCGGAGCGTTCTTCGGATCGGTGGGCGGCCGGGGATCGAATTCGCTCACCGAAAGCGAGAAGCAGGGAGCGGCGTTTGCGGCATCCATCGGCGCAACGTCCCTCGCGGAGCTGCGGGCGAAGTCCGCCGACGACCTGCTCAGCGCGGCTATGAAGAAGAACAACGGAATGGCATTCTGGCCTAACGTGGACGGGTACTTTCTGCCATCCGACGTTCAGTCCATCTTTGCCGCCGGGAAACAAAGCCAGGTCTCGCTGCTGGCGGGTTGGAACGCGGATGAGATCCGCATGTCGGTGACGATGGCAAAAGAGAAACCGACTGCGAAGACTTTCCCCGAGCGCTTGCGCCAGCAGTTCAAAGACAATGCCGATGGCGCCCTGAAGGTCTATCCGGCCTCGACCGACGAAGAGGCGGTGAAGTCGGCCGGCGATTTCGCGAGCGATAACTTCATCGTGTTCGGGACATGGAAATGGATCGAAATGCAGACCAAGACCGGCAAACCAGTGTACCGCTTCCAATTCGACCGCGCCGTGCCCGTTCCTGAAGCGATGAAGAGCACAGGACTGAAGACCTTCGGGGCGGCACACGCCACCGAACTCGAGTACGTATTCGAAATGCTCCAGTCAAAAAAGGCGGACTGGCAGCCCGAAGACCAGAAGGTTGCTGAAACGATGAACGCATACTGGGCGAATTTCATTAGAACCGGCGATCCGAACGGCCCGGGTCTGGCCAAATGGCCGAATTTCGCGAAGATGCGCGAGGTGATGCACATAGATACTCAGAGCAAGGCGCTTCCCGAAGAGCATCGCGACCGGTACGAATTCCTGGACTCCGTTCAGGCGGCCGCTGGTTCAATGTGAACTAAGTCTTCAGGCACCGGCGTCGCGGCGGCAGCCCACAGCTCAACGAGACAATGAGCCTCCCGGCACACCGGCGGGCTCTGTATGAACCCCTAAGGTCAGGGATCTCCCGCGCCATCGTTCACCGGGTCTGGCAGCAGCACGATGCGCCGCCGCGTCGCGTGGAGCGTTTCAATCTCTCCAACGATCCCCATTTCGAAAAGGAGGCGCGGGATGTCATAGGACTTGTACTTGAACCCGCCCGACCGTGCGCTGGTATTGTGTGTGGACGAGAAGAGCCAGATTCAAGCCCTGGATCGCACCGCCGATTCTGCCATTACGGCCCGGCTTGCCGAGACGCCAGACATACCACTATAAGCGCCAGGGCACGACCACCCGGTTCGCCACGTTCAACATTCCGAATGGCAGGGTCATCGCCACTTGTCAGCCTCGCCATCGCAGCCGGGAGTTTGTGGGATTCCTGGATTCAAATCGAAAAACCGCCGAGGTGCAGCGCTGGCTGAAGCCGAAGAGGCGGAACCGATTCTACTTCCATTTCACCCCCACCAGCAGCTCCTGGCTGAACCGGGTCGAACGGTTCTTTGCACTGATCACCGGACGAACGATTCGCCTCGCAACATTCCACAGCAGGGAAGAGTTGGAGAGGGCCGTAGCGACACCGTTTCATCCAGGTGTTCGTGGATCGTGACCGTAAGGCCCGCCAGAGTATAGCGGAATCGTGTCTTGTCGATTTGCCACAACCGGTCCCGGATGGCCACCGTGTAGTCCTGGTCCACCGCTCGCTCCGTCTGCACGGTGAAAATCCAATTCAGGTCGCTCCTCCCTGTCCGCCGAAATGCCGTGCCTTTCCCCGCCGCCGGAACGTTGAACTTCGCGTTGAACTCCGCGATATACCGCTCCCACAGAAAGCCGTTGGCGCCTTCCACGGTAGTGGTTCCTGCCAGCCGGAGTTCCTGCGGCAAGCGTCCTTGCCAGGTTCCAAAGCTGCGCTCCGACCGGCCGCGCGCTTGCGGCGAGTAGCCCGCAATCATGTGCACCCCCAAGTTCCTTCATCGCCCGCCCAACCCGCGTCAGGCGGTGCTTATACACCTTTTTCCCTTCTTTCACCGTCACAAGAAAGCGGTTCCCCCGGTCGCTGTACAAGGCGCAAAATATGCGCCTCGTTTCGATCACCTCGCGCAAGCCGGCCATCACCGTTCGCGTCGATTCCTCCTCCACCAACTGTGCGTAGTAGATCTCACTGGTGGCGTCATCCAGAATCACGATCAGGTCATACCACCGCCCGTCGTTCAGCCAGCGATGCTTGCTTCCATCGATGTGCAGCAGCATCCGCGGCATCGGCCGCCGCGGCCTTGCGCCGATGCGGCCCACGCTTGTGCCGCCGCTTGGCCACCAGGCCGGCTCCTTGCAACGCTTTCTGCACCCAGGTGTAGCTCAACTGGATCGCGTGCTCGTCCCGCAGTTTCTCGTGGAAGTGCCGGATGTTCAGGTCGTAGTACGTTTCCTTGTAAAGCCCGAGCACCTTTTCTACCGTCGCCAGCGGAATGCGCTGCGCGCTTGGCTTTCTCTTGCGCCAATCCGCCAGCCCGGCGTAGCCGCCCTTTTCCAGCGGCTCCATCTCGGCGGCTGAGTACTGCTGGGTTTCATCCACCACCCAGCATCACCTGCCGCCGTGCCAAGCGGACAGATCACTGGTGAATTGGACCGGACAACTCACATACTAGCGACAGCGTTGAGCTTGGCGGGCGGGTTTGCGGCCAAAGGTGGTAGATCGTCGCGGCAGGTTTGGCTTTTCCCTTTAACGAAACATACAGGAAGCTGGAACCGATTTCGATGAGCACGGCAGTGACGACCGCAGCGGCGGGCTCGACCGCCGTTCGGACGAAAACGCCGTTCGGGCCCTCAGTCAAGCCCGTGCCAGGTCAGGTTCGCGCCTGATCGAGTTGGTCCGGTTTTGGAGTCTCAGGATCGCGTGGCCAGGACCGTGACCCAAAATGGCCCCTCGGAGCACTGGCAAGCGAGCCGCTCGCGAACCTTAGCCCCGCATACCCGCAAGCAGTAGTCGCTTCCATCCACCACCGAGGGCATGGAAAGCCGGATACCCCGCGTCAACACACACTTCATGTTGCCGCCGATCATGTTGACCAGTTCGCCGAGCACATCGCGCACGACGTCATCCACACTGTCGGGAGGGTCCATGGAAAGGAAGCGGCCCGCGAACTGGCAGGCCTGCCGCCGGTCGCACTCCAGCAGGATCGCTCCGTTCCAATCTCCCGCCATGTGGACCGCAGCAGTCAGGCGCTCGCCGTTAGGAAACCAGGGCATCCCGCACTCACCCACTTCCAGGCCCAGCATGGTTGCGAATACGGACTCGACGATCTGCGCCAGTTCGCTCGGCAGTATCTCCGCGCTCGATTCGGTTAATCCAAGTGTCTTCTCAGCGGGCGACATAGACGATCGCTCCTCCCACGGTCTGCCTTCCAAACCACTCCTCAACGCCGAACGCCGTCTCCGCGCCGCCCAGCAGCAGCCAACCGCCTCGAAACAGAGTGCCGTGGAGTTCCTTCAATATGTTCTTCTTGGTTTCAGTGTCGAAGTAGATCATGACGTTGCGGCAGAACACCAGGTCGAAAGGCCCGAGAGCGCGCATGCTCTTACGCAGGTCAATCGTCTCGAAACGGGCCATCCGGCGCACCGGCTCGCTCAACTGCCACTCGACTCCGGAACGGCGGAAGTGCTTGACCAGGAGGGCCGCCGGCAAACCCCGGTTCACCTCAATTTGCTGGTACCTGCCGGACCGGGCACGCTCCAAGACCTGCGAGGAAAAGTCAGTGCCCAAAATCTCGATGTTCCAGTCACTGAAACCCTCCTGTAGGAGCAGCATCGCCAGGCTGTAAGCTTCCTGCCCAGTCGATGCCGCGGCCGACCAGAACCGCAACTTCTTCATATCCCGCCGGTCTTCCTTCAACCGGGGCAGCAGGACAGTCCGGATGGCCTCATAATGGGCGGGATCGCGAAAGAAGTAGGTTTCGTTGGTCGTCATGGCCTCAACGACTTGGCGGCCGACCTCTGTTTCGCGCGTGGCCTGGAGGAGAGCGCACAAGTCGTTGATAGAGCCGAGGCCAAGTTGCCTGACGAGCGGCGTGAGGCGGCTTTCGAACAAGTAGTGCTTGTCATCTTCGAGCACGATGCCCGCTTGGGAATAGACATGCTGCTGGAGGAACCGGTAGTTCTCCGAGTAGATCTCCGAGACTGAAGCTTGGCTTTGCATGCAGTTCCCCTTAACTTCGGCCCGCCATCCGCAGGATCTCCGGCACGACTTGATCGAGGGGCAGCACGCGGTCGGCAAGTCCCGCATTCACCACAGCGCCGGGCATCCCCCAAACGACACTC
>Ga0187879_10003654_pt1 | contig 10364 bp, 9 predicted proteins | sample June2016WEW_19_1_FD_132423 | JGI IMG/M metagenome (GOLD analysis project Ga0187879, IMG submission 132423) | Peatland microbial communities from SPRUCE experiment site at the Marcell Experimental Forest, Minnesota, USA - June2016WEW_19_10 | ecosystem: Environmental > Terrestrial > Soil >... | reverse complement strand
GCGCATTCTCGAAGCCCTTCTTGTCGGCGCCCATATGACAGCTCTGGCATCGATCGACCCGCGCGATCGCCTCGTCGAAGGCGTTGCGGTCGAAGTCGTCGATCGCGGTCTGCTCAATCTTCGGAATCTTCGGATAACGCAGCAGGACCGTGTTGCGGAACTTGACCGGGATCATCCACGTGTCGGCCTTGTCCAGCAGATCGTCGCGCTTGGCGGTCAGCTTCTTCATCTGATCTGTCAGGCTCTCGACCTTCGAGTTGAGCGCCTCGATCTGATCCTTGACCGCCTGCAGATTGTCCTTCGCTTTGTCGGAGACGATATTTTCCTGCGCGAGTTCCGCGTTCAGCTGATCGATTTCTTTTTTGTACGGAGCCGGGTTTTCCTTTTCCTGGACGGCGTGGTTGTAGTCGTACCATCGCTCGGTCAAATACGACTTGGTGAAGCGGACCAGCTGATCCTTGTCGTTGGCGACGTTGTTCAGATCGGTCAACTGCCCGCGCAACGCCGCCAGCTTGGCCGCGCTGGCGCCGGAGTCGCGTTCTTTGCGCGCCTCGGCCAGGTCCTTCGAGACTTTCTGGTATTCGGAATCCGCGTCGAGGCGATGCTGCTCGTCGGCCGCGTCCTTCATGTACTTGTCGTACGCCAGCCGGTCCCACTGGACCTGGTATTCCTTCCACGGACGGCGCGAGATGTTGTCGTCCCAAATCGACCAGACCGCGGTCACCAGCAACACCGCTACCATCAGCACGAACAGCGCGCTGTATGATTTTCCTTCTTCAATGGGATCAAGCCCCGGTCTGCCTGCCATCTGCTCTTATCCTGTTCTCAGCTGCGAATGCCGCCGTTCAAATACTTACTCAAATACTCACTCAAATACTCAATAGTCACTCATGCGGGCGAGCCCACATGACCTCGACGATGTAGCCGGCGAGAAAAACCGCAATGCCGATCCCGGTGAACTCGTATTCTTTCCCCATCCCGTGCGGCTGGCTGATCCCGACGTACAGCGCGAAGCCGACGTCGGCGATTCCGAGCGCCTGCAGTACTTTGGCCAGGATAAACACCGGGGTCGCGGCCACGTCAGATGTTAATCCAGGGCGTAACCAGGATGTACTTGATGTTGAGCGCGTGCCGCAGCGCCATCTTGATGAACACGCCGGCCATCGCGATCAGCAGAAATCCCGTGATGCCGAAGCGCACCGGTCCCCATCTCTTCAATATCTCGGGACCGCCGCCGGGAAACGCCGACCATGGATCGCCCGAGGGCCGCGCTCGTATCCAGTAATATAACGCCGCGTACCCGACCACGAAGTAGCCCACTATCAGCGACAATCCGAAAATCGCCGACGCCAGGTAGTCGCGGAAGCCGAACATGTACGGCAAATCGACGTTGGTCAGCGCCTCCACCAGGTGCGGATCCCAGACCTGCCCGGGCCAGAACCAATTCCATCCGGGACCGCGGAAAAATGTGCCGATGATGATGAATGAGACCCATAAAATGTGGAACCCGATGAAAAATGTCAGTATCTCGAACATTCGCTCGCGGAACGTGTAGTACCCGTTGCCTTTCGGATTGATGTCCAGATACGGAATCAGCATCAGGCCCACGATGATGAAACTCGGCAGCACCACGCCCGCGTACCACGGGTCGAAGAACACCAGCATTTCCTGCAAGCCCAGAAAGTACCACGGCGCCTTCGACGGATTCGGCGTGCGCGTCGGGTTCGACGGCTGCTCCAGCGGCGCGTTGAGCAACAGCGACCACACCGTCAAAACGATGATCACCAGGATCGCCATCAGGAATTCGCTGCGCACCAAAAACGGCCAGGTGTGCAGCTTCTCTTCGACGCCGACGCCCGCCTTTTTGCCCGGAGCTTCGATTCGCTTCGACCCGCCCCCGGCCGGCGTCCTCGCGGCGGCTCCGCCCGCGGCCGCTCCCGCCGCGCGCATCGCGACGGCGCCTTCGTTACCTTCCCCGCTTGCCATGATTAACCCTTAATGCAGCGCTCCGTCCTCGTCGTCGCTCCACGGCGTCGGCGCCGCCAGCACGTATATCACATACAGCATGATCGACATCCCGATCGGCACCGACAGCACGCGCACGATTCCCTCGTGCAACAGCCATGTGAATACGCCTCCCATCGACCGCCCTCCTCCCGTCCTAGAGCGGCCCGGACATGCCGTCGCGGCGGATTCGCCAGAAGTGCACCGCCATGAAGATGCCCGCGATCAACGGAAAAAAGATGCAGTGCAAAATATAGAAACGCAGCAGCGTGTGCGGTCCGATTTCCGCGCCGCCGAAAATAAATGCGCGCGCGTCGTAAACCGGATTCACCCCGAGCACTTCATGGAACGGACCGCCGTGCCCCAGCAGCGGCGTGGCGCGCGCCATGTTCGAGCCGACCGTCACCGCCCAGATGGAAAGTTGATCCCACGGCAACAGGTATCCGGTGAACGACAGCAGCAGCGTCAGCACCAGCAGGATCACGCCAACCACCCAGTTGAACTCGCGCGGCGGTTTGTACGAGCCCGTCATGAACACGCGGAACATGTGCAACCACACCGCGATCACCATTCCGTGCGCGGCCCATCGATGCATATTGCGCATCAACATCCCGAACGGCATGTCGAATTCCAGGTACTTCATGTCGGCGTAGGCGTATTCCGCCGTCGGCCGATAGTAGAACATCAGGTACACGCCGGTGACTACCGTCACCAGGAAAAGCAAAAACGTGATGCCGCCCATGCACCACGTGAAGCGCAGGCGCACCGTATGCTTCTGCACTTTCGACGGATGCAGATGCAGCCACACGTTGCCGGACACCATCAGGATCCGGTTGCGCGGCGTGTCTTCGTACCCGTGCCTGAATATCGACTGCCAGGCCTGCGAATCGGTTATCTGGCGTTTCGTTTCGTTCCAGTCAAACTTGGCCATCCGCTACCACCAAAACTCCCGGGAGCTGCCCGCCATGGGCGCCCACAGCAATCTGAGCAAATATACTGTAAAAGATTCCAGTTCCTACGACTCTATCGCAAGCGAGCGTGAAATCCGGCGCAAGCCTACCTAATTTTGCCCGATCTCTGCAACAAAGCAGACTCACCAAGTCGGGATTTCTATACGCTCGAACGCAAGAAAGCGAGCGGTCCAACCGTCGGAATATGAAAATGCGAATTAACCCGGGCACGCGGGCTTCGTAGCAAGCAAACGGTGGATGGACCGCGGGTCCCTGCTATTTGCTTTTCCCCCTGCCCTTGAGCTGCACCGTCTGCGGATTGCTGTTTGCGTTGTCGGTAATCACCAGCGTCCCGAACTCCTCGGCGGCGGCGTTTGGAGTAAACGTCACCTCGATAGAACAAACCGCGCCAGCCACCAGAGTCGGTGGACAGTCGTTGACCTCCGTGAACACCGTCGGATCGCCGGAAACCATCTCGATCAGCACCGGCAACCCTGGGTGCTTCTTGCTGCCCTTGGGATTGGACACCTTCACCGTTTTCGGTTTGCTCGATGTTCCGACCGCGGTCGCGGGGAAGTTGAGTGCCTTGGGCTGGATCTCTAGCTTGACCGCCACGGGCGTCGGCGTGGCTGTCGCCGTGGCAGTTGAAGTGGCCGTCGCAGTCGCGGTTGCTGTCGCAGTCGCGGTGGCCGTCGCAGTCGCGGTGGCCGTCGCAGTCGCGGTTGCTGTCGCAGTGGCTGTTGCCGTGGCAGTCGCGGTGGCTGTTGCCGTGGCAGTCGCAGTGGCAGTTGCTGTGGCAGTCGCAGTGGCAGTCGCAGTGGCTGTTGCCGTGTCAGTCGCCGTGGCGGTCGCGGTGGCCGTTGAGGTCGCGGTCGGCGTTGCTGTCGCCGCCGTCGCAGTTGCTGTTGTCGTTGCAGTCGGAGTTGCGGTCGCGGTCGCAGTGGCAGTCGGCGTTGCCGACGAAAAGTTATACTGGATTGTCCCAGTTGCCGGGCTGCCGGACACGGTGCTCGCGTACAGGGTGTTGAGCAGCACCGACACCGTATTGCCGGCCCCGCCGAAATTCGCGACGATCAGGTCGGGCATCCCGTCGCCGTTGACGTCGGCCGCCGTCACCGAGATCGGCTCGCCGCCCGTAGCGAAAGTCTGCTGGGTGGCGAAGCTGGGCGTGGTGGCGCCCGGGGCGGTGGTGTTGAGCAGCCCCGAGACCGTGTTGCCGCCTGCATTCGTCACGATCAGGTCGGGCTTGCCGTCGCCATTGACGTCGGCCGCCGTCACCGAGAACGGCTCGATGCCTGTGGCGAAGGTCTGCTGGGTGGCGAAGCTGGGCGTGGTGGCGCCCGGGGCGGTGGTGTTGAGCAGCACCGAGACCGTATTGCTGCCGTTGTTCGCGACGATCAGGTCGGGCATGCCGTCGCCGTTAACGTCGGCCACCGTCACCGATACCGGCTGGGTGCCCGTGGCGAAGGTCTGCTGGGTGGCGAAGCTGGGCGTAGTGGCGCCCGGGGCCGTGGTGTTGAGCAGCACCGAGACCGTTTTGCTGCCGTAATTCGCGACGATCAGGTCGGGCAAGCCGTCGCCGTTAACGTCGGCCGCCGTCACCGAGTACGGGTAGCCGCCCGTGGCAAAGGTCTGCTGGGCGGCGAAGCTGGGCGTGGTGGCGCCCGGGAGGGTGGTGTTGAGCAGCACCGACACCGTATTGCTGCCGTAATTCGCGACGATCAGGTCGGGCTTGCCGTCGCCGTTGACGTCGGCCGCCGTCACCGAGATCGGGCCGCTGCCCGTGGTGAAGGTCTGCTGGGTGGCGAAGCTGGGTGTGGTGGCGCCCGGGGCGGTGGTGTTGAGCAGCACCGACACCGTATTGCCGGCCCCGCTGGAACCGTAGTTCGCGACGATCAGGTCGGGCTTGCCGTCGCCGTTGATGTCGGCTGCCGTCACCGAGATCGGCTCGCCGCCCACGGCGAAGCTCTGCTTGGTGGCGAAGCTGGGCGTGGCTGCCCCCGGGGCGGTGGTGTTGAGCAGCACCCCGACCGTGTTGCTGTTGTAATTCGCGACGATCAAGTCGGGCCGGCCGTCGCCGTTGACGTCGGCCGCCGTCACCGAGAACGGCCCGCTGCCCGTGACGAAGGTCTGCTGGATGGCGAAGCTATTGGCGTCGAACGTCGTCGCCGGCGCGGGCGTGGTGTTGAGCAGCACCGAGACGGCGCCGACCTCATTCGCAACGATCAGGTCGGGCTTGCCGTCGCCGTTGACGTCGGCCGCCGTCACCGAGACCGGCTCGCCGCCCACGGCGAAGGTCTGCCGGATGGCGAAGCTGGGCGTGGCTGCCCCCGGGGCGATGGTGTTGAGCAGCACCGAGACGGCGCCGACCTCATTCGCAACGATCAGGTCGGGCTTGCCGTCACCGTTGACGTCGGCCGCCGTCACCGAGACCGGCTCGCCGCCCACGGCGAAGGTCTGCTGGGGGGCGAAGCTGGACGTGGTAGCACCCGGGGCGGTGGTGTTGAGCAGCACCGAAACTGTGCCGTCGCCGAAATTCGCGACGATCAGGTCCGGCAAGCCGTCGCCGTTGACGTCGGCCGCCGTCACCGAGATCGGGCTGCTGCCCGTGGCGAAGGTCTGCTGGGGGGCGAAGCTAGGCGTGGTGGCGCCCGGGGCGGTGATGTTGAGCAGCACCGAGACCGTGGTGTCGCCCTCATTCGCTACGATCAGGTCCGGCTCGCCGTCGCCGTTGACGTCGGCCGCCGTCACCGAGGCCGCCCCGCCGCCCACGGCGAAGGTCTGCTGGGTGGCGAAGCTAGGAGTGGTGGCGCCCGGGACGGTGGTGTTGAGCAGCACCGAGACCGTGTCGTCGCCCGCATTCGCAACGGTCAAATCGGGCATGCCGTCGCCGTTGATGTCGGCCGCCGTAACCGAGCGCGGGAGGCTGCCCGCGGCGAAGGTCTGCTGGGTGGCGAAGCTCGGCGTGGCTGCCCCCGGGGCGGTGGTGTTGAGCAGCACCGAGAGCGTGCCGTCGAACTCATTCGCGACGATCAGGTCGGGCATGCCGTCGCCGTTGACATCGGCCACCGTCACCGAGATCGGGTGGCTGCCGACGGCGAAGGTCTGCTGCGTGGCGAAGCTGGGCATGGCTGCCCCCGGGGCGGTGGTGTTGAGCAGTACCGAGACCGTGTCGTCGCCCGCATTCGCGACGATCAGGTCGGGCATGCCGTCGCCATTGACGTCGGCCACCGTCACCGAGTTCGGGAGGTTGCCCGCGGCAAAGCTCTGCTGGGTGGCGAAGCTGGCCGTGAAGCTCCTCGCCGCACCGCCGCCGCCCAGCAATAGCATCTGGAAGGTTTTGCTGGGTGGGATATTGCTGGTGCTGCCGGCGACTGTCACCGGAATCGTCGCGCTGGTCGTGCCGGCCGGAATCACAAGCGACCCGATCGCCGCCGTGTAGTCGGTCCCCGCGATCGCAGTGCCGTCCTGGGTCTGGTACTGAACAAAGGCGTCGAAGCTGGTATCGCCGCTGCGCGAGATCGGAAAATCAAGCGTGGTTGACGAGCTGCTGGTCACCGTAACGCTGGCGTTCGATATACTCAGCGTGGTGGGATCGCCCCACACCGAAAGCGCAATCGCCACCCCGAGCAGCAGCATCGTTGCTGTCAGGCTCTTGTGCTTCACGCGATACCCTCGATTAGTTCGCTGCGTTCACTTGTGAGCGCAATACGGCTCCGGCCGGCTCGAAACACGACTCTCCGTATTCCCCCTTCGCAGCGTTTCAGAAGCGACCCGAGACTGTCCTGGTCGCAAATATTGAGTGTTAGCTGCCGTCGCGCCGAGGTCAAGTCAAACAGCTCCTCGAAACAGAAAATGACTTGTGCTTACTGAATTTTAGCTGAAGGTATTTTCAGCCGATTCGCGGCCAGACACGACACTTGCGCCGCCGACGCGCATCAACCATCAGTGGCCGCGCGCGACAACGGAGCGCGGCCTTAACGGTGGGTGCAGGGCTCAGCCCTGCGGTGCAGGGGTCACCCCTGCCGGCGGAAGCGAGCGAAGAATGCGACGATCAAGCCCCACAGCACCATCAACAATGCGATCCCGATTACGCCCAGCCCTACGCCGGCCAGAATTCCCGTGGCGCACAGAATCGCGCCTATAACCAGCAGTGGAATTGCAAACGCGATCGGGTTGAAAGGATCGTTCTTCGCCGCCCGCTCGACCATCGCCGCCGCCTGCTCGGACACGCCCGCATCCTCGTTGCTTTCCTTGAGGATGCTGACCGCGTAGTCGGTAAGTTCCTGGCGATTGGGCATCGCGCGCAGGCGGTCGGCTAGCTCTTTGGCGAGCGCCTCGACACGTTCGTCGTTGATCCGGGAATCAGGATCGGAATTGTTCGAATCAGCCACGCCGCGCTTGTCTTCTCGCTCGCGACGGCCGCGCACGCCGGCTCACGCGTTTTTGCGCGCGATGATCACCGAGTGCACCGACCACCGGCTGATCTTTTCGTTGCGCTCCAGCGTGATCGGATGGCCCTTGAGCACGTCCTTCTGGCGCAATCTGGTGGTCCATCCCAGTTGCCGCGTAATCGGATTGACAATCGTGTTGAAGGCCGCGACCGCCGGGTTCGCGCTCTGGAAATGCGTCGTGATCGCGATCCGCCCGCCCGGCCTGCACACCCGCACCATCTCCGACATCATCCGGTACGGATCGGGAACCACGGTGAGAACGTGAAACGAGGTAACGTAGTCGAAGCTGTTGTCGGGATAGCCGAGGTTGAGCGCGTCGCCCTGCTGGAGCTCGATATGTCCCCAGCCGTTTTCCGCCACCCGCTTTTTTGCGCGCTCGAGCATGTCGGCCGATGGATCGATCGCGACAATGTGCGCGTACGGCGGATATGCGTCCAGCGCGATTCCGGTGCCGACGCCGACCTCGAGCACGCGGTTACCGGGCCTCAGATTCAGGCTTTCGATAATTTCATGCTCGCGATCGACAAAAACTCGCCCGAAGAAAAAATCATAGAAACGCGCAAGGTCGGAATAGACACGGCTCTCATGTGGTTGGGACATCGAAAAGCTCCATTGGGTTCGACGCGGATCAGGAGATCGGTGCGAGGCAGGATTTTTAAGCCACGGCGATTTGGCCAAATGCGGCGCGAATTCAGCGTGACGCGCGCGCGTGGCGTCAGGCCGCCGCGTTGATTCCTCGCAACTGACGTTTGACAGAAGTTATATCGCGCTTGCGAAATCGCCATTGGCGGCCTTTCTTGAAGGCCGGAATAATATTGCGCCGGGCAAATTCGTTCACCGTGTCCGGACTCAGGTCGAGCAGGAACGCGACTTCGCGGGAATTCAGCAGTATGTCGTCCTTATCGGCCATGCGAGTCCAACAAGACGCCTTCCTCAGAGATTTTGTCAGGACGCGACTTTGTGTAGTACGCGCCCCTCGCGCAAGTCAAGGTAAAAGGCACTCGGCACCTGAAAATTTGCCCACAGCCCTATTTCGCTCGATCGTCAAGACTCAATTTGCATCTTTCAGCATCATTAACAATCATTAAACGCTAATCCTGGTGAGCTTCCTCATCGAAATCCGGTAGTCGTACCAAGCGCGCGTAACCACAATACAGGAAAACAGTCCGGTCAGCACTCCCACGCACAGGGTGACGGCGAAGCCTTTGACCGGTCCGGTGCCGAATTGGAAGAGAATCAGCCCCGCCGCGAAGGTCGATATATTGGAGTCGCGAATCGCCGACCATGCGCGATCGTAGCCGAGCTTCACCGCCTCGCGCGGCGATTTGCCGGCGCGCAACTCTTCGCGCATTCGTTCATTCACCAGCACGTTCGCGTCAACCGACATGCCCAGCGTCAGCACGATCCCGGCGATGCCCGGCAACGTCAGGGTGGCGCCCAGCGCCGCCATCACGCAGATCAGCAGCAGGATATTCAGCGACAGCCCGAAATCCGCGAGCAGACCCGCGCCGCTGTAGTACACGGCCATGAAGATCAGCACGGCGCCCGCGCCGATCACGAACGACATTTCGCCCTGGCGAATCGAATCGCGGCCGAGCGACGGGCCCACCGTGCGTTCTTCTTCGATTTCGACCGGCGCCGGCAGCGCGCCCGAGCGCAATACGATCGCGAGATCGTGCGCCTCGTCCAGCGAGAAGCGTCCGGTGATTTGCACGTGACCGCCGGGAATTCGTTCCTTGATAACCGGCGCCGAGTAAACGGTGTTATCAAGCACGATCGCCAGACGCCGCCCGACGTTTTCAGCCGTCATCGCATCGAAGATGCCCGCGCCGCGCGCGTCGAGCTCGACCGCCACGTACGGACCTTCCAGCCGCGCGCCGGGACGCACGCGCGCGTCCGTAACGACGTCGCCCGTCATCAGCACGGGCGACTCGACCAGGTACGGCTCCCTGCCGCCGCGCTCCGTGGTGCCATAAAGGACTTCGTCGCCGGGCGGCGAACCGTCCTTGATCGCGTCCTGTACGTTTTTCGAGTCGTCAACCAGTTTGAATTCGAGCACCGCCGTCTTGCCGATCAGTTCCTTGGCGCGCTCGGGGTCCTGGATACCGGGCAGTTGCACTAAAATTTCGTTGTCGCCCTCTTTGGCGACGGTGGTCTCGCGCACGCCGAGCTGGTCGATTCGATTGCGAATCGTTTCCAGCGCCTGGTCCATCGCGTTGGACCGGATCGTCTGCAACTCGCGCGGCTTGTAGGCGAGCAAATACGACGGACCGGCGCCGGATGAATCGCCGTTGCTCGACACGGTCAGATCCGAGAACGACTTCTGCACGAGGTCGAGAAACGGCGTGCGATCGGCGCTCGACTTCAGCTTGACGGTCATATCGCCGGCCGCGTCGACCGAGACGTCCTGGAAATCTATTTTGTTGGCCTTGAGCTCCTGCTTGAGGTCATCGCCGCGGCGGCGCAACTGGGTTTTCACCGCCTCGTCCAGCTTCACCGCCATCAGCAGATGCGTCCCGCCCTGCAGGTCGAGGCCGAGCTGGATTTTGGTCGCGCCGAACCCGGCCTTGAACCAATCGGGCAGATCGACGTTGAGGCTCGGCAGCAGAATGAGTATCGCTGCCAGCACGATACCGCCCGCCAGGTATATGCGCGTGAGCCCGCTTCCGTTGGTGAAATGCATGTAGAGAAACGACACGATCAGCACGAGCAGAATCAGGATCGGTCCGAAACTTTGAGTCTGTTCCACTATAATGAAGCCCCTACTTGTCGTCTTTCTTCGCCGACGCCCTGTGGCTCGACATCGACCCGATTTGCGATCGTTCGACCTTCAACCTGACGTTGGGCGCAACTTCGAGCGTGATCACTTTGTCGCCGACCTCATGAATCCGCCCGATAATTCCGCCCGTCGTCACGACCTCGTCGTTGCGCTTGAGCGCGGCCAGCATTTTCGCCT
>Ga0187879_10003651_pt1 | contig 10367 bp, 10 predicted proteins | sample June2016WEW_19_1_FD_132423 | JGI IMG/M metagenome (GOLD analysis project Ga0187879, IMG submission 132423) | Peatland microbial communities from SPRUCE experiment site at the Marcell Experimental Forest, Minnesota, USA - June2016WEW_19_10 | ecosystem: Environmental > Terrestrial > Soil >... | reverse complement strand
AAATCGCATGGCTTTCTCGACGCGCGCGGGGGTGTGCGAAAGGCCTTCGCGATCGGGATCTTCGCCGAGGCGGACAAGCATTTCGCGCACCAGTTCTTCATAGGTGGCGCTGGTCAGGGTGGCTGGTTGTGTCGTGGACTTCATAGGATTTGTAATTTGTGATTTGTAATTTGCAATTGGAAAACACAATTACAAATTACAAATTGCCAATTACACATTTTATCTTTTTCCCGAGTATTCAAACGAGTTCATCATCGTCTCTTCAATTCTTATCTTTTCTAGATGAGCCCTGTGGAAGCCGCGCTTCACAATTTCGTAGATCGCGATACAGAGGTTTTCCGTGGTCGGAACCTGCTTCACGAATTCTGGGAGCAGGTTGAGATTCTGGTGGTCGTAGCGTTCGAGGATATGGGTGTGCACGAAGCCATCGAGATCGACCAAGTTGCATACCATACCGGTCTGGTCATCGACCGGTCCGCTAACGGTGATTTCGACCGTGTAGTTATGCCCATGTCCGTAAGGGTTGTTACATTTGCCGTAGGTTGCGCGGTTTTCTTCCGCTGACATCTGGTCGCTATGCAAGCGGTGTGACGCCGAAAACAGGTAGCGGCGGGTCAGGTGCGCCTTCATCCTTCTCGGCTCATGCTTCACCATAGAAATCGACGAACAGGTCGGGGGTTTCGTATACGCGCACGCGATGCAACTGCGCCGCGTTGAGTTTTGGCGCGAGGCGCTGCCAGATGACGATGGCGAGGTTTTCGGTCGTCGGGATCATCGTCGGAACCGCGGTGACGAACTCGGGGACTTCCTTGTTCAGGAAGCGGTGGTCGAGCGCGTCGAGCACTTCCCTGCTCATGACGTCTTTTAATTGCTTCAGGTCGACGACGAATCCCGACTTCGGATCGACCGCGCCCTTCACCGTGACTTCGAGGGTGTAGTTATGCCCATGCCCGTTGGGGTTATTGCACTTGCCGAAGATGCGCTGGTTCTCATCCGGAGTAAAGTCCGGATTGTGGTAGTAGTGCGATGCGGAAAATTCGGCTTTGCGGGTGAGATAGACCATGAAATCGGCTCCTGGCTCTTGACTCTTAGCTTCTAGCTCTCAATTCTCAGTCCCGGATTCTCAATTCGCGGGATTGGTTTTACCGGTTGCATTTCCGCAGGAGCACTCTTAACTGGAGCACCGACACGGTAAGAGCGGCCCTTCCATGATACTTGGCCTTTCGCGTGGGCCTTCTTCGAGCGCAGGAGCAGATACGCGAACATTGGCAGACCTACCGCAATTGCTAGCAGGTTATTTGCTGTTGTGAAATGTGCGGCGCGAATTCGCCGGTACACCAACAACCAAAGAGCGGCGGAGGCAATCCACAGGAAATGGCGGCTACGTGCTCCAGAGGCGGCGATTGCTATCGTGAACCATGCCGCGAGCCACGAGAAAACACTCTGTAGCGCCAGCCGGCCGGGATTCGGGAACAACAGCGCCAGATTCTTCGTCCATCCTTCGCTAAGTTGGGCCCAGTTGCGGTACATGCGGGTGCGTACGGCGTCTGCGCCATAACGGAAGTACACGCGCTGGCCAGCGTTGCGGAAGAGCTGGGCCAGCGCCACGTCCTCAAGAATTTCCGTGGCCACGGCGGCGTGGCCGCCTACGGCGTCGTAGGCGGCGCGGCGGACGAGGATATACTGCCCGTTCGCTGCGGCGCTTCCCGAATTCTGATCGCGCACTTTCCGGGGCGGGTATCGCGCCGCCAGTTCCGCGAAGATTACGGGCATCACGGCCCTCTCGGCGAACGTGACAACCACCTGCTGGGGCGAGTACGAAAGCAAATCGGCTCGCTCATTCTTCGCTTCTTCTAAAGCCCGCGCCAGCGATCCCGGCAGATGCACGGTGTCCGCGTCGGTGAACAGCAGCCACGGCGCACACGCGGCTTTGACCCCGGCAACGATCGCGTTGTTTTTTCCGGTCCAGCTCTTCCTCTTCCCTGCGCAGTCTTGGGGCGGCAGCTCCGGGGAAATCACCCGCACTCCGGCAAAACCTTGCGCGATCTCACGCGTTCGGTCGGTGGAGCCGTCGTCGACCACGATGATCTCGAACGTCACGCCGGTTTGGGCGGTCAGCGAGTCCAGACAGGCGCCGAGGCTGGCCTCTTCGTTCCGGGCTGGAACGATTATCGAGACCTGGGGGATCGGAGCCTGGGGGATTGAAACCTCCGGGGTCGGCAACCTGAGCGGCGGCATTGGAGGTGAACTATCCAAAATGAACTATCCCTCTGAACTATCTCTCAGTTTTTCGTTATTATAGCGGTGTGAGACGAACGCTTCTTCCTACGCTTATCGGCGCCCTTCTAATCATTGGATTGCTGGCTGCCCTGATCGGATGCTACAGCGGGAACCATCCTGCGCGCATCGGATCGAATGCTCCGGACTTCACTTTGCAGGATTCCGACCACAAAGTCACGCTCAGCCAGTTTCGCGGGCAGGTGGTGGTGTTGAATTTCTGGGCGACGTGGTGTCCGCCGTGTGTCGAGGAGACGCCGTCGCTGGTTCGGATGCAGGCTCGTCTCAAAGATAAGGGTGTGGTGGTGCTGGCAGTCAGTATTGACGCGGATGACGCGGCTTACCATAGGTTCCTTAAGGAATATAACGTCAACATGGTCACGGTGCGGGATGAGTCGCAGAAGACGCCTACTCTTTACGGCACGTTTGGCTGGCCGGAAACCTATGTGATCGATCGTAACGGAGTCATCCGGCGCAAATTTATTGGACCCGTGGATTGGACCAATCCGGAGGTCACGGATTATTTGAGCAAGTTGTGAAGAGAGCTCTCAGCTGTCAGCTCTCAGCTCTCAGTAGAACCTTACAAAAATGGTGCCTCGCCTGCGCTCGCGGTCACCCACGAGGCTATTGACTGCTGGTGATCGCCGTGGAAACTCTCCTGATGGCTGAGAGCTAGAATTTCACATTCCGCAGCCTTAGCGCGTTCGCGATTACCGACACTGAACTGAAGCTCATTGCGGCTGCGGCTAGGATCGGGCTTAGCAGCAGTCCGAAGACCGGGTACAGCACGCCGGCTGCAATCGGCACTCCTATTGAGTTGTAGAGAAACGCGAAGAACAGGTTCTGGCGGATGTTGCGCATGGTTGCCTGGCTCAGCTTGCGGGCGCGCAGAATTCCTTCAAGGTCTCCTTTAAGCAGGGTGATGCCGGCACTTTCCATGGCGATGTCGGTGCCTGTTCCCATGGCGATTCCTACTTGCGCTTGCGCCAGCGCGGGGGCGTCGTTGATGCCGTCGCCGGCCATGGCTACAGTTCGGCCTTCATTCTGGAGACTCTTGACGATCTCGGCTTTTTGCGCGGGCAGAACTTCCGCTTTGAAGTCTTCTATTCCGAGGGCCTGTGCGATCTCCTGGGCCGTCGCCTGGTTGTCGCCAGTGAGCAGCACCAAGCGGATTCGCTGGGCTTTCAGTTCGCGCAGGGCGGTCGCAGTTGATGCTTTTAACGGGTCGGCGACCGCGACGTTGCCGGCGTACTTGCCGTCGACTGCGAGATAAATCACGGTGGAACCGGCGGGTTTTAGAACGGATACCGCGGTTCTGTTCTCGAAGGCTCCTGCCACTCGCATCAGAGCAGAGTTTCCAACCGCCACGTTCTTCCCTTCTACCGTGCCGCGCACGCCTTGGCCTGGCACGGATTGAAAATTGGAGGGCTCGCTCAAATTTAGCTTCAGTTCGCTCGCCTTGGCGACAATTGCCGCGCCTAGCGGATGCTCGCTGGCACGCTCCAAACTCGCCGCCAAGCGCAGAGTCTCCTGGCCTGAAATACCTGGCGAATGTTCTGACGTCGAGAACGCCACCACCTTTGGTTTTCCCTCGGTCAGTGTTCCGGTCTTATCGAAGACGATGGTGTCCACTTTTTCCAGCGTCTCCAGCGCCTCGGCATTCTTGATGAGTACGCCTGCATGGGCGCCGCGTCCGGTGCCGACCATGATTGCCATCGGTGTCGCGAGGCCGAGCGCGCAGGGACAGGCGATGATCAGCACGGCCACGGCGTTGACTATGGCATGGGCGAAACGCGGTTCCGGTCCGACGGTTACCCACACTATGAATGTCGCTACCGCAATGGCGATCACCGCCGGAACAAACCAGCCGGCGACTTTATCGGCCAGGCGTTGGATCGGGGCGCGCGTGCGCTGCGCCTGGCTGACCATCTGCACGATTTGCGCCAGCATGGTCTCGCTGCCTACGCGCTCGGCTCGCATCACGAGAGATCCGGTGCCGTTTACGGTCGCTCCTATCACGCGTTTGCCTACCGTCTTCTCCACGGGAACGGATTCGCCTGTGATCATGGACTCGTCCACTACGCTCGAGCCCTCGAGCACAACGCCATCGACGGGGATTTTTTCTCCCGGACGCACGCGCAGACGATCTCCAGGTTTTACTTGTTCGAGCGGGATATCGCGCTCGTCGTCCCTGCCGTTGTTGCTCGTCGACATCACGCGCGCCATCTTCGGGCTCAGGTCGAGCAGCGCTCGAATCGCGCTGGATGTTTGGCTGCGGGCACGCAACTCCAGCACTTGCCCCAGCAACACCAGGGTGACGATTGCCGCGGCCGCTTCAAAGTAAACATCGGGGCGATTGCTCGGGCTTCGGGTCATGCTGCTGGTCATGTTGCTGGTCATACTGCTGAAAGACGCGGGAAAGATCTGCGGGAACAAAGTCGCCACTACGCTGTAGGAGTACGCGACGCCCGTGCCCATGGCGATCAGCGTGAACATGTTGGTGCTGCGGTTGACCAGCGATGCCCATCCGCGCTGGAAGAACGGCCAGCCACACCAGAGCACCACGGGCGTCGCGAGCAGGAGTTCGAGCCATGGCAATCCCCAGTTCCCGAACGATGCCATGAGCATATGCGGCCAAAGCATGCTGCCCATTGCAATCACGAGCAGTGGGGCGGTTAGCATCAGGCTGATCCAAAAGCGGCGCGTCATGTCGCGCAGCTCGGGATTCACTTCTTCGGCGGTTACCGTGCGCGGCTCCAGTGCCATGCCGCAGATCGGGCAACTCCCTGGCTCTGTGCGCACGACTTCAGGATGCATGGGGCAGGTGTACTCGGTCTTGGTCGCGGGGAGCGCCGGCGATTCGGGATCGAGCGCCATTCCACAGTTGGGACATGGTCCCGGCCCAACTTGCCGCACCTCGGGGCACATGGGACAAACGTAGACTCGCGTATACTTTGCGGACCCGTGCGGCGACGGTGGACTGGGAGCCGCGGTTGGCTTGTTCAGCGTTGGCACGACCAACGCTGGGCCGCCTAGAGAGACCAGTCCCGATGTCATTGTCGTCGTCATTGGCTTGGGAGCGGATGACAGGATTCCCTCGGGATTCGCCTGGAACTTCGCCTGGCAACCGGCGCAGCAGAAGAAATACTCTTTTCCGTTGTGCTGCGTCTTGTAGCGAGCGGTTGCCGGATTCACATTCATCCCGCAGACTGGGTCCTTTTCTTGCGCCTTGGCGGAGGACGATGCGGCGTTCGGGATTTCTCCGGGGTTTAGGTGGTCCATGGCTTGGCTGCCAGAAGTGTATAGCGAATAAAGATTTGCCGTGGCTGCGGACAACTGCCGAGCTCCGCTCGGCTTGGACGGGGCAAAGTCCCGTCTCCACACGACCCGTCCCTACATGAGCAGAACCCAGATCGCGCTTGGCGGAATCCGGCGCTTATTAGATACTCATATTAGATTCACCAGAGTAATCCTCGAACCTTATTCCCTGGAGAAATGAAATGACGTACCTGGAAGTTACCTACCGCTACCAGACTCCGCCTGGAGAAGCTGAGTTGCGGGCCATTGACAGTGTCCGCGAGGTCTACGGAATACAGCGCATCCAGTTCAACGAGAAAGAACGGACGGTGCGCGTGCTGTTCGACGCCTCGCGATTGAAGGGCGACGCGGTAGTCAAGTTGCTGCGTGAGGCCGGTATCGACGTGCAGGAGCAACTGGTGCTTGCCTGAGAGCTTTTGGCGGGAGGTGGGAGTGAAAATTGCACTCCGCCCGCTTCCCGGCATTAGGGGAGGAATCCCGTGTAGGGAGGCCGACGAACCGGGCGGAATGCACCTTTATCCAACAAACGCAGCAACAAACGGAGTTGCAAAGGGGCATTCGGAAAGACCTCTGGCCGAAGTTATTTTCCCAAATGCCCCGTTGCGCGCCACTTCGTCTGCCACAGGAGGAGCATGTCGGATGCCATTTCTAACATCTTGTCAACATGCATATATAGAACGCCGGGGCGGGTAGGTTTTGCGCGCGGGGGGAAACTTTTACTCAAAATTACAAATATCGGCAATATATCGCTGCCATCCGCGCCGAAGTCGGCCTACGCTGGCGGGTGTCATGCGACAACCGATTGGGGCAAAGTACCCAGGTTTGCCGTGCAGTTTTGGGCATTGATTGGAGTCTAATAGACTTGGCTGTCTATTGATACAGAGGAGCTAATCCAGAGGAGCTGGCATCGTGAAAACTCGCACTGCGAAGGCATTGTTGCTGTGGCTCTTGTTGAGTAGCGGGCCGGTGTTGTTCGCCGAGACTCACCCGGAGGGGATCTGGCAGGGATACGACGGCGAGTGGAAGCATGTTTCTCAACAGTTGATCGCACTGGCGGAAGCGACACCTGCGGAAAAATTTGCATGGCGCCCTGCGGCAGGAGTCCGGTCCACCGGCGAAGTGTACATGCACATCGTGGTGGCCAATTTCTATCTGTTGAGCGTAACCGGTCCCAAGATGCCTGCGGGCCTCAAGGAAGATGCGGAAAAGACGGTTACGTCCAAGGGCGAAGTCATCGACTGGCTGAAACGTTCGCTGGACGCAGTCAGAGAAGCGCACTTGGCGGTAAAACCCAGCGACCTTGAACGTAAAGTGCACATCGCCGACAGAGATGCAACGGTTGATGGGATGTATCTCCGTATTATTGTTCACGCCAACGAACACATGGGTCAATTGATCGCTTATGCGCGCATGACTGGCGTGGCGCCTCCGTGGTCGAAGAACTGAAGGAGCGAGTGTAGCGGAGGCGCGATCGGCTTGGGCGAAGCGATTCTGTTTCCGCTATAATTCAGAAACGCAATTCGCCACCATGCGCCCGTAGCTCAATTGGATAGAGTGCTTGGCTACGAACCAAGAGGTTGGGAGTTCGATTCTCTCCGGGCGCACCATCTTTTTGCCGACACTTCGCTATTCCACGGATTTTTGGCAGGCCTGAAGGCCCTGACACGAACTGGCCTTGCACCACGGCTTGCTAGCCCTGCTTCAGCTTCAGCTTGCTCTTATTTTGTTCAATGAAAGCCTTAAGATCGGGGACAGCGTCAAGCAGCCTCGTCCACTGTTCGTAGTAGAGCGTTACCGGGAAGCGGCCCAGTCCGTACACGCTGACGCCGCCCTTCTCGCTCACGCGGAACTCTATGGCGCCGCTTCTCTTCTTCGTTTCTGCCTGCTTTTCCAGATCGGCAAGGCGAGCTTTTAATTCTTCGTACGTTGGTTCTGTCATGCAAGCACCTCGAATGATCTTTTGTATCATACGGTTGAATGGCTGGGGTTGCATGGCTGCGACAGCTTCCCTTTAGGTGAAAAACTCTGCACAGTCATCGTTGCAGGCGGGCTGTCCCACGCTATCTCATGCTGCCGCAAGATCTTGCGGCCCTTTCCTGGGTCCGCAAATGGAAGCGCGAATGCTAAAATGACTGCGGCAACAAATTCCGAGTGGAGAAGCACAGAATGGCTAATGAAGCGAAGAAGAAAAATGCAGTGTTTGAGAGCCTGCCCGCCCTGGTGCTGCTGGGGCTGCTCGCTGGCGCGATCGGAGGCCTGGGAGTCGGACTGATCCAGTTGAGGGCCATGTCGCAGGCCTCGAGCACCTCCGCCGGCAAGTAAATGCGGCCTGCCGCGTAGAAATTTATCCTATTCTAAGCAACGCGTTCAGATCCCCGACCGTGGATCCCATCCGCGCCACTCCTGCCGCGCGCCATCAGGATTCCAGCAACCGAGCAGCTCCTCCGGGAAAATTGGCTGCGCCGCAGAGTCAACGAAACGCACAACTAAGAACTTTCCATCGCTAAGTTGTTCGGAAGATGGAGCGGGAGACGGGGATCGAACCCGTGACATCCAGCTTGGGAAGCTGGCGTTCTACCGCTGAACTACTCCCGCTCAACTTCGTTAGACTACCATTCTGCCCTGGCTAAGACAACGGTCCCTGTCCCTGTGTTTGCCTTTCTCCACCACTCTCCGTAACATTCCCGCTCGGGACTTGCGTTCGAACTCATTTCACTTTCGCGGAGGCTTGATGTCCATCGATTCCCATCCCCAGAAACACAAATCGCGCCGCAACTTCCTCCGCGCCGGGGTGACCGCGACTCTTGCCACGGCCGCTTACCCGGCGCTCGGCGCGGCTCGCGTCGTCGCTCGGGCGGCTCCGCCGGTGCCTGGCGTCAGTGATCTCAACGCCAGTGATCTCAAGGGCGTTGATTCCAAGATCGTCGATTTCAAGATCAGTGATTTCAAGATGGACTTCGAACTCGACGAGATTACGATTGACGATCTGCAGAAATCCTTCTTGTCTGGCCAGTATTCTTCCCGCGCTTTGGCCGAGAAGTACCTGGCTCGTATTCAGGAGATCGACAAGGCTGGCCCCATGGTCAACTCCGTTATCGAGCTTAACCCTGAGGCTCTCCAGATCGCCGACGCGCTCGACCAGGAGCGCAAGGCGAAAGGGCCGCGCGGGCCACTGCATGGCATTCCGGTCCTGATCAAGGACAATATCGATACCGGAGACCGCATGAATACGACGGCGGGTTCGCTGGCGCTCGTCGGAGCGCGCCCTGCGAACGACGCTTTCGTCGCCTCGCGGTTGCGTAACGCGGGAGCCGTGATCCTGGGCAAAACTAATCTTAGTGAGTGGGCTAACATCCGCTGCAGTCATTCCACCAGCGGGTGGAGCGGCCGTGGCGGACTTACGCGCAACCCTTATTGTCTCGACCGCAATCCCTGTGGATCGAGCTCTGGAACTGGCGCTGCTGTCTCCGCGAATCTCTGCGTTGCCGGGGTGGGCACGGAAACGGACGGGTCGGTCGTCTGTCCGTCTTCTGCGAACGGTCTGGCCGGGCTTAAGCCTACGGTTGGGCTGGTCAGCCGCAGCGGGATCATTCCGATCTCGCACAGTCAGGACACGGCGGGTCCAATGGCTCGGACGGTGCGCGATGTCGCAATTCTTCTTGGCGCTATGGCGGGAGCGGATCCACAGGATCCCGCGACCGCTGACAGCCGGGGCAAGATCTATCCCGATTACGTAAAATTTCTCGATCCCGCGGGGCTCAACGGCGCGCGCCTGGGAGTGGTGCGCAAGTATTTCGGCTTCAACGATGCGGTCGACCAGCTCATGGACTCGCTCCTCGGGGAGATGAAAAAGGCTGGCGCTGAGATTGTCGATCCCGCTGATATTCCCACGATTGGCAAGTTCGACGAGAGCGAGCTCACCGTCTTTTACTACGAACTTAAGGCGGACCTTGCGGCGTATTTTGCCCGCCGCGGTTCTTCGGTCAAGAGTTTGAAGGATGTGATTGAGTTCAACGAGCTCAATCGCGGCCGTGAAATGCCCTACTTTGGGCAGGACATTTTTCTTAAGTCGGAGCAGAAGGGCCCACTCAGTTCAAAAGAATATCTCGATGCGCTGGCCCTCAATCATCGGCTTACCCGCGCTGAGGGCATCGACTTTGTCATGGACAAGTTCAAACTCGACGCGCTGGTCGCTCCCACGGGAGGCCCTGCCTGGCTTACCGACCTGATCAATGGCGATCACGTCCCCGGAGGCAGCTCGGGCGCCGCGGCCGTCGCCGGCTATCCCAATATCAACGTTACGGCAGGATATCTGTGGGGACTGCCGGTCGGCATCTCCTTCTTCGGACGCGCCTGGAGCGAACCCACCCTGCTCAAGATCGCCTATTCGTTTGAGCAATTGACCAAGGCACGACAGAAGCCGCGCTTCCTGCCGACGATTGATATCTTAACCCCAGGGGGCACAGAGGAACACAGGGGCAACACAGGTAAGGGCGCTTAATCCGTTTCTTCTGTGAATCCCTGTGCCCCCTGGTTCAGGCTTTTATCGCTGCGGAGTCGGGCCCGGGTCTCGCCGTGAATCGGGCGCTGATTGTGCTGACGAGGGACGGATTCCCTTGGCTTCTACGATCGACCATCGCCAATCTTCGTCGGGGCCGGGGGTGATTCCGATATTTTCGTGGAACGCGGTTGTGCTGAAGGGCTTGGCCGCGGCCTTGAGGTGATAGAGAAGGGTTACGTCGGAACGCCGCTCGACGGCGATGGGCGCGTTT
>Ga0187879_10003642_pt1 | contig 10379 bp, 10 predicted proteins | sample June2016WEW_19_1_FD_132423 | JGI IMG/M metagenome (GOLD analysis project Ga0187879, IMG submission 132423) | Peatland microbial communities from SPRUCE experiment site at the Marcell Experimental Forest, Minnesota, USA - June2016WEW_19_10 | ecosystem: Environmental > Terrestrial > Soil >... | reverse complement strand
GTATTTTCCCGAGCAGAAGCTGACCATGGATCAGGCTATCGCCGCTTACACGACCGGTTCGGCCTTTGCCGAATTCAGGGAGAAAGAGAAGGGCAAGCTGGAGCCGGGGATGCTCGCGGATTTCGTCGTGCTGGACCGGGATATTACCGCGACCGCGGCGGAAAAAGTACTCGGCACGAGAGTATTGCGCACCGTGGTTGGGGGCAAAACCGTCTACGAAGCGAAATAACTTCTCTCAACCCAAGAGCGGTTTTTATGCGTCTAACTAGCTTGGGATCCCGTGTCCGGGATCCATTGATCCTATAGAGCTTCGCGACTGCGGGCTGCCTGTTTGCAAACGGGTATAATAAAAGCGCTTATAGTCCTTGGAGGAAGCAGAGATATGGATTCGCGGGCATTCTGGCTGCGCCTGAAGACTCACCGTTGGGTCTATTCGTTCACCATTGCGGCAACGCTGGCAGTGGGGATTTTAATTGGCACGGTGGTTTCCTACGGTGTAAAGGGCAAGGAAGGGCAGAAGTCCTCCGACGCGACCCCCCTGACGATTCCTTCGCCGAAACAGCTTTCGACTGCATTCTCGCAAATCGCCAAGCAGTTGGGGCCAAGCGTGGTGAATATCAATACCGAGTCGACGATAAAGAATCCGCACCGGCGGCGGGGTGGGCAGAGTCCCGATGATGACGACAGCGGCGGCGGCAATGGCGGTATGGATGACTTCTTCAACCGCTTCTTCGGTGGCCAAGGCGGGCCGAACGGTGATGCCGCAATTCGCGAGCGTTCGCTTGGATCGGGAGTCATTGTCGATCTCAAGGGCTACATTGTTACCAACCGGCACGTGATTGATAAGGCGGACCGCATTCGCGTGCGCCTGCAGGACGATCCACCAGGGGTACAGCACGACGCCAAAGTGATTGGCCAGGATCAGGAGACCGATCTGGCGGTCATCAAGATCGATATGGACCGCTCGGTGCCCACTGCGAGGCTGGGCAACTCAGACAGCATGCAGGTGGGTGACTGGGTTCTGGCCATTGGCAGTCCCTTCGGACAGGTAGGCACGGTAACGGCGGGCATTGTCTCGGCCAAAGGACGAGACATCGTGCCTGGCCGCCAGTTCCAAACTTTCATTCAAACTGATGCTGCGATCAATCCTGGAAATTCGGGAGGGCCGCTGGTCAATATGGACGGTGAAGTGATCGGCATCAACACCGCTATTTTGAGCGAGACCAATGCCTATGCCGGAGTTGGCTTCTCGCTTCCTTCGAATACCGTGGCAGAAGTTTACAACCAGCTGATCGGGGCCGATCACCGGGTGGTTCGTGGTTCCATCGGCATCATGTTCGATGCGGTGGAGAATCCCGCCATCACGCGCGTCTACGGTGCTGGCTCGGGCGTGACTGTGTCCAGCGTGGTGGCCGGCAGTCCGGCGGATCAAGCCGGACTGAAAGTCGGCGACACCATTACCACCGTCGACGGGAAGAAAGTCACCAAGGGATCGGAGTTGGTGGCCGATATCGCTTCCCGAAAGCCGGGAGCGAAAGTGCAACTGGATTTTCTGCGTAACGGGAAGAAACAGGAGACGACCGTGACCATCGCGGATCGTTCCAAGTTGTTTGCAGCGCGGCTCAATGATGACGAGGGTGAAAACGGCGAGAGCACGCCCAAACAGGACAAGTTCGGCATTACGGTCCGGAAACTTACACCTGAGATGGCCGACCGGCTGGACATGCCATCCGGCAAGGGCGTGATCGTGCAGGATGTGAAGCCGGGCTCCTTTGCCGAAGACATTAATTTAGGTCGCGGGGACGTGATTCTTGAGGTCAACAAGCAGCTAGTAAACAGCGAAGATGATTTTGCCAAGGTGGAGTCGAACCTGAAGAGCGGGCAGGACGTGGTTTTTCTCGTGCGCCCCCGGGGTTCGACACGGCAAGATGGAACCATCTTTGTGGCCGGGACACTTCCGTAACCAGGTCATAGCCAACGGGTACTGGCATTGCCTCATTCGATAGGGGATGATGACAATGCCTGCTTGCGTTGGGCTTCCGTTTTTGTGCGGATCAGTCCGTCCGGTGGGTTGACTAAATTATTGAGGGTTTGCCGTTGGAATTAAAGCCTTGCCCGAAGACCGTGACCCGACGCCTGGGCGCAGCCTGCGTTCTGGCGATAGTTTGCATTGGGCTCTCCTCGGCAAGCGCGGCTCGCGCTGAGAGTGACACTACTGGCAGTTCGTCTTCCTCGAAAAAGACCAGTGGTTCGAAGACGGCGAACGCGAAGACTCCCGCGAAGGCAGCTGCGTCCGGTTCGAGAGCGAGTTCGACAACGAAGACTCATTCTGCATCGCATCCCGCGACCGGGAAACATCCAAAATCGACCCCCGCCAGCACCGCTCGCAGCGACAAATCTACACACGCGGGCTCGAAGAGGAATTTCAAGAAGAGAACGGCTCGCGGCCAGCAGAAGATTGAACCGGAGCGGGCGCAAGCAATTCAGGAAGCTCTAATCCGCGAACATTATATGGGCGGGGAGCCGACGGGAACGTGGAATCAAGACAGCGAAGCTGCCATGCGCCGCTATCAGGCCGATCACGGCTGGCAATCGAAAACCGTGCCGGACTCGAGAGCCCTTATCAGCCTAGGACTGGGCCCCAGCCACGACCACTTGCTGAATCCCGAGAGCGCGATGACGACTGGGCCGGAGGCTTCCCACGCGGATTCTGTGAGCTCTACGTCTCAGAATCCGGTGTCGCACAGCGCTGAACCTGGCGCAGCCATGAGCACAACTCCTGTCCCGTCTGCCGATCCGGCACCAGCAACGGCATCCGATCAGGCCGCGTCGTCTCCGCAGTAGTAGCAACTTGGCAGTTCGCCATTAGCGCTTCGCCTGCTCCGCATCTCTCCAGAACAGATTCAGCTCTTGTTGGCTAACTGCGAATTGCCAATTGCTGAATACCGCTACGCTCCAGGCGTCTTGCGATAGCTTCCCGTCACTGGCCGTGGAAAATAAGGCAACGGTTGCGAGTGAATAATGGCTTGCGGGTTGGTCTCGACCAAAGCGTCCGCAATCTCTTCGCCGCAGATTTCGGCAGCGGCTTCGCGCGCTGTAGAAAGCACGGGAATACGTTTTTCCGTGTCGTGCGCGTCCGTAGCCAGCACGTGGACGGCATCACGTTCGAGCAGCCAGTGCGCGGCGCGGCGAACGCGTTCCCCCCAGAATCCGGTGAGCGCTGAACCGGTCATCTGAATCACACATCCTTGTTCGGCCCATTCCACTACCCGCTGCGGAGTCTCGCGCAGAATCGGATTGCGTTCCGGATGTGTGATCACCGCAGTGATGCCGCAGTCGCCCAGCTTGGTAAAACAATCTGTAATCTGTTGCGGAACGCCGTAGTTGCTCAGTTCCACCAGCATGTAACGCGAGCCTTCGATGGCGTAACGCTCGGGATTGGCGAGCACGTCCTGCAGGTTTTCGTAGGAAAGATGGAAATCGCATCCCAGGCTCAGAGTAAGAGTATTGCCCACAAGCTGCTGCAGGTGCGCAACCAATCCCTGGAGATACGGGCGGTCGTAGTGATAACGGTCATTGGCATGAGGTGTTGCGACTTGATGCGTGATGCCGTCAGCCGCGGCCATGCGGCACATGGCGACGGAGATTTCCCAGGACTTCGATCCGTCGTCTACTTCCGGAAGAATATGGGAGTGAATGTCGACCACGGTTGTAGAAACACGAGCATCCCAAACGGGTTGCGCCTTGATTTGATTTAAGCAGATTCGTGAGGAAAGAGAAAGCGGACCAATTTTGCGTGTCAGGTGTGACCCGGGCAATCATTCGACGCTTGAAGTCCGCCCTCCCTTGCCGCACCTTCCATTCCGGCTGTAGCATCAATATTCAGGCATACATTTAAGGAGCAATTATGGCAACCGACACTTTGGCTTCCCCCGCCGTTCTCAGCCACACCCCGACCAAGGTCCTCAAGAATTTCATCGATGGCGAGTGGGTGGAGTCCACGACTGGCGAGAATTTTGAAGATCGCAATCCCGCCGACACGCGCGATGTGGTCGGCATTTTTCAGAAATCGGCGAAGGCCGATGTGGACGCAGCTGTCGACGCGGCCCAGCGCGCCTTCGCCAAATGGCGACTGGTCCCCGCGCCGCGACGTGCTGAAATGGTTTTCCGCGCCGCGGAAATTCTCATTGGACGTAAAGAAGATCACGCCCGCGACATGACCCGCGAGATGGGCAAGGTGCTCAACGAGACTCGCGGCGACGTACAGGAAGCCATCGACGCCGCCTACTACAACGCCGGCGAAGGCCGGCGGCTCTTCGGTCCTACGGTTCCTTCGGAGCTGCCCAACAAATTCGCCATGGCCGTCCGCCAGCCGATCGGCGTGTGCGGCATGATCACGCCGTGGAATTTCCCGATGGCGATCTCTTCGTGGAAGCTGCTGCCCGCGGTCGTCTGCGGCAACACTTGCGTCATCAAGCCCGCCCAGGATACTCCACTCTCCACATTTAACCTGGTGCGCGCCTTCACCGATGCCGGCATTCCGAAAGGCGTGGTCAACATCGTTACGGGATTTGGTGCTGACGTGGGCACGCCGCTGGCCGAGCACCCCCAGGTACGCGCCATCTCGCTCACAGGATCGTCTGCGGTGGGCCGCATCGTGGGCGGAATCGCCGCCAAGAGTTTCAAACATTGCTCGCTCGAACTCGGCGGCAAGAATCCCATGATCGTACTCGACGATGCGAACCTCGAACTCGCGATCGAAGGCGGTCTCTGGGGCGGCTTCGGCACCACCGGTCAGCGTTGCACCGCGACCAGCCGGATCATCGTGCAGAAGGGTGTCTACCGTGAGTTCGTTGAGCGCTATGTCGCACGGGCCAAGAAGCTCAAAGTTGGCAACGGGCTTGATGAAACGGTTGAGATGGGTCCAGCGGTAAACGAGAAGCAACTGCAAACTGATCTCAGCTATGTGGAGATCGGCAAGAACGAAGGCGCGAAGCTGATGTGTGGCGGCAACCGGCTCGACCAGGGCGAGTATCGATACGGCTGGTTTATGGAACCGACGGTATTCACGGACGTCGATCCCAAGATGCGCATCGCTCAGGAGGAAATCTTTGGCCCCGTGGTTTCGATCATTCCTTGTGACGATTTGGAAGCTGCGATCGAGATCGCCAACGGGATCGAGTACGGACTCTCGTCCGCGCTCTATACCAAAGACGTGAACAAGGCTTTCGCCGCGATTCGCGATCTCGATGCCGGCATCACGTATATCAACGCGCCGACGATCGGAGCGGAAGTACACCTGCCTTTCGGTGGCACCAAGGCGACTGGGAACGGTCACCGCGAAGGGGGCATCGGCGCCATCGACTTCTATACAGAATGGAAGTCCGTTTACGTTGATTATTCGGACAAGCTGCAGAAGGCTCAGATCGACCGAGACGAATAGACCGAGCAGAAGTCGATCGGAGGTCGCCTCTGCGTTTCCGGTCGGGGCAAGCGCGAGGCATTCAAGGTACGTTGGTAATCTTGCCGACGTGCCTCGCGTGCCCTAGCGTTGTCCTACCTGGGGTCCAATCTGTCCGCAGATATTGTAAGGAATCGGTCTTGCCCAACCGTCTGGTTTCTCGCACCACGGGAAGCGTTAAGAGAAATCTTATCTCGGCAACTCTCGCGCTCTGCTTCGTCGGCGGGCACGCGCCTGCCTTGCTGGCGCAGAAAGCTCCCAAATCTGATCGCAAAGTGCTGGTCTCGGTAAAACCGGAATACTCCGAACTGTTGAAGCATGCCCAAATCGGAGGCCTGGTTCGTCTGAAGGTCACCGTTAGTGCTGACGGGAAGGTCAGCAATGTCGATATTGTTGGCGGAAATCCTATCCTGGCTGAGAGCGCTTCGGCAGCGGTGATGAAGTGGAAGTTTATTCCGGCACCGTCGCAAACGGTCGAGGATATCTCGATCAGCTTCAGCCCTCACTAAATCGTACCCATCGGTTTTCTCTGCACGCTCTGCACTTCTGCGGGTAGAATTCTTCTTGCACTCTGACGAAAGGGCCGCGGTCTGCACGCCCGCGCCGAGGCTTCCATGACTCGAGCTACGACAGCCCACGAAATTACCGCTGCCAAGCGTCTTGAAAATGTCCGCTATGCCATACGCGATCTGGCTTGCGTGGCCGACGAGGTCATTCAACAGGGGCACAAAGTTCTGCCCCTGAATGTTGGCGATCCGCTCAACTTCGACTTCCAGACTCCGGCACACATCATCGAAGCGGTCCACCAGGCTATGCGCGATGGGAAGAATGGATATGCGCCGTCTCCGGGGATTCCCGAAGCGATTGAGGCGATTCGCGGAGAGGCGGCGCGCAAGGGCATCATGACTGTGCGCGATGTCTTCGTCACCTCGGGCGTGAGTGAAACTGTTGACCTGTGCATCAGCGCGCTGGTGAATCCGGGCGAAGACATTCTTACTCCAAGTCCCGACTATCCTCTGTATTCGGCGGTGCTGTGCAAGCTGGGCATTGCGCTGAACGCTTACGATCTCAACGAAGACGATGCCTGGCAGCCCGAACTGGCTGACATCGAACACAAGCTCACGCCCCGGACGCGTGGGATTGTGCTGATCAATCCCAATAATCCTACGGGATCACTGTGCTCGCGCGAAATGCTGGAACGGGTTGCCGAGATTGCGCGGCGGCATAACCTGGTGGTTTTCTCGGATGAGATTTACGACAAGCTGATTCTTGACGGAACGCCGCATATTGCCTTCGCAGCGGTTGCGCCGGATGTGCCTTGCGTCACGTTTGGCGGAATGTCGAAAAACTATCTGGTTCCGGGTTGGCGCATTGGTTGGGGCATCGTCTCCGGCGACGCGGCGGCGGTGAAATCTTATACCGAAGGCATTCACCGGTTGCTGCGGGCGCGGTTGTGCGCCAATCACCCAGAGCAATATGCGATCAAGGTAGCGCTGGAAGGACCGCAGGATCATCTGGTGGAAATTCAGCGCAAGCTGCGCTCGCGCCGCGACCTCACCCAGAAGTGGTGCGAAGCGACGCCGCGGGTGAGTTGTGTTGCGCCTCGCGGCGCGTTCTACGCTTTCCCGCGCATCGATATTCCGGAGAGCGATGAAGTCTTCGTCAAGGAACTCATTCGGCAAAAGTATGTGATGGTTGTGCACGGCTCCGGATTTGGTCAGAAGCCCGGGACGGAGCATTTTCGGATTGTGTTCCTGCCGGATGAGAAGACTTTGACGAAGGCTTATGCTTCGATTGGCGAGTTCATTGCGGAACGCTATGCGGCTTTTAGCTCCTAGGTTTTGGCCTTTAGCTGGAGGCTCCGTGCTGCATAACTGCGCAGTCGCCTGTCTGTTTTCCCCTGCTCACGAACGTTTTTTTTGAATCCGTACAACTTCCATTCGGGTCGAGGGTTTGAGTCAAACGAAGCTAGATGGCTTCCCGGTTGAGATCTCAGCAGTGAAATCGTGAACCGCTCCGAACGTAGTTCTTCTACACGGACGGGCAGTTCATCCCATCAAGAATCAGCGCCGAAACTCAAAAACTCAAAGGAGACCTATGAAACTGCGCACACGTGTCTGTTTGCAACTTGCAGCTCTATGTTTTGTTCTGGCCGCATACAGCTTTGCCGCCGACAACGCTTACCTCTACATTGTGCATGGCATTCCAGGACGGGATATCGCCGATAATCTCAACCCTGGTTTTCCGATTGATGTTTTGATCGATGGTAAGGACTGCCTGGCGCGGGGACTGACGTTTGCCAACACCAGTGGGCCGCTCAGTTTTGCCGCGGGAACCTACGACGTCCAGATCAGCGAAGACGATACGCTGGCACCCTGCACCAATCCAGTGATCCTCGACTCGGAGGTGACTTTAAAGGCTGGAGAAAATGTCTCGGCGGTAGCGGCCATCAGCGGCGGCGAACCCACTTGGCTGCTGTTTACCGACAACCTTGCATCGGTGCCGCCGGGCAATGCGCGATTTGTCTTCGCTGAGGCGGCAGATGCTCCCGCGTTGCAAGCCACTCTGACGCAGTTGTATGTGAAGTCTCCCAGGACGTTCACGGTCATGGTGAGCCCTGGCACACAGCAGAAGATCGGCGTGCCGTTCGGCACGTATCTGGTGCAGGTGGTTGCCACCAGCAGCGCAACGGTGTTGGCGTCGGAGCAAATCGACTTGATCGATCAGTCCGTCACTTTCACCTATGCTGCTGGCGAGGCGGCCAACAACTCCGTGGGACTGGTCAATCGAACGGTGCGAGACGTGTTCTAGGGAAGGCAGTTCTGAAGCGGGTCGTCGTAGCGCGGCCCGTTTTTTTATCTTTTGTTTCTGGTGCGGCTGGGGTGGAATTCTTGACGACAAAAATGCTAAACACGGGGGCACAGGGTGACGCGGGATAACGCTTCCATTCACTCAGGGGCTAAAGCCAGCGTGCGTTATTAATTCTGTACGCGGCACTGAAGCGCGGCTCGTCCAGGGTTGCGCCGGCGAACAACATTTTCCTTCGCTTCGCCGTCGCTGGCGCTGCGACTCCGGTCGGAATGACAAAGCGGAGTGGCTTCCAAGGGGATCAGGGTCAAGAGCCATACAAAGGCGACTTTTCGACATTCCTGCACGAAACGTGTAGGATGCTCGCGATCCATCCATCTGCACTCGGGGCCCTCACTAAAACTAAGAACTTGAGCTCGCAAGCCTAGCGAATGTGGGGTGCTTGTGCGGTTTGAAGTGTGGGAAACCCGAAAATTAGGGAAGAGAGGAAACGATGAAACGCAATCAGCTGCTGTCAGCTGTTGGGATTATGTTGTTCGTAGTGGGGTCGCTGGCCGCCCAGGATCGTGGCACCCTGGCCAGCATCGAGTTTCAGAAAGTGAAGGGTTCAAACGTGCCGCAGTACGAAGCCGGGCGCAAGCAGAAGGCAGCGTGGCACAAGCAGCAAAACGATCCCATCCCGTTGCTGGTGTGGCAGGCAATCAGCGGTGATGAAACGGGAACGTTCCTGGTTGGCCACTTTAATCAACACTGGGCGGATTTAGACAAGCCAGTCGTTACCGACGAAGCGGACCTGGCGGAGTTCCAGAAGGTTCTGGGGAACTACGTCGACTCGATCACGACTCGCTACTACGAGCTTATGCCCAAGATGAGTAACGAGAGCGGAGACGGGACGGTGCCGAAGTTCTCGGAGATTATCATTTATCAAGTGCGCTATGGCAAGGGCTCGGATTTTCGCTCGGGCATTGAACGGGTTCACGACGCCGCGGTCAAGACCAAGTGGCCGGTCAATTATGGCTTCTACGAACTGGTGAACGGCGGAACGTCAGGGACGTTTGTGCTATCCATTCCCCACAAGAGTTGGGCAGACTTTGAGGACAAGCCCGAGGTGAAGCCTTTTCGGGACATGCTTAAGGAAGCTTTCGGACAGGCTGAGGCGGATTCGATTGTGGAGCGCTTCGACCGGTCGATCGAGAAAGAGACGAGCGAGATCATCCAGTATCGTCCGGATCTGAGCTACCTGCCAGCGAAGTAGCGGTTCCGTGATCGGAGGCCACGGTTCGCATACAGGAATGGTTCGGGCTCACCTTTCTTTCTGGAGCTGGGCCCGAGGTCGTCTTAGATGCCGTAGTTGACGGAGCGCAGGCCGTCTTTGTAGGCTTGGCGAGCTCCAGTGGCTTTGGTGTGGGCCTCTTCTTCGCGGAAGTGGGCTTCGTCCCATTTCTCCCAGGCGACCATGGAATGGTCGGGAGTGGCTAAGGCTTCTTCAGCGCGAATAGTGGCGACCCACTCGTCGGAGGCCTGCTTGTAGGCAAGACGGAGTTGGTCGAGATCGGGTGCGGGCATAGGTTGGCAGCGTACTGCGGGGCTGTGTCGCGGTCAATTGGCTGGCGAGAATTTAACCGAAAATTAACAGAGAGGCGGCGGGCTATTGCAGCCCGGCGTACTCTGTTTTGGCTTGTTTGATGATGGGGATGTCCGGGTCGGCGTTCTTCCAGATGGCGAAGAAATCCTGGTAGGCGGTTTTGGCTTTGGCGGGATCGTAGGCGCGCCAGAAGATTCGTCGACGGCCGCGATCGATCCTGAACTACTCGGGACGCCACGGCGGGATTCCGACTCGCGCTTGAGCCGTTTGAGGTCGGTGCGAATTTCCGCCGCGCTCTGGTAACGCAGCTCGCGATCTTTTTCGAGCGCCTTGTTGATGATCTCTTCCAGGCGAGGCGGAAGATCTGGATTCAAGCGGATCGCGGGAGGAGGATCGTGCTCCAGAATCGCATTAAGATGACAGCGGAAGTATCGCCGCGGAAGGGTAGGGCACCCGTCGTCATTTCGTAGAGTACCGCTCCGAAGGAGAACAAATCGGTACGGAGGTCGAGCTCTTTGCCCCTAG
>Ga0187879_10003634_pt1 | contig 10386 bp, 7 predicted proteins | sample June2016WEW_19_1_FD_132423 | JGI IMG/M metagenome (GOLD analysis project Ga0187879, IMG submission 132423) | Peatland microbial communities from SPRUCE experiment site at the Marcell Experimental Forest, Minnesota, USA - June2016WEW_19_10 | ecosystem: Environmental > Terrestrial > Soil >... | reverse complement strand
GGTCTTAAGGTACGTGGCGATGTCGTCGTTCGACCAGGCGCCAAGGCCGCGTCGAGCGTAATCGGTAATGTCCGCGGCAAACCAGCCCTGCAATGCGTAACCTCGAAGCATCCGGCTTGTCTCGTCGCCACCCAGAAAATTCTTCGGCGTGTGACACAGTCCACAATGGCCGAGACCTTCGGCCAAATACGCGCCCCGATTCCATTCCTCGCTCTTGCCAGCGTTAGGGCGGAATTCTCCTGGTCGGAAAAACAGCCTTTTCCAGATGATCATCGACTGGCGGATGTTCAACGGAAACGGCAACTGATCTGCCTTCACGGCATTTTGCACGGCTGGAACAGTGTTGAGATAGGCACGGATCGCCAGCACATCCTGGCGCGTGACCCTGGTGTAATAGGTATAAGGCATTGCCGGAAAAAGAAGCTTGCCGTTACGGCCGGTGCCGTTCTGCATAGCGTTGACGAATTCATCGTCCGTCCATGCGCCGATGCCGGTCTGTTGGTCCGGCGTGATGTTGGGTGCAAGGATGTCACCGAAGGGCGTTTCGATGGCTCGTCCGCCCGCGTAGGCATGTCCGCTGCCGGGAAGTGTGTGGCAGGCGGCGCAATCGCCGACAATGGTCAAGTACCGGCCACGTTCGATTTGCATAAAGTCCTGTTTGTCGATATCGCCGGCGACGGCGCCACCGGAGGACAGCGCCAGCGCCAGACCGCAAAGCGCTCCGCGCATTGGGTTCAGGTTACGCATGGACGAGCGGTCCCGGATTCTTGAGATATTGCGAACGGATCGCTTTCGCCGACCAGAATGCGAGCGCGCCAACCGTACCAGTCGGGTTATAGCCGGCGTTCTGCGGAAACGCGGCGGCGCCTTGCACGAACAGATTGGGGACATCCCAGCTCTGCAAATATCTGTTCAGCGCACTGTTGTCTGGATTGTCGCCCATGATGGCGCCGCCGCACAGATGCGACGTCTGATAGTCGGTCACATCATACGGTCCCTTGCGGGGCTGCTTCACCACCTCCTTGGCGCCCATTTGTTGGAGGATTTCGGCATATTTGTCAGTGAGGAATGCGCTCATCTTGAGCTCGTTGTCGTGGAAATCGATCGTGAGCCTCACGAGAGGCCGGGCGAAACGATCTTTGTAGGTCGGATCGAGATCGAGATAGACGTCCCGATAGCTGTAGAACGAGGCGTGACACGCGCCGCCACAAATGACGGAGCTAAGATAATTGTCGCGCAGCGCCTGCTTCCACTTCGCGCCCCAGGCCGGCGTGCCTGGCGGTACCGCCATGCTCTCGAGCGGACGACCGTTGGTGCGAACCTGGCCGATATAGCCGCCGCCGACAAATCCCGCAGACCCGTGATCGAAGTTATCGCCGTTGAACTCGTCGATACACATGCCAATCGCGCCCGAAGCGATGAACGGGTTGAAATTGTATTTGTCCTTGTCAAAGAAGCCGACCGCGGTGGACATTGTCTGGTGGGTGAAATTGCGGCCGATCTGGCCTTTGCCGGTCCGCGGATCGTAGGGCGTACCGATTCCGGACAGCAGCAGAAGCTGGACGTTAAATAGTTGGAACGCACATAGCAGGACAAGATCGGCGGGTTGCTCGAATTCCTCGCCCGAGGGGTCCACGTAAGTCACGCCGGTTGCTCGCTTGCCGGTGTTATCCAGATTGATTCGCGTCACTTCGCATTCGGTACGAGCCTCAAAATTCGGATTGCGAAGTAGCACCGGCAAAATGGTCGTCTGCGGCGTGGCCTTTGAATAGTTGGCGCAGCCGAACCACTCGCAGAAGCCGCAAAAGGTGCATTGTCCGAGCGTCACCCCCAGCGGGTTGGTGTAGGATTGCGATAGGTTCCCCGAAGGTTGCGGATACGGCTTGTAGCCGAGCTGTTTCGCGGCCTCGGCGAACAGCGTATGGCCGTAGCCCTGCTTCTGGGCTGGCGTCGGATACGGCCGCGAGCGAGCGCCCTCGAATGGATTGCCGCCATCCTGGATCTTGCCTTGGAGGTTGCCGGCCGTGCCCGACGTGCCGCACAAATACTCGAAGTCATCGTAGTGGGGCTCAAGATCATCGTGGGTTACGCCCCAATCTTGGATGGTCATGTCTTCCGGCAGAAACTTCTCACCGTAGCGCTGCGTCAAATGCGAGCGAGCCGTGAAGTCGGTCGGCAAGAAGCGAAAGGTCTCGGCGTTCCAGTGCAGCCCGCCGCCGCCGACGCCGTTGCCGAGCATGAAAGCGCCCCAGTTGCGCACCGGCAGCGCCGTTTGACTAGCGTTGTTCCGGAACGTCACGCACATCTGCGCCGGCTGCAGAAAAAGCTGGTGCTGCAAGCGGTAGCGCAACTCGTCCTGCGCATAGGAAATGGGAAAGTCCGTGGCCGTGTCACGCCACGGTCCGCGCTCGAGAGCAACAACGTCGAGCCCTGCTTGCGTCAATTCGTGCGCAAGAATGGAGCCGGTCCATCCCAAGCCGATGATAACCGCGTCTTTTCCGGGAAGCCTTCGCGCCATTGTCGGTTCTCACTGCAATGGATTCAAATTAAACCGGACAGGGTCGAATCGATCCGTTGTCGAAGATACTCACTTTGACCAGTTTGGATGACTGGCGATGCCGACAGTCGGCAACGTCACACGCTCATTGTGACGGTCGATCCAGTCGCGGTAGTCATAGTGCGTGCCTGGAAAGCCGATCATCTTCCACGCGGCCATATCTTTGTTGCCGCCATAAATTGGGTCGGCGAGGAACCCGTTCCGCGTGTCCGTAAGAATGAGGGTTAAGAAGCTCTGGCCGTCGAAACCATCGAGCTTGAAAGAGCCGTTCTCGAGACCGGTGATGACTTCGTCTTTCTGCTCGTCGGAGAGATCCGCAAAGCTCTTGCCGCTGTATTCATTGCGGCACGCATCGTCTAGTGCAGCGAGCGCCTTGCGGTATTGCTGCGCGGCGGTCAGCGGCGATTGCGGACCCTGCTGCTTTGTCCCCCGCTGGAACGGGCCCATCATGTAGAGGTTTTCGTTGCGCCCGTAGGAACCGGCGAGTTGCCGGTCAATGAATACCGCGCAACCGATATCTTTTCCGCCCGGCGTTTGCGGATCAGGTGGAATGAGACGGTCGACGAACGCCTCGACGGTCTTAGCCTCTTGCGGCGTAAAGTAATGCCAACCGCCGGGCGACACCGCGGTCGGCGGATCGGCCGATCCGGGCTTCCACGGCAAGCCGCCTTTTATAATCGTGGCGCGCGCTTCTGGCGACGACATCAATAGCGCCATCGCGCTAGAGCCAAGAAGCTGACGCCGATTGAGGCGATGCACGGCTGTCCTCGCGTCACAAAACTGAACGCATGTTTGCTCCAATCACCGACATGCGCTTAACGGCGTGATAACAATCCTGTGGCCCGCTCACCGCTTCTGGTACGAGTGGAAAATGTAATCTTTTGACGCCACTATCGTATGGCACGCGAACCCGCAGTTGACGGTTCCGCTCGCATCGGGCGTGAACGTGTCGGACGCGGGATCGTAGTCAAACACGGCGTAGGCCCATCCCTTCGTGTCGGGGAATCTCTTGGTATCCTTCTCGATCAAAAAGATGTCTTGCAAGGTGTCCGGCACCCTCACTGAGAAGGGGGACTCCGTCATCTTTTTCGGCTTCCACTCGATCTTCGCGATCTTGGAGCCGTCGGGGAACGGCTTGCCGTTGCCGGGAACGCCAGCCTTGTAGGCGTCGATCATCGTGGGATTGGCGACTTCCACCTTGAGCAGTTCTTCAGTTTGACTGACGGAGACAACCTCCCAGTGTTCGTATCCCTTGAAGTCAGAGAATGGGAGCCCATTCGGCACTTGCAGAGTGTACTTGTCCTGCGCGGCGAGGGCCATGCTGCCCACGACTGCGACCAATACTGCGAACGCAAGCGCGGCTAACGAGCCGCTCACTAAGCGGAATGTCGAGATGCGCGTCATGATCATCCTCCTATGAGGGCCTAGAGCCTGCTCGGCCCTCGATCGCTCGGTGAGTTCATTCTTGTTGGTCCAAGTGAGCCACGCCTCCTTGATCGGCATTCGATCCAGCACCGAGCGAACATTAGAGTCTTCCATTTTTAGCGTTGCCTGAAACAACGGTCATCGTGTAGCCATGTGCAGTGGTTGACATAACCCGAAGCGAAGGTGATGAGTGCTGCCGCGAAAGATGAGGCCGATCTGATGAGGCGCTCGCACACCCTTCCAGATTTATTCCTCGAGTCGCGCGTTCGCATCGCCTCGGCGCATCTTTCTGGGCAAAAGTCTGGAAGGTCACGTCGTCGTTAAGTATAGCTTCAGACTGAGCGCGCGCTTTCGAAAACCTGCCCAGATTTTCGTTTTTTTTGAAAATTGCGCCAAACGCGAAGAGAACGGTCCATTGCGAACGGCTGCTATGGTGAGCGGCCACGTTCGGATGTCTCTTGATACCGGAAAAAGCTCCGCGACCTGGCGGGAAGCCGATGGCAGACATTTCGTCGTTCGCGCGGGCAGTCTCGCCAACGTAACGTGAGCATGTCCCCATTGGCCTCAACGACAATCGCTCGTACCAACCGTCCTCGCGACTTTGTTGAGCGACAACCAGATCGCCGAGTCCGATCTCTTGCCAATTCCGAGGCAGGTTAGGTGGCTCTTGGACATCGTGGGTTACGCTTCAGCCTACGCCTTTCAGAGGCTCAGATGAGCATTGCTGTCGTTTTTTTTCGGCGGCGGGAGCATTAGGATAGAAGCGGCTGCGAGGTCGTCCTATTGAGCGCCGGGCGACGTCTCATTCAGCGCCAATGGGGAGATCGTCGTCAGACGCCGGCCGCCGCCTTCATCTCACCGGCGACCTCGTCGTAGCAGACAGTCCACGCCTCCCGGACGGCGGTCGTGAAGTCTTCCCCCAGCGCCTGTTCGAGGGTCCAGAGGAGCGCTTCCCGCAACCTGTCGTAGTCAGCGAGCTTGACGCCGTACTCGACATGACGGACGGCGAGATCATGCATCGCAGGCAGAACCTGACCCGGCTCAGGCAAATTGTAGACCACCATAGCGAGCATGGCCATCAGCTTGACACCCTGAATGCGCATGTCGTTCTTGAACAGCGGCCGGAGACTCGGGTTGGCGGCGAATAGCCGCTCGTAGAACAGCGCCCCGGCCACCTCCGGCATCACCGCCAGCCTGGCGAAGGTCGTCCGAACAATTTCCTGCTGCGCCGCATTCACGATGTTTTCTCCTCCGCGTGCGCACGCCGCTCACTCGTATCTACGCAACGCCGTCCCCGGCACGGCGGGCTGGCTGCCGCGCGCGCAGGGGCGTGACGCAACGTGACGGAACGGTTTGTTTCCTTGGCGCGCTATTTTCTCACGGCTGCAAAATACGAGAGAAGCAGCTGTGAGGTCGTCCCATTGAGCGCCAAGCGATGTCTTATTCAGCGCCAATGGGGAGATCGCCGTCAGACGCCGGCCGCCGCCTTCATCTCGTCGGCGAGTTCGTCGTAGCAGACCGTCCACGCCTCCCGGACGGCGGGCGTGAAGTCTTCTCCCAGCGCCTGTTCGAGGGTCCAGAGCAGCGCTTCCAGCAGCCTGTCGTAGTCGGCGAGCTTGACGCCGTACTCGACATGACGGACGGCGAGATCGTGGATCGCAGGCAGAATCTTACCCGGCTTTGGCAAATTATAAACGACCATGGCGAGCATGGTCATTAGCTTGATGCCCTGAATGCGCATGTCGTTCTTGAACAGCGGCCGGAAACTCGGGTTGGCGGCGAATAGCCGCTCGTAAAACAGCGCCCCGGCCACCTCCGGCATTACCGCCAGCCTAGCGAAGGTCGTCCGGACGAGTTCCTGCTGCGCCGCATTCACGATGCTTCCTCCTCCCCCGTGCGCGGGCCGCTTACTCGTCTCTGCGCGAGGCCGCGCGCAGCACGGCGGGCGGGCTGCCGAACTCGCTTACGAACGAGCGATAAAATGTCGCCATGCTGTTGAACCCCCAGCCGAAGGCAATGTCGACCACCGACCGGCCGGTTCCCGTCGCCCCAGCGATCGTATCGCGGCACCGGAGCAGCCGCTGGCGCAGAACGTATCGGGCGAAACTGCTGCCGCTTCGCTCGAACAGCCGGTGCAGCTGGCGCGCGGAGATGCCCAGCGCGGCGGCGGCGCTGGCGGGGGTCAGGCCGGGATCGGCGAGATGCAGATCAACGTGGCGCTTGACCGCCGCGAGCTGCGCCGACCGCGGCGAATCCCGCCCCCGCTCGGTGCCCTCGTCGGAGGCGCTACACACCAACGCCACGAGGCCGCAGAGATTGCGCAGCACGGCTTCGCCGAGTTCGTCGGCAAGAAGCGGCGCCTGCGCCTTCGCCGCATCCACAGCTGCGCCGAGGAGCGAGCCGAGCGGCGAGGCGCCAAGCAACCGAAACGGGCGAGCCAGTCGGCCCCCGGCCAGAAGCGGCGAGAGCGCGGCCTGCGGAATGACCAGAATCCCGAACGAGGCTCCGCCCTTCGATTCCGCGTCGAATTGCCATTCGCTCGAGCTCACGCAGAAATCGCCGGGCTCGTGGATGAGGTCAACCGGCGTGCTGCGTGGGGCGGCCCTCCAGATCAGCGGCCTGCGGAATCGGCGGATGAAGAACGCCTCGGTCTTGTCCCTGGCGACGTCAGCGGCGGTGCGCCGGACCCTCTCGAATCCCTCTTCGATATCGAGCAGCGCAAATTCGCCCGCAACCTGTCCGTCCGCTTCGGCGCGAAAGGCGCCAGGGTCCGAGATCTCGCCCGGCGTGATGCTATGGGCCCGTTTCGCGAAGTAGTCGCACCAAGACCTTACACGGTCGCGCGCTGGCAGGTTGTCCGTGGAAAAATGGACTTGCATGGCAATCCCTGCGGGGCCGCCCAAAACCCGAAGCGAGTCATTCTTAAACTGACCGCATGGGTAAGACCAGCCGCGAGACCTGGGGTCCGTGCCGTTTTTGAAGGCAGCCGTCCGGCGCCCTTAGCCCCTCCGGCCTTCGGCGGCCGGCCCCTCCGCGGGCCGGCTGCGGCGGCTGAGCTCGCCGCAATCTCTGCGTGGAGGAAGACCCCGACGGTCTGCTAAACGGCCTACTAAACAGCCTACCAGCGGCTTCATTGAAGGTCGGATCGGCGCTGAATGAGACATCGTGCGGCGTTCAGTGAGACGACGCCAGCGCCGCGCGGTCCTATCCGTTTGAGAACGGAGTGTAACGCTGAAGCTCCACGTTTTCTTGCAGGGAGATCGCGATGACACGATGGCTGCATCGGGAGACTGTCACTGATCAATCTCAGGGCGCGGAACTGCCAATGATCCATCCGGTCGTGCCAAATTGTGGTATGCCGCAGATCATGACGAAGATGAACGACGGATTCACGGTTCACGATGGCGTAAGGTCGTCACCTACCATTCGCCGAATACATCCGGCACTGACGCCGAGCCGCATTTTTGATGGGCACGACATACAGGGGGAGCTATTTATCTTCGGCAAGCTTGATGTTGCAGAAATGGAATTCGCTTTGACGTCGCATCTTATCATACTCTTGCCTGACGGAATTTCCGGAGTGTGCGAATGGAGCGACGGCGATCGTTCAAATAAATTTTGGTCAGCGACACGAGGTAGAATAATTTTTAATCCAGCCCAGGAATATCTACGCATTCGAATGAGAAAAACAAAAAAACAGTGTCGCGTACTGCTCTTAACAATTGGACCAATGGTCTTGAGCCGCCTCAATGACGATGGACATCACATAACAAATGGAACATTAGGTCGACAAATTGCCGTTGACGATCGGACGTTGAGCCAGGCCCTTGCAGCGATTCAACACGAAATCGATAGCCCTGGGGCAAATAGCCGATTTTATGTCGAGACATTCTTGATGCTCGCGTTGAATCGGCTTATTCAGTGCTCATCCAACGTGACAAGCCCGCAACAGCAATTATCCTCCAAGGGAGGTTTGCCTAATTGGCGTTTGAAACGCGCCCTTAAGCTACTGGAGGGCGACCTCAGCAAGACTCCCTCATTGTCGGAAGTTGCTGAATCCATCCACCTTCACCCAACCTCCTTCTGCCGTGCCTTTAAGCAGTCAACCGGGCTATCGCCGCACCGCTATTTATTAGTGCATCGCATCGAGTGCGCGAAAGAGATGATGAACGATCATAATCGGACCCTAACCCAGATTGCGCTCGATTGCGGGTTTAGTAGTTCGAGTCAGTTTTCGGTGGTATTCAGACGGATTATGGGTGTATCTCCAAGAAAATACAGGCGCTCCCTATAGATGTCGATTAAGGGGGCGCTGAACTGCTTGACGATTGTCCGGGATGCGCACGTTCGCTAACCCTACGCGCGTGAGGGGCGCGGCGCGGAGCGACCCGCGGTGGCCGCCGGGGCGGCGCTGCGGGTGCTGGCCCAAGTCGCCGATCGTCGCCGCATTTCTTTTCGCGAATCCGGTCGGCGAGCGCAGCTTTCGCCTCGGGATTGTGGGATCGCGTCGCCATCATCGAGGCGAATGATATCGCTTTCGTACATCCATTTTGAACCCGTTGCAAAAGCTTCGTAACATAGAGCAAAGAGCGTCGATTGGCTCGACGGCAGACAGCGAACACCCATAAACGCTTCCGCCTTTGCGTGACGTGACGTTGCATCGTCGGCCCAATAGCACACAGGTTACGGCGCGGCGATGCTGCACAATACATCGATCGAATATTTTCCCGCACTCGCCCGGCCGAACTATAAGCGTCGACTTGAAAGGTGCTTTTGAAAAAATGCTCCGAGTGATGGAATATTTGCCAAATCGACAACGAAAGTTTCATTGAACTGTTCGCTTCGCGGTCTTTGCCTGAAAAAATCAGCGCAGCAGCGAACACGAGTGTTTTGATCTTACATTCGCGCGTTCTCAGCCCATTATCCGCGCCGAGGTTTGGCGCAATTGTCAAAAACTCGAAATTCTGGGCAGGTTTTCGAAAGCGCGCCCCCAGTAAGAAGCTACAGTCGCTGATGCGGCCACCTTCCAGGCTGCACACGGCGGCATTGTGACCATTGTTTTTAGGTGACGCTAAAATGAAAGAGTCCGACATTCGCTCGGCGCTAGACCGGCACTGGGCCGCCTCCGACGCAAAAAGATTTGAAGTAGAACATCAAATTTATGATGAAGATGCGGTGCTCGACTATCCGCAGTCGGGCGAGCGCATCCGCGGACGACAAAACATAGAAGCATCCCGCATTGCTCAGCCGAACAAAAAGCGGTTCGTCGTGCGAAGGATAGTTGGGGCTGGTAATCTTTGGGTCACGGAATTCATACTGTTTTACGACGGCAAACCGTCGTACGCGGTCAGCATCATGGAATTCGAAAATGGAAGGGTTACTCACGAAACCCAGTATTTCGGTGATCCTTTTGAACCAGGTCCCTCGCGCGCTAGATGGGTAGAACGGTTGGACAGAACTGACTCAGTGCGCGCAACCGAAAAGCGACCTGACCAGTTTGATTCCGGATAGATTCTCTTCGTCCCCTTGAGGAAAAGCCCCGCACGGCGTGGAGAGTGTGCGTCGGCTTGCTAGCATCAAGGAGCGCAAATGTGTGTTTTAACATCGATAAACGGCAGGTCGCCGAGTGATGGAGTATTGTATTTGATGCGATCGCTGCCCTCATCGGGGCGGAAGATCGGGTCGGGGCGCAAGACCTCGATCTACGGAATGGGACCGTCGCCGGATTCGATTGGGGCGCGCGGACGGCAAACATCATGGCGGCGATTTGGCCCGAGCGATGCTCGGCACTGGTCTCCGTGAGCGGCTATCTGATCGGCAGTCAGCAGGCCGGCAACGCAAACCACTAGCTGCTGAATCGAGCCATTGCGGAATTCATAGTCCCCTAGAAATGAAAAGGACGCGCCATGAAATCGTTCACAATCCTCATACTCGCAATCGCGGTAGCGTTGACCATTCTCGCGGCCCTGCCGTTCGCGCTTGGGCATGCCGAAGATGAAGCAACGCCAATCTTCGGTGGCAAACTTCCTGACGGCTATCGCGACTGGGGGCTGATCTCCGTGGCCCATGAAGAAGGCAACCTCAATGATCTGCGCGCCATCCTCGGCAACGACGTAGCGATCAAGGCCTACCGGGAAGGGAAGCTTCCGTTTCCGGACGGGACGATCATTGCCCGGGTCGCCTGGAGTTATGTTCCGTCGGAGGAAAACAACAAGGTCTTTGGCCGTCGCCAATCATTTGTTGCCGGGCTCCCCACGAACGTCCAGTTTATGGTCAAGGACTCTAGAAAATACGCCTCGACCGGCGGCTGGGGGTTCGCTCAATTTAACGACGGTAAACCCGCCGCCGAGGTTGTCCCCAGCGCCTGCTTTTCCTGCCACGAGCCCGTCAAAGCTCGCGACTTT
>Ga0187879_10003631_pt1 | contig 10392 bp, 8 predicted proteins | sample June2016WEW_19_1_FD_132423 | JGI IMG/M metagenome (GOLD analysis project Ga0187879, IMG submission 132423) | Peatland microbial communities from SPRUCE experiment site at the Marcell Experimental Forest, Minnesota, USA - June2016WEW_19_10 | ecosystem: Environmental > Terrestrial > Soil >... | reverse complement strand
TCGAGCCGCTGTTCAGGGAACGGGCAGCGCGTGCGAGCCGGCCGCGGCGAGCGGCGTTCGCCGCGTGACGATCGCGAGCGCGGCCTGATCGGGCACGAACGCGACGGAGCTGCGCGTCGCGCCTTCGTTGCCCGACCCGGAGGCGGGGCGCAGCTCGACCTCGCTGAGCACCGTCTGGATCACGCGCTTGATCGTCAGCTGCGCGAAGCTCGCGGCAATGCAGCGGCGCACGCCGCCGCCGAACGGGATCCACGCGTATGCGGGCGCGGACTGGCCGAGGAAGCGCTCGGGCAGGAACGCGCGCGCGCTCGGGTAGATGTCCTCGCGGCGGTGGATCAGGTAGGGGGAGGGAGCGACGGTGGCGCCGGCGGGGATCGTGCAGCCGTCGAGCGCCAGCGGCGCGAGCAGCCCGCGCATGATCAGCGGCACCACCGGGCACAGGCGCAGCGTCTCCTTGACCACCGCCTCGGAGTACGCGTCGTCCTCGCCCGCGAGCACCTCCTCGCGCAGGCGGCCCAGCTTCTCAGGATGGCGCAGCAGGCGCTCGAATGCCCACGCCAGCGAGGTGGACGTCGGCCCGTCGGAGAGCAGCGTGATCAGTTCGTCGCGCAGTTCCCGATCGTCCATCGGCGCGCCGCTGCGCTCGTACGCGCGCTCGAGCATCGCGAGCATGTCATCGCCCTCCATCGCTTCCGGCGCGGCGCGGCGCTCGCGCACCTTCTCGAGCACCGTCGCCTCCACCGGCTCCATCACCGCCCGCAAGCCGGCGCTGCGCGTGAGCCAGTGCGGGCCGAGCGTGGTCGTCAGCGCCAGGCGGCGCGGGTCGTTCAGCCACGCGGTCAGCCGCTTGAGCTGTTCGCGCAGGCGCTGCAGGCGCTCGCCGTCGACGTTGCCGAAGACGGAGCGCATGAGGACCTCGGAGCTGATCGCCTGCATCCGCGGCCACAGGGCGAAGCGCTCGCCCACCGGCCAGCTCGCCATCTCCCTGCGGGCGACCCCGGCGACCATCTCGCCGTACGCGCCCATGCGTTCGCCGTGGAAGCAGGGCAGCATCAGCTTGCGGTGGCGCATGTGCTCGGGCTCGTCGAGCAGCATCACCGAGCGCGGCCCCAGCAGCGGTCCCAGCGCGGGGTTGGCCTCGACCGCCGTCGGCCGCTGCGTGTCGGCGTCGGCGGTGAACACCAGCCTGACGTCCTCGGGGTCGCTCAGCACCACCCACGGGCTGCCGCGGCGGACGCGCAGGGTGAAGCGCTCGCCGTAGCGCTTCGCGCAGCCCTCCAGGAACGGCAGCGGGCGCAGCGCCCAGCCGACCGCCTGCAGCGCGCTCGGCATGCGTGGGCCGGGGGGCAGCTCCGCGCGCGCCGCGAAGCCCTCGCGCTCCGCGAGCCCCTCTCCCGCGCCGCGGGTACGCGAGATCGAAAAGGTGCGATTCCTCACCACGCGCCGTATGGTGACCCGCTCAGGCTCGGCTGCGCAAACTGCGCCCAAAACGGCGGCGGGATGTGGCGTCGGGTCCCCACGCACCAGTGCCCTAATCGGTTAAGGGAGTGGCCTTAAAAGCCGCGGATCCGGGTTCGAGCCCCGGCTGGTGCATCGGCCAACCGCAATCCCCAGCTCGACCCAACCGCAATCCCCGGCCCGATGCTTACGACGATCAACCTATTCGATTACTTCGAGGATTCCACCGAGGACGGCGGCAGCGGCGGCCACTGGGCGGCGCGCACGCCGCTGCGCCCGAGCGACCGCTTCGACCTGAAGCTCGTGCCGCGCGCTCGCGGCTGGCGCGAGGACGCGCAGGCGCTGGAGGCGCTCGAGCGCGTCGAACGCGAGCCGTGGGTGGACAGCGTGGCGCACACCGCCGAGGGAATCGAGCTGCGACTGGACGACGCGTGGATCGAGACGGCGGGCGCCGCCCTGGAGGAAGGCGACGGCGGCGAGGAGCGGCTTGCGGACCTCGCGCGCGGGCGGCGCTACTCGGTGCAGTTCTGGGACGCGAACGCGACCAAGGCGCTGCACGTCGGGCACCTGCGCAACCTCGCGATCGGCAACGCGCTGGCCGCGGCGCTCGCGCAGGCGGGCGGGGAGGTCGAGCGCCGCGCGCTGATCTCCGACGCGGGGCGCAGCATGGGCGAGGCGATGGCGGGCGTGATGAAAAGCGGGCGCCACGCGCAGGCGTGGCCTGACCGCAACGAGAAGAGCGACCACTTCGTCGGCTGCTGCTACGCCGAGTACGTGGCCGCCGGCCGTTCGTACAACGGCAACGACGCCGAGCAGGCGGAGGCGTCGCTGACGCGCGAGCTGACGGTGCGCGGCGACGACGCCGACGAGCTGCTGCGGCGGGTGCTGAGCGGAGACCGCCAGGCGCTGGAGCTCTGGTACAAGACGCGCGCGTGGGCGATCGCGGGGCAGCGCAAGACGCTGGCGCGGCTGGGGATCGCGTTCGACCGGGTGTTCTTCGAGTCCGACTTCCTCTCCGAGGCCGCCGAGCTGACCGCGTGCGGCCTGCGCGACGGGCTGCTGCGCCGGCGCGAGGACGGCGTCGTCATCTACCCCACCGAGCGCGAGGACTTCGACGAGTTCCCGCTCGTGCGCGGCGACGACCTGCCGACCCAGCACATGCGCGCGATGGCCTACTGGATGGCGGCGCCGGGCCTGGAGGGCATGACCTCGGTGCAGGTGTGCGGGTCGGAGTGGGTCGGGCACGTCACCTGCAGGCGCAAGCTGATGGGCGAGCTCATGGGCGACGGCGGCGAGGGGATGCACCCGACCAGCGACATCTTCCACGGGATGGTCTCCCGCCAGAAGCGGGCGGTCGCCTCGAGCGACGAGGGCGCGCTGCTGATCGACGATCTGACCGAGTGGCTCCAGGAGCAGATCGAGGCCGATCCGGCGAGCGAGAGGGTGCTCGCGAGGCTCGGCTCGGCCGAGCGCGTCGCCGGCCAGGTCGCGCTCGGGTTCTTCGTGCCGCGCCCGGTGACGCCGCGCGTGGACTTCCACCCGGAGAAGCTGCTGGACGTGCGCGAGAGCCCGGGCTGGGAGCTCGTGCAGGCGCGAGCGCGCGTCGGGCGCGCGAGCGGTCCCGCGGACGAGCTCGCGGGGGACCCCGACTACCGCTTCGCGGTCGTGCAGTCGGAGCTGCACCGCCGCCACCTGCGGATCGCGGTGCAGCGGATGGACCCCGGCCCGCTCGCCCGCTACGTGGTGCACCTCGCGCGCTGGTACCTGGAGGCCGACCACGGCGAGCCGGTGGCGCGTGTCGCGCACACGCTGCTGGAGCGCGGCGCGCGCGGCCTGGGACTGGAGGAGGCGCGATGAGATGAGCACGCTGCTGGTCGACAACTACGACTCCTACACGTACAACGTCTACCAGCTGCTCGCGGCGGTCTCCGGCGAGGAGCCGATCGTGATCCAGAACGACACGGTCTCCTGGGGGGCGCTGTCGCGCTGGGACTTCGACGCGATCGTCATCTCCCCCGGCCCCGGCCGCCCGGAGCGCTGGCACGACTTCGGCGTGTGCGCGGACATCCTGCGCTGGAGCGAGATCCCGATCCTCGGCGTGTGCCTCGGCCACCAGGGGCTCGGGCGCCTGCTCGACGGCACGGTGGCGGCCGCGCCGATGGCGATGCACGGGCGCATGAGCCACGTCCGCCACGTCGGCCACGGCCTGTTCGAGGGCATCCCCCAGGACTTCTCGGTCGTGCGCTACCACTCGCTGGCGGTGACCGGGCCGATCGGGCCCGACGGCCGCGTGACCGCATGGACCGACGACGGGGTGGTGATGGGGATCGAGCATCGCAGCCGCCCGATGTGGGGCGTGCAGTTCCACCCCGAGTCCGTCTCCACCGAGCACGGCCGCAGGCTGATCGAGAACTTCTACGAGCTCGCGCGCCGGCACAAGCCGCCGCGCTCGTTCGGCTCGAGGCGGCTCGTGACGCCGTCCCAGCGTCCGCCCGCGCGCCCCGGCGGCGACTCGCGCCTGCGGCTGCGCGTGCGCACGATCGAGGGCGCGCCGCCGACCGAGCCGGTGTTCGAGCGGCTGTTCGCGGACGCGGAGTACGCGTTCTGGCTCGACAGCGCGGACGCGCCGACGCGGCTGGCGCAGTGCTCGTACATGGGCACGACCACGGGCGCGGAGCGCTGCGTGCTCGAGTACGACGTGGAGGAGTCGGCCGTGACCATCCACCGCGGCGGGCGGACGGAGGTGGAGCACGGGTCGATCTTCGACGTGCTCGAGCGCGAGCTCGCCAGCGGCGCGATCGAGCCCCCCGAGGGCCTCGCGCGGGGGCTGCTCGGCGGCTTCGTCGGCTACCTCGGCTACGAGTGCAAGGCCGACTGCGGCTCGCGCAACGTCCACCGCTCGGACGTCCCGGACGCGGTGATGATGCTCGCCAATCGTGTCGTCGCGGTCGACCACGTCGCCAAGCGCACGCATCTGCTCGCGCTGGAGCGGAACCAGCCCACCGGCGAGGATGCGGACGCCGAGCGCTGGTTGAGCGACGCCGAGGCCGCCGTGCGGGACGCGCTGGCCGCGCCCGCGGCGGCGCCACCGGAGCGGGCGCGGGCCGATGGGGATGGCGGTGGCCCGCTCGCTCCGGTGAGGTTTCGGTGCGGACGCGGACGCCGCCAGTACCTCGCCGACATCGCCCGCTGCCAGGCGGCGCTCGCCGCGGGCGAGTCCTACGAGGTGTGCCTGACCGACCAGATCTCCACGAGCGAGAGCCCCGATCCGTTCGAGCTCTACCGCGTGCTGCGGCACGGCAACCCGGCGCCGTTCGCCGCGTACCTGAAGCTCGGCGAGGTCGCTGTGGTCAGCTCGTCGCCAGAGCGCTTCCTGTCGGTCGACCGCGACCGCAGCGTGCAGGCGCGCCCGATCAAGGGCACGGCCCCGCGCTCGCCTGACCCGGCGCGCGACGAGGAGCTGCGCGACGAGCTGCTGGCGGACGAAAAGACGTTTGCCGAGCACCTGATGATCGTCGATCTGCTGCGCAACGACCTCGGGCGCGTGTGCGAGGTGGACAGCGTGCGCGTGTCCGAGTTCATGGCCGGCGAGCGCTACCGCACGGTGCACCAGCTGACCTCGACGATCGCGGGCGTGCTCGCCGCCAACCGCACGCCGGTGGACTGCGTGCGCGCGTGCTTCCCCGGCGGCTCGATGACGGGCGCGCCGAAGCTGCGCACGATGGAGATCATCGACGACGTCGAGCGCGTCGCGCGCGGCGTGTACTCGGGCGCGCTCGGCTACTTCGGCCTCGACGGCAGCGTCGATCTGAGCATCGTGATCCGCACGATCGTGGTGCGGGCGGGCGGGCACGGGAAAACGACGATCGGCGCGGGCGGCGCGATCGTGATGCAGTCGGACCCCGCGGAGGAGTTCGACGAGCTGCTGCTGAAGGCGCGCGCGCCGATGTCCGCGATCGCCCGGGTGGTGACCGGCAGCGCCTCGCCGGACGCGTGGACGGTCGAGCTCGAGCCCTCCTACGAGGTCGCGGGGGCGCCGTGAGTCGCCGCGATACCGTGAGCGAGGCCGCACCGTCGAGGCATGCGCCGGATGCCGCGCCGGCGCCGCTGGGCACGGCCACGGCGTCGCATGAGTGGCGTGTGCGCACCGCGAACCGGGACGACGTCGAGGCGGTCGCCGCGGCGGTGCGCGAGCTGCTGGCGGAGCTCGACGGCACGCCGTCGGCGTTGCCGGCGATGCAGGCGGCGGCGCGCACGCTGATCGACAGCCCGTGGGCGGGGACGGTGCTCGTCGCGGAGGCCGAGGCCGAGGGCGAGCTCGTTGGCGTGCTCGGCGCAAGCTGGCAGATGGCGATCCACGTGCCGGGCAGCTACGCGCTGATCCAGGATCTGTGGGTGCGCCCCGGCTGGCGCGACCGGGCGGTCGGCGGAAGCCTGCTCGAGGCGCTGTTCGAGCTGGCGCGCGAACGGCGCTTCGAGCGCGTGGAGGTCGGGCTGCCGCGCGAGAGCTTCGCTCGCTTCGCGGCGACCGAGTCCTTCTACGTTGGCAACGGCTTCACGCCGAACGGCCCGCGGATGCGGCGGCTGCTGTCGTGAGACGGATGCTGATGATCGAGCAGCGCGAGGGCGCGGCGGCCGTCCAGCCGTGGCTGCTGAGCAGGGCGGGAACGAGGCTGCGGGGACACGACCACGACAGGCGCCTGTCCGAGCTGCGCGCGGGACTGGCGCGCCACGCGGGGGTGCGCTCGGCGAGCGCGCGGGCGAGCGCGGAGGAGGTCGAGCGGGTGCTGAGCGCGCTGCACGAGCCCGGCTACCTGCGCGCGCTGGCGCTGCTCGAGTCCGACGAGCCCGTCCTGATGGCGCAGTTCGCGGCGCCGGGCATGGAGCCGGACACGCCGGTGTGCGCGAGCGTCGCGCGGGCGGCGTACGAGGGCGTGCGCACGGCGATCGCGGCGGCGGGCGCGATCGTGGAGGGCGAGCGCTTCGCGTACGCGCTGTGCCGCCCGCCGGGCCACCACGCCGGCCCGGGCTGGCTGGGCGGCTGCTGCTACCTGAACAACGCGGCCGCGGCGGCGCACACGCTGCGCGAGGGCGGCGCGGGGCCGGTGGCGATCCTCGACGTCGACATCCACTACCCGAACGGCACCGCGGCGATCGCCGCGCGCATGCCGGACACGAGCCTGCACTCGCTGCACTCGTGGCCGGTCGTCAACGTCCCGTCGCAGTCGGCGCAGCCGTCCACGGAGCGCGAGCGAATCGTCGAGTTCGTGCAGGCGCCGAGCGAGGAGCAGTATCTGTCGGCGGTTGCCGACTCGATCGACGCGCTGTCGGTGCCGGCGGAGGTCCTGGTGCTGTCCCTCGGCTACGACACGGTGGCGGGCGACCCGCACGGCTGCTGGAGCTTCTCGCCGCAGGTGTTCCTGGAGATCGGCGGTCTGCTGGCGGCGTCGGGGCTGCCGGTGTGCGTGGTCCAGGAGGGCGGCTACGCGCTGGAGTCGCTGGCGGCGTGCGCCCACGCGTTCGCGACGGGCCTGCTCGGGGAGCAGGACGCGAGCGTCCCGCTCGAGCACGCGTGGAGCGAGGCGCGATGACGGGCCTGGAGCCCTTCCGCCGGCAGCTGGACGCGCTGGACGAGGAGATCGCGCGGCTGCTGGGCGCGCGCTTCGAGGTGTGCCGCGAGATCGCGCTGCACAAGCGCGCGCACGGCATCCCGATGATGCAGCCGGGCCGCGTGGCGGAGGTGCGCGCGCGCTACCGGGCGCGCGGCGCGGAATGCGGCCTGCCGGCGGACTTCACGAGCGCGCTGTTCGAGGTGCTGATCGCGGCCACGTGCAAGATGGAGGACGAGCTGATCGGCGCGCTGGCGGACGAGGAGCTGATCGAGCCGGAGCCGCCCCCGCGGAGGCGCAGGCGCCCGGCGCTGCATCCGACGGACGGACACGCGGCGTGACGCGCCCGACGTTCATCACGCTGGGGCCGGAGGGCACGTGCCACGAGGCGGCGCTGAAGCGCTACCTGGAGTTCCAGGGGATCTCCTCGGCGGAGATCGTGCTGAGCGAAGACCTGCTGGCGGCGATCGACATGGTGCGCGAGCGCGAGGACACGTTCCTGGTGCAGTGCAGCGCCCACCTGCAGGTCCATCTGGTGACAGAGCGCCACCACCGCGAGGTGTTCGTGGTGGACACGTTCATCTATCCGACGAAGGAGCTCGCGCTGCTGGTGCGCACGGACGTCGAGCGCCCGACGAGCCTCGGCATCGTCGACGCCACCCGCGGCTACGTCGACCTGACGCGCTTCGAGCGGATCGTGGACGAGCCGTCCAAGCCGGTGGTCGCGCGCCACCTGCTGGCGGGCGAGTACGACGCGGGCCTGACGCACGTGCACCACGCGCACGAACACCCGGAGCTGCTGCGCGTGGAGGAGGTGTACGGGGCGGTGGACACGACGTGGGTGGTGTACGGCAAACGCAAGCGCTTCCGTGGCGAGGTCATCGGCATGCGCGCCCCGTGGCTTTTCACCGGCGCCCCGGATCCCGAGCTCGAGTACGCGTAGCTGGAGCGCGCACCGCGCCCCGGCCCCGCCGCCGCCGTGTCCGCCCCGCGCCCGGCGGGTCCCGCGCTATCCGCCGGGCAGCCGGTAGGCGACGATTTCGGGGGTCTGGCCGTTTTCGACGGCGATGCCGGCGGGGGCGACGACGGTATCGCCGGAGACGGTGACACCGGTGTTGGTGCCGGCTGGCAGCTTGGTTTCCCACGCGACGTTGCCGTTGCTCGCGTCGAGCGCGTACAGCTGCCCGGTGAAGGCGGTGACGAACACGAGGTCGTTGACGGCGGTGGTCGCCCCGAACGCCGCGGAGGGGAGCTTGTGAGTCCACTTGACGGCGCCGGTGGCGGTTTCGAGCGCGACCACTTCCCCTTCCATGGGGCTGCGTTCTTCGGTTTCGGTCTGCGATGTGATCGTGACCGAGTGGTTGACGACGGGCACGAACACGGTCGACCCGTTGGTCGCCATCGGGGCGATGACCCCGCCGAGCAGGCCCGGATAGACCGTCTCGGGCGTATGCAGCTTGGAGTATTCGTGTTTCATCGCGAAGACGCCATCTTCGTCGTGGCCGTTGTGCGTGCCCACGGAGCGCCTCCACAGCAGCTTTCCCGTTTCCGCGTCCAGGGCGAGGACGAAGCCGGCCTTGCCGGCCGCGATCACGACCTGTTTTCCGCCGACGCTCGCGAGGATCGGCGGGTCCTGGAGGTCGCGGTCGTACAGATCGTGGGGCGTCTCCTGGTAGTACCACTTGACCTGGCCGGTGCTGGCGTTGAGCTTGACGATCGAGTCGGTGTACAGGTTGGGGCCGGGCCTGCTGGACCCCCACGGGAACTGGCTGGTGCCAGGGAACGGCCCCGGGTTGCCGGTGCCTACGTACATGTATCCGTGTTCGTCGAACGCGGGCGAGTACCACAGGCCGCCGCCGGTGTTGATGTCGACGTTTTCGGAGGACCACAGGTTTTCGGGCACGGTGTCGAAGTGCCACAGCCGCCTGCCCGTCCTGGCTTCCAGCGCCCACAGGACGCCGACGCCTTCGCCCTTGTAGAACTGCGTGGTGTTGCCGGGCACGGTGGAGACGTAGACGATCCCGTCGTGGTAGCCGGGCGACATGTCGATGCCCTCGTGTTCGTTGCGCGCGAGCGTGACCGACCACAGCTGTTCGCCGGTCTTCTCGTCGAGCGCGAAGGCGGCGTTGGTGGTCGCGCCGTACACGCGCCCGCCCTGCACGACGAGGCCGTTGGGTCCCTGGTCGGGCGATTCGTAGGTCTTGGTCCAGATCGCCTTGCCGGTCTTCTCGTCGATCGCCTGGACGTTGGACTCGAGGTCCTGGGAGAAGATCACGCCGCCCGAGACGATCGGCGCGGAGGAGTAGCTGCCGTACTCGCTCTTGGTGGTGATCGGCAGCGTCCACGCGGTTTGGAGCTTCGACACGTTGGAGCTGTCGATCGGACCGCCGACGTAGCGGGTGTTGGACGTGTCGACGTTCGGATAGCCCGAGCCGGTCAGCAGCGATCTGTCCGGCGAGGAGGACGAGCTCGTCGACAGCAGCGCGACGACCGCCGCGACCGCGATGGCCAGAACGGCCACGGCGAGCCATCCGGCCCGGGGGATCCTGCCGAGCAGGTCTCGACCGCCGTCGAGGAAGCCCGGACCGCCGCCCCCGCCGGGCGCACGCCCGGCGCCGCCCTTCTGGGCACGACGTGCCTGCGCGCGGCGGACCTGGCGTGAGCGGGAGGGTGACATAGAGCGACGGAGCTGGAAGTCGGCACGGCAAGCGCCCCGGCGACCGGGGGCGGATCGATGCCGCGACGCTAGCCGATGCTCCGACGCCGCGTCAAGAATCCGAACAGTTTGTTTCTCTCTTCTTCGGCGTCCGGCCGCGCGCAAGCCGGCATCCCCGCGCACCCTCGAAACTCTAGTGTTTCTGATTGTCAGAGCTGCTATATCGAACTATGGTCTGTTTATCAGACGTGGAACTTCCGAGACATCGGTAGTTTATCCGGGACAAGACAGGGACGAGATGCCAATGCCCAGAACGAGTTCAGCGACAGCCAAAACCTCCAGCAACGGGCAGGAGCCCGCCTGGTCGATCCCGAGCCTGCGCGAGCCGCGCTACTCGCAGTCGCTGGAGCGCGGCCTTGCGATCCTCGGCTGCTTCACGCCCAAGCGTCCCGTGCTGGGGATCGCCGACATCGCGGACGAGCTCGGTATGAGCCGCTCGACGACGCACCGGTACGTGATCACGCTGGTCGCGCTGGGCTACCTGGAGCAGGGCGCGTCGCGCAAGTACCGGCTGGGGCTGCGCGTGACCGACCTGGGGATGTCGGCGTTGAACTCGACGGGGCTGCGCGAGCACGCGCACCCGTATCTGGAGGAGCTGCGCCAGCGGAC
>Ga0187879_10003622_pt1 | contig 10401 bp, 12 predicted proteins | sample June2016WEW_19_1_FD_132423 | JGI IMG/M metagenome (GOLD analysis project Ga0187879, IMG submission 132423) | Peatland microbial communities from SPRUCE experiment site at the Marcell Experimental Forest, Minnesota, USA - June2016WEW_19_10 | ecosystem: Environmental > Terrestrial > Soil >... | reverse complement strand
TCGGCGCGCGGGTGATCAGATGCGCCGAGGGCGCCGCGATGGCGACCGGAACGCGCGTCGAGCACGTTGTCGAGGGCGGTTACAAGAATCTGATCAACAATCTCAGCATGGCGCATCGTTACGCCGCGCATAGCGAGGCGCTCGGCGCAAAATCTGTCGAAGCCCCCGCCGGCACGCCCACCGGCAGCACCGACATGGGCGACGTCAGTCACGTGATGCCGGCGATTCATCCGTCATTCGCGGTCTCGCGCCACGGCGAGGGCAATTGCCACGAAGATGCGTTCGTCGCGCACGCCGACTCAAAGCGCGGCTATGATGCGATGATTCGGGTGGCGAAAGCGATGGCGATGACCGCGTACGATTTGCTCGCACAGCCTGAATTTCTGGCGTCGGCAAAAAAAGAATTCGAAGCGCGGATGGAGAGCTGAACCGGGGAAACGCGGCGCTAGTGGCAGCCGCATCCACCCCCGCAGCATCCGCTACCCGCGGTACCGCCGCCGTTCGCCGCGCCGGAATTGGCCATCGCATCCGCGACCACGGCGGCACCGTCGCCATTGCTGCTGCGCGCCGCGAAGGTTGACATCTCGCGCGTCAGCTTCGAGCCGTGACAGAGCGGGCATTGCGCGCCGCCGTCGCCGGGGCGCACGAACGCCTCGAACGAGCGGTCACAGTTCGTGCATCGGTATTCGTAGATCGGCATGCCTTTCTCTACTCGCCGGGTGGCTGGGCGTATTCGACCAGCACGCCGCGGGTGGCGTTGGGATGCAGGAAGCAGATCATGCCCGCCAGGCCGCGGCGCGGCTTCTGATCGATTAGCTGGATTCCTTTGCCGCGCGCCGCTTCGAGCTCACGTGCGACGTCGTCGGTCTGGAAGCATACGTGATGCAAGCCGCCGCCGCGCCGCGCGAGGAATTTGCCCACGGCATTGTCGGGATCCAGCGGCTCGAGCAGTTCGATCTCACTCTCACCGGCCTTGAGCAACGCGGCCCGGACGCCCTGCTCTTCAATCGTGGCGCTCTTGGTGAAATGCAGGCCGAGCGTGTCGCGCCAGAAGCTTAAGCCCGCGTCGAGACTCGGCACGACGACGCCGATGTGATGAATCTTCTTGAGCATCGCCGCGCTAGCGCTGGTGATCCAGGCATAGCCTGCGCTGCAGCGCGTCCCACTGCGTCTTCATCTCGGGCGAGCCGAGCGTGGGATGTTCGGCGCGCGTCTGCGCCAGCTTGCTGCACGCGCCCTGGGTGTTGCCTTGCTCGTTGTAAATCACCGCGATGTTGTACTTCGCGTCGTACCACAGGATGTCGGACTCGGCCGCGGTGCCCTCGACGGTGGTCCACAGCGTCACCGCGTCCTTCCAGTCCTTCTTGGATTGCGCGATACGGGCAAGGCCTGCGTTCGCATCGGGCGATGCCGGGTCGGCCTTCACGACCTGCTGGTAGATGGTCTCAGCTTTGTCCTCCTCGCCCATAGCCTGCAGAGCCTGCCCCAGGATTGACAGCGTGCCGGTCAGATTCTTAACCGGGATTTTGCCCGACGACACCATGTCGGCGAAGAAGTTGTATGCGGTCGCGGTCAACTTCGCGTTGGCCAGATATGTCTTCTGATCGCCGTTGGCCTTGGCTTCCTGCGCGGACTTCCAGAAATCGATTCCGAGTTCCTTGATGAAATCGCCCTTGGCGACGTTGCCCCTGCTGCGTTCGACGATCGCGGCGACATCGGTGTTAACCTCGTCGTACCTGCCGAGATGATCGAGCGCCGTGATGCGCCATTCGGCCACATCCTGGAACTTCGTGCTCAGGCTCGGGTATTCAGATTCGTAGCCGGCGAGGAGCGTCGCGACCTGCGCGTAATCGACCTTTTCCGGGTCTTCTTCCAGGATTGAAGCAAGCATGTAGGCCGCTTCACCGCGAATATCATGAACCGCTTTCTTGCCAGGTCCGGAGGCGGTGCGCTCCGCTTCGGGGCCCATCTTGATTGCCTCGCTCACGTTTTCAAGCGTCAGCTTTCTGAGCGACTCGGTATCGATCTTGGGCCCCTTGTTATCCTTGGCATTGGCGCCCTGCAGCTGCGCGTAGTAGCACTCCGCGGCCTTGAACTTGGCGGTGAACGTGAATTCGGGGTCGCCTTTGACCTGGGCATACAACTGGGCGGCCTCGACGTATTTATTCTGTCGCTGCAGGCGATCGGCGAGCGCCACGCGCATCTCGGCGGCGTGCTCACCCTCGGGATATTTCTGCAGGTAGTCCTGCCCGTCCTTCACCCACTGATCTTCGAGCGCAGTATCCTTCGAACCGCCCTGCTCCCATCGATGATGCACGAGGCTGTATCTCACGTATGCAGCCCATTGCGCGTCGCCGCCGCCACCGGATGCGATCTTGCTCAGCATCGCCTCGACCTGGTCGTAGCGCTTCTCCCGCAGATAGATGTCGATGGCAAACTTGTAGGCTTTGGGATATTTTCCGCTGGCGCCCGCCTCGGCATAGTACTTGGCCGCGTTGGATTCATCCTTGCGCGAGAGCAGGACGGCGGCGAGCAACCATTTCTCGAACGGATCGCTCGAGTTGCCAAATTCCTCGACCACGTTGTTTGGAAACTTCGACGCCGCCGCTACGTCGACCGCCCATCCTTCCTTGTCGTTCTCCTTGGACTTCATCGCGTCGATGATCTGCTTGTGATAGGCGGCCTTCTTGGCAGGGTCGCTGGTGGCCCGTTCGGCGCTGAACAGGGTCTGCAACTGAAGCATGAACTCGCCTGAGCCGGTCTTTGCTCCAGCTCCGCCGACCAGCTTGGCAGCCTCCTCAGCCTTGCCCATCTTGGCGTAAGTCGTGGAGAGTCCCTCGCGCGCCGCGGCGTATTGCTGCGTGCCGGTGCCGTCATCCATTATTTTCTTGAAGTCGGCGATCGCATGATCGTATTCGGCGTGATCGAACTTGCCCAACTCGCGTTCGCAGTAGGCGCGGCCGAGCGTATTTTCGCGTATCAGGTTGGGATCGGGCATCGCCAGCATGCTGGCGGTGAAGCCGTCGATCGCTTCGTTCAGCAGTTTCTTCGATTGTTCGGCGTCTTCGTCGAACAGAGTGGTCGCAGCCGTGAACCGCAGCCAGGCAAGCGGATATGCGGCGCGCAATGCCAACTGCTCGGGCTTGTCGTAGTCGCATTGCCCGCCGTTGTCGATCTGCGCGATGCAATCGTCTTTCTTCTTCGAATAGACCGTGTCCATCCGATCGAGCATCGATTCGAGCTGGTGATAGAGCGGGATGAGCGCGCCCTTGTCCACCTTGCCGCTCGAAGTGAGCTTGGCGAAGGTTCCCTCAGCGTTGTCGAGGCGGGTGATCACCTGGTCGGCGGTCGACTCGTTGGACTCGGCCGAAGAGAGCTGGCCGGAGAGGCTCGAAAGCTCGCCCTCGAGGTCTCCGGCGCTCTGCGCGGCGGCGACGCCGGCGGTAAAGGCGAGCGTGAAAAACGCGGTTAGCATCACCGTCAGGCGATGTGAAAAAAGCACACGGTTCATTTTTCTAATCCCCAAATACTGTTCCCCGGGAAATTGTCGCTTTAGATAAGAATAACGCCGCGATAACGTCAAGCGAGTTAACTGTCGTTATTCCTCTTTATTCCTCTGCGTCTGTGGTTGCGAAACGCTGACCTACTCCCGAGCGCTGGTTCTTCCCTTCAGCCACGCGCGAAATCGAGGACCACGCGTGATGCCACATCGCCGCGCTCGAGCCGCTCGAAGACCTGGTTGATCGCAGATAGAGGCTGCAGCTCGATATCGGCCTTGACCTTGCCCCCGGTGGCGAAGGCGAGCGCTTCGGCCATATCCTGGCGCGTGCCGACGAACGAGCCGCGGATGGTTATGCAATTCGCCACTATATCGAACAGCGGAACCGGGAATTCGCCTGGCGGCAGCCCGACCAGGACGCAAGTGCCACGCTTGCGGGTCATGCCGACGCCCTGCTTGAATGCGGGCAGCGAGGGAGCCGTAATCACAACGCCGTGAGCGCCGCCGCCGGTCTCCTTCTTCACCGCGGCTGCCGGGTCTCCGGCCTTGGCATTGATCACGAGATCGGCGCCAACGCGCTTGGCGTGGGCCAGCTTGCCATCGTCGATATCGATCGCGCAGACGAGCAGTCCCATGGCCTTGGCATATTGGATCGCCAAATGCCCGAGTCCGCCGACGCCGGAGATGGCGATCCATTGGCCGGGCTTCGATTCGGTCTCCTTGATCCCCTTGTAGGTCGTGATGCCGGCGCAGATCAGCGGAGCTGCCTCCACAGCCGCGAGGCCGGCAGGCACATACGCCACGTAGTTCGGGTCTGCGAGGACGTACTCGGCAAAGCCGCCGTTCCGGGTATAGCCACCGAATTGGGCTTCGGGGCAAACCGTCTCCCAAGCCGTCAAGCAATACTCGCAATGACCGCACGCCGAGTAGAGCCAGGGCACCCCGACCCGGTCGCCCTCCTTCACGATTGTCACGCCCGACCCAACCGCGGCGACCCGCCCGATGGCCTCATGGCCAGGAATGAAGGGAAGTGTGGGCTTCACCGGCCAGTCGCCATGCGCGGCATGAAGATCTGTGTGGCATACGCCGCAGGCCTCGGTCTTGACCAGGATCTGGCCCGCCCCGGGAGACGGGATATCCCATTCCCGCAGCACCAGGGGCTTTCCGAACTGCTCGACCACTGCTGCGTTCATCTTGAGTGCCATGGGCAACTTCTCTTTCGATACCGATATCGGTCGATAGTGGCTCAGCCGCCAGCCAGGCAGCGGCAGACAACCCCAACCCTCGCACCGCTTCGATTACACTATCCGGATCAGCTTAGAATACTTGCGCAACCTCAGGGACGGTGGCAAGCGAGCAAATTCGGGCGGTGCGGGCCGCGATCGATGGCGCGGCTTGCTTATTCTCGCGATCGATCAGGACGGCAGCCATCCCGACGGCCGCCGCCGGCGCGAAATCGAGACGCTCCGAGTCGCCGATATGCATCGCGTCATGCGCCGCAGCGCCGGCGCGTGAAAGGGCGGCCTCGTACACCTCGCGCCGGGGCTTGGCATAGCCGGCTTCGGAGGAAATCGTGATCGAATCGAAGTAACGGCTCAGGTCGAGGCCGTCGATAATTCGATACAAGCGGTAATCGAAGTTCGAGATCACGCCCAGTTTGAGTCCCTTGTTCTTTAGACGTTGCAGCATCGGCGCCGCTTCAACATCCGCAATCCAACTGTCGGGATCGGCGAAGTGGGCAAACAGGGCGTCGAAGTAAGCGTCGAAGTCGGTGAATGTGCCCATCGGCGCGAACGTTTCGCCGACGCGCCGACGCCACCATTCCCGCTCCAGGCGTCGAAGCTCGTCGTGCCCATGCCCCGGTCCGAAGGCCAGACCGGGCGCCGCACCGAAAGCGCGGCGAAAACTGGCGGCGACGGTATCCTCAGAGGCGTCGAGGCCGAATTGCCGGGCGAGGCGGGCGTAGGTGCGTCCGACGGGCTCGCGCGGTTGGAACAGCGTGCCGGCGGCGTCGAAGAATGCGGCGAGGATCACTGTTGTAATCGGACGCTCAGCGCGTGGCGATGGCGATCAGCCGCTCCGCGGTTTGGTCGTAGGGTGTCCCTTTCAACCGTCCGTACAGTTCGACCTTGGCGAATCCCGCTTCGAGCAGCACGCTTTCCAACTCCGCGCCCGAGTAGAGGCGCAACGTCAGCGTCGATTCACGCCGCTCGTCGCCGCGAATCAGGGTCCATTTGCTTTCGATTCGTTTCCAGCCGTCGAGCAGGCGGCGCTCCTCGAGCACGATCGCATCGCCGCGCCGGCTCCAATCGCGCGCGCGAAATTTTGCGGCGAGCGTTTCCTTGCCGTTCACATCGAGCAGCAAGCGGCCGCCGGGTTTGAGCGATGTGCGCAGGTTGCGCGCGACTTTAAGATCATCGGCGGGAGCGTCGAAGTACCCGAACGCAGTGAAGAAGTTGATCGCGGCGTCAAAGGTGTCCGGCCGCACAAACTCGCGCATGTCCGCTTCGACGAACGCGATGCTGAGTCCCTCGGTCGCGGCGATACCGCGGGCCTTGTCCAGGAAGGCACGGGTGCGATCGACGCCGGTGACGTCGAATCCGCGTCGCGCGAATTCAAGCGCATGGCGTCCGGCCCCGCAGCAGAGGTCGAGGAGTTTCGCCCCGCGCTGGATTCCGAGCAGCCCGGTCATCCCATCCACTTCGACGCGAGCGAACTCGATTCGCTCGGGTGTGAACATGTAGCTCTCGAATCTTTCCCAGAACGCATCGTCATTGAACCAATCGCTCATTTTCGTGCCGGTCCCTGCTATTGGAGGCCTTCCCAGATTTGGATCAGCACGCCGAAGGCCGACTGCGGCGAGATGAAGTATTGGCGCTCGCCGCGCCAGTTGCGTTTTTCGTCCACCACCCGGACGCCGTCGCGTTTGAGCCGCTCGCGGGTCGCGTCGAAGAATGCGGCGAGGATCAATTTACAATCTCAGCAGCGGAGCGGCTCCGCCGACGACGAATGCACGATCTCGAAAGAATGGGGCTCTTACCGCTCATCTGACCTCAGCGATAACGCTATTTTACGTAGGTCAACCCGATCCAGCAGAATTCTTCAACCTCCAGTTTCGCGCGCCACTCTCGGCTTTGTTTGGCGCCCCAGAGAAACACGACAAAGCGGTCCTCACAGCGGCCGCAGTCGAACTGCGTATGATGAATAATTTTATCGCAGGCTGTGCGCAACGTTAGGTCGGTTTCTTCGGGATCGCCGTTGACGTAGCTGGAGGTACCGCATTTCCTCATCAGCACCTTCGACCAGCCCGATCTCTCCTTAGCTGTCCAGAAGTCGTCGTGCCCTCGAATAAACACGGCAGTTTCAATCAGATACTCTTCTAGCAATTGGGCATAGTCACCCACCACACTTTCTGGATGCGGATAGAACGGTATTGGACCGGTCTTCTTGGGCAGTTTCCGCTTTTCAAATAGTGTTTGTTCGATGGCATCTAGTGACGTGGCCATAGCTAGAATTCCGTACAAGTTTCTCTGAATTTTGTACGCGTGAGGGTATCTATGCGGCTGGCGCAGCATTCTTCGCACGAAAGGTTTTTCGTCTTTGAGATTCACGCAGTATTTCCGGAGACATCAGGCCCCGGAATCGGTTGGTTCGGTCTCGCCAGTGCGCAGCTGCCGAAAGCGCAGAAGAATGCGGCAACGATCATACGATATTCTTAAATGTGGCCTTTCCCGAGCCGCCAGTCCCCGCCCCCATTTGCCCGCAAAATGAGCAAGTTGACGGGTCGGATTCTGATTCGTCGTCGGGGAACGACGACCCGCCGCTAAGACGCCCGCGCGAAGCGGGCTTCGTCGCGTAGCCGCTGGCGCTGGTTCTAGTCTGCATACTCATAATCGGGATCGTCTACTCGAACAAAAATATCTCTGCCGTCTTGGCTCCCCGCCGTTCGTGCGGCCATCACGAAGCGGCGACAAAAGCCCGTTTTGTATGGGCGACGTATTCTGTCGCGATATTGCAGGGTACCGAGCAAGTAGAGGGACAACGGTTGGGGCTCGCTGAAGGAAACGAGCATGCTCAGACCGGCCTTTTGATAATCGAGGCTGAACTTGCGAGATACCTCAGCACCAGATTTCAATTTGCCAGACAGGATGCTGTCAGTGATGGTCTGGAGGTTCTCAAAAAGAGGGTTTTTGCTCCTGTGCAATACAAAAGCGAGATTACTTTCGCAGATGGTCGCATGGCCCGCTCCCTTGTTCGCAATTGCGATTTCAAATTCAAACGGCCGCGTCTTGAGGAAGTCGAGATTGCTCAGGTCGCTGAGTAACTTGATATGGCGAACTTGCACATGGGGGCGGTGATCAGCGTGGAATGCAAGCCAGAGAAGCCAAACTTGAAAAACCCCTACAACCGCGAGAACGAGCGTAAAAAATACGAGAAAGCAGTTGACTGACTCTGCGCTCATTGGGCAGCCCAAATTTGTTTTTCTACTTCCACGTTCTTCATAGGACCGGGTCTTGCGATATGGGGCACAAGGCGCCTAACCGATGGCGATTCCTATGCGTGGTAGGGAGAGGCTACTTCGCCTCACTGGAGGCCTTCCCAGATTTGGATCAGCACGCCGAAGGCCGACTGCGGCGAGATGAAGTATTGGCGCTCGCCGCGCCAGTTTCGTTTTTCGTCCACCACCCGGACGCCGTCGCGTTTGAGCCGCTCGCGGGTCGCGTCGAAATCCTTGAGGTCGATCGAAACATGATGCATCCCCTCGCCGTAGCGCGCGATGAACTTGCCGACAAAGTCGTTGTCGGTCTTGTGCGGCGGGCTCTGGATGAATTCGAGCTTGAAGCCGGCGACCTCGAGATGGCCAAGCGCGAAGTTGCCCTGGGAATTGCTCAGGTGAGGCTGGTGGGTAATTTTCGTGCCGGGAAAGTAGCGCGTGAAGAAATTGTAGGCTGCGTCGATGTCCTTGACCGCGATCGATACGTGATCGAAGTAGGCCAGGCCGTCGGGCGCCGGCTTGGGATGGACCTGTTCCCAATTCGGGGTGTGCCAGAGCTGGATCAGCGCGCCGAAGGCGGAGCGCGGCGAGATGAACGCGGTCGCAGCGCCTGAATCGTATTTTTGCTCGTCGACGACCCGCACTCCTCCGGCCTTCAGCCTGGCCGCCATCGCGTCCAGATTGTCCGTCTCGATCGACAAATGATGCATCCCCTCGCCGTGCTTGTCGATGAACTTCGTGACAAAGCCGGGCTTGCCGGGCGGGTCCTCGATAAGCTCGACGACGAATCCGCCGAGGTGGAAATCCTGCCAGTAGAAGGACCCGCTGACCTGCTCGTCAATCGATCTGGCGTTGCGCAACGCGACTGGAAAATATTTCGCGAAGAATTCGTAGGCGCGGTCGATGGACTTCACCGCGATCGATACGTGATCGAACCTCATCCGAACATCGCCGGTCGCATCCATGCGCAATCAATTCTCCCTTCGACAAAAATGTGTAAACAACGACAGTCACGAGCCGCGGAGCTGTTCCGTTGTTCCGCTCCCGCGACAATCTCCGCCCTACTTCACGGCGCGTCCGGGCCGGAAGCGCCACAGTAGCCGGAACGAGTTGCGCAGCACCAGCGGCCATCCGTTGGCGATTTTTCCGGCGTACGTGCGAAGCGATTGATCGACCCGCGACAAAGCGGGCACGTCAAAGAAATTCGAGCCTCGCGTCGAGCCGCCCGTCGCCGGTGCGTACGACCACGTAGCCGCCGCCCTTGAACGGGCCCGCGTTGAAAATCTGCGTCGGACCGATTCGATCGACGCCGGCAGATTCGTGAATGTGCCCCGAGATGCAAACTTCGGGCTTCACTTCTTCGATGAATCGGCGCGCGGCAGTGCTGCCGACCGGTTTTCCGCTGCGGATTCGATCGCATTTGGTGTCGAACGGAGGCGTATGACAAACCATCAGGAGCGGCCGCACGTCGCGCACGAAGTCATAACCGGCGCGCAGCGTCGCATAGATTTCGTCTTCGCCAAGCTCGGTCGGCGTGCCAAATGGCGTGATATTCGAGCCGCCGCATCCGAAGATCCCCACTCCGCCCTTGACCAGGCCTTTGCCATGCAGCGCGACGCCGTCCTGTTCGAGGAACGGGATCACCTCGCGCTGGTCGAGGTTGCCGGAGAGCGCGAGCACGGCGGGACATGCGCGGCGGACGTCGGCGAGGACCTTGCGCGCGTCGTCGATGCCGCCGAAGTTGGTGAGATCGCCGGACACGATTATCAAGTCGCAATCGCGCATCATCTCGCCCATCCGGTCGAGATTGCGGGTCGCCATGTGAACGTCGCCGAAGGAAATTATTTTCATCGGAGGAACACAGTTAATTGTAGTGAAACCCAAGGTGGGTTTCAGCAGGGGTGACCCGTGCTAAGCGGGTCCTTCGAATACTCAGGATAAACTCCGCCCGCATCTTTGTTTTTAACATTGGCCGGCTCCCGCGGTTTCGCATTCCCTGGAGGCTACGGTTAAATGAGGAGATGGCTTCGCGGGAGAGATTCGCGTTCGTGCTGTTCAGGCCGCAATCGGCCGGCAATATCGGCGCGGCGGCGCGCGCGCTCAAGAACATGGGCTTCGACGATCTTCGCCTGGTCGCGCCCGGCACGTTGAACAGTCGCGAGGCGGCCGCGATGGCGGTGCATGCCGATGACGTCCTGGCGCGCGCGACGGTCTATCCCGATCTGGCGGCGGCGCTCGCGGATTGCTCGGTCGCGGTCGGCACGACCAGCCGGCGCGGCGGCTACCGCAGCCGGGCGTATCCGCTGCGCGTGGCGGCGGCGGAACTCGAGGCGATTGCCGGCTCGAACAAAATCGCGATCGTCTTCGGCCGCGAAGACCGCGGGCTGACTAATCGCGAGCTCAAGCT